>JAABUP010001213.1_pt1 | contig 54370 bp, 55 predicted proteins | sample 5559201 | NCBI WGS metagenome assembly JAABUP01 (sample SAMN10711887, study PRJNA513373) | rock metagenome | isolation source: Antarctica rocks | place: Antarctica | reverse complement strand
ACCGCCCCGCCAACCCGACCGCGGTACTGGACTGGTCAAACTGGCGACGACGCCACCAAGCCCGCGCAAAACGATCCCACTACGCCGCCCACCACGTGCCACCATAAGTGCGGCTGTAGTACTAGGGGCCAACGAGTGTGGTGGCGCGACTGTCTCACCATCGAAGGTCGTCCGGCAGCGAGCCTCGTTGCGTGGGACCGGGTTCACGTCGGACGGCTGCTGGGACCCGTCCGCCGCACCTTGGCCGCGTGCGGCCCCCTGCCACCGCTGCCTGCTGCTGGACGGCCTGGTACGGATCCGCACCGCGCCGACGCGCCTGCCCTCCCACTGCCCACCGGCAGCGCTGCTGGCGGCCTGGGCGCGAGAGCACCCCGGGCTGGAAGAGCGAGGGCGCCGAGCGAGCTTGTCCGTGCGAACCTCGCGTGGTGACCGTGGCGTCCCGCGTTGTCGAGCTGCTGCAGCATGGCCACAGCGGCATGGACGACGACCAGTTGGCCGCCGCCCTGGGTATCGAGCCCCGGCAGAAGATCAACGCCGTGTGCCGGCAACTGCGTGACGCCGGGGTCCTACGCAGAGTCGAAGGACCCGACGGCAAGCTCGTCAACGAGCTCACCGCGGCTCCCACGGGTCCCACGGGTCCCACGGGTCCTGGTGTAGTGACATCCGAGCCAATGCCCAGCCACCCGGCGACAGCACTGAGCAGCGCCAGGCCGAGGCCAACATGCTCCACGAGCTTGCTCAGCGCCTCGGCGTCGAGCTCCATCCACGACGCGTCATCATCGGATCGGCGCGGGTCGAGCTGGACGGTGCCGACAAGCAGCTCAGCGTCCTGGTGGAGGTCTGGGCTCACCAAGGGCCCGTCAAGGGCGCCCAGCGCCTGAAGGTGCTCACCGACGCCTTCAAGCTCAGCTGGGTGGCCAGCCGCATCGGCGGGCACCCGCGCCTGATCCTCTGCATGTCCGAGGACGAGCCCGCGTCCTACTTCCAGTCCGAGCGATCCTGGCCGTCCCAGGCGCTACGCGACTACGGGATCACCATCGAGGTCGTCGACCTCCCCGACGCCACCCGAGCTGCGGTCGCCGCCGCCCAGACACGCCAGTTCCGCTGAGGCCACCCGTCTCGATTCGAGCAGCACCATGCGCCGCCCGCTGGCACAGGCGGCCAGCCGATGCGCTACCTAGGCGGCGTCGCGGGCGTCACAACAGTACGTGGCGCGCCCTCAAGCGGACGCGCCGCGCCTAGGCCAAGCAGCTTCACCCGGGCCACCACGATCTTCAGCACCGCGTCGACGGCCTCAACCTCGCCGGCTATAGCACGGTCCCAAAGAGCGGCCTGTAGGGCGTTCAGGCGGGCGACCTCGACCTCCCGGTACTCCCCGACCGCCTGGGCCACGTTCTCGTCCAGGGCCTTGCGCACGACCCGGTAGGCGGTACCGCGGTTCGCGTAGCCGACCTCGCTGGCGATGACCTCGTAGGTATGCCCTTGAGTGGCCAGCTCGACCGCACGCGCACGGCGCCAGGCGGCGAGCGGACGGTTGACGCGGCGCTGCGTCGCCGGATCGAGCAGGGCTGCGGACGTGGACTTCACCCATCCATGATGGACTGACGCCGTTCGCGCCCCCGGCGGCACAGCCGACAGCGGCCTCAGGGTGCAGCCCATGCCGCTGCGCCGCCGCAGCACCCCGTGACGTCCCCGAGGGACTGCGGGAGCGCCCCGCTCAACGCTGTGCCGCGTGGAGCATCGCGCCGGCGTCGTGGTGGCGCTGGGACTTCCGGCTGCTCCCAGACCGGCTTGAGGGGCGCGACGAGCCCGGTCGCCGGGACCTGGTTCTGCTGCCTCGTCGCAGCGCTGGTGGCCGTCCATCTGCTAGCTGCGCCAGCTGATGTTGACACCGACCGGCTTGTCCCGTGCCCGGCCGGGGGTGCCCCGCTCGACGGTCACCAGGGCGAGGGTGTCCAGGACGGCGCGTTGGATGTCCAGCGGTGCGTCGAGCCAGCTCTGCCCGGGGTCGGGGGCGGAGAGGATCCCGCCGAGCTTGTTGCCGCGGCCGGCGCTGGCGAGCTGACCTTCGACGTGCACGAGCTTGCCCTCGAGGTCGGCGGTGGCGACCTGGACCTGCCGGCCGGTGAGGAGCCCGTCGGCGTAGTCGGAGGCGAGGACATCCAGCCGCAGCCGGAGCCGTTGGGCCTCCTCGCGCAGGGGCGCGACGTCGGGTGCGTCGGGGGTGAGGAGCTCGGCAACGTCGGGTCGGCGCAGCCGGGCAGTGATGACGTCGCGGACAAACGTGTCGATGGGGTCGGCGCTGCGGGACAGGTGCGCGCCGGCAGTGCACTGGTAGACGCGGGTGCTGTGGTGGGAGTAGTTGGCGCGCACCGGGGCGCCGCAGTGGCAGCGGTAGAGGTTGCTGCCCAGGTGCCGCCGGGCGGGGGGGGTGGCCCGGCGGTAGGAGCGGGCCGCGATGGTGTCGACGGTGGCCCGGTAGAGCTCCTCGCTGACCACCGGTTCCCACGTCCCATCGGCCACGATCTTTCCCTGGTAGGTGCGGTGCCCGGCGTTGCGGGGGTTGCCGAGCATCTTCGCGACGCTGTTGCGGTCCCACTGCTTGCTCGCGGTGGTGGCGTGCCCGTGGTTGTTCAGCCACTTGGTGGCGCTGTTGATCGACAGCCCGGCGACGACCTGCGCGCACAGGTCCCGCAGCACGGCCGCCTCCTCGGGGTGCGGGTTGCCGTCGAGGTTGTGCCCGAACGCCCGGCGGGCGGGAGCGCACCCGGTCTCGGCTCTCTGCTGGTTGGCGAGCTTCTGCCGGGCGGACTTGCGCTCGACCTCCCCACGGGCGACCGCCCCGAGGATCCGCCCGACGAGCCGGCCGGCGTCGGTGGTCAGGTCGAGGTCACCGCTGACGGTGGCGACCCGGACCCCGGTGCGCTCGCACAGCTCGATCAGGGATTCCAGCTCGGCCACGCGGCGGGTGAGCCGGTCGACGTGCCAGGCAATGATGACCTCGACGTCACCGGCCTCGGCGAGCTGCAGGGCCCGCTGGTAGCCGGGCCGGTGCTTGCCGGTGCTGGCGGAGGTGTCGTTGTCGATGCACTCCTCCACCACGGTCCAGCCGCGCTCGCCCGCCAGCCGCCGGCACTCGGTGCGCTGCCGGTCGACAGCCAGCCCCGTGAGGCCGGCGTCCTTGCTCTGTCTGAGGTACAGCACCGCTCGCATACAACGACAGTAGGCGCGTGACCCTGGCGGGTGTGCGGGAGCAGCCGGAGTGTCGGCAGGTCCGGTCCCGGGCGACGAGGGCGTACCACTGTGCGCGGCTGACGGTGCGGGCGGCCCGGCCGAGATACAGCGGCTCGATCGCGGGTGCCGGGGGTGGAGGCAGCAGGCCGCCGAGGCTGGCGGCGAGGCGTTGCCAATCGTGGTCGAGAGAGGTGGTCACCGGGTCGACGAGACCCAGCAGGCTGTAGGTGCCGGTGCACCAGGCGTGCCCAAGTTGCTCGCTCGTCAGAGTGCGGCCGTCGGCGGTGACCGCGGCGGGGGCACCCGGCGCTCTGGTGAGGGTCTCGGGGCGGGCAAGGATGATGACGTGGGCGTCGGCGCCGTGCGGGGGCCGGCCTTCGGGGCCGCCAGCAGCCAGCCGGCAAGCCTGCACCAGGGCGGCGGCGAGCCGTTCTGAGCGGGGTTGGGGTTGCTCGGCGGCGTCCCGGGTGGCGGTGGGGTCGTGCGTGTCTGTGGGGCTGGCGAGGCGTTCGAGCAGACCTTGGACGAGCTCCGCGCTCAGGCCGTGCAGCCGGCCGCGGATCAGCAGCGGGTCGTCGGGGGCGAAGCCGGTGGAGGTCAGGTGCAGGCTGTCGCGGACCTGTGGGGTTGGCCGCTCGGGGTCGCCGGGGCCGACCATGTGGGTGATCTGGGCCACGAGCCGGTCGACCAGGTCGGGGGTGAGGTCGGGGCCGTGTGCGTGCAGCAGGTCGTCCAGCACCGGGTGCGCGTCGGCGGGCAGCCGGGTCAACCCGCGGACGGCCGCATCGAGGGCGGCCGCGGAGAGGGTGCCCGCCAGCAGCCGGGTGGTGGCCTGCGGGAGCGCGGTCAGGGCGCAGGGCCGGCTGGCGTCACGGGCGAGTTGGCCGCCGGTCAGCGGGACGGGGATGGCATCGGCGAGCAGGGCGCGGGGACGGCCATCGTCCAGCCCGCGGCGGCTGACCTCGGCGAGGGTGACCGCGAGCACTCCGTGCAGGCGCTCCCGACTGGTGAGCAGGTCAGTGACGGTGTGGAGCAGGTCGCTGTCGGTGCGCTCCTCGGTGGGACTTGTCAGGACGGCGTCGAGCGCCACCTCAACCTGACCCGGCGTTCGCCACGTTTCGCACGCATGTTCGACGATACGTCGGTCACCTGACCCTGTCAAGGGAACACGGGCTGCGCCGCAGAGACTTTCGCCATAGCAGCCGGGTCAGACAAAGCGCCGCGACCCGTCCACGCCGGCGCTCGTGGGCCCGCTCGGCTGCGCCGGGAGCCCGGTACGCACCGGGTCGATCCGCCCCACTCGGCACCCCTGGCGTCAGTCTCGCGCTGGCACTCACCGGCGCGTCGACGATTGCCAGACGGGCGACCCCACGTACCTGGCCGCCGTCACCGACGACCTGTGCCCCTGCCGTTACGCCCGACAGGCAGCCTTGGAGGCGTTACGCGACGGCCGCGTACAGACAGATGCGCACGCGACGGTCTCTGGCGCCTCGAGTCCCTGCGTGTGGACGGTGGAGGTGCTGTGCAGGGCGCCCTTGCCTGGGGAGGACAACCAGGACCGTCAGGGCGGCGACCTCACCTGCTTCCGGCAGGGCAAGGAGAAGCTCCAGGTCTCCCTCGCCCAAGGGCCCGGCCCACCGTCACAGGTCACGCACGGCTGCCAGGGGGCCCACCAAGCAGCACCCGGTCGTCGCGCAGGCGACGTTCGCACTCACCACGCCGTGAGCCGCGTGGTCGCGCCGCGCGCCGTCAGTCGGTGGCGGCGTTGGGCTTGTCGTTGAGCCGCTCGGTCTCGTCCACCAGGTGGACGCTGGAGCCGGAGAGCGCCGCGGCGTACTCCCGGCCGTGGTGGCCACAGAACAGCAGCTCGCCGCCGCCAGGGAAGACGGCGCGCATGAACGCCTGCGCCCCGCACTTGTCACACCGGTCGGCGACGGTCAGCGGGGTCATGGTCGGGTCGGGGCGGGTGGCCTGGGGAGTCGGCGTGCTCATCGTGGTGGTCTCTCCGTCCTCGGTCGCGTGGCCGCCGCGAGAGCGACGGACACATGGGGTGCAACGGGCGCGGGACGGACGCTGTTCCGCTTCATCCCCACCCTGCCATGAGTGCCCGCCTGCGCGCGCCCGGACACCACGGTGTCGACACGTCAGCCGCCGAACTCCACCCGGATGGCGTCCCCCTGCTCGTCCAGACGCGGCGCAGCCGGCCGAACCGGCGGATCCGGCCAGGTCGAGGCCTTGAGCGCCTGCCCCGGCACCGGCAGGCCGCCGGCCGTGACGACCATCCGGCGGGCCAGGACCTGGGGGGAAGTGAGTGCCTCGCCGACGCCGGCGACCGTGCCGCACGGGACCCCGGCGGCGGTCAGCAGCTCGACCCACTCGCCGGTGCCGCGGGCCACGAGCGCGGCCTCCAGGTCGGCCGTCAGCCGCGCCAGACGCTCGTGGCGCAGGGCATTGGACGCGTACGCCGGATCGGCCAGCAGCCCCGGGGCGCCAAGGACCACGCACAGCGCCCCCCACAGGGCGTCGTTCGCCGCGCAGATGACCACGCGCCCGTCGGCCGTGGCGTAACTGTCGAACGGCGCGATCGCGTGGTGAGCGTCCCCGATCAACGGCGGGTCGGCGCCGGTGGCCAGGAACCGCAGCGCCGCCCCCTCCAGTAGCGACACCGAGGCGTCCAGCATGGACACGTCCAGGTGGGTGCCGCGCCCGGTGGCGCGGGCGGCCAGCAGCGCCGCGCAGATGCCGCCGAAGGCGTAGAGCCCGGCGGCGAGGTCGGCGACCGGGATCCCGGGCTTGACCGGCCGCTCCCCCGGTCGTCCGGTGACGCCCACCAGCCCGGACAGACCCTGCACGACCGCGTCGTACGCCGGGCGGCCGGCCCACGGCCCGCTCTGGCCGAAGCCGCTGATGCTCGCCACCACCAGCCGGGGGTTCGCGGCGAGCAGCGCGTCGGCGCCGAGCCCCAGCCGGCCCAGCACGCCGGGCCGGAAGTTTTCCACCACCACGTCGGCGCGGGCCGCCAGCCGGCGTACGAGCTCCCGGCCCGTCGCGGCCTTGAGGTCCGCGGCCACGGACTCCTTGCCGCGGTTGACCCGGGCGAAGTAGAGCGACTCGGCAGCGAGGAACGGGCCGTAGGCGCGGCTGTCGTCCCCGGTGACCGGGCGCTCGACCTTCACCACGCGGGCGCCGAGATCGGCCATGAGCATCGTCGCGAAGGGTCCGGACAGCACCCGCGACAGGTCCACCACGAGCACGCCTTCGAGCGGGCCCGTCACTGGGCCGGTCACGTCAGCACGTTGACCGCCCGGGCCGCCACCACCGTCACGGTAACCAGCGAGGCGATCCCCTGCACCATCATCAGCACCTTGGCGCGCGGCGTGAGCGGCATGGTGTCGGTCGGGCTGAACGCCGTCTGGTTGGTGAACGACAGAAACAGGTAGTCGACGAACGCCGGCAGCCAGACCGTGCCGTCGGGACGGGGCTCGTCGCCCTGCTGGGTGAAGCGGAAGTCGGCCTCCACCTCCCCCGGACGGAGCCGCTCGTGCGGGCCGCCCTGGTCGATCTGCCAGTAGGCCACGGCGAAGACCACCATGTTCGTCAGCCAGACCTGACTGGCGCCGCGGATGAGCTCGCGTCCCGGCGACCCGACCGCCGGTCCGGTGCCGAACAGCAGCACCCGCACCAGCCCGCCGAGCTGCACGGCGTCGGTGAGCGCGATGAGCACCAGCAGCGTCAGCGCGACCGCCCTCAGCTCGCGGGACCCGGCGGTGAGCCTGGTCCCACCGCCGAGGACCAGGGGCAGCAGCACGGCGAACTCCAGACCCGGCAACAGGTAGCGCGGGCGCAGTACGACCAGGTCGTCCGGCAGCAGCACCTGAAGCAGCAGCGCGGTCGCCAGCGCGAGCAGCGGGGGGATGCGCGACTCCCCACGCTCCACGGTGACTCTGCCAGCGACCACCGCCAGATCATGCCGGGGGTACGCCGGGAGGCGCGCCGGGTGGGCTTCCGCCGCGCCGCCGCTGCCGGCACGACCCCCGGATGCTCGCCGCGCCGTACCGTGGTGGGCGTGAGCGCGACGGCCGACGCGCCCCCGACCGCCGTCGTCCCCCTGCCGGCCGCGCAGCCGGTCCCTCCCCCGCCCGCCCGCGCCCGCCACCTGCTCGCCCTGCTCGTCGGCTGGCCGGTGCTCCGCGCGACGGCCGCCGTCGCCGCCGCAACCGTCCGCAACGCGTGGCGACACCGGGTGCTGGGGCTGTCCGCCGAGGCCGGCTTCTGGCAGCTGCTGTCACTGCCCTCCGCCCTGCTGGGGTTGCTGGGCACGATCGGCTATTTCAGCGGCACGATCGGTCGGGACACGGTCGACGAAGTCGAGGCCCGGTTGCTGCAGGCGGCCGGAAACGCGCTCACCCCCGACGCCGTCGCCACCGTGGTCCAGCCGACGCTGGCGGCGGTGCTGCACGGCGGCCGCGCCGCGGTGGTCAGCGTCGGCTTCGTGCTGTCGCTGTGGTCGGGCTCGTCGGCGATGGCGACATTCGTCAACCAGATCGCCATCGCCTACGAGCAGCGCGACGAGCGCGGGGCGGTGCGCTCCCGGCTGCTGGCGCTGCTGATGTACGTCGTCAGCATGGCGGCCGGCGTGGTCCTGCTTCCGACCCTGGTCGCCGGGCCGACGCTGCTGTCACGGCTGCCCGCGGTGCACAGCCACCGGTCGCTGGTGCGCCTCGTCCAGTTCTCCTACTGGCCCGTGGTGGGCGGCCTGTCCCTGTTGGCCCTGACCAGCCTCTACCACTTCGCGCTCCCCCTGCGGCAGCGCTGGCGGCACGCCCTGCCCGGGGCGCTCACCGCGGCCGCGTTGTGGCTGATCGGCTCCTACGGCCTGCGGGCCTACGTCGGCTACGTGTTCCACCGGACGCTGGACTACGGCGCGTTCGCCGCCCCCGTCGCCGTGCTGCTGTTCTTCTACGTCACCGCCCTGGCCGTGCTCGTCGGCGCCGAGGTCAATGCCGAGATCGGCCGCCGCCGCGGCACGATGCCGACGAGACCCCACTCCGGCGCCGCCTCTAACCTGGCCGGGTGAGCGAACCCACCAGCGAGGCCGAGCCCGGCGAGGATGGCAGCCCGGAGGACCCGGCAGCGGGGAGCGAGGGCCACGACGAGGCGGTGCCCCAGGCGCTCAAGGACTTCATGGCCCGCGGCTGGGCCGGCGTCGACGACGCCTCGCTCACCGCGACCGCCGCCGTTGCGCCGTACGCCGCCAAGCGCCGCACCGCCCTGTCCGCGCTGTTCCCCGGCGAGCTGCTGGTGGTGCCTACCGGCGGGGCCCCGGTGCGGGCCAACGACACCGACTACCCGTTCCGCGCCGGCAGCGACTACGCGTGGCTGGTGGGCGACCTGGAGCCCGACAGCGTGCTGCTGCTGCACCCGACCGACACCGGCGGCCACCGCCCCGTCGTGCACGTCCCGCCGCGCGCGGACCGCAGCGAGACCACCTTCTTCACCGACCGGCGCTACGGCGAGCTGTGGGTCGGCCCGCGGCGCGGCGTCGACGAGGTCGCCGCGGCCTTCGAGGTGGAGACGGCGAGCATGGAGGCCCTCGCCGAGGCGCTGGACGTCGAGGCACCGGTCCGGGTGCGGCGGGGCATCGATGCCCGGGTCGACGCCCTGGTCGGCCCACGGCCCAAGGCCGACGCGGCGCTCGCGACCGCCCTGTCGGAGCTGCGGCTGGTCAAGGACGAGCGCGAGGTCGCGCTGCTGCAGGAGGCCGTCGACGCCACCGTGACCGGCTTCGCCGAGTGCGTGCGCGAGCTCGGTGCGGCCCGGGCGCTGCCCAACGGCGAGCGCTGGCTGGAGGGCACCTTCTGGCGGCGGGCCCGCACCAGCGGCAACGACGTCGGCTACGGCTCGATCGTCGCCTGCGGTCAGCACGCCACGACGCTGCACTGGGTGCGCGACGACGGCCCGGTGCGTGACGGCGACCTCGTCCTGCTCGACATGGGCGTGGAGTCGCGCGAGCTCTACACCGCCGACGTCACCCGCACATTGCCGGTCAGCGGGCACTTCAGCGAGCCGCAGCGGCGGGTGTACGACGCCGTGCGCGCCGCCCAGGTCGCCGCATTGGCCGCGGTCCGGCCCGGCGCCGACTACCTGGCGCCGCACCAGGCCGCCATGCGCGTGCTCACCGAGACGCTGGTCTCGTGGGGGCTGCTCAGCGGCGCGATCGACGAGCTGCTCACAGACCAGCTGCACCGCCGCTGGACCCTGCACTCGACGTCGCACCACCTCGGCCTGGACGTGCACGACTGCGCCCGGGCCCGCGAGGAGCGCTACAAGAAGGGCACGTTGGAGGCCGGGATGGTGATCACTGTCGAGCCGGGGCTCTACGTCCAGCCCGACGACGAGCTCGCCCCCGCCGAGCTGCGCGGCATCGGGGTGCGCATCGAGGACGACGTGCTGGTCACCCCCGACGGCTGCCGGGTGCTGTCGGCGGCGCTGCCGACGGCGGCGGTGGAGGTCGAGGCCTGGATGGCCGGGCTGCTGCACCCGTGACCACCCGGTCGGCGGGGTTGACCATCGCGTCAGCGGCGTACGACGAGGCCACCGTGCTGGTCGCGGAGCTGGACGCGGACCTGCTGGCCCGCTACGGCGATGGCGCCGGCTCTGTGGTCGCGCATGCCGAGCAGTTCGAGCCGGCGCGTGGCGGGGCCTTTTTGGTGGCGCGGCTCGACGGTGCCGACGTCGGGTGCGCCGGGCTGCGCGCCCTCGGCACCGTGCACGGGCACGACGGGGTGGCCGAGCTCAAGCGCATGTGGGTGCGCCCGGCCGGCCGCCGCCAGGGCCTGGCCCGGGCGCTGCTCGCCGCGGTCGAGGACGCGGCCCGCGGGCTCTGTCACCGCGAGCTGTGGCTGGAGACCGGCACGAAACAGCCGGAGGCGCTCGCCCTCTACACCGGCGCCGGGTACACGCCGGTGCCGCGTTTCGGTCAGTACGCCGGTGCCGCCGACGCCCGGCACCTCGGCCGTCAGCTGTGACGCCGCGCCTGCTCACTGGCAGGGCCAGTCGATCGTGTCGAAGGTCGCCCGCAGCCGCCGGGGCCGGTCCGGCCGGCTGACGCCCACCCAGGCAATCCGCCCGAGCAGGTGCGCCTCCAGGTCGGGCACGGGGAGCCGCTCGTGGGGCGCCCCCGGCCCGTCGACCACGCAGCGGTGCAGCACCGCGCGGAGCTGGTCAAGCTCCGCGCGGGGCACGCCGGGCCGCTCGTTGACGACCAGCCCGGTGAGCAGCTGGCGCTGCGACGAGCGCACGACGGAGGTCTTGGCCGGGTTCAGCCGGAACCCCTCGTCGACCACGACCTCGCCGACGGCCCGCGCGAGGGCACCGGCGCCACGGGCCAGCGAGAAGGCCAGGTCGTCGGCGTACCTCGTGTAGGCGGCGCCGAAGCTCGCCGCCAGCCCGGCCAGCCGGCGGTCCAGCGCGTGCGCGACGAGGTTCGCCACCGCCGGGCTGGTCGGGGCCCCCTGTGGCAGGTGCGGCGCGGCCAGCCGGCGGCCCAGCCGCCAGTGCGCCTCGAGCAGCCGCGGGTCCGACGGCGCAGGCACCACCTGCCACAGGCCGAGCGGCACGACGGTGGTGACCAGGGCGGTGAGCGTGTGCGCCACCTGCTCGGGATAACCGAGCAGGTGGAACACGCCGTAGACCCGCGCCGCCGGGATGCTGGCGAAGAACCCCTCCAGGTCCAGGTGCAGCACCTGGCACCTGGGGCCAGCCGGCGTGCGGTGCGGCGTAGGTCGCCACCGAGTGCCCACGAACGAAGCCGTGGCACGCCGCGTGCACCGGGACATGGGCGAGGATGCCGCGCAGCACCCGGCGCTGCCGCTCCCGCAACAGCGGTTTGGGGGCGCCAAGCACGCGGGTGCCGCCGCTGCGGGTCGCAACGGTGCGCCAGCGGTAGTGCACCAGCCGCTGGTCCGGCGCCCGCCGGTCGAGCGAGCGCGCGTCCGCGAGCCAGGCCAGCTCCGGCGGCGTGAGGTCAAGCCAGTTGGCGAGGGCACCCACGTCGGGCAGCCGCGGGCACCGGCCAGCGGCTGCGTGCCATCCCGGCTGCCGCCGGACGGTGCCGGGTGACGCGGACTCGCTTGGCGCCGGCGTCGCCGTACGGCGGCTGGGCGGCCAGGAAGCCGGCCAGCTCGAGGGGCCGGTCGACGGGGGCCTCGGCGTAGTTCCCGCGCACCGAGCGCACCAGGGGCAGCACCCAGGCGCGCGGGCCGCGGCCGCCGACCGCCTGCGTGACCCGCCGGGCCACCGCCCGCTCGGTCCACTCGCCGCCGAGCATGGCGGCGGCCAGGCCGCGGGCCAGTGCGGGTGGCGGGGCGGGGCTCACCTCAGCGTCGGCGCTGGCGTCGGCGGCAGTGGCGGCCGGGGGTGCGCGAGCCTACGGCGGCCACGCGGCGCCGTGCGGTTACACCCGGGAGCGACCCCCGCCCGTGAAGGCGTGCACGAGGGCGACGACGACCGCGATGATCAGGCCGAGCCAGAGCACGTGGGCGACGAAACCGAGACCGCCGAAGATCAGGAACAGCACGAGAGCGATGATCAGCAGCACGAGGGCCTCCTGGAAGCAGGGCGGGCGACGTCGCCCGGCGTACTCGTCTGTGCCCGGTGGTGGTGCCTCGCACTCCCGGTGTTCGGGTGGCTCGCGTCCGAAGCAAGCCCGTGCCCGCGCCGCATCGCCGTGCCTTGCACCGGTGATCATGATCTCAACGTCACCGGTGCACCCAGCTGGCCACTCTCGGTGCCCTCGGGCACCGGTGACCATGCCGGCAGCTAGCTCTAGATCACCGGTGCAACGAAGGGCGTCAGCACGGCACGACAACGCACCGGTGATCAGTGAGGGGGCCGCAGCAAGGTCACCGGTGTCCACCGGAGCTGTAGTTCGGCGGCGTTGAAACCCGGTGACCATGCGGCCTTGATCACCGGTGCGGCGTGGTGGGCGGGAGGATGCGCCCCGGCGGTCGCGGCGGTCAGGCGACCAGGGCGTCCGGGGTGGGGGCAGCCTGCCACTGGCGGCGCACCTTCGCGCCCGACGAGCGTCGCGCGCGCGAGCGCAGCGAGACGCCAGGGCCCTCGGACTCGCTGCGCTGCCGCGCCCCGGCCATCCGGTCCGGGAGCGACAGCCGCCAGATCGTGCGCAGGGTCTGGCCGTACTGACGCCACAGCGGGCCGGTCGTGTACTCCAGGCCGTAGCGCTGGCACAGGTCGGTGATCCGCTCCGCCATCGCGGGGTAGCGGTTGCTGGGCAGGTCGGGGAACAGGTGGTGCTCGATCTGGAAGCTCAGGTTGCCGGCCATCAGGTGCAGGAAGCGGCTTCCGGTGAAGTTCGCGGAGCCGTAGAGCTGGCGCAGATACCACTCGGCCGGCGTCTCCGCTTCGAGGTGCTCAGGGGTGAACTTCTCCGCGCCGTCGGGGAAGTGGCCGCAGAAGATCACCGTGTAGGACCACAGGTTGCGCACCAGGTTCGCGGTGGCGTTCGCGGTCGCGGTGGCCAGCCAGCCGGGCCCCGCGAGCGCGGGGTAGACGACGTAGTCCTTGGTCGCCTGCCGGACGACCTTCCTCGCGATCCCGCTGAGCTGCCGCTTGAGCTCGGGCAGGTCGGCCTTGCCCTTGGCCAGCGCGTCCAGGTCGAGGTCGTGCAACGCCACGCCGTACTGGAAGAGCACGGCGAGCGCGGCGTTGTAGAGCGGCTGACCGAGGTTGGCCGGGTTCCACTTCTGGTCCCTCGTGACCCGCAGGATGCCGTAGCCCACGTCGGCGTCGCGGCCGAGCACGTTGGTGAAGGTGTGGTGCACGAAGTTGTGGCTGTGCTTCCACTGGTCCGCGGGGCAGGCCGTGTCCCATTCCCAGGTGCTGGAGTGGATCTCCGGGTCGTTCATCCAGTCCCACTGGCCGTGCATGACGTTGTGGCCGATCTCCATGTTCTCCAGGATCTTGGCCGCCGACAGCATGGCGGTGCCCGCCACCCACGCCGGTGGGAAGCGGGCGGCGAACAGCGTCACCCGGGCAGCCGCGGCGAGAGAGCGCTGCGCGGCGATCACCCGACGGATGTACGCCGCGTCCCCGGCGCCGCGGGACGCCTCGATCTCGGCCCGGAGGCCGTCGAGCTCGGCGCCGATCTGCTCGACCTGCTCGGGAGTGAGGTGGGCGAAGGCCTTGACGTCGCTGATGGCCACGGGGGCTCCTTGAGGTTGTCGGGCGGGCGGGCGGTGGGTCAGGCGTCGATCGTGCAGTCGCCCGAGGGGGCGGAGATGCAGGTCTGGATACGTTCACGGTCAGTGCCGTGCTGGTGGCCGTCGCGCAGGTCGCGCACCTCGCCGTCGAGCAGCGGCACCACGCAGGTGTGGCAGATGCCCATCCGGCAGCCGAAGGGCAGCACCAACCCGGCCGCCTCCCCGGCCTCCAGCAGGCTGGTGGCGCCGTCGACCTCCACCGTCGTGCCGGATCGCTCGTAGGTCACCCGGCCACCCTCGCCGCCGGCACCGGCGCGGGAGGCGGTGAAGCGCTCGGTGTGCAGCCGGTCGGTGTCGCCGTGCCGCTCCCACCAGTGCTCGGCGTCGTCGAGCAGCGGGGTGGGGCCGCAGGCCCACGCCTCCCGCTCGCGCCAGTCCGGCACGACGGAGGTGAGGCCGTCGAGGTCGAGCCGCCCGTCGCGGCGGGTCAACTGCTCGTGCAGGCGGAACGACGGGACCCGCTCGGCGAGCTCGTGCAACTCGGTCCGGAACAGCACGGAGTCGGCCTCCGGCGAGCTGTGCACGAGCACCACGTCGGGCATGGATCCGCGCCGGTCCAGCGTGCGCAGCATCCCGATCACCGGGGTGATCCCACTGCCGGCGGTGAGGAAGAGGATCTGAGGCGGAGGAGGCTCCGGCAGCACGAAGCCGCCCTGGGGGGAGGCCAGTCGCACCACCGTCCCCGGCGACACGCCGCGCACGAGGTGCTCGGAGAGGAACCCCTCCGGCATGGCCTTCACCGTGATCGCGATGGCCCCGCCGTCCCGTCGGCGCGCCCGCCGGGGCGGCGAGGTGAGGGAATACGACCGCCAGTGCCACCGGCCGCCCACGTCGACGCCGATCCCGACGTACTGCCCCGGCTGGTGGGACCAGGGCCAGCCCCAGCCGGGCTTGATGACGAGCGTCGCGGCGTCGTCGGTCTCTGGCACCACCCGCTCCACCCGCCCCCGCAGCTCGCGGGAGGACCACAGCGGGTTGATCAGACTGAGGTAGTCGTCGGGCAGGAGCGGGAACGTGAGCGCGGAGGCGCTGCGTCGCAGGCGCGCGAGGTCGGGCACGAGTGCATGCTACGACGAGTAGCAGGTAGTTGGGGGACACTCGGGGACATGTCCACGGGAGAGCAGCGGACCGGCACTGAGCGGGCGGGCAAGGCGGACGGGCGGCGGGACCGCTGGCGGGAGCATCGCGCGGCCCGCCGGCTCGAGCTGATCGCCGCCGTGGTGGCTGCGGTGCGCGGGCACGGTGCCGGCATCGGGGTGGACGACATCGCCGCGGCGTCCGGGATCGCCAAGCCGGTGTTCTACCGCTACTTCACCGATAAGGCCGACCTGTTCCTCGCCGTCGGCCGCACCCTCGCCGACGGAGTGGTCGCGGAGATCACCCGCGCCGTGGACGCCGAGGCCGAGCCGCGGCGCGCGCTCGCCGCCGGGATCGACGCCTACGTGCGGCAGGTCGAGGCCGAGCCGGAGCTCTACCGCTTCGTCGTGCACCACCCGGGCCTGGAGCGCGCCGACGCCACCGTGCTGCACCACGAGGCCGTGGTGGGGCTGCACGTCACCCGGCTGCTGCACGACCTGCTGCGCGCGGCCGGCCTGGACGCGGGCGCCGCGGAGCCGTGGGGGTTCGGGATCGTGGGGCTCGTGCGCTCGGCCACCGACCACTGGCTGGCCTCCCCGACCATGACCCGCGCGGCGCTGGTGGACCACCTGTCGGACCTGCTCGGTCCCGGTCTGGCCCGGCTCGCCCCCCCGGCCCCGCTGAAGCTCGCCCGCGAACTCTGACGGTCACCCGCCCGCGCCGGCGACGGCGGCCGGGACGGCGGCGGCCGGGACGGCGGCGGTCAGGGCCGGCGCGAGGTCGCCGCGGTCGCGCACCGTGACCCCGGACAGGCCCAGCCACGCCGCCATGCCGGCCAGCTCGACGGCGAGCGGCTCCGCGACCGCGCCGGGGACCTCCCCCACCTCGGCGTGCGCGGCCAGCACGCGCAGCACCCCGGCCGCCCGGTCGCTCTTGAGGTCGACCCGCGCCGCCAGCCGGTCTCCGAGCAGGAACGGCAGCACGTAATACCCGTGCACCCGCCGGTCCGCCGGCGTGTAGATCTCCAGCCGCATCCTGATCCCCCACAGCCGCTCCACCCGCGGCCGGTGGAAGACCAGCCCGTCGAACGGCGCCAGCAGGGCCGCGCCGCCGACCGAGCGGGGCAGCACCGTGCCGGGCAGGACGTACGCCGGCTCCGCCCAGCCCCGCACCGGCACGCGGTGCAGCGCGCCGTCCTCCTCCAGCTCACGCAGGAGCGGCCTGGTCAGCGGCCGGTTGAGCCTCCACCAGTCCATCAGGTCGGCGGCGGTGGCCACGCCGAGCACCCCGGCCGCCTGCAGCAGCAGGGCCTTTCGCGCGTCACTCTCCTGCGGAGTGGGCGCGGCGAGCACCTCGGCGGGCAGCACCCGCTCCGGCACGTCGTACTCCCGCTCGAAGCTCGGCCGCCGCCGGGCGACCTGCAGCTCCCCGGCCCCGAAGAGCCACTCCAGGGTGCGCTTGCTGCCCGACCAGTTCCACCAGCCGCCGGCGCCGGTGCGCGCCTCGAGGTCGCTGGCCGCGAGCGGGCCGCCGGCTCGCACCGCGCCCAGCACCGCGTCGGCCCCGTCCGGCCGCGGGCGCGCGTGCGACCAGCGCGCCTTACGCCACCGCAGCAGCGGCTCCAGCCCGACGGGGACATAGCTCGCCTCGTGCGCCCAGGTCTCGAACAGCCGCCGCTCGGCCGGGCGCCGCGGGTAGGCCAGCCGGTCCAGCAGCCCCACGTCGTAGTCGCCGAGCCGGGACCACAACGGCAGGAAGTGCGCCCTGGCGACAACGCTGACACTGTCTATCTGCAGCACCCCCAGGCGCTCTGCCGTCGCACGCACCTGCCGCAGCCCGCCCGGCTGCGCGGGCCGCGGCCGCCCCAGCCCCTGGGCGACGACCGCGAGCCGCCGGGCCTGCCCCAGCGTCAGCTCGTCCACGGACCGACGCTAGCGAGCCCGTCGGACGGCCCGGATGGCTACGGCGACGACGGCGTCCGGCGGACCGTGCTGACAGCCATCCCCCCCACGGCGGGCCCGACCTCCCCGCAGCGCCGCGCCAGCCACGGCAGGCCGCTGCGCACCACCCACGCCGCGTGCGCGAGACCCCCGGGTGGTGGCGGCGGGGCAGTCTCGTGTGGCGGCGGCGCCAGGCCCAGCCGCGACGCCGCCGTCCGGGCGAGGACCGCCTGCCCCCAGGCCGACGGGTGCACCCGGTCGACGGCCCAGCAGGCCGGCTCGGCGACCAGCACGCCCAGGTCGACCGGCACCACCCCCGGTTCGGTTGCGGCGATCTGGTCAACCACGGCGTTGACGAGCGCCACCCGAGCCGTGACCTGTGCCGCGAGGCCGCGCGGCATCCGGAAGACCACACCGGGGTCGTGCAGTCGCGTTACGACCACGGTCGCCCCACCGGCGCGCAGCCCGACGAGCAGGGCGGTGAGGTCGGTGGTGAGCCGTGGGCCGCAGTCGGTCTTGACCAGGTCGTTGAGCCCGACGCACAGGGTCACCAGGTGCGGGCGCAGGTCGGCCGTGAGCGGGAGCTGGCCGGCCAGCACGTCGCGGACCTTCGCGCCCGCTGCCGCCAGCGAGACGTACTGGGTGGGAGCGAGCCAGCCGGCGAGCAACGCGGTCCAGGTGCGGTCTGGTGGTGTGAGCACACCGACCCCGTCGCCGGAGCTGATGCTGTCGCCGAGGGCCACCACGCGGAGCGGCTCCCCGGGCACGGGCGGGGCTGGGCGAGTGGCCAGCTCTCCGGGCCGGGCGCTCACGCGGCCCGCCGTTCCGCCAGGGGGTCGGCGGCGTCCGCCGCCGGCAGCGCCGCTTTGGGCAGCCCGTGCACGGCGAGCAGGCCGTCGACCGCGGCCGACCAGGGAAAGCCTTCGGCCCGCGCGCGCGCTTGCTCCCGTCGCACCTCGGCCGGTCGGGCCAGCAGCGCCTGGACACCGTCGGCGAATGACACCGCCGTGCCGGCTGCCGCGATCCCCGCGGTCCCGACCACTCCCGGGAGCGCGCTGGCCGCGTTCACCACGACCGGCGTGCCGCTGGCGAGGGACTCGAGCGCCGCCAGCCCGAAGGTCTCCACCGGACCGGGGGCCAGGACGACGTCGGCGGTCGCCAACAGCTCCGCCAGCCGGTCGCGGCCGGCCACGAATCCCAGGAAGCGCACGGGCAGCCCCACCGCCGCCGCGGCCAGCGCCCGCCGCTGCGGACCGTCGCCGGCCAGCGCCAGCCGCACGGGGACACCACGCCGCACCAGCTCGCGGACGGCCTCGACGAGCAGCCAGGGCGCCTTCTCCCGGGACAGGCGGGTCGCCGACAGCAGCAGCGCCGCCGTGTCCGGCGCGAGGGCCGCGCGCATGGCGTCCGTGCGCGCACCCGGGTCGAAGCGGACCAGGTCGACCCCCAGCGGCACGCGCGCCAGGTTGTGCGTGCCGAGGCGCCAGAACTCCTCGGCCGCCCAGTCGGTAGTGCACACGACCCGGTCGAAGGAGGCGGCCAGCCGCCGGTTGCTGCGGTCGGCAACCACGGTCAGGGGGAGTCGCCCCGGAAGCCACTGCGCCAGGACCCGGTCGAGGCGCTCGTGGCTGACGACCAGCGACGGGACGCCCCGGCGTCGCGCCCAGCTGCCCAGGCCGCGCAGCGTCAGCCGGTCGTGCACCTCCAGCCGGTCGGGCGCCAGCCGCTCAAGCAGTCCGGCCAGCCGCCAGGGCTCGGCGACGACGCGGTAGCCGGTCGAGGGCACGGCGGGCGCTCGTACCTGGACCAGCCGGCCCCAGGGGGTCTGCTCCTGCCTGTCGCGGCGCCCGGGGACGACCTGCACGACCTCGTGGCCGGCGGCGGCGTAGCCCTCGGCGAGGTGCCGCAGGGTCGTCCGCAAGCCGCCGCTGGTGGGGGTGACGAAGTTGGCGCATTGCACGATGCGGGCCATCAGGCGGCCACCGCCCGGTAGTGGGTGACGAGCTCGTCGCCGATTACGCCCCAGGTGCTGGCAGCGACCGAGGGCCTGGCCGCGCGGGCGAGCCGCTCGCGCAGCTCGGGGTCCCCGGCCAGCCCGAGCACCTGGGCGCGCAGCGAGCGGCCCGAGCCGGGGTCGAAGTGCAGCCCGGTGCGCCCGTGGTCGACCAGGTCGAGCAGACCACCGGCGGCCGGCGCGATCACGGGCAGGCCGCTCGCGAGCGCCTCCTGCGCCGCCTGACAGAAGGTTTCGTGGGCCCCCGTGTGCACGAACATGTCCAGGCTCGCGAACGTGCGGCCCAGGTCGGCACCACCCTGGAAGCCGAGGAAGTGCGCGCCGGGGAGGCGGCGCTCCAGCGCGCGGCGCTGCGGCCCGTCGCCGGCGACGACCAGCCGCACACCCGGGACCCGGTCCAAGCCCTCCAGCAGGTGCACCTGCTTCTCGTGGGCGAGCCGCCCGACGTAGCCGACGAGCAGCTCCCCGCCAGGGGCGAGGCGGCTGCGGAGCACCTCGTCGCGGTGCCGAGGGGCGAATCGCTGCAGGTCCACCCCTCGGGACCAGCGCACGACCCGCTCGACGCCGTGGCGCTCGAGCTCCGCGACGGCGTGCCGGCTGGGCGCGAGGGTGCGGCCCGCCACCGCGTGCACCCTGCACAGCCAGCGCCAGAGCGAGCGCTCCAGCGAGCCCAGGCCGTAGCGGGCTGCGAACCCGGCGAGGTCGGTCTGGTAGACGGCCAGGCTCGGCAGTCCCAGCCGTCGCGCCGCGAAGGCAGCCTGCGCGCCCACCAGCGTCGGCGAGGCGAGGTGGACGACGTCGGGCTGCAGCCGCCGCAGCAAGGCTGGCAGCCGCGGCCAGGGCAGCCCCAGCCGGAAGTCCTGGTAGCCGGGCAGCGGCAGCGCCGGACCGCGGACCACCCGCGCCCCGGCGTACGTCGTGGGTCCGTCGCCGGGGGCGAAGACGGTGACCTCGTGCCCGTGGACGGTGAGGTGCTCCACCGACCGGAGGACAGAGTTGGTGACGCCGTTGACCTGAGGGAGGAAGGACTCGGTGACCATCGCCACTCTCACGAGCCCCAACAATCACGGGCGACGAGGGGTCGATCGGGGGCGGCGCCACAGACGCCGGGTGAACGTCTGGAGAACGTACGGTGGGCCGGCGGGTACGGGATACTCGGTCGTCACGCGGCGTCCACCCCGCGGTCCACGCGAGGTCGGGAGCGGCACGTGCAACAGGTCACGACCACGTCGGGTAAGCCGGTGAGCCGCCAGGACCCCCGCACCGTGGTCGTGCTCGGTGGCGGTGGCTCCCTGGGGGCCTTCCAGGCTGGCGGGCTGCTCGCGTTGCTGGAAGCGGGGGTGCCCGTCGACGCGCTCGCCGGCTGCAGTGCCGGGGCGCTCAACGCCGCCTTTCTGGCAGCGGATCCCTCTCTGGCCCGAGCACGGGAGCTGGCCGCCTTCTGGGCCGACCCGCTCACCCAGCGGGTGCTGTCGCCGTCGACCTGGTCGCGACTGCGCGGCCTCGCCGGAGCACTGACCGCCCGCGGCGACGCGCTGCTGGACGCCCGGCCCCTGCGGCGCCTGGTGGCGGCGCAGCTGACAGCGCACGAGGTCAGCGAGCTCGCCGTCCCGCTGCACGTGACCACAACCTGCCTCGACTGCGGGCGGGCAGTGCACCACGCGTCGGGCCCGCTGGCAGAGGTGCTGATGGCCTCCTGCGCTCTGCCGGGGCTGCTGCCACCCGTCGCGCTGCCCGACGGTCACCGTCACGTCGACGGCGGGGTCGTCTGCGGCGTCCCGGTGGAGGCGGCGCTGGCCCGCGCCGGCGAGCAGGACCGGGTGCTCGTGCTCGACTGCGGCCTCGCGCCGGTCACCGGGACCGTCGGCGACTGCGCAGCGCTGCCCGGGGCGACCGGCGCCTGTGGGCTGGAACCCGTGCCCGACAGGGCCTACTCGGCACCGGAGGAGAGCAGTCGGGGGGTGCTGGACGTGGTGCTGCGCGCCTTCACCGTGGCCCGCGCGGTGGCGAACCACGCCGCGGTGGCCGGCGCGCTGGCCGACCCCCGGGTCCTGGTGCTCCCGCACGTCGCCGACGCGTGGGCCGCCGGACTGCTGCGCGGGCTGCCGCAGGGGCCGCGTGACTTCGCGGGCACGCCGGTGCTGCTGGCGGCCGGACGCGCCGCCACCCACGCCTGGCTGGTGGCGGGCGGCCTGGACGGCCCAGCGGCCGGCACCCCTCGGACGCGTGGCGCGGGGCTGGGCGCCCCGGCCTGACCACTCCTCCACAGGTCGACGGCAGTGCGGCCGAAGTTGCGGGAGCGGTGCGACGATGAGGCGGTGACGACCACCGCGCAGCTGGTCGGCGCCGTCGCGTCGATCGTCGGCGTGGTCATCGTGCTCGCCGGGCTGCAGTCCGCCGTCCTGCGCGCCCAGCTGCGCAGCTTCGAGGAACAGCTCGGCGGCCGCATCAACGCCTCCGAGGAACGACTCGGCGGGCGCATCGACACCCTCACGGTCCGGGTCGAAGCATCCGAGGAGCGGCTCGGCGGTCGCATCAATGCTTCCGAGCAACGGCTCGGCGGCCGCATCGACACCCTCGCGGTCCGGGTCGACGGGCTGGATGCCCGCCTGCTCGACGTCTCGACGGAGGTGCGCAAGCTCCGGGACGACGTCTACGTGCCGGTCGTCCGACCTCCGGCACGTAGACGTGCGCGGCCGCGCCGCCCCACCGCGGGCTGACCCAGCGCTGACCCGGCGACGTCAGGACCAGATCGCCCGGGCGGCGTACCTGCCCTGGGTCTCGGTCAGTCGCAGCGGGAAGCCGAAGGTCTGCGACAGCAGCGGCTGGGTGAGTGTGGCGGCCAGCGGGCCGGCGGCGACCACGCGGCCGGCGCGCAACAGCAACGCGTGGGTGAACCCGGCGGGGATCTCCTCGACGTGGTGGGTCACGAGCACCAGCGACGGCGACGTCGGGTCCGCCGCGAGCCGGGTCAACCGGGCGAGCAGCGCCTCGCGGCCGCCGAGGTCCAGGCCGGCCGCCGGCTCGTCCAGGAGCAGCAGCTCCGGGTCGGCCATCAGCGCGCGGGCGATCTGCACCCGCTTGCGCTCGCCCTCGGACAGGGTGCCGAATCGCCGGTCGACCAGGGGTCGGCAACCCAGCTGGGACAGCAGCCGGCGGGCGCGCAGCTCGTCGGGGAACTCGTAGGCTTCGCTGCCTCGCCGGGTGACCGCCCATGCCCCGGTCAATACCACGTCGAGCACCCGCTCGTCGGGCGGGAGCAGGTCGGCCACGGCGGCGCTGGCCAGGCCGACGCTGGGGGCCAGATCGTCGACGTCCACGGTGGCCGTGTCCTCGCCGAGCAGCGTCACCGTGCCGCCCTCGCCCGAGCCGTCCTGGCCGTCCGGGCCGAGGCCGAGCGCCGCCACCTGCAGCAGGGTGGTCTTGCCTGCACCGTTGCCGCCGAGCACGACCCAGCGGTCTCCCGGCTCGACCGCCCAGGTCACCCGGTCGAGGGCGCGATGTCCCCCTCGGGTGACCGTGACCTCGCGCAGCGACAGCAGACTGGCGACCACCGGCCGAATCTAAAGTGCCAGGGCGAGCAGGCCGTCGGCATGCACGCACTCGTCTACAACGGCCCCCTCGACGTCTCTGTCGCCGACGTCCCTGACGCAACGATCGAAGCTCCCACCGACGTCGTCATCCGCATCACCGCCACCAACATCTGCGGGTCCGACCTGCACATGTACGAGGGCAGGACCGACGTCGAGCAGGGCAAGGTGCTCGGCCACGAGAACCTCGGGGAGGTCATCGAGGTCGGCGACGGCGTCGTCTCCCTCACCGTCGGCGACCGCGTCGTTCTCCCCTTCAACATCGGCTGCGGCTTCTGCCGCAACTGCCAGGCCGGCAGCACCGGCTTCTGGCTGACGGTCAACCCGGGCAACGCCGGGGGCGCCTACGGCTACGCCGGCATGGGTCCCTACAACGGCGGCCAAGCCGAGCTGCTGCGCGCTGATCAAGGTGGTGCGCCCGACCGGCGGCATCGGCGTGGTCGGCGTCTTCGTCCCCGAGGACCCGCCGGCCGCCGACGAGCTGGCGAAGCAGGGGCAGATCGCCTTCGACATGTGCCCGAGATGGCCGTGCAGGGCGACGATGCGTTCGGCCGCCTCCTCCGGGGAGCCGACGAACACCGCGCCTCCCGGCGAGGTGTCGAGGTCGTAGGCGGCACGCGGGGGCGGCGGGAACCCGCGGCGGCGGCCGACGATCGTCATGGTCTCGTGCCACTCGCGCCACCAGGCGTCGCGGGCCGACGTCGCCGATGAAGCCGGGGCTGCCGACGGAGACCTTGATGTTACCCTTCGCGGTGCGCGAGCCGTGCGCGGCGCGGCGGTACAGCTCGGCGAGCTGGGCGAAGCGGTGCGGCTGGCCGCCGATGATCCCGTAGCCGATCGGCAGTCCGAGCTGGCCGGCTCGCAGCGACGAGCGGGGGTTGCCGCCGGTGCCCAGCCAGATGGGCAGGTGCCCGGAGTCGGGCCGGGGCACGATCTCGGCGTCCTGCAGAGCGTGGCGGAACCGCCCCTGCCAGGTGACCCGCTTGTTGCGGTCGATGGCCAGCAGCAGGTCCAGCTTCTCGGCGTAGCGCTCGTCGTAGTCGCGCAGGTCGTAGCCGAACAGCGGGAAGGACTCGATCGAGGACTGTCGCCGCGGCCGACGCCGGCATCTCTCCGGTGTGGTGCTCACCGATGCCGAAGTAGTCCAGGCCCACCTCGTCGGCGACCTTGATGGCCTCGACGAGGTTGCGCTGCGCCTGGCCCGAGGAGACGGGCCGGCCGGTGGCCTCGTCGCGGGCTGCGCTGCCGAACGTGTAGATGCCGAGTTCCATCAGAGCGGTCCGCGCCTCTCGTGGCCGGCTGCCCGACGGCGGCCGGACGTTGTACGTGACGGGTCGGTGCCGTGCGTTCAGTACGGCCCGAGCCGTGCGATCGGCTCGGTGAGCTCGCGCTCTTCGTAGGACAGGTGGGACAGCAGGGTGTCGCTGAGCAGGTCGACCGCGGCGCGCAGCTGACCGAGGCCGTTAGGCGTGGAGACCAGGGCGACCAGCGCCCGGTCGACTCCTTCGAGGACGTCGTGGATGGCGTGGTGCTCCTGCTCGAGCCGGTCGATGACCGGGCGCAGGCGTGTGTCGGCCTGGCGCAGGCGTGGGAACATCGCCTGGTCCTCGAGGCTGTGGTGGGCGGTGACGATGCGGCAGTAGGACTCGCAGTACGTGCCCAGCGTCCAGTTGTTCTGCCGCATGGTCATGGTGTTGATGTGCGAGCGCGCCGTGCCGACGTCGATCGTGCCGGCGACCACCTGCTCGATGAGCTGCTGGACCTGCGCGAGCTCGGCGCGAAGGTGATCGTGGACGTCGATCAGGTGCTGCCCGCCGGCCTGCTCGTGCGCGGTGTAGGTGCGCTCGGGGTCTGCCGTCGGCCCCGTGGCGCGGGTGGACTCGTCCCAGACCTGCTGGCTGCTGCGCCGGACACCGTCGTCGGGGGTGGGGACGACGGCCCAGGCGCCGCGGGTCACCACCGTCCGCGCGTCCCGGCTGGGCGCTGCCGCGACCGGTCGCGCGGGGACCGGCGGTGTGGTGGCGGGGCGCTCGGCAGCCACGAGCTCCCGGACGGCGGGTGCAACCTCGCCGGCGAAGCGGCGCAGGTCCATAGGGTCGTCGCTGCCCAGAATGAAGGTGCTGATGCCGTCGCCGAGGGCGAGGTCGGCGAGCTCTTCGGCCCACTGCTCGGCGGGTCCGTCCAGCGCACCCCGGCTCACCGGCGCGAAGCGGCCGGTGACGTTGAGCAGCCGGCGGATCTGCCACGGTGACCGTCCGGCCCGGTGCGCGGCATCGTCGATGATCGCGTTGCCCCTGGCGAGGTCGCCGGGCTCGAGGTAGCTCAGTGAGGGCAGCCAGCCGTCGGCCCGCCGCCCGGTGAGGGCCAGCATCCGCGGCTTGTACGCGCCGAGCCAGATGCCGACGGCGTGCGCAGGGGCCGGGCCGCGCTTGGCGCCGACCACCCGGTGGAACTCGCCCTGCACGCGGACCCCGCCCCGCGCCTCGACGTCCCACAGCTGCCGGATGACGTCGAGCGCCTCTTCCAGCGCCTGTACGGCCTGCCCTCCGGTGAGCCGGCGGCCGCCCATCGCCTCGATGGCGTCCCAAAAGGCGCCGGCGCCCAGACCCAGCTCCACCCGGCCACCGCTGAGCAGGTCCAGGCTGGCCACGCTGCGCGCCAGGACCGCCGGCGGGCGAAGGGGGAGGTTCGTGACGTTCGCGGCGAGGTGCACGGTGCTGGTGCGGGCGGCGACGAAGCTCAGCAGCGTCCAGGTGTCCAGGAAGCCGGGCTGGTAGGGATGGTCCTGGAACGTCACCAGGTCCAGCCCGGCCTCCTCCGACGCGAGGGCGAGGTCCACGGCCCCTGCCGGGTCGTTGGTGGCGGGAGTGAGGAAGGACCCGAACTGCAGCGGATGGCCGTAACGGCCGTTCGCCTGCTGGTCCTCGGTGGCGGTCGTCGTCATCGCTGCTTCGCGGGTTCCGCGGCCAGGCGGCGTAGTGAGCGGCGAGTGCGATGCCCGCGTCCTTGGCTGCGCGGTTCGCGGTCAGGTGCATCTGGGCGGCGAGGTCGGTGAAGTCGTCGAGGGCCAGGGTTCACGCCCACGAGGGTGAACTCGCGCTCGACCAGGGTGAGGTCGGCGTTCCAGGTGTCCACCAGTACGCGGCGCAGGTAGTCGACGTTGTGGTCCCAGCCCCCCCGCGGGCCACCGGGGCCGTAGGCGCCGCCGCGGGTGGCGACCAGGACGACCGGCTTGCCGTCGAGCAGAGGCGTGCCGAAGGGGTCGCCGGCTACAGCGAGGTCGATCCACGTCTTCGCGCGCTGCGAGACGCCGTAGTTGTAGAGCGGCAGCGCGAGCACGGCGCTGGTGGCCTCCTGCAGCTCGGTGGCGACCCGGCTGGCCAGTTCGAGGGCCTCGCGGTGGGCCGGGGTGCGGTCGGCCTCGGGAGTGTGGCTGCCGACGCCTGCTGCCGCCCATGCCGTGGCCGGCAGCGGGTCCTCGCCGAGGTGACGGCGCACGACGGCGATCTGCGGCTGGGCAGCGGTGATCTGACCGATGATCAGGTCGGTGAGGGCGCTGCTGGCGGAGCGGTCGCCCTGGATCGAGGCGTCGACGCGGAGCAGGGTCATGCGGATCTCCTAGCACGGGGGAAGACTTGAACGTTCAAAACTGTACGCGCCAGGACTTGAATGTTCAAGCCGGATCGCTAGGCTGTGTCCGTGACGATCGAGAGGGACGACGTTCCGCGAGCGACGGACGAGACGCCCTGGCTGTCCGCGGAGGAGCAGCGCGACTGGCGGGCGCTGGTGGCGTTGTTCATGACGCTGCCAGCCGCGCTGGACGGGCAGCTCAAGCGCGATGCGGGCTTCAACGCCTTCGAGTTCCACGTCCTTGCCCGCCTGTCGGACGCCCCGGACCGCACGCTCGTGCTCAGCGACCTCGCCGCCCTCGCTCAGGGCTCCTTGTCACGGCTCTCACACGCCCTCACCCGGCTGGAGCGGGCCGGCTGGGTCGAGCGGAGGGCGTGCAGCTCGCCGGGTCGGCGGATCGAGGCACTACTGACCGACAGCGGCTGGGCCAAGCTCGAGGCAACGGCGCCCGGCCACGTCCGCGAGGCACGGCGCCTCGTCGTCGACGTGCTGACACCCGAGCAGCTCGCCGCCTTGGGCGAGGCCGCCCGCGCCATCACCGCCGCGACACTGGTGGGGCAGTCGGCTCAGGACAGTGACTGCTGACCCTGCAGTTCGAGGGGCCGGTCGAGCGCAGACGCTGAGCCGCAGGGCGCGCCGGCATGACAAGGCCCAGAATCCACATCGTGGCTGCTCCGCGTACACGCGCTCATCGGCATGAGCGGGTGTCTCACAAGCCGAACCCTATCGGCGCGGCGTCACGCACCGTTGCTCTGGAGGACGCCTACAGCAAGGAGCGCGCGGGGCCCTCGCCCCGCGCGCTCTGTTGCGGTCATGCGGCCGCGGCTGTCAGCGCCGCCGGCCTGCTGTCGGTGCCTTGCGCGTTGCCGCGCGCGGCAGGCGCGACCGGCACGGCCTTGTGCGCCGCCTGCGCGGCGGTCACCTCTTTGATCGGCGTCGGCCAGTCGATGGGGACCGGTCAGGCCAACGTCAAGGCCTACAACCGCCAGCTCCGCGACCTGATCCACGCCGGGAAGGCCCAGCCGTCGCTGCTGGTCAGTCACAACCTCGGTCTCGCCGACGCGCCCGATGCCTACCGGCACTTCGACAACCGCGAAGACGGCTGGACGAAGATCGTCCTCAACCTGACCGACGGCTGACGGCCGACCCGGCTGCAGGCGGTCAGCGGACTATGAGCACGACCTTGCCCACGGCACGCCGTCCCTCGATCGAGGCCAACGCCTCGGTGGCGTCGGTCAGCGGGAGCGCCGGGGCCAGCGGCGGGTTGAGGGCACCCGACTCCAGGTGCGGCAGCAACCGGGACCATTGCTCCTGCAGGTAGCCCGGCGTGGCCAGCGCGAAGGCACCCCAGCCGACGCCCACCACGTCGACGTTGTTCAGCAGCAGTCGGTTCACCCGCACAGTGGGGATCTCCCCGCCGGTGAATCCGACGACGAGCAGCCGCCCCTCAGGCGCCAGCGAGCGCAGCGAGTCTGTGAAGCGGTCGCCGCCCACCGGGTCGAGGACCACGTCCACGCCCCGGCCACCGGTCACCTCCTTCACCGCAGCGAGGAAGCCGTCGGCCAGCACGACGTCGTCGGCGCCCGCGGCTCGGGCGGTCTCGGCCTTCTCCTCGGTGCTGACCACCGCGATGGTGCGGGCCCCCAGCGCCCCGGCGAGCTGCACTGCTGCGGTGCCGATCCCGCCGGCCGCACCATGCACGAGCACCGTCTCGCCGGCCCGCAGCCGGCCCCTGCGCACGAAGGCGAAGTCGACGGTGAGGTAGTTCATCGGCAGGCCGGCACCGGCGGCGAAGGACAGTCGATCGGGCAGCGGGAAGACCATCCCGGCGTCGAGCGCGACCGTCTCGGCGAAGCCGCCGAGCATGGGGAACGCCGCGACGCGGTCCCCCGCCCGCACGGCAGCACCCTCGGGCGCGCTGCGCACCAGCCCCGCGACCTCCGAGCCCGGCACGAACGGCAGCGCCGGCTTGACCTGATAGAGACCGCGTGACTGCAGCACCTCCGGGAAGGTCACGCCGGCGGCATACACGTCGACGAGCACCTGGCCGGGACCCGCGACCGGCTCCGGGATCTCGACCACCTCCACCGCTGCGGGTCCGTCGAGACTGGTGATCTGCACGGCACGCATGCGGCCATCCTGGCCCAGCCGGCGGCCGCGGTGGGATCCGCTCTCCGCCGGACAGACTGGGGGACGTGCGAGACCGGCTCCCCGACCCGCTCCCCGACCCCGATGCCGTGGCTGCGGTGCGCGCACACTGCGCTGCCGCGGGCTACACCGTCGATGGCCTGACCGGCCGCCTCGGGGAGGCGGCGAGCCGGGCACTGCTGCGCGATGAGCTGCTGCCAGCCCGCCGCGCGCTGGCCGGCGACGACAGCCCGCTCGGGCGGCTGGCCCGGCTCTTCCTGCTTGGGGAGCGGGTGACGCCGGGCGACGACCTCGCGGCGTACGACGCCATCGGTGTCACCCGTGCCGGTCACGCGGTGCTGGACCTGCGGCCGGTCGACGATGTCCTCGTCGTCAGCGATCTCGGCAGCGAGGTCACCGGCGTCCCGGTCGCCCCCGACCACGTGCTGGGGGTCGGGGGCGCGAGCGTCACGTTGGCCGAGGCGCTGCCCCGCGATGCCGTCGGTCGCGCGCTGGACCTCGGGACCGGCTGCGGCATCCAGGCCGTCACGCTGGCGGCGCATGCGCGGGAGGTCGTCGCGACCGACAGCAGCCCCCGGGCACTGCGGCTGGCGGCGCTGACGCTGGCCCTCAACGGCGTGTCCGCCGACCTGCGGGAGGGTGATCTGCTCGACCCGGTGGTGGGCGAGCGCTTCGACCTGGTCGCGAGCAATCCGCCGTTCGTCGTCGGTCCGGCCGGGCGGCAGAGCTTCACCTACCGCGACTCCGGCCGGGAGGGCGACGGCGTCACGGCCGAGCTGCTGCGCGGCCTGCCGGCGCTGCTCTCGCCCGGCGGCACCGCCGTGGTCCTCGGGAACTGGGCGCACCGCCGCGGCGAGGACTGGCGCGAGCGGGTCGGCGGCTGGCTCGCCGGCAGCGGCTGCGACGCGTGGGTGGCACAGCGGGAGGTCAGCGACCCGGCCGAGTACGTCGCCCTGTGGCTGCGCGACACCGGGACGGCGCTGGCCGGCGCCGACGCTGCCGCGACCGCGTGGCTGGACTGGTTCGACGCGCAGGACGTCGAGGGCGTGGGCTTCGGGGTGGTGTCGCTGCGCCGGGTCGACGCGGCGGACCCCACGCTCGCCCTGGAGGACGTCCGCGAGCCCGGCGCGGCCGTGCGGGGCCCGGAGGTGGCCGGCAGGCTGGACCGGACGGCGTGGCTGCGGGCCAACGACGAGGAGGCCATGCTGCGCGCGAGGCTGCACGCGGGGCCCGAGCTGGCCCTCCAGCAGGCTGCCTCGGTTGGTGCAGAGGGGTGGGAGGTCGGCGCGCAGGTGCTGCAGCTGGCCGGTCGCAGCACGCCGACCGACGCGGTGGGGGTGTCCCTGGTGGCGGGCTGTGACGGGACACGCCCGCTCGGCGACCTGCTCGACCTGCTCGCCGCGGCGTACTCCTTCCCCGCCCGGGCAGGCCTCCCCGCGGTGCGCCACCTGGTGGAGCGCGGCGTCCTCCTGCCCCCGTGACGGCCACGTAGGCGGAACAGCGGGTTATCCTGGAGCGTTGCTTGAAGCACCCCCTCCCCCCGCTGGCCGGCCCTGCACGCCACGCGGGAGCAACACCTGCAGTCCACGCACGTCGGAAGGCACCCTCTGTGACCAGTCCCGCCCGCACCCGTCCCGCCCCGACCAGCACCGTGACCTCCTACGGCGAGGAGATCGACGCCATCCTCACCCAGGGCCGCGCCTCCGGCGTCGTCCCGGCCGAAGCCCTCGCCGCCGCCATCACCAAGGCCGGCCTCAAGCTCGGCGGTGTCAAGGCGAAGAAGATCGAGCGTGAACTGGCCGCCGAGGGCGTGACCGTGCGGGCGACCAACGAGGCGGCGGTCGAGGCAGCCGTGATCGCGGCGGTGCCCGACGTCGAGGAGATCGAGGCCAGCCCGACCGACGCCACCGTCGCCGAGGCGGCACCCGTCGACGAGTCCGTCGCGGTGCCCGTCGTCCCCGGTGCCGACTCCTCCGAGGACGAGGACGAGCCCGCCTCCGCCTCCATCGACGAGGACGAGGAGGACGACGTCCCGATCAAGGTCGAGGCCGAGCCGGGCGTCTCGGCCGACCTCGTCCGCGCCTATCTGAAGGAGATCGGCAAGGTCGCGCTGCTCAACGCCGAGCAGGAGGTCGAGCTCGCCAAGCGGATCGAGGCCGGCCTGTTCGCCGCGGAGAAGCTGCGGTCGGCCGACGTCGACGGCACCAAGGTGGACAAGAAGCTCCGCACCGACCTGGTGGCGCTGGCCAACGACGGCAAGCGGGCCAAGGACCACCTGCTGGAGGCCAACCTGCGCCTCGTCGTGTCGGTGGCGAAGAAGTACACCGGGCGTGGCATGGCCTTCTTGGACCTGATCCAGGAGGGCAACCTCGGGCTGGTCCGGGCGGTAGAGAAGTTCGACTACACCAAGGGCTACAAGTTCTCCACCTATGCCATGTGGTGGATCCGGCAGGCCATCACGCGGGCGCTGGCCGACCAGGCCCGGACCATCCGGCTGCCCGTGCACCTGGTTGAGCAGGTCAACAAGATGACCCGCATCCAGCGCCACCTGCTCCAGACGCTGGGCCGCGAGCCCACCCCGGACGAGCTCGCCCAGGAGCTGGACACCACGCCGGAGAAGATCGTGGAGATGCAGCGCTATGCGCGCGACCCGATCTCGCTGGACCAGACCGTCGGCGACGACGGCGACAGCCAATTCGGTGACTTCATCGAGGACGCGGACGCCCCCGTCGCCGAGGACGCCGTGGCCTTCGGTCTGCTGCGCGAGCAGCTGACCGCGGTGCTGGCCACCCTGCCCGAGCGTGAGGCCACCGTGGTGCGAATGCGGCACGGCCTGGTCGACGGCACCCCCCGCACGCTCGACGAGATCGGCAAGCGGCTCGGCCTCACCCGCGAGCGGATCCGGCAGATCGAAAAGGCGACGATGGCCAAGCTGCGCCACCCCTCCCGCTCCCAGGTGTTGCGCGACTACCTGGACTGAGCGACACGCCGTGCACCGCTGATGGCCGGTAGCCCCTGGGCTACCGGCCATCAGCATCTGCGGTGCGGGTGAGAACCCTCACAAAGGGGACGATGTGGCCTACCACATCCTGCGCACACAAAGGGGCGGCTCCAGGCCGGATCAGCTGCGAGACGACATCAACGAGGCCTGGGAGCAGATGGTCCCGACCCCTGGTCTGCGGACCTCCCTGAACCGGGTAGAACGCCTCCTGAAGCCGAAGGAGCGCGTGGTGGTCATGGCCGGTGGGCGACACGAGGAGGCGCTGGGGCTCCTCGTGCTCACCGACAGCAGGGCCTTATTCGTCAGCAGGACAGTGGCGACCACCATTGCAGCGAGCCTTGGGTATGCCGCCCTGACGGCGGCCGAGATGTTCGATGAGGAGGGTCAGTTCGCCATCGACCTGAGCACGGCCGACGACACCGTGACGATCAACGAGATGCACGAAGCCGACGCCCAGGAGCTGGCGGCGCTCCTTGTCGAGGAGATTGCCGCCGCGGCGCCCGCCCCCCCTCGTCGTTCGCGGGTGCCCGTGTCAGCTCGGCCGCCGTCCCCCTGCCAACGCCGCCCGCCGCTGGCACGCTGGCCGCCGCAGCCGCGGCGCCTCCCGCCACTGTCGTTGCGCCCCCACCCACCCAGCCCGCGGCACCGTGGGCGACAGCTTCGCTCAGCCCCAAGGTCGCCGCCCGGGTCGAGAAGCGGTACCGCAAGGCGGCGCGGCCGATCTACCGGAAGAAGCGTTTCCTGCTCCCGCTGACCCTGCTCATTATTATCATCGCCATCGCCGTCGGCGTGTCGCAGAACAACAGGAAGGTCGAGGACGCCGCTGCGGTCACCTGCGTGGGGAAGACCTACCCCGACCAGCAGAAGAAGGACCGCTGCGCGGACGCATCGGGGAGCGTCGCGCTGTCGGGGGTGACGGTGAAGGCGGCCCCCTTGGCGAAGAAGAAGGACGTGCTAGGCACCCAGGAGCTGTGCAGCAAGGTAAGCCTCACCAATGGGTCCGACACGAACCAGGACTACAACATCTTCGATTTCAAGGTGCAGCCGCCCAGCGGGGCGGTCGAGAGCGCCTCGACCCTGACCATCGCCGAAACCCTCGGCTCGGGCACGCTCATCCGCGGTGCCAGCAAGACCGGGTTGGTGTGCACCGACGACAAGGGCGACAAGGGCGAATACGTGCTCATCTACAAGCCGAGTCCCTTTGCGGCAGATCGCGGGATCTGGCTGTTCACCGTGTGATCGGGCCGGTCCTGCTGGTGGACGCGGCGAATGTGGTGGGCAGCCGGCCGGACGGCTGGTGGCGTGACCGGGCCGGGGCGGCCAGGCGGCTGGTCGCCGCGCTGGGCGCGCTGACTCCGGACTGGACCGTGGTCTGCGTGCTGGAGGGTGCCGCCCGGCGCGGGGTGACCGAGGGCGAGCACGCCGGGGTGCGGGTGGTGCACGCCGCCGGCGTCGGTGACGACACGCTGGCCGGCCTGGCCGGCCCCGGCACCACGGTGGTCACCGCCGACCGCGGGCTGCGGGCCCGGGGCGAGGCGGCTGGGGCAGTCGTGCTGGGGCCGCGCTGGCTGCTTGACCAATTCTGAGCTGACCGCGGCAGCTCAGCGGCGGCCGAACAGTCCTCTGGGCCGGGCCGGCTCGGCGGCTGCCGGGGTGGGTGCCTCGTCGAGGCGAGCGGGGGAGGTGACCGCGTGGTCGGCGTACGTCGGGGCAGGCTCGGCCGGCGGCTCCTGCTCCGGCGCCGATGGCTGCTCCGCCTGCTCTACGCCCTGCTCCACGCCGGCCAGCAGGGCGACGATGGCCTCCGCGACCGCGAGCGCCGCCTCGTCGACCCGCCGCCCCAGCCGCTCCTCAAGCCCGACCAGCTCACCGGTCACGGTCGTGATGGTGGCGGCGACGGTGTCGACCCGGCCGGCGAGAGCGTGCAGGGCCGCCTGCGACTCCCCCACTGTCACCCCGAGGGTGGTCGCCACGGTGGACAGCCGGTCCTCCAGGGCGTCGGCACGCTCGTCGACCTGGGCGGACACGTCCACGGCGGCGTCGCCAGCCGCCCCCTCGGAGCGGGCGGCGAGGGCCTCGTCGACGGCGCCACGGACCTCGGTGACGACCCGGGTGGGTACGTCGGCGAGCTGCGTGCGCAGGGCCGCGAGAGTCGCGCCGAGCTCCCGCACCTGGGCACTGAGCTCGTCCAGCCGCCGGGGGGTGGCGTCGCCCGGGCGCCCAGGGGCGGCGGCACCGACCAGCGCGGCGAGGCGGTCGGACAGGGCCCCGACCGGGCCGTCGGTGGGCGCCACGGGCTCCGTCACCCGTCGTTCCTATCACCCGGCCCGCTTACCCCCCGCGCCAGACGCGCCAGCCCGGACGCGGCCCGTGATGAGGTGGGGGCATGGTCGACACAGCGGGTTCCCAGCAGAACACCACGTTCCCCAGCGGCGGGGGCGAGGCGCATGGCTACCTCGCTGTGCCCGAGTCCGGCAGCGGGCCGGGGGTCGTGGTCATCCAGGAGTGGTGGGGCCTCACCACCCACATCGCCGACGTGACCCGGCGACTCGCGGCGGAAGGGTTCGTGGCCCTGGCGCCGGACCTGTTCGGTGGTGCGACGACCCACGACGCCGACGAGGCAGGCCAGCTCATGCAGTCGCTCCCGGTGGGCAGCGCCGCGCGGGACCTCGCCGGCGCCGTGGACTTCCTGCTCGCCCACCCCGCCGTGACGGGGGACAAGGTCGGGGCCGTCGGCTTCTGTGTGGGCGGAGGCTTCGTGCTCATGCTGGCCGCCCAGCAGGGCGACAAGATCGCTGCGGCGGTGCCGTTCTACGGCGTGCTGCAGGGGACGCCCGACTTCTCCGGGATGACGGCCGACGTGCTCGGCCACTACGGCGAGCAGGACACCTTCGTGCCGGCCGACGATGCCAGGTCGCTCGCGGCCACCATCGAGCGGGAGAGCTCGGGGACGGTCGACTTCCGCTTCTACCCCGCCGGCCACGCCTTCTACAACGACGAGAACCTGCTGGGCACCCACGACCCGGTCTCCGGCGACGCGGCCTGGCGGGCGACGGTCGCCTTCCTGCACGCCAAGCTGGGCTGAGTCCGCCGGAGCGGTCAGCGGCGGCCGCGGCCGAACAGACCGCGACGCTCGGGCGACCCGTCGTCCGCCGCGGGCTGCCAGCCGCCGGTCGGTAACGTCGCCGGCGGCGCCTCGACCGCCTGGTCCGGGTCGGCGTGGTCGGGGTGGCCCGCCGGCTCCGCAGTCGCCTCGACGGGAGTCCCGGTCGGCTCCACCTCCGGGGGCACACCGGCAGCGACGGGCTCCTGGGCTGGTTCCGGCGTACCGGTGGTCGTCTCCGTCGTCCCCGGTGCCAGCACGGTCAGCAGCGTCTCGGCGAGGACCAGCGCCGACTCCTCGATCGCGCTGCGCAGGACGGTCTCGAGGCGGGTCCCCTCGTCGCGCAGCGCCGCGGACAGGTCGAGGGCGAAGGCGTCCACCTTTGCCTCGAGCGCGTCCAGGCGGTCGACGAGCTGGGCTGAGCGCCGGTCCGCGCGGTCGGTCTCTTCCGTCAGGGTGGTGGCGATCTGTTCGGCGCGGCCGTTGATCCGCCCGCTGGCCTCGGTCGCCTCGTCGCCCACCGCGGCGATCTCCGCCCGCAGGTCACCGAGCTCGCTGATGAGGTCGCCCCGCAGCTCCGCCGCCAGCTCGGTGAGGGCAGGGACGACGGCGGTCGGTGCGTCGCCGCTGGGCACGGGTCGCTGCGTCCGCGCCACCAACGCGGAGAGCTTCTCGGCGAGACCAGGGGCCGGGACGGCGCCATCGGCGGGCTGGAGGGGGGTCATGGCGCTCCCGGGGCTGGCGTCCACCGGACGGGGCGTCCGGGATGCCTGCGAGCCTAGGGGTCCGGCCTCGTCGTGGTCGATGCGATCTCCTCCCACGACGGGACGGCGGCGCGACCGCGCCGGGCCGGCGCCGGCAGGCCGGCTGGCTGCCGAGACGGGGTCGCCGGCTCCTGCCGCGGCGCCCCCACCGGCCGCAGCACAGCCTGCAGCACGTCCCCGTCGCCCGGGCCACCGAGGCCCGGGGTGATCAACCGGGCGGTGCGCTCGACCGGAGTCAGCCGGGCGGCCGCCGGGCGCCAGGCCCAGCAGGCGGCGAGGCCCCCCGGCAGCACGGCCACCACCCGCCAGTCGCCATCCTCGGCCAGCCAGGCGTCCCAGTCTGGCCCGGCTGCGGACCCCGGATCGGCACCTACGGCGGCGGCGTACCCCGTGACCCGCTCCTCCAGGGTCGCCGCGTCGAGGCTCCCAGCGTCGATCACGGCGGCGCGGGCGCGCCGGGCCTGATGGTCGCGCTCCGCGAGCGGCGGGCCGGCGAACCGGCCGACCCAGGCGAGGTTGGCCCCGCTGCGCGCGGCCACCTCCGCCGCGCTCTCGCCGGCCCGGATGCGGCGCTGGATGTCCCGGGGCGCCGGCCGCTCCCCGGACAAGTCCGGCGTCCAGGCGTCCTGGTCGACGGCCGCCGTGCCGGCGCCGGTGAGCGGGGCCGCGCCGGTGGCCGCCCGCACGGCCGCGATCAGCCGGCGGTCCAGCGGCAGCCGCAGCTGCTCGCCGTCGAGCTCGACGACCAGCGCGCCACCGTCCGCCCCCGGGCCGACCAGCCGCAGCTCCCGCACGCCCGCAGGGTCGCACGGGCCGGTCGCGACCGGAGGCCGACGCGCGGCGCGGACAGCTGACAGGAGGCTGTGGGACCGCCGACGGGAAGCGCCCGGGGCGGGAACGTCCGGCTCGGCCCAGCGTACGAACGGGCACGGCGCAGACGGCGCCGACGGCCCGGGAGGAGATCGGGATGGTCAGGTCGCAGGGCCAGTTCCGCGCCCGTCGTTCCAGCGGCGCGGACGGCACACCGGTGTGGGACGTGACCACCCTGTCCGATGCCGCCCCGACCGGACGCGACCGGCGCCGCCGCCGCCTCAGCCTCGGGGGCGCTGTCGGGACCGGCATCGCCGTCCTCGTGGTCTATCTCTTGCTGTCGCTGGTCGTGCACCTGTTCGTCGCCGCCGCCTTGTGGCTGCCGGCGATCGTGCTCGCGGGCCTCGCGGTGCGGGCCAGCGCGCGCACCCGGTTGCCCGGCGGCGCCCAGCTGGTCATCGGCCTGGTGGTGCTTATCGCCGTGCGCACCGTGCTCGGCCGGCTCCTCTAGCCACCACGGCCACTACCGTGCGCGCATGACCCGACCCACCGCGGTGGTGACCGGTGCCTCCTCCGGCATCGGTGACCAGCTCGCCCGCCAGCTCGTCGCCCGTGGACATGACGTCCTCCTCGTCGCCCGCGACGGAGACCGCCTGGCGGCGCTGGCCGGGGACCTGGGTGGGGCGGCCGAGGTGCTCGCCGCCGACCTGACCGACGCCGGCGACCTCGCCACGGTGGAGGCGCGGGCGGCCCAGGTCGACATCGTCGTCAACAACGACGGCGCCGGCACGACCGGGCTCTTCAGCTCGCTGCCCGTGGGTGGCGAGCACGCCGAGGTCGCGCTGAACGTGCTCGCACTCGTCCGCCTCACTCACGCTGCCCTCGCAGGCATGGTCGCGCGTGGCCGCGGCGGGGTGCTGAACCTCGGGTCGGTCGCCAGCTTCGTCCCCGCCCCCGGGAGCGCGACGTACGCCGCGACCAAGGCCTTCGTCCTCAGCTTCAGCCAGTCCCTGCACGAGGAGACCCGCGGCACGGGCGTCACCGTTACCTGCCTGGCGCCAGGCTTCACCCGCACCGAGTTCCAGACCAGGGCGGCTTACGACGCGGCGCGCATCCCGGGCTTCCTGTGGCAGGACGCGGAGCAGGTGGCCGTCGCCGGCCTCGACGGGCTGGCGGCCGGCAAGGCGCTGGTGGTCCCTGGCGCGCTGAACCGCGCGCTGGTGTCCGGGACGGCGCTGCTCCCGCGGCCGCTGGCCCGGCGAATAAGCGGGCTGCTCGGCGCGCACTGAGTCCCGGCCTACCCTCGACCCCGTGGCCACCTACGACTACCGCTGCCGGACCTGCGACGCGGCCTTCGAGGTGCGCCGGAGCGTGACCGACGCCGCCACCGCATCCGTCAGCTGCCCGTCCGGGCACGCCGAGACCAGCCGGGTGTGGTCGGCGGTCGCGGTGACCGGGGTCGCAGCCGGCGCCACCGCACGGTCAGCCGCGCCCGCCGGCGGTGGCTGCTGCGGTGGGGGCTGCTGCGGCTGACCGGCTGCGAGCCTGTGGACAACGGATGGCCTGTGGACGGCCGCAGCGGGCGTCGGCGGTGAGTGTCAGGGTCCCGGCCCATGGACGCTTCCGACCGCACCCGCAGGTTGCCAGCCGGCGCACTGCTCACCCTGCTCGTCCTGGCCCTGCTCGGCCTGCACCTGCGTGCTCCGGGCCCGAAAGCAGCCGTGCTGCAGGCGGTCACCACCGACACCGCCTGTCCGACGCCGGCGAGTCGGACCGGCCTGTGCGGCACCGTGGGCGGCTACCGGGGGTGGTACGGCAGCTGGACCACGGCCGGTGACCGCGGCGCGTACTGCCTGCAGCACGCCCGACAGCAACCGCGGCCCGGGTTGGCCCACGACGTGGTGCCCTCCACCGCGGGGCGGGTCCACGTTGAGGGCGACGCCGGCCCGCGGCTGGCCTACCTGCTGGGCAGGTACGGCGGGACCGGTGACCCGGCGCGCGCGGCGGCACTGGCCGTGCTCGCTCATGCCGCGGTCGGCGACACCCTGACGGTGGCCGACCTGGAGCGGGTGGCCAGCGACCTCGACCCGCGGGTCCGGGCGGCGACGCTGGCGCTGTGGGCGGAGGCAGGCGAGCAGCGCGGGCCGTACGCCGTTGCGGTCTCGCTGACCGGTAGCACGGCCGTGCTCACCGTCCGCTCGGCGACCGGGCACGGCGTCGGAGGCGCGGCGGTCTCCTGGTCCGGCAGCACCGTCGTCGCGACCGGCTCCGACGCGGCCACCGACGCCGGCGGGGTGGCCCGGCTGCACTTTCGGCCCGGCGCGCCCGGGGCGCTGCTGTCGGCGACGGCCACCGTCGGCGGCCTGGCCGACGACGCCTTCGAGGTCTGGATACCGCGCGACCACGAGGTGCAGACCGTCGCCGTGGGACGGCCGCTCAGGACGGTGAGTGCCTCGGCGTCGGTGCGCGTGCCGACCGCGGCTCCCCCTATCGCGGCTCCCCCGCCGCCGGCGCCCGCGCCGGCGACCCTGGAGGTGGTCAAGACGACCGACGACCCGGGCTGGGTCTCCCCGGCCGGGGCGGTCTTCCACCTGGCCGGACCCGCCGGTGCGAGCGGTCCGCTGGTGGTCGGCCCCGACGGGCACACCCCGCCGCTCGGCGGTCTGGACGCCACCGGTCCGTGGACGCTGGTGGAGGAGACCCCCTGCCACAACTGCGATCCCATCCCACCGACCCCGATCACGCTGACGGCGGGTGGCACCACCACGGTCCCGGTGGTCGACCCGGCGACGCGGCACCGGCTGACCGTGCACAAGGTCGCGCCGGACGGCAGTCCGCTGGCCGGTGCCGTGCTGCATGTGCGCGGGGCGCGCTCGGATGGAGCGGCGTACGACGACGACCGCGGGACGTGCACGACCGCCGCGGACGGCAGCTGCCGGCAGGACCTGCCGAGCGGGTCATGGCAGGTCACCGAGGAGACGCCGGCACCCGGCACGATCCGCGCGGACCCTGCCATGCAGACGATCCCGGTGCAGGGCGGCGACGCGGAACTGACCTTCACCGACCGGCGGCTCACCACGGTGGCCTTCCACAAGGCCGTCGCAGCGTCGGCCGGGCCGACACCGGGGACCGTGTCACTCGCCGGCGCGGTGCTGGTGGTGAGCGACGGCGGCGGGGCCGAGGTGGGCCGCTGCGGCAGCGGCGACGACGGCCGCTGCACGCTGGCCGACGGCGTCCTGACCGAGGGCGCGGCGTACTCTTGGTCCGAGCCCGTGGCACCATCCGGACTCGCTCCCGACGCGACCCGGCACCCCTTCACAGCGACCGTCCCGGCGGCCACCCTCGAGGTCGAGGACCAGCCGCTGACAGCGCGGGTGACGCTGCACAAGTCTGAGCAGGGGCACCCGGACGTGCCGGTCCCCGGTGCCGGGGTGCAGCTGTGTGCGCCCGCCGGGGGCGCGACCGGCTGCAGCGAGGGCGCCGCGGTGCTGGGCGCGGGCGGCACGACCGGCGCGGACGGCACCGCCGACCTTGGCGAGGTGCGGGTGGGGGTGCGCGTGTGCGCGGTCGAGCGGGTGGCGCCGGCGGGCTGGACGTTGGCGACAACGCCGGTCTGCGGCGACGTGCCGGCCGAGGGGCTGCGCCTGGAGCTGGCTGAGACGCGGCTGCTACCGTCCCCGCCGCCGGCCCCGACATCCGCGCCGTCGCCGCCCGGTCCGCCGCCAGTGGCTCACCCGGTCGCCCCGAGACCGGTGGTGCGGGTGCTGCCCGTGCGCACGACGCGCCCGGCCCCGTCGCCTCGACAGATGCCGAGCAGCGCGCCGCCGAGCGTCCCGGCCCCTGCGCCGCCCCCTCCCCTGGCCTACACCGGCCACGACGTGCGCGGCCCACTCGGGCTCGGCGGCGGCCTGCTCGGCGCCGGAGCGGTCGCGTGGCTGGCCGGCGCGCTGGTACGGCGGCGCGGGCGCCCCGGACCGGCCCTCCCGCTGCCGGCCGCGCCCGCCTGGCGGGGCGGGTGGGTCCCCGAGCGTCCGCGGGACGCGCCCTGACCGGTCGACCATCAGGCCGTGGTGGGGCTGCGGGACGGGGCTGCTCAGCCGGGGAGGCCGGCCGACGCGCGGGCAATTATCGCGTCTGCGTCGACGCCCCGGGGCAGGCCACCGAGCACGAGCGAGGCGTCGTCGCCCAGCCGCGCGCCGACGAACGCCTCACCCACCTCCGGCGGCGCGTCGCGCAGCAGCAGCGACGCCTGCAGCAGCAGACCCAGTCGCTCGACCACCCGGCGGGACCGGCCCTCGAGCCCGTCCACGTCGGAAAGCTCCTTGTCCAGGCCGCGCAGGGCCATGTCGTAGGTCGAGGACACCCCCTCCGCCGCCGCCAGCTCCTCCCGCAACACGGTCAGCGACTCCGGCGAGCGGCCCATCGCGCGCAGCACGTCCAGGGCGTTGACGTTGCCGGAGCCCTCCCAGATCGAGTTGAGCGGGGCCTCGCGGTAGTAGCGGGGCATCCGCGACTCCTCGACGTAGCCGTTGCCGCCCAGGCACTCCAGCGCCTCGCCGACGGCCGTCGGGGTGCGCTTGCAGACCCAGTACTTGCCGACAGCGGTGGCGAGCCGCTGGAAGTGCTGCTCGCGCTCGTCACCGGCGTAGGCGGCGTCCACCGACCTGGCCAGCCGCAGCATCAGCGCCGTGGCCGCCTCCGACTCCAGGGCGAGGTCGGCGAGTACGGCCTTCATCAGCGGCTGGTCGGCCAGCGTGCGCCCGAAAGCGGACCGGTGCCTGGCGTGGTGCAGCGCCGTCGTGAGCGCGACCCGCTGCAGGGACGCACTGCCGCTGACGCAGTCCAGCCTGGTCAGCGCCACCATCTCAATGATGGTGCGCACGCCGCGCCCCTCCTCGCCGACGAGCACGCCCAGCGCGTCGGCGAATTCGACCTCGGAGGAGGCGTTGGACCGGTTGCCGAGCTTGTCCTTCAGACGCTGCAGGTGCAGCCGGTTGCGGCTCCCGTCCGGCAGCGTCCGCGGGACGAGGAAGCACGACAGGCCGCCCAGCGCCTGGGCGAGGACCAGGAAGACGTCGCACATGGGCGCGGAGGTGAACCACTTGTGCCCCCGCAGCACGAACGCCCCGTCCATCCCGGCCGGCGTCGCCGTTGTCGTGTTGGTGCGGACGTCGGAGCCGCCCTGCTTCTCCGTCATCCCCATGCCCGACAGGGCGCCGGCCTTCTGGCTCAGCGGCGCGAGGACGGGGTCGTAGCTGCGGGAGGCCAGCAGCGGCACCAGCTCCGCGGCCAGCGATGGGGTCGCGCGCAGGGCCGGGACCGCGGAGTACGTCATCGACACCGGGCAGCCGTGACCGGCTTCGACCTGGCCCCAGGCGTAGAAGCCGGCGGCCCTGGCGACATGGGCGCCGGGCCGCGCGTCCGGCCCCCAGGTCAGCGCCCCCGCCAGGCCGGCCGACACCGCGGTGCCCAGCAGGTCGTGCCACGCGGGGGTGAACTCCACCTCGTCCAACCGATCCCCGAACCGGTCGTGCGTGAGCAGCCGGGGCTCGACCCGGTTGGCCTGGTCGCCGCGCGCCTGCCACCCGGCGCTGCCCGCCAGCCGGCCCAGGCGGTGCAGCTCGTCGGCGTACCAGCCCGCGCCGCCGCGCACGAGCCCCTCCAGCAGGGCAGCGTCTGCCGCCGTGTCGTAGCCGGTGAGGGCGGTGGCCTGGTTGGTGACGGCGTGGGTCGCCTGCGGGTCGGGACCGGGGAACACTGGCAGCGGCAAGGTCACCCCCGCAGTGAACGACGGTCGGCGCCCGCCAGCAAATCGAGACGGCTGGCGAGAGGGGGCGGCGAGAGGAGTGGCGGGGGGCTCCCGGTCGCCCGGTCACCCCCCGCCGTGCACGTCGTGCCCGCCAGGTCGCCTCTCGGCGGTGCGTCGCTCGAAGCGACAGTGGTGTGAGCCCGGGGGCCATGATGCAGGCCGTGCGTGCCCCACCAGGCTATCCCCGCCAGCCCGACCGCGGGCCGGTACGGCGGGGTGGCGCTTAGGCTCGACCCGGTGAGCCAGTCGCCGACGCACCGGCGCCCGCTGTCGCGCGCGAGCCTCGACGGCGTGCCGGCCTCCGGTGACACCGACCCGGCCGCGGCGGTGGAGCTGGCGCATACGACGGCCGCCGCGGTGCTGCGCGCGGGCCGCGACCCGGCGATGCCTGCCCCCGTCGACCTGGTCGAGCGCCTGGGCGGCCTGGACGAGCTGGCGCGGCTCTGGTCCGACGCCGAGGAGGGGACGCTGCCCTCGACGCTGCTCACGCTGTACCTGCTGCGCGAGTGGTGCCGCAGCCGGGGGGCCGAGGCGGCCCGGCTCTACCGCGACGGCGCCATCCGGGCCGAGGTCGCTCACGCCGTCGCCGGCGTGGTGGCGCCCCCCGGCCCGGAGGATGTCGCGCGGCTGGCCGACGCGGTGCTGACCAGCACCTACCGCGGGGATCTCGCGGTGGCGCTCGAGCGGGCCGCGGCCTTCTGCCGGGTGGTCGGGGCCGGCCGCGAGGTCGCCGCCCACGACCGGGCCGGCGACGACCCCGAGCACGCCACCCGCGAGCTGCGCCTGGCCGCCGGCAACACCCGGGCCGCCCGGGCGTTGGAGCAGGCTGCCCGCGCGTGGCGGGCCGGCACGCTGGTCTGACGGCGGCCGCGCGGCGTACCCGGGCTCAGTCGTCGATCTCTGCCGACCCCTGCAGGCGCAGCTTGCGCTGGGCCCGCTGGTAGAAGGTCCGGCCGCCGAGCCGCACCACCCTGGCCGCGTCCGGCCGGGTGCGCACATGCACGTGCTGGCCCGGCTCGACGTGGCCGAGCAGCATGCCGTCCACCTCGAACGCCAGCCGCCCGCTGTGCGGCAGCACCGCCAAGGTGACCCGCTCGGAGGTGTCGAGCACCAGCGTGCGGTTGAACGCCGAGTGCGGGGACGCGGGGGTCACCAGCAGGCCCTGCACCGTCGGGCTGACCAGTGGGCCGCCGGCCGAGAAGGAGTACGCCGTGGAGCCGGTGGGGGTGGCGACGATGACCGCGTCGGCGGCGTAGCGGACGAACACCTCGCCCTCCACCCACAGCTCCACGGCGGCCAGGCCGGTGCCGGGGGTGCGCACCAGCGCGACGTCGTTGAAGGCCACCGCGCGCTGCCCGTCGACCTCCGCGATGACGGCGCTGCGCGGCTCGGTGGTGTAGTCGCCGCGGTGGATCGCGTTCAGCGCGTCGGCGAGCTCGGGGACGTCGACCTCGGCGAGGAAGCCGAGCTTGCCGACGTTGACCCCCAGGACCGGGAGGTCGAGACCGTCGGCGAGCCGCAGGGTGCGCAGCATGGTCCCGTCGCCGCCGAGGCCGAGCAGCAGCCCCGCCTCGACCAGCTGCTGGGCGGAGACGGGCACGGCGTCGGCGTCGATCCGGCCGACCTCGTCGGCCAGGGCGAGCACCTGCACCTCGCAACGGCGCGACCATTCCATGATCGCTGCGACCGCCTCGACGCTGTCCCGGGACGGGTGCAGCACCACCCCGACCGCCTCCAGCCCGCGCATGCGCCGGACCCTACGGCGGGGGTTCGGCCCGGACCGGCCAAGTGAGGGGTCGGACCGGCCAGTGGGGTGTCGGAGCGGACTGTCGGAGCGGGCGGGCAGTCTCGGGGCATGCAGACGACACCCGAGCTGGCGGACGTTCTCGCCGGCGGCCTGGCCGGGCCCGCGCAGGCGCAGCTCGAGCGGCTGGCCGGGCCTGGCGCGGTGCTGCGCGAGGACCAGCTCGCCGCGGTCCAGGCGCTGGTCCGGGACCGGCGCCGGGTGCTGGTGGTGCAGCGCACGGGGTGGGGCAAGTCGGCGGTGTACTGGATCGCGACCGCGCTGCTGCGCGCCGCCGGGGCCGGGCCGACGGTGGTCATCAGCCCGCTGCTGGCGCTCATGCGCGACCAGATCGAGGCGGCCCGGCGCTCCGGACTGACGGCCGTGACCATCAACTCGGCGAACTCGCAGGACTGGCCGGCCCTGGAGGAGCAGCTGCGGGCCGACGCCGTCGACGTCCTGCTGGTGAGCCCGGAGCGGCTCAACGCACCGGACTTCCGGGCCGACGTGCTGCCCCACCTCGCTCCCCGGGTGGGGCTGCTCGTGGTGGACGAGGCGCATTGCGTGAGCGACTGGGGGCACGACTTCCGCCCCGACTACCGGCGGCTGGGGTCGCTGCTGGAGCTGCTCGAGGCCGGCACGCCGGTGCTGGCCACCACCGCGACGGCCAATGCCCGGGTCACCGCCGACGTGGCCGCCCAGCTCGGCCGCGACACGGTGACCCTGCGCGGCACGCTGGAGCGGGAGTCGCTGGCCCTGGCGGTGCTGGACCTGCCCTCCACGGTGGCGCGGCTGGCGTGGGTCGCCGCCGCGCTGGACGCGCTGCCGGGCTCGGGCATCGTCTACACGCTGACGGTGGCGGAGACCGAGCGGGTGGCGGCGTTCCTCACCGGACGTGGTCATGCGGTCGCGGCGTACTCCGGCGGTGTGGACCCCGAGACCCGGGTGCGGCTGGAGGCCGAGCTCAAGGCCGGCTCCCTCAAGGCGGTGGTGGCCACGTCGGCGCTGGGGATGGGGTTCGACCACCCGTCGCTGGCCTTTGTGCTGCACCTGGGGGCGCCGTCGTCGCTGGTCAGCTACTACCAGCAGGTCGGCCGGGCCGGCCGGGCGCTCGACCAGGCGGTCGCGGTGCTGCTCCCCCAGCCGCACGACCGCGACGTCTGGGACTACTTCACGTCCACCGCGATGCCGGCGGAGGCCGTTGTCCGCGGGGTGCTGGACGCGCTCGCCGACGCGGGCGCGCCGCTGTCGGTGCCCGCGCTGGAGCGCTCGACCACGTTGCGGCGCGGCCGGCTCGAGGCGCTCCTGAAGGTGCTCGACGTCGAGGGCGCGGTCGAGCGCACCGGCGGTGGGTGGCGGTCGACGGGCCGAACCTGGGCGTACGACGGGCAGCGGTTCGCCGCGCTCGCGGAGGCGCGCCGGGCCGAGCAGCAGGCGGTGCTGGCCTACGCCACCGGCGATCGCTGCCTGATGCAGGTGCTGCGCGAGCAGCTCGACGACCCGGCCGCCGCGCCGTGCGGGCGGTGCGCCGTGTGCGCGCCGGGCAGCGGGGCACTCGCCGTGCTGCCCACGGCGGCCGACCCGCGACAGGAGGCGGCGGCGCGAGAGCACCTGCGCGATCAGGTGGTGCCGCTGCCCGCGCGCAGGCAGTGGCCGGCCGGAGTGCCGGGGCGGCGCGGGCGGATTGCGGCCGGCGAGCGGGCGCTGGACGGGCGGGCCCTGTCGACGCCGGGCGACGGGGCGTGGGACGACGCGGTGGATGCCCTGCTCGCCGGGCGTGGGCCGGTGGGCGACGAGGTGTTCGCGGGGTGCGTGCGGCTGCTCGCGACCTGGGGATGGGAGCGCCGCCCGGCCTGGGTCTGCCCAGTGCCGTCCCGACGGCACCCGGAGCTGGTGGGCTCGCTCGCCGCCCGGCTCGGCGAGGTGGGCCGGCTGCCGGTGGTGGCAGCGCTGGCGCGGGCGGCCGAGACGCCGTGGCAGGAGACCCTCGGCAACAGCGCCGCCGCGGCCGGGGCGGCGGTGACGGCATGGCGGCTGGCGCCGGGGATCGAGGTGCCCCGGGGCCCGGTGCTGCTCGTGGATGACGTCGTGCGCAGCGGCTGGACGGTTGCGGTCTGCGCGGCTCTGCTGGGGGGCGCAGACGGCGGACCGGCCTACCCCTTGGCGCTGTCACGTGCCCGATGAGGCTTCGGTATGCGCATGAGGTGTGTTGGTGACCCGTGTCAACGTCTATCTGCCGGACGAGCTCGCCGCAGCGGCCCGGCGCGCGCAGCTGAACCTGTCGGCGGTCACCCAATCGGCAGTCCGCTGGGCGCTGGCGGCACTGTCCACCGATGGTTGGCTCCGCACCCTGGAGTTGGCACGCGCGCCGGGCGAGGGGCCGACACATCCCCTCGCCCTCGCAGCCTTGGACGCGGCACGCGAGGAGTCGCCGATGCGCCATGAGTGAAGCGCTCGTCGTTGATTCCTCCGCCATCGTGGACCTGCTGCTCGGCAATGAGCTGGGGGCAGCGGTGCAACGACGCCTCGCCGGCACGGTGTTGCACGCGCCGGCGCATCTCGAGCCACCGCCCTGAGCCAGCCGCTCGTCCGACGCCGGGCAGGGCACCGGCGCAGCCCATCAATCCCGGGCGCCCAGCGCCTCGGCATAGAGGGCGGCCGTCTGCGCGGCGACCGAGTCCCAGCCGAACTCCGCCACCGCCCGCGCCCGCCCCGCGGCCCCCATGGCTGCCGCCCGGGTCGGGTCGCGCACCAGCGAGGACAGCGCGGCCGCCAGCGCCACCTCGTAGGCCGGCCCGAAGCCGTCGGTCGGAGCCACCAGCAGCCCGGTCACGCCGTCGCGCACCACCTCCGGGATCCCGCCGACCGCGCTCGCGACCACCGCCGTGCCGCACGCCATCGCCTCGAGGTTGACGATGCCGAGCGGCTCGTAGACCGAGGGGCAGACGAACGCCGTGGCATGCGACAGCAGCTGCACCACCGACGGGACCGGGAGCATCTGCTCGACCCAGACGACGCCGTCCCGTGTCGCCTGCAGCTCGGCCACCAGGGCGGCGACCTCCGCGCCCAGCGCCGGGGTGTCGGCCGCCCCGGCGCAGAGCACGAGCTGTGCCGCCGGATCGAGCGCGCGGGCGGCCCGGAGCAGGCCGGGCAGCCCCTTCTGCCGGGTGATCCGCCCGACGAAGATCACGCTCGGCCGGGACGGGTCGACGCCGAGCCGGTCCAGCACGTCGGTGCGGCGGTCGGCGGCGTAGATCCCGGTGTCGATCCCGTTGTGCACCACGCGCACCCGGGCCGGGTCCACGAGCGGGTACGCCGCGAGCACGTCGCGGCGCATCCCCTGGCTCACGGCGATGACGAGGTCGGCCCCCTCGACGGCGGTGCGCTCGGCCCACGACGACAGCGCATACCCGCCGCCGAGCTGCTCGGCCTTCCACGGGCGCAGCGGCTCCAGGCTGTGACAGGTCACGACGTGCGGCAGGCCGTGCAGCAGCGCCCCGACGTGGCCGGCCAGGGCGGCGTACCAGGTATGGCTATGCAGCAGGTCGCAGCCGCCGACCGCGTCGGCGATCGACAGGTCTGCCGACAGCGTCGCCAGCGCCGGGTTGGCGCCGGCCAGCTCGGCGGCCGGCCGGTGCGCCGTGACGCTGATCCCGGCCGTGCCAGCCCGGTCGGCTCCCATGCAGTGCACCTCGACCTCGACCCCCGCCAGACCGGCCAGCGCGCGGCTGAGGAACTCCACGTGCACGCCGGCCCCGCCGTACACCTCGGGGGGGAACTCCCTGGTCAGCAGCCCGACACGCACCCGCCGGACGGTAGTGCGCTCCTCGCGGGGGCAGGCTGTGAGCCATGGGCGGGTGGCGATGATGAGGGACCCCCGGGTGCTGGGGATCGTGCTCGCCGGCGGCGAGGGCAAGCGGCTGATGCCACTCACGCTGGACCGGGCCAAGCCGGCCGTGCCGTTCGGCGGGATCTATCGGCTCGTCGACTTCGTGCTGTCCAACCTGGTCAACGGCGGGATGCACCGGATCTGCGTGCTCACCCAGTACAAGTCGCACAGCCTGGACCGGCACATCTCCACGACCTGGCGGATGTCGAACATCCTCGGGGAGTACGTCACGCCGGTGCCGGCGCAGCAGCGGCTCGGTCCGCACTGGTTCTCCGGCAGCGCCGACGCGATCTTCCAGAGCCTCAACCTGGTCTACGACGACGAGCCGGACCTCGTTGTCGTGTTCGGTGCTGACCACGTCTACCGGATGGACCCCCGGCAGATGATCGCGCAGCACCTGGCGTCGGGCGCCGGTGTCACGGTGGCCGGGTTGCGGGTGCCGCGCGCGGAGGCGTCGGCGTTCGGGGTGATCGACACCGGTCCGGACGGGCGGACCATCCGGGCGTTCCTGGAGAAGCCCGTCGACCCGCCGGGGCTGGCCGACAGTCCGGACGAGGTGTTCGCCTCGATGGGCAACTATGTCTTCTCCACTGACGTGCTGATCGAGGCGCTGCGTCTGGACGCCGGCGACGAGGACTCGGTGCACGACATGGGCGGCGACATCGTGCCGATGCTGGTCGGGCAGGGCGCGGCGGAGGTCTACGACTACGACAGCAACATCGTGCCCGGCGAGAGCGAGCGGGACCACGGGTACTGGCGGGACGCGGGGACGCTGGACGCCTACCACGCCTCGCACATGGACCTGGTCGCGGTGCATCCGGTGTTCAGCCTCTACAACCGGCGGTGGCCGATCCTCACCGGCCTGATGACCTCGCCGCCGGCCAAGCTCGTGCACGGCGGGGTGGCGACGGACAGCATGCTGTCCCCCGGGGTGATCATCTCCCATGGGCTGGTCGACCACAGCGTGCTCTCCCCCCGGGTGCGGGTGGAGGAGGGCGCGGTGGTGGAGCGGTCGGTGCTGCTGGACGGGGTGCTGGTCGAGGCGGGTGCCGTCGTGCGCGACGCGATCCTCGACAAGGGTGTCGTCGTGAGCGCAGGGGTGAGGGTCGGCGGGGACCGGGACGCCGACGTCGCCCGCGGGTGGACGGTGAGCGAGGCCGGCATCACGGTGCTCGGCAAGCACGCCAAGGCCAGCTGACGCACTGTGACGAGCGTCGCACTCCGGCGGCGGGGGGCGAGGCCGGGAATTGTCGGACCCCCTGGTGAGGCTGGGTCCACGGACTCCACCTCTACGACGGGAGGCGCGACTGTGGTCACGCGCGCGCAGACAGCAGGCAGCACGAGTCACGGCAGCACGACGCGACCGGCACGGCACGGGCACCCGGACTGGGTGCTGGCGGTCTGCTGCATCGCCCAGTTCATGGTGGTGCTCGACGTCTCGATCGTGAACGTCGCGCTGCCCAGCATCGGCTCGGAGCTGCGCTTCGACCCCACCGGGCTGCAGTGGGTGGTGAACGCCTACACGATCACGTTTGCCGGCATCCTGCTGCTGGGTGGCCGCGCGGCTGACCTGTTCGGGCGCCGCCGGATGCTGCTGATCGGGCTCGCGGTGTTCGGCGTCGCGTCGCTGCTGGGCGGGCTGGCCCAGGCCCCCTGGCAGCTCACCGCTGCCCGCGCCGCGCAGGGCCTCGGCGGGGCGCTGCTCGCCCCCGCGACGTTGACCGTGCTGACAGTGACCTTCACCCAGCCCGCCGCCCGCGCCAGGGCGTTGGGAGCCTGGAGCGCCGTCGGCGGAGCGGGCGGCGCCGTCGGGGTGCTCGCCGGCGGCGTGCTCACGGACGCGCTCGACTGGCGGTGGGTGCTGTTTGTGAACGTGCCCATCGCCCTGGGCGCGCTGGTCGTCGCGGCCGGCGCCGTGCCGGAGAGCCACGGCCAGTCCGCCCGCCACCTCGACATCGGCGGTGCCCTGCTCGGCACCCTCGGCCTGCTGGTGCTGGTCTACGGCGTGGTCGAGACCGAGCGCTACGGCTGGGCGTCTGTTCACACCCTGGTGTTGCTGCTCGCCGCCCTTGCCCTGCTCGCGGTCTTCGTCCTGGTTGAGGCGCGGCTGGCTCGCAACCCCCTGGTCCGGCTGTCGCTGTTTCGCTCCCGGGGCTTGACGGGCGCCAACCTGCTGGCAGTGACGTTGGGCGCCGCGATGTTCGGCTCGTTCTACTTCATCTCGCTCTACGGCCAGGACGTGCTCGGCTGGAGCCCGCTCAAGACGGGGGCGGCATTCCTACCGTTCAGCGCGGCACTGATCACCGCGACGACGATCGCGGCGAAGACCATCGCCCGGGTGGGGCCGCGGGCACTGCTGACCCTCGGCGCCGGCACCGCGGCGGTCGGCATGCTGTGGGCCAGCCGGCTGCCGGCCCAAGGCACGTTCGTCGCCGACCTGCTGGGACCGATGATCCTCATCGCGCTGGGGGTCGGCACCTGCTTCGTTCCCATGACCGTGGCCGCGACGGTGGGCGTCCCGCGGGAGGACGCGGGGCTCGCCAGCGGCGTGCTCAACACCAGCCGCCAGCTTGGTGGCGCCCTCGGCCTCGCCGTGTTGGTGACGCTGTCGACGTCGCACACCGTGCACCTGGTGGCCGGCGGGACCGCCAAGCGGGAGGCCCTCGCCTCGGGGTACGGCCGGGCCCTCGTGCTCGCCGGGGTGCTGCTCGTGGTGGGCGCCATCGCGGCTCAGCTCATCCCCCGGGTGGGCGCGCCGGCACCCGGCGCCCGCGACGCGAGCACGAGTCAGCTCGATGACGAGATGCCGGCGGGCGAGGCCCGGCTCGACGAGCCGGAGCGCGCGCCGGCCCCGGCCTGACCCACGGCCCGAGGGTCAGCGCGTGGTGAGCACGCAGTCGCCGCAGGTGGTCCGGCCGGGCACGCGGTAGAGCAGGCAGCAGGACCGCCGCACCCCGGCGCCATTGAGCGTCCCGCGCAGCGGTCCAAGGTCGAGCACGCCGGCGGCCAGCGCGGCCGCCCCCGCCGCGCGGTCGGGTCGCCCGGCGGCCAGAGCGGCGGCGGCCCCACCGACGGCCGAGCCCGCGTCGCCCCACAGGACCCGCCGGGAGACGTGCCACCCGGTGGCGACCGCCTCCACCAGCGGAGCCAGCAGGCCGGCGACCACGGTGGCCGCGAAGGCCGGAGCATCAGCGGGGGCGTCTCCTGTGCCCACGGTGTCCGCTGTGCCCACGGTGCCCGCTGTGTCCGCGGTGCCCACCGCGTCCACGACGACGGGGTCGACCGCGAGCGCCCAGAGCTCACCAGCAACCGGCCGCCACCAGAGCATGGCGGGAGTCACGCGTGGCAGCGCGCCGGCGAGGACGCAGCCGGCGAGCGGTGGCGCGACCACCCTGGCGGCCACCCCGAGGAACCACACCGACGCCGCCACCCGCGGTTCGATGTCGCCGGCTGCCAGCCCGGCGGTTCCGGCGAGCCCGGCGCGGGCCAGCGCCACCTGCTCGGCCAGCACCGGCGGCCGCCCCGCGAGGTCACCCCACCGGCGCCAACCCGGCCCGGCCCGGTCGGCGTCGACGGCGAAGAAACCGCCGATGTCCGCGCCGGCGGCGAGCGCCGCGTGGGCTGACAGCGTCACTGCACGAGCCCGGTCACTGCACGAGCCCGGTCACTGGTCGAGCCCGGTCACTGGTCGAGCCCGCTGGCACCCGACTGCGGGTCGCCCGGAGCGGCGCCGAGCCGGAGCACGGCGGCCAGGTCGTCTGCCTCGGCCGCACTCTTGTCCTCGCGGTAGCGCACCACCCTGGCGAACCGCATCGCCACGCCGCCGGGGTAGCGCGTGCTGCGCTGCAGCCCGTCCACGGCGATCTCCACGACCAGCTCCGGCCGCACCGGCACCACCCAGCCGTCGGTCGGCCCCTCGGCCAGCTCGAGCAACCGCTCGGTCTGCCACCGCAGCACCTCGTCGGTCAGCCCCTTGAACGTCTTCCCGAGCATCACGAACTCGCTCACCGCCCGGCCCCGGCAACCCAGGTGCAGGTTGGACAGCCACCCCCGCCGGCGTCCGTGCCCCCACTCGGCTCCCAGCACCACCAGATCCAACGTGTGCACCGGTTTGACCTTGACCCACCCGGCGCCCCTTCTGCCAGCGTCGTAGATCGCGCCGACCGCCTTGACGACGACCCCCTCGTGCCCCGCGGCCAGGGCCGCCCGCAGCGCGGCGTCCCCCTCCCCCGGATCGCCGGTCAGCACCCGCGTCACCCGCCGTGCGGCAGGGACGAGGGCGTCCAGCGCAGCCCACCGCTCGGCGCCGCCGCAGCGCAGCAGGTCCCGGCCGTCCAGGTGCAGCAGGTCGAAGAACACCACCTGCAACGGCAGCCGCGCGGCAGCACCCTTGCGCGCCACCCGGGACGACGTCTCCTGGAAGGGCCGCGGCCGACCGTCCTCCCCCATGGCCAGCACCTCGCCGTCGAGCACCGCGCTGGTGCACGGCAGCGCGCCGGCCGCGGCGACCACCTCGGGCAGCCGATCGGTCAGGTCGTCGAGCGATCGGGAGAAGATCAGCACCTCGGGACCCGAGCGGTGCACCTGCACCCGGATCCCGTCCAGCTTGGTCTCGACGCCGGCCTCCCCGGTGCGGGCCAGGGCCTCGGCGACCGAGGGCGCGCTCGACGCCAGCATGGGCTGCACGGCCCGCCCCACCTGCAGCCGCACCGCTGCCAGCCCCTCCGCCCCGGCCAGCAACGCCAGCCGCGCGGTGCCGGCCGGGTCGCCGGAGAGCATGACCGCCCAGCGAACGTCAGCCGCGGGCACGCCGGCGGCCAGGGCCGTCGCGTCGACCACCACGGCCTCCAGCGCCCCCTGGCGCAGCTCGCCGGTCAGCAGGGCCGCAAGGAAGTCCTGCTCGGCCGCGGTGGCGGCACCGAGCAGGTCGACCAGCAGCGCCGCCCGCCGTGCCTGCGCCCCAGGTCCCGCGACCAGCTCCAATGCGTCGAGGGCTCCGTCGAGCCCGGCCAGCGTCAGCGCGGCGACGGCGGCGGGCTCCGGCCGCGCGCGCAGCGACGCCCAGCCCACACCGGTGCGGCGCTGCCGCGGGGCTCCCGCCAGCAGCCCGGCCGCCAGCTCGACATCGAGCGGGCCGTCGGCGGCGGCGGCGGCCAGCAGGTCGGCCACCAGCCGGGTCTTGGCGCCTCGTGCCGGGGTCGCGGCCACCTCGACGCTGGTGCGGACCACCTCGCCCAGCAGCATTCCGCCAGTCTGTCCGGTCGGCACCCCGGGATGCTCCGGCCGGCCTCCGGCGTTGCGGCGGCATGAGCGAGACGACGGTGGCAGACGCACCCGACCAGAGCCGCTACGAGGCCCGCGTGGACGGGAAGCTCGCCGGCTTCGCGGCGTACACCCGCCGTGGCACCGGCGTGGTCTTCACCCACACGCAGGTGGACGACGACTTCGAGGGGCGCGGGGTCGGCAGCCGGCTGGTGCGGTCGGCGCTCGACGACGTCCGGGCACGCGGACTTCTGGCGACGCCGCTGTGCCCGTTCGTGGCGGCGTTCATCGCCGACCACCAGGAGTACGCCGACCTGGTGGCGCCGGCGGGCTAGGGCGTGTCGCCTAATCCGTGTCGAGCTAGATGATGATGCTGCGGAGGACCGCGGCACCGCGGAAGATGACGGCGGGTTTGTGGTAGCGGGTGGCTGGGCCGCGCCATTGCTTGAAGCGGTTGTAGGACCGCTCGACCACGTTGCGGCCCTGGTAGGCCTCGGTGTCGTAGCTGACCGGCCGGCCGCCTTGGGACCCGCGGCGGGCCCGGTCCTTCGCCTGGTCGGCCCGTTCGGGGATCACCGCCGTGATCCCCCGGTCGCGCAGCATCTCGCGGTGTTCGCGGGAGGAGTAGGCCTTGTCCGCCAGCAGCGCGTCCGGACGGGTCCGCGGTCGGCCTCCTGCGTTGCGGGGGACCCTGAGCCGGTCCAGCAGCACTGCCAGCATGGGCAGCATGGGCAGCATGGCCAGCATGGCCAGCATGGCCAGCATGGCCAGCATGGGACTGTCGCCGCCCTGACCGGCCCGGCCTCGATCACCAGCGGCCGGCCGTTGCCGTCGACCAGGGTGTGCAGCGTGGTCGTCAGCCTCCCGCGGGACCGGCCGATCGCATGGTCAACGGGCTCCACCGGCGGTTGTCTGCTGTCATTCGCGCTGTTCCCCTGTGTGGCTGGGAAGCACCGAAGCGTCCTCCCGGTGCACCGTGCAGGCGTGCTGGTGCACCCGGCTGACCGTGGAATCCACCGAGACCTGCCCATCGATCTGCCCGGCCGCGTCGGCCTGGACCAGCAGGGCCTGCAGGATCAGGTCCCACGTCCCGTCCTTGCTGAACCGGCGTGCCGTTTCCACACCGTCTTCCACGGCCCGAACCGGTCCGGGACGTCCCGCCACCGGCACCCGGTGCGATACCGGAACACGATCACCTCCAGTACCTGCCGATGCTCCCGGAAAGGCCTGCTGCGCATGCCCTTCGAGCTAGGCAGAAACGGCTCGATCACCGCCCACTGCTCCCCTGTCAACACCTGATCACGTGACATGAGCTGACGATCCCGCAGGTCAACGCCGCAACTAAGGCGACACGCCTTAGTGTCGTGCGCCGGAAGTTCTTGCTGTAAGTCGTAGAATGGGGGCGGTTGAGAAGTGGGCCCCCGAAGGCGCTGTCAGCTGGTCGCGGCGGGCGAAGTCGACCCAGTTCTTGGCGTTGCGGTCTCGGATCGTGCTGGCCTGCGCGGACGGTCTGGACAACACGGCGGTCGCGGCGAAGCTGGGTATTACGGCGGCGACGGTCGGTAAGTGGCGGTCCCCGGTTCGTGGCGCAGCGCCTCGATGGGTTGCTCGATGAGCCGCGGTCGGGTGCGCCGCGCACGATCACTGACGAGCAGATCGAGGCGCTGGTGGTGGCCACGTTGGAGCGGACCCAAAGAACGCGACGCACTGGTCGCGGACGTCGATGGCCGCCGAGATGGGGTTGTCACCCTCAACGGTCGGGAAACGGTCGGGCGGATCTGGCAGGCGTTCAAGCTCAAGCCGCACCTGACCGACACGTTCAAGCTGTCATCCGATCCGCTGTTCGTGGAGAAGGTCCGTGACGTGGTCGGGCTGTATCTCTACCCACCCGAGCGGGCGGTGGTGCTCTGCGTCGATGAGTTGGGTCGGGCTGGGGCGCGTTGACGTCTTTGCAGGCGTTACGTTTCCCCAGCCCGCCCGCCGAACCGGACGTGCGTGTCTCCACGCATCCGGCTCTCCACGAGCCCGTGTCAGTG
>JAABUP010001212.1_pt1 | contig 54434 bp, 59 predicted proteins | sample 5559201 | NCBI WGS metagenome assembly JAABUP01 (sample SAMN10711887, study PRJNA513373) | rock metagenome | isolation source: Antarctica rocks | place: Antarctica | reverse complement strand
GCGCGCGGCCGCAGGCACCGAGGCGCTGCAGGTGAAGGAGGCGCAGCGGCGCGAGTGGCGCGAGGGCGGCGCCGAGCTCGCCGTGAGCAGCGAGCCGCGCATCGAGGTGCCCGGCGGCGCGCAGTTCACAACCCCTGTGCATGGCGCTCGTGCTCGTCAGTCGCTGAGCGCAGGGGCATGCGCGCATGCAGGAGCGCCGCTGGTGCCAGTGTTTGTCTTCGGCCAGTCGAACAGTTATTACTGGTTCAAGTTTGGCCCGCCGCTGGTGCCGCAGTGGCTGGCAGAGACCATCGCGCGTAGGATAGGTGCGCAGTGTGCTGCTCACGAGTGCCTGTTTGTCGGCCGCAGCCGGCTGAGCATGCGCTGCCGCTGCAGGCTTCCTGCCGATCATGCTGTGGGGCCGCTGGGGCACGCCTATGCCCCGAAAGGTGCGGCCGCGCCAGCGCACTCATCTGGCTTCCTGCTCCCCGACTGACCGGGGTTTGTCGGGTAGCGCCCGCGACAGCGCAGCGCCTCAGCTGTCGGGCCGCCCGCACTGCAGGGGCGCATGCACATGGTCATCGGCCGGGCGATCGAGGTGCCCCAGCGGGACGCGCCCAGCAAGGAGGAGGTGCAGCGGTACTTGGGCGCGTTCATAGAGGCGCTGCAGGCGCTGTTTGAGCGGCACAAGGCGGCGGCCGGGTACCCGGACTTGACGCTGCAGGTGTTGTAAGATGGCATGGTGCATGGACTTTGTGCCAGCCTTTAAATTTCCGCCAAAATTGGAGTCAAATCAAGGGTCAGACAGGCCTAGGGGGGAGGGCGGGTACAAGCCGACGTGGTCTGGTTGTTGCAACCCACACTCGAAGCAAAGTACGCCTTGCACACACTTCTCAAGATCTTCAGTGACCGCCGTTGACGGGCGGAGCGCAGGTCACGGACCAGCCCATCATCCCGACATCAGCTCCCAACCATGGCGCGCCCAGCACCCAGAGGCGAGTGCGCGAGGTGCACAGCGACGCCGTGCGCCACTGACAGGCCAAGGGACCCGACAGGACGCCGGCGAAGGAGACGCGCTCCTGCGCAAGCGCGCGGTGGTGGTCACGGGCGCGTCGACCGGCATCGGCCTGGCCGCGGCCGCGCTGCTGCTGCAGCGCGGCTTTCGCGTGTTTGGCAGCGTGCGCAGGCCGGCCGACGCCGAGCGCCTGCAGGCGCAGTTGGGGCCCGGCTTCACGCCGCTGCTGTTCGACGTGACGGACGAGGCCGCCGTGCGGGCTGCGGCGCAGCAGGCGCGCTTGCCCTGAGGAGGGCCTCGCTTGGCCTGGAGCAGCAGGAGCCCCGCGTGGCGCCGCGCCGTGAGGAGGAGGGTGGTCGTGCGGCGCGGTCGGGCTCACGTGCCGAGCGGGGGCTGCCGCTGCGTGCCTTGCGAGCGCGCGCGCGAGCGCGGGTGCCGCCGTGGCTGCTCTGACGCAAGGCTACCCTGTGCGGGTGCCGAGCTGCCAGAGCCGCGCAGGTGCGGGGAGCGCTGGCGGGCTGCACGCTGGCGGCTGTAGTGAACAACGCGGGGCTGGCGATCCAGGGCCCGCTCGCCCTGCAGCCCCTGGCTGAGGTCAGGTGAGCGCGCGGCCCCCGACGGCCGCTACGGGCGCTGGCGCGGCGCACCAGCGCTGTTCATGACAGCGCGCTGAGGGGCCGCGCGCGCCCGGCAGGCTCATGCTCGACGTCAACCTGATGGGCGTCATCATCGTGACCCAGGCGCGCGCGCCGCCTCACGGCGCGGCCGCTCGGCTGCCCGGCGCCCCGTACGCCGCACAGGCCGCCGCGCGCGCGCGCAGGCCTTCCTGCCGCTGCTGGGCACAGACGCCAGCCTGGTCGGGCCGCCCGGCCGGATCGTGCAGGTCTCCTCGGTGGCCGGCCAGATCGGGGCGCCCTTCCTGGCGGGCTATGTCGCGTCCAAGCACGCGCTGGAGGGCCTCAGCCTCAGTCTGCGCCGCGAGCTGATGCTATTTGGCATCGACGTCATCGTGATAGGTGCGCGCGGCCACGCCCGCGCGCGCCGGCCTGCGCTATCTACCCTGTCTACTGCTTTTGCTGCCGCCATAGCTTGTGATCTGTGGGGTGCTGGCTGCAGGGCCGGGCGCCGTCGCCACGCCCGTGCGCCCCGGCCTCGCCGGCAGCCGCTGCCTGGGGCTTCACATTACAAGGCCAGGGCGCGGGGTTTGTCGGGCGCTGCGTATGGCTGCGCCCGCTGCCCCGCGCCAGGGTGCATGTAAAGGCCTGGCACGGCGGGTGACCCGTGCGCGCGCGCGCGGCGCCAGATCTGGGACAAGGCGGAGAGCCAGGACCTAACAGCGTACGCCGACACGCCGTACGCGGCCCCGCTGCGCCGCTTCGGCCGGCGCATCGTCGCCGACGGCCGCGTCGGCCACTCGCCGGAGCACATCGCCCGGTCCGCCCGCCCGCCGCCCTGCACCGCTAGCTTGGCCTCCAGCTCTGGCTGCGGCCACACATCAAACGCGCTTCCCGCCCGGGCAACCCAGGTATGTGCTGAAGGCCATCGAGGCGCGCGCGCCCGCGGCGCGATACGCGGTGGTGTACAAGCGCTTCCAGAACTGGACGCTTTCGCGGCTGCTGCCCACGCGCTGGCTGGACCGCCTCCTCGCGGCGGCGCTGCACCTGGGCCCGACGGCGGACGCGGACGCGCGGAAGCGGCAGTAGCCGCCAGCGTGTTTCCATGCAGCAGGCCTTGCGCTCTAGCGCTGTTGCCCTTGCGTGGCGCGCGACTTTGCACGTATGCAGGCACTGCTCCAGATGCCTGCCGAAGCGTGGTGCGGCGCTGGCAAGGCGTTATTGCTGCTGGATCTCCTCAGCAGGCCGCTGTATCATGGTTTCATTGTCACAACCATGTTTGTGAAACCAGCACACCCCGCTGTGAGCAACAGTTGAAACCCATCAACACCGCAAGATAGCAACCGCACTTACTCAGAACAACGACTTGTTCCCGGACAGAAGTACAGCGATAGAACTGGTCTGCGCCGCAACAGCCTCCGTGCGCGCCGCGCACAGCAGCACAAGGAAAAAAACAGCGCTGGTGGTGCACTCGTACCAAAGCCACTCTGTCCAAAAAAAAGAATACCTATCAGGCCACACATGTTGCGCTGCGTCAGCGCCTTGCACTGCCGACTGGCTCGTCCTGCGGCAGCGCGCGCTCCAGCGAGCGCGCGCGCCAGTCCTTGATCCAATCGCGCGCCTCTTCGGGCGCGCCGGTGCCGCCCGCGCCGGCGCCGGCGCCGTTGCCGGAGGCGGGCGCCCCTCGCGCGGCCGGTGCCGCGCCGTTGCTGCCGACGCGTCCGCCGGCGGCCCCAGCCGATTCGCGCTCGCGCTCGGCGCGGCTGCGGGCGGCCGCCGCCTGCACGCGATCGTCTGCCAGGATTTCGGCCGTGCGCTCCCTGCGCGCGGCGGCGGCACACCATCAGATCAGGCCAGGCGCAGCTCATGTGCGCGAGATGCAGGTGCAGCCACTCATGTGGAGATGGGATGTTTTCTGTGGCACAAAATTTGCAGGCGTCTGTGCCGCCCTGGCACTGCAAGCAATGCCAGCAGGACACGCTGCGCCCTCCCGTAGACTCGAGGACCAATTACCGGCCCATGCACACGCGCTCATTGCTGCCTGCTTGTCCTGTACAAATGACACGACGGGTAGGGAGCGGCAGCGCGGGCGGCGGCGGGCGGGCGCGCGCTTGCTGGGCGGCGGCGGCGGCGGCACAACCCCGGGCATGGGCGGCAGGCGCATGTACGGGCGCAGCCGGTCCTCCGCCGCGCCCAAAAAGAGGCGGTCCAGGTCGGCGGGCGCGGGCGTGCGGCCGCGCGCGTCCGCCGCCTCGCTGCGCCGCACCTCCACCGTCTTGCCTGCCGCGTGCGCGCGCCGCGCTCGGGGTGCCCAGGGTGCCGGGTCGACATGCGCTGCCGCCGAGCGAGGGCGTGGCATCCGGCGTGAGCTGATCCGAGCGGTGCACACAACGACCCCGGCAGGCCCCGACAGAAGCGCCTTGCAGCGGCGCGCGCAGCATGAGACCGACCGCAGCGCCTCCTCGAGTCGGCAGGCAGGCGACACAGCAGCCATGCGCGCCGGCGCAGGCAGGGCACCGCACCCACAGACGCGGGCGTGTTGAGGGCGGCCGACACCAGCGACGCCACCTCCGCGCGCGTGATCTTGCCGGAGATGCGGTCGCCCTGGGACGCCTCCAGCAGGAAGGGCGTGCCCGCGTCCTCGGTCGTCAGGCCTGCCGCCGCGGCGCAGCGGGGTCATGCGGCCGCATCTGTTGGCCCAGGTCTGACAGACAGCGGTGACATATAGGGTGGAGCGTGCCTGGGTGTGCAGCAGCAAGGCGTGAACCGCATTCAATCTGCGAGGCAGGCCCGGGTTGACTGCATGGCACCGCGTCGCGCCGCAAGCGGGACCAGGATGGCCCTTTGTACAATGCAGCACCAGGGCTCGCTGCAACGCAGGGCAAGGCAGGATCATAAATGCGCCAAGGCGGTGACAGCAGACACTCAGCGCAGGGGCCATGCATCAGAGCCCCGGAGGCCGGGCAGGTCCCGCGCGGCAGCAGAGCTGGCGCCCCGGCCGGGGCGGCACCAGTGGAGCGTATGACGGCGTAGGGCAACCCGGCGCCACGCACGGCGGCCTCGCCGGCGTACTTGTGGTTCAGCGTGCCCCCCGGGTTGAGCTGCACTATGGGGATGTCCGCCTTGCGCGCCGCCGCGTCATCGCCGATGCGCGCGTTGCGCTCCACGCCGCCGCTGCGGCGCGCCGGTGCCGCTCTGTTCCAGAGCAGACGCCCCCAACGCGAGGGCCGATGTGCGTTCCTGAATACCATGCCCATGCCCATGCAGATATAATGATATTAACGGCATGGGCAGTTGCATGAAAGAGCTGGCGTCAGCAGAATTATGCAGGCCGTGGCAGGGCACCAGGCGGTAGGCGGCGCGCGCGCGCAGCGGCGACCGGGCACGCGCCTGGAGACGAGCACGATGCGCGGCCGCACGGCCTGGTAGGCGCTGATGCCGCCGTGGATCTGTGCGAGTGTACTCACTGCTCAGCGGGCTCACCAGCCAGGGGCTGCCGAGCACATACGGCAAACGACTGGTAGCTGTCTCCAGTGCAGCTGGTGTGCCGTCGCCTGCGGTCATGCACGCGTTGCAGCACTACCAGAATCTGCTTGCTGCGCGGCATGCCTATGAGAAAGGGCGGCCCCAGGCGCAGGCGCGCCTGCAGCTCGAAGCCGCCCGGCCGGTGGTTGACGTTGGGGAAGCCGTTGAACTCGAAGCGGCTCAGCACCAGGCCCAGCTGGCGCACGCTGACCGGGTTGAGCGGCGGCGCGCCGGCGTCCACGCGCGCGCGCTTCACCGGCACGAACGCGTGCCAGGGCAGCCGCACCGCCACCCACTCGCCTGCCGGCGCGCGCGCGCGCCGCCGGCCGCTCGGCGCGAAGCCTGCCTTGCCAAAGCGGATGCGGGTGTCTCCTCCTGTCCCAAGCGGCGGCCGCTGCGTCCCCGTGTGGTGGATGCATGTGAGCGCCGCCCGAGCGCGCAGCAGCACGCCAGGCAACGCGCTCGCCACTGCTTCGGATGCAACCTCCCGCAACCTCCCGCCCCGACAACCACCTCTGTTGCAAAATTCCTCGCGCTTGCCAGGTACTCCAGACGCCTTCACAAGGCGCGAGCCCGTCGCACGGCCTAGAATCAGAGGATCTGGCGGGGTCCTGATCCGGCACGCACCGGGCCGCGTGTCAAAGCTGGCCTGGTACGTCTCCTCGGGCGTGTTCTCCTGGTCGGCGGTCTTCAGGTTGACCTTGAACGTCTGCCCGTCGCCGCGCACGCGCAGCGCCAGGCCGTCGTACCCGCCCAGGTTCAGGTCCAGCGAGCCCTGCGCGCACCCGAGCCTGCTTCGCCGCGCTGCCCTCCTCCTGCACTCTGATGCATCCGTCCAGTGCGAGGGCAGGAGGATATAGCAAGGTGTGCCCGATCCGCATGCGCACATCCTGTTGAGTACTGTCACCAGAACCTGGTAGGGGTGCTGTCCAGGTTTGACAGGAAGTCCAGAACATGGCGTGCGACCAGTGCTGCCTGTGCAGGCAACTGCCTTTCATCTGCATGCAGGTTGCTTTTGTAAAAGCGCATGTCCTGGTCAGCGCCCCCTGCGGTGCACACAGGCGTGCTGCCTCCGCCGTTGGCGAGCGGCAGCATGTCAGCGCAGAGCATGCCCGTCACACCGGCAGCGCAGCCCCTCACAGCAGATCCTGCACCACATGGCCTGTGCCGCGCGCGCCTGCGTGCGCGTGCCGCAGAAGCCGCCGCCGTCGGTGATGAGGTCGCCGGCCCACGTTACGCCGCCCTCGGCCGGCGCGAGCCCGCTGCTGGAGCGGCCGCCCATGATGACGTCGTCCAGGCGGCCCCACGCGCCCAGGTCGGCCGCGCTGCGCATGGGGAGCACCTCCTCCACCCGCTCACCCGCCTGCGCGGGCCGCCCGCCCCTGAGCCACAGCCCTGGCCGACGGCCCGGCATCGCTCCTGTACGGTGTCCACCGTCTCTGCAGTCCTTTGACAGAGCTTGCTCTTTCTGGTTTTAGGTATAATTGGAACGCTAAAAATTGCCACGACCGCTGGACACAGCAGACACCGGCTTGACGTTACGCAGGGAGTGGTGCAGCAGACCACCTGCCAGCTGTACGTCACATGCAGGGTCACACGCACAGGCTGCGGGACGCCGGCGGCGGCGGCGGCGCACCGCGTCCGGCAGCGCGGCCTTTGCGGCCTGCACGATGTTGGCGACGCCCTCGGCGTCCACGCGCTCGGACGACATGCCGTCCAGGTACCTGCGCGCCACTCAACAGGCGCCTGCTTGCACACAGCCATGTCACTAGAGCCTCAGGGCAGAAGCATTGCACGCGCCTCCTGCCCTGTCACTGGCCCGGGCTACTCGCCTTCAAGCGCACTGCAAGAGGAGGGAACCAAGATGCACCTCCGAAAGCACCATGCTCCCGTGCGGCTACCGCACATGCAGACGGCATGCACATGGGGTGGCGGCTCTGGGGGTTGCTGAATGCGGCCAATTCTCCCTGTTCAGCCGATGCCAATCCCCAGCAGGAGTGCGTGGTGTCTGCCCAGTGAGCTGGACCATCTGCATGCGCACGCAAGACGCATGGCGGTGTCATGCAGGCGGCCCTGCGCACGCCGTCGGCGCCCATAAGGAGCGCAGCTGCGGCGAGAGCCAGCTGGGTGAGAGCGCCCGGGGACGGCGCGCACCCCATGCCGCCGCCGGGCAGCTTTCCAAACACGGGGCCCACAGCGATGGCCACCTGCGTCACGCCCTCCCACAGCGCCGGCCCCAGCGTGGCGGCGTCCGTGATGTCGACGCCGGCCTGCACAAACAGCGCGCCCTGCCGCGCGAGCAGGGGCGCTGGTGATCAGTCATACCACTCCTCAAGACTCGAGCAGCCAGGCGCTACCATGACGGCCACCCGAGACGTTCACCAGAGACCTGATGCTATGGCGCTCACTACGCCCTGCGCCTTCGCACCACTCGGCCACAGACGGTGTACGCTGCAGGGTCACTGCCGTATTCAGCGCAAGGAGGCGATCAAGGCCCGACAGTGAGCTGGCAAAGTGTGTGGGTTCCCAACGCCTGAGTGCGCGCCTGCCCGTCCGGAGCAGCCACGCCCTCCTGCAGGCCCAGCTCTGTGAACACCCCCCTCGCCTTGTCAGCGTCTCGGGCAGCCGCCACCACCGTCCGCCCCGCCCGCACCAGCTGCACGCACACATGTCAAAAAATTTCAGCTGACAAAGCTGACAAAGCGCGTCGTCACTCAAAGCACTCACACAGTCCATCAGTACGCGGGCACACACAGGAGACGTACATGCGTCACTGTGCTGCCAGCAGGCCCCTCTGGCATACATGGCGTGTTTCCAAGCAGAGCTAATGCGTGGATGCCACAGCAGTGCAGGAGGAGCCACACCTGCAAGACCACCTGGCGCCCCAGCTTGCCGGACGCGCCGAACACCAGCACGGCGTCCCGCCGCGGCGCGCGGGCTAGTATGGCGGGTGCGTCGCCGGCCATAGCCGCGAGGCTGGACGCTCCGTTCTGGGTCTGCTGCCACACCAGCAGCGCCAGCCCCGCCGCAACAGCTGCCGCAACGCGTGGCTTCAAGGTATGCTTAACATATGCCCATAAGCTCGACTCGGCTGCAACGGCAAGTCCAGCACTGATATGCCACACCAGCTCTTTTAGCGTGCTCAATCACAGCTATACACTGTATCTCTGTACAGTGGCAGATATATGACAGGGACACTCTGCGTGCCAACCTCACTTTACCTGCGCCTGCTGCACTGAGCGCTGCAGGCGATGGGACGGGAAGAGCAGCCAGCACACAAACTCCGGCCCGTTTGCTGCAGCGCCCGTTGGAAGCGCTCGAGTTGCTGAAAGGCGCTGGCAAGCGCCGCCCTGAAGGTGTGTGGTAGGAAGGTCTGAGGCCGGCGGATGCCCTCTGGGCAACTGCTGTGTTCATCGCGCAAGCAGCTAGAGTGGTATAAAATTTTGCTGTTGAGCAGGCGAGAGGCTCATAAGAACACCATCAATGGGCCCCAAGGACCCACACACATTGCAACACACATTTGCAGCTGCAACATGTATATGTATATATACATGTTTAAACACACACACACACCGTGACAGGCCTTGAAAACTCAGTCTTGAAAAACAACGCAAGGAAAAAGCAGTGCACAGAGCGCACGACCACAACCTGATGTAGGCCCACAAGCCCAGCTAAAATTACACATGCCCGGTTGTCTCGTGCTGGCCGCATGGAGCTGCAGCGATACGCAGAGCAACGAGCAGAGCACTTCATGCACCCCGAGACCAGCTGGTAGCGCACGTGGCACCAAAAACGCAGTGCTGCGAGCACCCAAGCAGGCAACAGCTGCCCGCAGCCTTTGCACGTCATGCTGTACAGAAGAGGCTGGATTGCCAACCTCAAAACGCAATGTCAGCAGTGATGGTCAGAGGCGCAGTAAAGTGTGCGGGCAGCGGCACCACCAAACGTCTCCGTTGATGAGCCCATGGCCGCGCATCAGCCTGGACCCTGCACATGACCCCATGCGCAGCTGTGCTGGTGACCTGCAGTGCTCATGATGCTGGCCAGACCACGGCCGTGTAGCCCCCGGGAGAGTCGACGACCTCCGGGGCGCGGTTCTGTTTCGGGTCGCCCGCCAGGACATCAAACTCCTTGTACACCTTGAAGTCGAAGTTGCCATCCTCGGGCGTGAACACCCAGACTGCTGTAAAGTTGTCCTTGTTGGCTGGGTCTTCTGCCTGCGCGCACAGTGCAGCTCCACATGATAGGCGCGACACAGAATGGAGCATGGTAAGGCAACCACACACGGCAACAGCCAAGCGGACTTCCATGCGGCAAAGTCATCACTGCACTGTCCTGACGAGGGCTGGCAGCGCCGATGGCATGGCTGGTAACACCTTACTCTCAGGACACGTGCAAGGCAACGTGGTCGTAGTGGCGATGCGGAGCTGATCCCCTTCTGCCGGCACGCAGCGACATGGAAGCTGAAGCTGCATGGCAGAAGTGGCCAATCAGCCATGCGCGAGTTGGCACATCTGTTCACTTGCCTCCGCACACACTCAACGCAACAGCAGGGAATGTGATGGCGCACACACTGGGCTGCGGCAGAGCTCACTCCGTGCACCTTCAATGGGGAGGAGTACAACTTGTGTGGATCAGAGCACACTTAGCAGGGAACTGCTACACAGCAGGTTGCGCACCGCGTCCAAGGGCCTAAGGCCCCAGGTCAGCTCCTGGTCTGAGCTGCTGAACAGGCCCAGCTTGGCCACAATGTCCGGGATCTCGTGGTGCTCCTGGGACCAAACAGTGGAGCAGCAGCATGTGAGGCTTGCAGAACATGCTCGCCCTTGTTGAGCAGATCACACCATTGACATATACAGTCTGAGATAGCATCTCACCGTGCATGCATGTGACTGAAGAAGTCACAAGCACTGTCGCAGGCGGGAATAACACATCAGTGCAAAACTTCCAGTGTCGTGTGACAGGAATGCGCACCCAGCAGAACAGCAGCGTCTTGCTGTCGTACTTGCCCTCGTTCGCATGCTCATTCACATAGGCCGCCAAGCCCTGCCATGCCGGTCATTGTTGCTGCCACGATGAGATGAATCGCGTGGTGCCTGGGCAGGCAGGGGCCGTTCAGGCGTGACACATGCGCACCGGGCGGTCCTCCTGGCTGAACTCGTTATTGAACATGAGGCCACTGTCGCTCTTCCTGTGCTCACCCTCCTCCAACTGAAACCCTGCCGGGGGACCACCAGCGCGTCAGGGCTGCAGCTGGTCACAGCAGGACCCACCCGCAACGGCTTGGCAAGGGCGCACCGAGGCTCTTAGCGAGCGGCTGCACAGTCAGGAATGGTCGGTTGCTGCTGTGCTTCTTCTGCCGCACCACGAGCCCTTATGAGCACAAGCAGGCACACCCGGCACCGTCAATATAGTCAAGGCATGTTCATGTCACGGCCACACTGCAACAGAGGTGAACGCGCGTAGTTGGCGGCAGGGCTTTAAGCTAAGCACTAAGAGCATGCTCACTTACAGGATTTCTGCATGAAAGGGCAAACACACGTCGCCCTTCCTCATGGCAAATATGACGTCTGGGCTCCAGAGAGAGCCCGGTCCACCGCCAAACACCTGTGAAGCACAGCACTGCTTGTTCCTCCACACAGCTCTCCTTGCGGCAGCGAGAGAGGTGGGCAGAACTTCCCCGCCGCCCGCACCTTGTACAGGTTGGCCGCGCGTGCCTTGCCTTCGTCGTTCAGGCCAGGCGTTTTGCCAAACTTTTTTTCATCCTGGTCAAACAAACTGGAGTCTTGTCAAGACAGCAGGTGGCAGCTCTGAGCAGTTGCTGCACCAGCGCACTGCTGCTGCGGCCAGGGCCACAAGGGGCGCACCAGCTTCTCAGCGTGGCGGATGAACATCAGCCGCGCCACTTGCTGCAGGCTACGACCGCCAGTGCCAGTGCGCTTAATTCAGCGCTCTTGCACGACGACTCAGCAGCAGCAGAGCCAGCAGGCACCGGCTTGGCGCCTGTGTTACCAATACCACCGCCGCCAACCGGAGACAGGACGGTGTGCATACTGGTGGCAGAGAAGTGCCTGGGCAGCTCACCCTGCGTTTGCGACCATTGTTGATGCACGCCTGCCCTGCAGCGCTCTGTACCTTGTAGCTGCTGGGCCACCACACCGGATCTACAGCACACTCGTTTCTCTCGTCTCGGGTCGCTGAGGTGTGCGGGATGAATGGCAGCGATCACGAGGGCAGGACGCTTAAGGAGAACCTTCCTTGCGAGTGCCTATCTATATATATTTATATTTAATGGTATGAGCTTTGGGATCGTTGACAACATGCGCAATGCTGCGTTTTTCAGGGACGTACTAGACAGTAAAAGCAACATTGGCACATGTGACCAAGCTCAGACACCACTCCGCATGTATGCGCCAGTGCCAGGGCTGGTGTATGCGCGCTGCTTACTGACCGTGTTGGACAGCATGACCACCAAGCCAGAGTCAAACAGCGGGCGCCCTGACTTATGCGCGGCGGTAGGCACACAGCATATGCAAGTGACAGAAAAGCGCCAGCAGGGGCGAATATGATCGTGCGCTCTAGAGGCTGGCCCACTTTTCACGCCTGCCACACACGCTTCACATACATTCCTATATGTGGCAGTGGACCGTGATACACCTCAAAACCGACCTGCCTGCATGCTGCTTGCTGGCACATTGAGCTGTAGCACCGCTAGTAACATGCAAAGTCTGGGGTGCGCCACCCTTGTCAGGAACGCAAAAAGAAAATTGATGAAGACGCCAAAATTTACTGCGTCACCACTCATCGCTCTCGCTACTATGCCAAATCACGCGCTACCTAGAGCCGTACAGCCCACGCAAATGGCGCGGGAGACATCTGCAGGCTCGCCGTAAACCCAAAGCCAACCCCCACTGCAAACAACTACCACGTCAAATATACTGCTGGAGGCTACAGCCAAAAACAAAAATAACGCACGTGTGTTGCAGGTCATGCTCAGAACCAGGCACAGCCGGCGCATCCTATCTGACTGCCATCATGCCAAAAAAGATACTCGTCCCAGGAAAGAAACAGAGATGCCCACAGCTCATCTGAAAGCTGCGGCCTCTATGGCAAATCCGTCTGGGTCCTGATGCATACCCCATTGCATGGATCAACACAGCACCAAAAGAGCGAGGGCAGCCCGCTCCATTGCTTGAAAGAGCTCACCTGATGCTGTTTGCCTCACGCCGTGCCGTGAGAGTGAGCGGGTGTGCTGAAAACGCCAAATGACATGATACCCTCTCACAACAAGCGCTACACAGACAAACTACTCTTCCCGCTCCCAGACCACGTTGGTGTAGTCATCATTGTTTGTTTCAATGACGCGGGGCGGCCTGTTGGAGCGCGAGTCGCCGGCCTCGACCTCAAACTGCTTGAAGACCTGCAGCAGGACCCGGCCATCGCGCGGCGTGAAGGACCAAATGGCAGAGTAGTTGTCCCGGTCGTCCGCCTGCGCGGCGCCTCGACCCGATGCTGAGCATCATGGCATGTTTGCCTGATTAGGGCGCTGAGCAGACAAGGCGAACGAGACTGCTTAAGCACTACATTTAGCATCACACGTCCAGTGGTGCGGCCTGGCAATGGAGCTCAGGGCGAACGTGGCTGACAAAGCCTTGCACTTGGACAGCGCAGCATGAGCGGACAGCCACGGGGCGCACCCCCGACTCAGGGTCGAGGCCCCAGTGCAGCTCGTGGCCGGAGAGGCCGAGCTCACCGACGATGTACGGAATGTTCTTGTGCTCCTGCACCATGCATGGCACCATGATGGCGGGAAGGGTTTGGCCTCTCACCACAGCCAGCCAGCGACTCAGACTAACAGGCTGCCAGAGGCTCATCACAGACACCCATGCACAAGCGAGCAGGAGATGCGGAGCGCACCCAGCAGAAAAGCACCGTCTTGTCATCATACTCGTGGTCCCTGGCGCGCTTCACGATGTCGTGCACCAGGTCCTGCGGCGCAGTTGGAGATCAGTGCACCAGAAGCTGCCAAACAATGTGCAAGCTGGTGTGCAGGGGCGCACCAAGCGCTGCTTCTGGTTGAACTGATTGTCAAAGACGCCGGCGTCGTTCTCCCTGCGCTCGTCAGACACCGGGTCCATGTCTGCCGCGGACACCAGCCCGCTAGTGTCTGCTGAAAGACCGGTGCCCAGCCTCGCTTATGAGCAGGGGCACTGGTTGAGGCCACGGCCGCTAGCTGCTAGCAGCGCAATGCTGGACGGTGCACAAGAGCCGGGGCGCATGGCGTTCTGCGAACGCACGCAGGTGAATGGCGAGCGGCGCCACGGTCAGGTACGGCCGGTTGCTGTTGTCCACGTGCTGCCCCAGCGTGCCGCCTTGTGAGCAACAGCCTTTCCACACGCAAAGCGCAACCGCTGCCCGACAGCAGGGCCGGCAAGACAGGACACTATACGCAAATGCAGACACTTGGTTGAAAGTGGCGCGCGTGGCAGAGCCAGCACACCTTGCCCTGCTGCATGGCGTAGATCACATCCGGCTTGAACACCGAGCCCGGGCCGCTGCCAAACACCTGCAGGGTAGCTGCCAGTTGACAGCTCCTGCGTGACACCTCCACAGGCAGCTGGGATAGAGTGAGGGAAAAGAACGTCAGAACGGACTTGGCGCACGCACACACCAGCTGCAAAGGCACCAACTAGGCTGGCAGCCAAGCGCCAGGACCCACCCGGTAGAGATTGTCAGCCCTTGTGATACCTTCAGTGCTCAGGTAGGACGTCTTGCCGTTGTCGTCCTCATCCTGGGCCCGGCGGCACGCCATCAGCGCGCCTGCCAGCTCGGCCTCAACACTGAGCCGTTGTCAAGGAAGCTGGGCAGCCAGGGCGCCCGCACGAGCTTTTCGCCGTGCCGGATGAAGACCAGGCGCTTGATGCGCGTCAGGCTGCGGCCGCCCGTGCTGCACAGTCAGCGCGGCGCTGCAGACAAGCTGGAGTGCAAGTGCGCATAGCAGGGCCGCACTGGCAACCAAACAGTGGACGCGGGCGGCACCTGTGGTGGAGCTTGCCAACCTCAAAGTCGCCTGCGAGCGCGCAGCAGTCATGCTTACTTGGTGGCCAAGGCGGACAGGCATGGTCAGCTGATCGCAGGGCGCTTGCCCAGCTTGTCATCATCGTCGCCGCCGGTGCCATTATGGTGAGGCATACCTGCCAGCAAGTTTGGAGCTTAATCTTTGATCGTGCTTGTGTGTCAAGCAGGCTGCATGCACACAGCTGTGGCAACTACTGGACCTTTGCACTATTGTGCTACACTTGCTGGCACTGTGACAGATGTGAAAGACGTCCGCTATCTAGCTCACACATCTGCTGTGCTAAGTAGTAGTCAGGTGTCAGCAAGGGTTTGCACCTTCCATGTGAACGTGCCCTTCCTTATGTGCCAGGTGCACAAGCAGGTGATCGTACAACGGGTGCACAAGCAGGCGCAAAGATCCCATGCACTGGGCAAAGGAGATTTTCTACCAGTAGCCTGATACACGCTTGGTGGAGCGCACGCACTTTGCTAGACACTGATAGGCTGTCTGGGAGCTAGATATGTGTCATGCCGTGCACAAGCGGCTGTGCAGCTCTGTGCCTGCAGCCCTCCCTTGGTCTGTAGTTGCACGGCTTTTGTCAGAGGTTGCTGTAGGACATCTCTATGAGCCGCTGCGCCGTCATAGACTTGCTTGGCTGATTGAACACAGCACCATTATTATCACATGTTGCACTGGCGCCCTGTACGACAGTATGCTAACAGCAACACCTAAGCAGTCTCAAAGATCATGCTTGCACCAAAGCACCTACGTAATCCTCGACCACTGCGCTGTCAAAGTACATGCACCCACCTGACGGTGTGCAGAACATTTCCTTGCAGAGCACAGCCTGTGGCAGCCTACAGGTACATGGCACTCGAGAGGGGCTGGCAGATACAGAGCAGGGGTGCTGGGCAACTACACCAAACATATACATATACACCAAACATGATTAGCACGCACGCTGCACTGTAGGGGTTGAAAAAGCAGGGCACTGGCCTCATGCCCTAAATCTTAGTGCTGAAAGCAGTCTCTGCTCATCAGCAGCAACGCACTAACGGCTGCAACACGTGACGCACGCGCTCATCAACAAGCAGATCCGTCGTGGTATCCCTAGCTAACTTGTCTGCCTAGGTGAAAGCCTAGCTAACACGCCTGCCTAGAAAGAAGTCCACTCGTGTGAAAAGGTATGCAGCCTCTACGCGGGCGCCACAAGTATGTGCATGCCAAAGCAATGCACATGCACTATGCATGTAGGAGATAAGCATCCGCACCGGAGTGTACGGAACATATGCAGGGACCTGCATGACAAAAAAATCTACTATGCATCTCGAACACACTACGCCTTGCTCGTGAAATTGCCCAAATACTCCCTGGTCTAGCTTGCAGCAAAGCCAGGCTGCAATTTGCACTCGCAGGGCAGCCCGCAGGCAATGACTGCATGCATAGGAGCAGGGACTTGAACGCTTCAACGGGCCATCACACGAGCGCATGGGCCAGCTCACACCCTGCTTTTGCTCGTCCCATGGCTCAGCTCCAGGCACGGCCCCTTGACAAACTTCACCTCCATGTCCGATGGCCGCAGGCACCTGAATGCGTCGTACGACCTTGACTGGAACCCCGACTCCTTGCTGAGCAGCTGCTTGTCAGCAGCGCTGCTGTCAGACCGCAGCTGCTTGTCAGCAACGCTGCCGTCAGGCCGCACGTAGAAGCATGTCTTCTCGCAGTACGCGGGGACGTCGCGATCGCGCAGGATGATCGAGCCGAAGGGGTGCAGGATGCCCACAAGCTTGAAGCGGTGCAGGAGCTCGTCGTACGCATTCTTCTTCAGCGCGGGCAGGTGAATTACGTGGTCCTCCCATGGCTCCGTCCAGCAGCGCTTCATGGCGCCCGCGGGGTCGAGCAGCATGGTGACGTCGGCCTCCGTCGCGGCGATGCGCGCCAGCATCCAGTCCAGCACGGCCGCCGAGCACTCGAGCGTGGGCTCGACGTTGGTCATGAGCACGTTGAAGACGTCGTTGACATCGTGCACAGCGCGCTCGACCAGGCTGCCTTTCGCGCGCGGGAAGACAAATCGCTGACGCCCGATGTCGTAGTGAGCGCCCGCGAACCAGACTTCCTGACAGGGCAGCGCCTGTTTGGCCGCCGCGCGCCGCACGAAGCACGGCTCGAAGACCGACAGCCGGTCGTGCACCGACAGCGCCTGGTACACGTTGGCGACCTCGGACGACACGTTCTGATCGTAGAATTCGTAGCTCAGCCCGACGCCTGGGTTGATGTTGGGCACGCCCAGCGCGCCGACCGTGTCGAGCAGGCCCAGGAACTTGATGGGCGGCCGGCCGCGCGCGTGGCTGAAGCGCGCCTTGAACTCCGCGGCGTAGCGGCTGCTGGGGTGGTACTGCTCGTCGCGGCTGCGGTACATGCGGTAGACGGCGTCGCAGAAGGTGTCCAGCTTGTCGTCGCCGCCGATCTTGCTGATGTCCACGATGCCCCTGCGCCCAGCAGCGCAGGCGCAATTTGGCACGGTGTACGCCTGACATGGGGGCTTGTTGGCTGATGAGCGCACAGACACGTCACAGCAGCGCGGGTGCGCTGCAGCGGGCGGCGCCGAGGGGGTCACCAGTTATTGATCATCCCGCAGACCGACCGCACGGTGTGCGCGCCGCGGCTCAGCCCGAACATCCAGACCTCGCTGCCCTCCTCAAATTGCGTGGCAATGAAGCGATACGCGGCTGTACAGGCGGCGGCGATGTCGTCAGCGATCGCGCCGTTGACAATGTAGTCCTGAAACGACCCAGCCAGGCCTATGCCCTCATAGTACTTGACCACCACGCCATCCTTGGTGCGCTCGCATAGGTAGTCGCTGTCCTGCTCCAGCACCTGCCGCACGGCGACGCTCATGGCGAGTGACAGTAGCCACAGCGTGTGCATGGCTCTCTTTGTGTGGCGCGCGGGCACGAAGGGTGCGCAGGCACCGCAAGCAGCAAGGCCGGGCTGCATGCATGTGGGGGACCTACAGTGCGGCAACGGCGCGGCATCTGCAGCGTGACGGCTCTGCACGAAGTGCATGTGGGCACAGGGAGCAGGGGGCAGCCATGTGGCTCTGGCCATGCGGGCGTGCAGCACCTTGCCCGCGAAGCAGTCCGCCAGCAGCTTGATGTTGGACACCGTGCCGGCCGTGTCGCCGCACCAGCTGCCGTCGCAGCAGACCACAACTTGCTTCTTCGTCACCGGCACGACCATCCTGTGGCGCGGCGCGGGCCTGGCCGCACACGCAGGAGCGGACGTCAGAGCGATGCGGGGCGCAGTGCGGAAGGCAGGCCTGGCTCGCATGCTGCAGAACATACATAAGGGGAACCTAAGGAGTGTATTTGCTAGCCGTGCGTAGAGCCTGCCAAAAGCTAGCAAAGTAGAGTGCCTCCGCTTGAATGCGTGTGCTGCCGGCGCCTAGGAGGCGAGCCGCACAGCGTGACACTGGCTAGCAGGCGCGGGCAGGCACTCGCCGCTGCCGAGAGCTAGGCGGTCATCCATCTCTGCTTATTAGCCAACGTGCACCTCACGGCAAGCAAGTGTAATGCAATAGCAGGCCTAGACGGTGCGTGGCGCTGGGGCCACTGCTTGCACCAGGCACATCAAGGCGCCGCAGGGTTGCAAATTGGTGCCAGCGCCAAACCTTGCCAGGTGCAAAGCGCAGCTGGCTAGCTTGAACGCACGTGGTGCCCAGGTGCAATTTTCTGTACAGATGGCGCCCGCTATCTGCAGGTTATGCAAATTGCACAGACACGCTGCGTCATTGACCGTTGACACAGACACACATAGTGGCAAAGCCCTGGTACCAGCGCTCCAGCGCTAGCACACTATGAACTACACCTGATGTATAAGGAGCGGTAGGGCTGAGAGCTGTGGAGAAGAAGGTGGTCTGAGGGGGCAGCTGCTGAGGGGATGCTTAGTGCTAGGGCAGCCGCACACCTTTGGTGAGGCTGTCCGCAGCAGCGCCTCTTCGCTGTGCACGCGCACTTGCAGCACCTGCGTGTTACTCAGCGTTCAGAGGCAGTCATGCCTGCGCAACCCTTCTCCCTGTGCAAACAGCCTGCACCGCTGGCACGTCTGCCAGAGCATTGTAGTTGCTCTGATTGGTGCCTGACCTTGCCAACTGGCATACGGGTTTGCTCTGATCAAAAACTTGGCAGGGACCATGCCGTCGTACATTACACTCGTCAGGAGCACCGCACAGGAGCACCGCACAGTGGCCGTGCGGTGCTTACCTCCGTCCTGAACCGACCAGCAGCGATCACGGGGACGAGGGTGCGGATGCCAGCTGCTACTGGGGTGGCTTGTTTGTAAAGCCGATGCCATCTGCTGCAGTTGCAGTCTAGCTGATGTCTGTTTAGGACGAGTGTCCTTGCTGTTTACTCATGTGACACATGGCAAGCCTATCTGCTGCCTCGTGGTTTGTGTTCCCCTCTGCCTGCCTCCTCACTTGAAGCCGCGTCCGATACATGCTTGCAGGCAGCAAGAGGGCGGCAGTGCGTACCACGTGCACATATGCTGTACGCCCAAGACCGCCTTAAAAGCAAGCTTGCTCTCGCTCACAATGCACCTCTCGTGAGGACCATTTGCATCCCCTCATGCTAGGGTGCTTTTCATTCACACGTACACACATACTGCACATGCATGAGCAGTTCAAATGAACACGCAGAAGCAACACCTGAGGCTAAGACGGACATGCACATCACAAAAATGAACAGAGGCAAAGGAGAAACCTAGCGTGTATATGCAGGTCGCCCAGCTAGGCGTGCTTGCAGCAGCGCGGTGGCCGGCCCGACGCGAGCATGGCACCGCACTGCGTGTGACACGGCGGTTGCCTTTGCACGCGGCTCCAGGATGGCAGGGCGAGCGCAGCGCACTTGGTCTCTGTTGCGGACACGCCACGTCAACAATCCTCACACGCACTTCTGGCGAGAGCAACACCGTTCACAGACGTTGCGAAGTCCAGTGCCTCTTCACTGTTGACTTGATGCATCTGCATGCAAGCATCTGGTGTACTTCGGCGCTGTTGCAGCCACCCCACGCATGCAAGCCTTGGCAAGCCTGGCTCACTGCCACCAGCGGCCAAGCCTGCCACATACCCAATTACTGACGTCGGTGCATGGATGCGCAAGCTGGTCAGCTGCTGTCGCCAGTCTGCGAGCGCATGAGCGGCAGCCTCCCAGCCTGAGCAGCCTCTGCTGCCCGGCACCGCAGGCACCCCGGCCTGCCCGCCCTGCTCCGAACCGCACCCCAGCCGCGCCCGGCTCTCCGAGGCACCGAGCTCTGGCCCGCACTTAGCATGGTGCAATCCGATGCTGTCACCTGCATGCAGGCCTGCTGCGGGCTCTCCAGCGCGCCTGCGTGCGCAGCACTCTCGAGCCGGGGCCGGTGCATCCGCACAGCTGGGGGAGAGAGGCGCGGCGACAGAGCCCGGGCCTGGCACTCGCGCGCTGTGCGGCAGCACCGCGCAGCCGCAGCAGCCGCACAGCAGAGATGGCAGGCCGCGCTGGTGCATGCCACAGGCTTCTACCGCACCAGCAGAGCCGCCAGGCCCCCGGGCGGCGGGCGGCGCTGGCGGCGCTTGTGGTGCGAGCGCAGACGCCGGGCTCGCTGCCTCCAGCCCGCCGGGCTGCTTGGGCGCGGCTGGCGCTCCTGCCTGCAGCGGCGCGCATGCGGTGAGACGCGCTGCGGCTGCCTGGCGGGTTGGTTGGCCAGCTGCAGGCTGTTTGGCTGCTGCAGGCCGCGTGCTCGGAGCAGCGCGCCACGGAGCCGCTCCGCCGGCCACCCCTTGGGAGGCAGCCGCCGCGGGCGGTGCCAGCGGGGCGGTAACGAGCGGAATGGCGTACATGCTGCATGCTCGCGGCGTTGCGCGCACTTTGGCGCGGTGCTGCGCTGGCGCAGCGTCAGAGGCGGTGTGAGTTTCCTTTTTGCAGGGCCTGCCGGGCGTGCGCGCTCGCGTGGCAGCCATGCCGCGGCAGCCCAGTGCGTTCGAGCAGGCTGCCGTGGCACCCGGGGTCCCGCAGGGCCCAGCGCTTTCTGCAGCGCGCGACTCGGCGGCCAAGCGCTGCGGTCCTGAGACCTGGTGAAGCGCATCGCGCTGCAAGGCCGGCACAGGAGGCCCGGCCGGGTTTGGGGACGCATTTGGGGACGCGTTATCGCCAGAGTGCGCTCTCCGATAGGCCGGCAGCGACAGGGCGGGTGGGGGGCCGGGCGGGCAGCTGGCTGAAGGGCCGCGCGCTGCCGGCCGCGGACAGGCGCCCAAGGAGCTGAGCGTGCCCAGCGGCGTACAGCGTGCGCCCACGGCTGCCTGCTCACCCTCACCCGCCCTCGGAGCATCCTCTCGTACTTCTGTGTGCTGGCTGGCTGGCTGCCATGGTGGTGTGCATGCTGGCGGGCGCGCCGGGCGCGCCTCGCTTGTTGGCGCGCTGGAGGGCCCACTGTCAGTGTGTAGGCAGTGAGCGCTTGCAGAGCGGCGCAGGTGCAGCTTCACACATGCGCTGCCAGGCCCTACAGCGTCGTCTCTGTTCGCACGCCCCCGGCGTGCACGCGTGCCCCACGCGCCGGCTGTCCCCGGCCGTATGAGGCGCAGCGGCGTGCACACGCGGCGCGCCTCCGCAGCCGCCCGGCTCAGGCTTTTGCGTCTTCTGCTATGTTGCGCCAGCGTCAGGCCAAAGCGCTGCAGCATGACCGCCAGCTCGCTGGCGGGCGGCGGGCCGGGCCCGCTGCTGCCCGCAGGGGAGGACTTCCCGCTCGCCCCAGGCGAGCCCATACCTGCCCCAAGCTCCTGCCAAGCGACCAGCGTGCTGGGAGGAGACGAAGCTGTGCAGGCGCCTAGCGGCCCTGCATAGGGCCCTGAGGCGCTCGCCGTTGACCCGGCGGGTGCGCCGACTGCGGGCGCCCGCTGCAGGAGAGGGCGCAGCGCTGGCCCTGTGCAGCGTTACTGGCGTTTTTACAGGCGTGACCAGCGCGTGGCACTCTTACTGTGCTCGTTGCCAGAAGTGTATTCCAAGATGAGACAACCTGTGAGCGCACATGAGGCTGGTCACGCGTCAGAAATGGTGCTAGGATGTCTCGTCCGTACGCCCAGTTGGTGTGTATCGAGGTCCAGCTGTGGTCCAGCATCATGTGAAGACAGATGGAGTATCTAACTGTGCCTCGACCGTTTTCGCTGTCTGCCCAGGTTCGCTGCACAGCACCGTAATGAAGGTGCTCACGAGCGATCTCCTTAGGTCGCCTCGTTAGCCGCGGACTTGGCCAGGCCAGGCCACAAAAGAATTCAAACATGGCCCTAAGGGTATTTTCTACAGCCGTGGCTCGGACTCCTGCACCAAAAGCAGTGAGGAGAGGCTATTTATTAGACAGCCAAGGCTCGTCTTAAGCCACCACTCCCTAGCCACCTCATTTAACCTCATAGTTTAACACGCCCAGCACTGTCACCTAACTGCAGAGTTGCATCCCTACTTTGCTTCAGACTACAATGCTCGAAACCGCAAGCAAGGTGAGTGTCTCATTAATGACTCTGTGGTGTGCGTCTGCTGTATGCGTTGAGTTGAGTCTGTATGCACCAGCATCCAGCGAGCTCTCCGTGATTGCCTCTTCAGCGCCAGGCATCGCAGCTGCCTCATCTAGGAGCGGTCCGGCAACCACAGCGCGCGCTTCACCAGCCACATACACAGTGCTGGGCGTCTGCAGCGCGCCTGGCAGGTGCGGTGAAGCGTGGCGCCGGCCTGTTGTGCTGTGCTGCTGACCGCGTGCTGGCGTTGCCGCAGCTCTCATGTCTGCAACGTCTGCTGGCAGGCTTCACAGATTGCGTTTGCCCTGTTCTCACGCAGGACACTGAGTGCTTGCTGAGTGGGCCACTGCTTCACCCCCCCGGTGCTTGATCAGGCAGCTGACCAGGCGCATGGGCCTGCCGCCTGTGGCTGAGCCTGGCTCGATAGGGAGGCGACACTGTTTCCCTGGTGAGCAGCGGTGCCAAGCAAGGCAGGCACCACAGCAAGTGTGCAAGGTAGACAGGCCTAGGAGGTCAGGGCGCTTGGCACGCAGGTTGCGCTGCTGGCAGGGGGCGCTGCGGACTGTGGCCGGCTGCAGAGAGGGCAACTAGAAGTGCCTTATAAGCTGGAAGCCTCTGCCACAGTGTGCGGGAGGGCGCCTGGTGACCTTCTTACGTGTCTGGGATGCAGGGGCCCGCTGCAGGAGAGCCCGGCACGCCGCGCTGGCCGGCGCGCCGCTGCGCGGCGGCTGCAGCAATGGCGCGCGCTGGCGCGCGTCACAGTGGCTGGAGAACAGCGCCGAGGCCGACGTGGCCGCGCCGGTGGAGCGCTGCTACGCGATGTGGGAGGACCGCGAGCGGATCCCGCAGTGGATGCCCTGGATCCGCACCGTGAAGGTGGGCCGGCGCGGCCAGGCCGTGTCACGTTACCTGGGTGGCAGCAACATCTTTGGTGTGGCAGCAGGCCCGGCTGCCGACCTGTGTCTGCTGTAAGGTTGCAAGGTGCGTTTTGGGTCAGGCGGGGGCCTGCGTTTGGGGTCATGCATCGCTTCCGCACAGTGTGTCAGCGCGCGAGTGGGCGGGGCCGCCCGCAGGTGGTCCCGGAGGACCCGCGGCTGTCGCGCTGGACGCTGGCGACGCGGCAGCTCAACCAGGACTTTGAGTTCAACTGGCTGGCGCAGAACCTGGCGCCGACGCGCCACCAGAAGATCCACTGGCGCTCGGTGCAGGCGCGCGGCGCGCCCGACCCGCTGCCGCGCGCGCGGCGGCGTGCGCATGGTGATGCTTGCGTGCGCCTGCCGGCCTGTTGCTTGCTTTGCATGACGAGCGCTTCCATGCCGTCGATGCCTCATACATGCCTGCAGCGAGTCGTGGGCCAGCCGCGCCGTGCGGGCGTGCCCCCGGGGCGCGCGCGGCGCCCACGCCGCCGCGCGCGCGCAGGGCTCCACCGGCGGCAGCTTCGGCGGCGGCGTGGACGTGGCCAACCGCGGGCAGATCCGCTTCTACCGCAAGGGCCCCGCCGCGTGCGCGGTCAAGCTGACCATATCCTACGAGGTGCCCGACGCGCTCGCGCCGCTGGCCGGCACGCTGCGACCGATCGTGGAGAACATCCTGCGCACCGACCTGGGCCGCTTCGCGGCGCTGGCCGCCGCGCAGCAGGGCGCGCCGGCCGCCGCTGCCAAGTGACGGCCGCGGGGCCGGCCGGTGGACACCCTTGGCCGTGCAGAACATGTGTACCCGGTGTAGGTTGACTGCGCTGCCTGCATGCTGTATGGGCTGGCGCCCCTGAAGAGCCCTGTGTTGTAGGACTGCGACCTATGTTCAACGTGGTTTGTAAGAAATGACAGAAAGCGCAGGGGCATAGCGTGTCGAAGAAACATACTGTGTTTATCAAGTTACACACCTGAATCTGTAGAAATGAGCTGTGTTTAGCACATTACAAGAGCCAAAGGCCTGTAGCAGGGCTCGTAGGCATGCCGGCAGCCTAGACCTCTGCCAAGCAACCCCACTGCGGCCCCGCATCAGGCCCGAGCTCGTCCTGCACTGTGGCGCGCACTATGCTGCAAACACCAGACCAGCTGGGCACCGTGCCGTGCCCGCCGCATCCCGGGCGCCCCGCAGCAAGTCCAGGCTGTGCAGCACGCAGGAACGCGCCGGCAGGCCGCCGTCAAGGCAGCGCGTCGCCCAGCGCCGCCACTGCGGCCCGCCCAGCGCGCCGAACGCGGACGCCCACGCGCCCGGGAAGGCGATTGCAGCCGCCCACCCAAACGGCGCGTACGCGCGCTCCGGGCACGCCGCCTGCAGCGCCGCGCAGTGCGGCGACGCCCGGTACTCGCTGCACGCGCGCCGCCGCATGGCGTGAGACACAATGACCTGTCCGGCGGATCGGCAGTAGCACACGCGCTCGCTGAATGGTAAGCGCATGGTTGCAGCGCCACGTGCAGCCAGACCGGGGCGCGAGCTCACATGCGAAAGCAGCAATTAGCGTTTGTGCTCAGCGTGACCGCTCAATGCGGCTCAGAGGGCGAAAGGTGCAGCGCGAACCCACCAGAGGAGCGCAATAAAGCGCTCGCGCCCCGCGTCGGTGTGGAGCGACTTCACTTCGATGGCCACCGGCCGGCGCACGCCCTCTCGCTGGCAGCACCTGGCGCCCGCCCATGCGCCTGTCATCTGGCTCCAACTCTAGGTGTCTAAACAGATGCCCTATCTTTAGCTAGCAACAGCTGTTCGACCATCCATCTGCTGCCGGCCACAAGCGGCAGGCCAGATGCGAGGTGGACAGCGAGCTTGTGAAAGACGTGGCGCCGGGCGCGCACTCTAGGACATCTGCGAGCAGCGGGATGTGCACGCCGCTGCGGCCGCCCATGTGCACGCTCCGCAGCTGCGCGAGCGACAGGTCCTGCGGAGACACGTACGCACCGCATCAGCACAAGGAGGCAAGCAGCCATGGCATGCACGTCCCTGCACGGGGATCTTGAATGTCGCCCGAATGCCAGGTCAGTCTGCCACATGCGCGGCGCATGGGTCGCAGGGCATTCAGACCCGCTTGCGGGCAGCGCGCAGGTCCCGGGCAGCGCGCAGGTCCGGATGTCTGGCAATCGCACGGGCGATGAGCAACATCACATGCCTGCCTCCCGCCCGGGGTGCTGCCGCCCGTATGGCCAAGCGGGCGTGTCACCAGCCCGCCTGTCAGAGTGCTGCACCTGGACCCGTGCGGTGGCGGCGTTGACCCCGGCGGCGCGCAGGGCAGCCGCCGCCGCGCGGTTCGCGCCCTCGCCCAGCGACGCTGCCAGCAGTGACGGCAGGTCGTGCAGCACAACGAGCACGCCGTCTGCCGTCTCCTGCGCCCCGGATAGGTCAGGGTAGGGTGCGGACCCTGCGCCCATGATGGTGCGGTCCCCGCTGTCTCCTGCGCCCCGCGGGCAGAGCGCTCGCGGCTGGGGCCGCCCACGGCGCTTTGGGGGGCACAGTCCCCGGCCCGGCGGGCGCATGCGCCAGCGGCGTGGGTGCCGGGAGGTGGGTTGGACAGCACGGTGCTGCGTGAGGGCGGAGGCAGGCTCTGTGACAGCCATGTGTGCGGCGGGCACGCAGCGCCGTCGGCGCCACCAGGGTCCAGCCTGTGATGCCCGGCCTGCGGCACAGGGAGCGCGGGGCGGTGCACGGGGCCGGGCGCGGCACGTGCACATCGCACTCGATGTACGCGAGGCCGGGCGCGGCGCCCGCGCGGTCGCGCGCCGCCAGGTCCGCCAGCGCCTCCAGCGTGTTCTCGCAGTGCGCGCCTGCCGCGCGCCGGCGCGCCGCTGAGCGACCCTGCGCAGCTGAGCGGGGCCGCCTGTGCGCGTGGCGCCGGCCGAGCCGCGGTACCGTGCCCGGGGGGCAAGCACGCGAGCGCATGACGATGCCCGGCGCAGGCTCGCAGCGCCCGCGTACTCGCCATCGGCCGGATGAGCGGGCGCCGCCGGCGGCACGCTCGCGCATGTCGGTGTCTGGGACGCACGGAGTACACGCGCAGGGCCCGCTCGTTTGGCAGCCGCAGCAGCGGGCCCGGACCAAGCCGTGCAGGCGGAGCGCCGGCAACCCGGCGGGCGGCCGACCGGAGCGCGGTTGGGTGCGCACCGGCGTACCCGTGCGCGCCCAAGCGGTGGCCCGTGTTGGGGACGGCCAGCGGCTGGCGCAGCAGCTGCCGGCACGTGGCCGCCGCCCAGGCAGCCGCGGCAGCACCCAGCGTGCGGCCCGCGCCCCAGCGCGCCGCCGCTAGCGCCAGCAGCGCCGCCCACACGCCCGCCGCCCAGGCCGACCTGCCGCACGCGCGCAAGGGTGTGGGCCGCCAGCTTGGGGCAGGGGCGCTGGCGGGGTCAGGGCTCCGCTGAGCGCGCCACGCAGGGCTCCTCTTCCCCCAGGCAGCACTGGGCTTACACTTGGCATGGTCCGTGTAGCCTGCAGTGACAGGCTGAGCCGCAGGCTGTCAAGAGAGCGCGAGCGCTGGAAGACAAGCGATACCAGTGCCCTGTCAACGGCACAAGCGAGCACAGGGCGCCAGCTGCAGCGTTAGTGCAGTCGCCGGTTGCGCTCTCCCAGCTCTGGCTTGCCAAGCGGAGCATCTTGCATCCTAGCATCAAAGCACCAAAGGCTAAAGAGGCAGTGTGAAACACGGCACACGCCATGCCGTCAGCCTCTGTCGCCTGTTTGAGCACAGGCGGCGCGGCGCACCGCAGGTAGAGGCGCGCGGCGCGGACGGTGAGCGCGGCAGAGACGACCAGGGCGCCGGCCAGGCGCAGGGGCAGCAGCCAGGGCGCCGCGGCGGCCTCCGTCAGGTAAACGGCCGCTCGCGAGCGCAGCAGGCTGTCCCTGCAGCGGCTGGCAGCGGGGCCCATCGCTCCCAGCCGCCACCCCGCTCCGCGCCGGCGGCCGTAGACACAGAGTGCTGGAGGTGTGGAGCTTGCGTGACAGAGCATTGGCTGGTGTTGATTTTTGTGTTGATTTTACTGATGCTAGGGCGTGGCGAGCACAGTTACACGAGCCTCTGCTGCACAAGCTGTGGCAGCCCAGGACATAAGTAAAGGAAATCACCGGGGCTCCCGTGGTCCTTCCAGAGCCCTGCAGGCAAAGCGGGCACGCACAGGGGGCGACTGGCTGCCGCGAAGCTCGGTGACAATGCGTCCTCCGGCAAGCGCTTGCAGCGCTGTCCGCTTGCGGCAAGCGGGCGTGCATGGATAGCCAGGTGTAAAGGTGGCGCAGCGCCTCCAAACGAAGCCTAACCGCACAAAGTACGCCGCATGGCGAGCGGCCATGCGCAGACGCCTCCCAAGAAGAGGCAGCGCACCAGCCCGGCCACGCCCACCACGCCCAGCGGCGCGTCCAACAGCACAGACGTGAAGGGCTACCTGAGCGGCGTCACGGTGGGCGCTGCAGAGCACCTGCGCCCGTCGCGCGCTCGCTGCGCTCGCTGTCCCGCGGTGCCAGCGACCCAAACTGGCGCGCGCGCTCTGCAGGTGTTCTTCGTGAAGCGCAGCTTTGATATGTTTTCGCAGCGGCTGAAGGTGTGGCGCCCAAAGCTGGAGGCAGCGGGCGCCGCGGTGGCAGAGGCGCGCGGCCCGCTGGCCTCCGGATGCGACGCCGTTGCTGAACGCCGTCGCTACCCCCCTTGGCAGCAACACCTGGGCTGCGAGTCCTGTGGCGGCAGCTGGTGGCAGCGAGACACGCGCTGTGCGGAGGTCCTGCAAGCCTGCGCCCCGCCGCAGGCGCACCGGTCCGCTGCACCGCTTGCCGCAAGCGTGTTCACGTGAGTTCCCATACCCCCTTCTGCACATAGTCGCACCAGGCGCGGCGCAGGGCGGCCGATACACGCGCAGCATGCACCGGCGGTCTGCAGGTGGAGCGCAGGGGCCGCCAAACCCACACCGCCCTGACCCCTGACGCCGAGGCCGCGCCGCGCGCAGGACGCCCAGGACCGCTGCGTGACGCACGTCGTGGTCGGCTCGGCGGGCGTGGGCGCGGCCGCGCCGCCCGCGCGCGGCGGCCAGCACGCCGTGGGCGAGGACTGGCTGCTCGGCTGCCTGGCGCAGGGCCGGCGCTTGCCCGAGGCCGCGCACGCGCCCGCCACGCCCGCCACGCCCGACTCGGTCGGTGCGCCTTGAGGAGGAGACCCCGGGGCAGATGTAGGGCGCGGGAGTGTTGAGAAGGGAGCCGCCGCCGCCTGAGGCCACCGTCGCCGCGCCTGCGCCCCTGCAGGGCCGTCCGCCGGGCTCCCGTGCATCACTGCCAGGCTGCAGCACCAGGCGCTGCATGCACGCACGCACACATGCTTGCGCGGCTGCCCTCTGCTGCACCCTCGCCCGCGGCACGCTCGGCATGCATGACAAACCCCTTTTGCTGCCACGGCAGGTGCGTTGGCAGGCGCGCCCGTCAGCCCGCTGCAGCACTACGCGCGCTGGCTGGGCCGCGCGCCCGACCCCGGCATCACCACCGAGGTCGAGCTGGTGCTGCAGGCGCGCTCCCCGACGCGCTCCCACGCCCTAACCCTGGACCCTTTTCTTGGCCGTATGCGTGCCGCATGCCCCAGCTCCATGTCAGCCCATCATCGGCCCCGGCTCCAGGCCAAGGCCTGCGGCCAGCTGAGGGCGGAGGCGCCCGGTGGTGGAGTTGGGCTGCCGCCATTTGTGCTGCCGCGCCTGCTGCGCCGCCGGCTGCGTCCCGCGCACCAGCGCCAGCGCAGCGAGCATCGGCGCCCTGCACGTGGCACGCTCTGAGCAGGCTTCACTGCTCCAGTGCAGTCACAGTGCGGCTGCGTCCCTCTGCCCTCGAAGGCCAAGTGCGCCCGACCCGCCAATGGCTTAGGGGAGGGCATCGCTGCACCCGCAGGCCAAGTACATTCAGGCGGCGGCCAGCGAGCGCGGCAACGAGGCAATCGTGCGCAAGCTGGTCGCGCTGGAGAAGTATGAGGACGCGCTCAACGGCGACACCGACGACATCCTCGCCGGCGACAGCGGCGAAGAGACCGAGGACGGCGAGCCCAAGCGCCGCGTCAATTTCAGGGTGCGTTGCGGCGCCCCAGACGACCGCCCCTGCTCGGGCATTGTCCTTCACATGGCTAGCCCCCGTCTTTGTTTGTGGGCGCAAGATATGCAGCGCAGCTGCTCTTCTGTGGTCCCCTGCAACCCGCTCCCCGCCCGCCCGGGCCTCCCGCCGCCGCGCGCGGCTGGCGCGCGGAGCCTGCCATCTCATGCAGCGGCCCTGCACCAGGCCGGCCGCGCGCTGGGCGCCGGGAGTATGCCCCGCGCGCGCCGCGGAGCCTGCGTCTGCATGCAGCGGCCCTGCATCGCGCCGGCCGCGCGCCGGGCGCCGGACCCACGCCCCCGCGCGCGCCGCAGAGCCTGAAGTACGCGCGCGTGGCGTCGGTCGTGCGCGCGGCCGCGTTCCACATCACGCCGGCCGTGCGCCCGGGCGACCTGCCCTTCTGCGGGCCCGTGCTGGCGAGCCAGATCGCCGACATCGCCGCGAGCGGCACCACGCGCCAGCTGGAGGAGCACGAGTGCGCGGCCCGGGCGCCCTGGGACGGGGTTTTTCCTGGGCTGGGATTTTGCCCTGGCGCCCGCCGGGGCTCTGCAGGGAGCGGGCGCGGCCGCCGCTGCGCCGCCGCCGCGCGGCCGGCGTGACTGTCCAGTGGGAGGTGCACTGCTACGGCTTGGGCATGTCGCTGCGCCTGCTCCGCCAATTTTTTACAGTGCAGCGGCGCAGCACCTGTTGAGCGCCTGCCGCGGGGCACGCCCCCCTTCCCGCGTCCGCACTCGCCTCGCGTTCAGCCAGGGAGCCGGGCGAGCGCGCGCCTCTGCCTCACGCCTGCGTGCGCGGCCGGGACGCGCCGCTGCGGCGCTCACCGCCGCCCGCCGCGCGCAGGGCGAACGAGCAGATCCGCACCTCGCGCGGGGACGCGCGCGCGGGCGCCGTCGGCAGCCGCTCGCGGCGCGAGTTCAAGCGGCTGCCCTGCGTCGGCGCGCGCACCGCGCGCGCCTGGTGGGACATGGGCTTCAGGTGCGCCATGCGGCTCGCCCCGCAGCGCCGGCGGTGTCGGGCCGCCTGCGGCAGGCGCGCGGTGCCGGCCTGGCGCGCCGTGCAGGGCGCCGAGCGCCAGCGACGCAACGGCAACCCGCGTCGCAGCGCAGCTGCTGCATGTGCAGCGCGGGGTGGCGGCCGTACGCAAGCAGGGTTTTTGAAACCCTGCACGCGGCAGGTGCCTGGAAGACGTTGAGGCGGCTGCGCGGCCGGGCGGCGCGCTGGGCCCGGGCGGCGCGGCGCCGCTGACGGCGCGCGTGCGCTTCTCGCTGCAGCACCGGCGCGACCTGCTGGCCGACTGCCCGGCCGCGGACGTCGCCGAGATGGAGGCCGCCGTGCTCGCCTCGCTCAACTGCGTCGCTGGTGCGCGCGCGACCGCCGCCCGGGCGGCCGCCTGTGCTGGGCGACCGCGCAGGGTGGGTGCTCGGGCTCGCAGGCTGCTTGTGCTGGCCGCTGGGATGTGGGGCGGCGGGTTGCACAGCTGCGGTGCTCGTGAGCGAGCGCTGCTTACTATGATGTCACAGCCGGCGCATGCTGGCCCTGCGTGCGCGATGCGGGCCGTATGGTATCGCGCGCTCGCCGTGATCACCCGCGTGCGGCCGCAGAGGAGGGCTGGCAGATCATCCGCGTGGGCGGCGCCATGCGCGGCGAGGCTTCGCACGACGCCGACTTTGTCGTCTGGCACCCCACGCGGTGCGCCTCCAGGCATAGGGTAGGGTCAGGCCTCACGCGGCGCGCGCGGACACAACCGGCCAGTGCTTATCCCAAGTGCAGGGGGCTTGCTGTGCTTGCATCCAACGTGTGGCAGCAGGCTGTGCCAGGCTACGCAAGCGGCCTGGATCGCCGCTGCGACGCTGGTCGCCACTGCTACGAGGAGCTGCCTCGTAGCAGTGCATGCTGCATGCGCTGCTGCGTGAACGCGTGCCAGAGGCTGCCAAGTGCGGCGGCGCCCCGGCGGTCACGGCGGGCGCTGGGCGCCCCTGCCCGCGCGCCTGGCAGAGCGCGGGGCCGCAGCGGTGCCGCGAGCGCGCGCGCCGCGCCGCGCAGGCCGTCCATCGAGGGCGCCGTGGACGCCATGTGTCAGGACCTCATCCGCGCGGGGCGGCTGTTCCCGCCGTCCGAGGCCATGTGTCAGATCCAGGTGCGGCGGTCGCTCTGCATGCAGGCGTGCGTTTGCGCCCCTGCCGCATGTGGGCTGCAGGCGTGCTCTGCACAGAAGCGGTTCTATGTGTGCCTGGCGGCGCCCTGCCCTGCCGTGTCGCCACGCGGGCGGCCGCTGGACGGATGGCGCAGTGCCGGATGTTGCTGGGCGGTGTGGGCGCCGCATCGGGCTGATGGGCCAGATTGAATGCGGCAAATCGATGTGGCGGATGTTCAGGCACTGACGGACGGGCGCCGAGCTTGTGGCATGCTTGCGAGCGAGCTGGGGCAGTCTGGCATGCGGGCGCACGCGCCAGGCGGCCGGGCCGGGCCCTCTGATGTGGCGGCGCCCGGGGCTCGGTTGGTGTCGGTTTGGAGAGCGGCGCGTCTGTGCATGACCAGCGGAGCCCCACGCGCGGCGGCGGGGTATAGGCGGGCAAGATGCCGACACACGCGCAGCGCATACGCATTGAAACCGTGCGCAAGTGGCACGGCGAGGCCGCGCAGCCCAGCCACAACCTGCGCGCGGACCGGTGCGCGGCCTGCGGGGCTCCCCAGGGTTTTGGGTGTCAGGCAGGGCAGTGGCCGGGGAGCCCGGGGGACGGGGGTGGTGATTCAGGTGGCACCCCCGCGGGGCCGGGGGCGCGCGCCCGGCGGCGCACCCAGCAGGGGCAGGCCGGGGGGTGGCAGGCGGGCCGCATGCGCACGCACCCCGCCAAGGCGCGGCGCGAGGCTGTGCACCACATGACCGACCGCCAGCGCACGCTCCCCAACCTCGCCTCCGACCGGTGCCGCCCGCGCGCCCCCGGCCCCATGCCATGGGGCAGCATAGGGTTGGGGTTGGAGTTAGGAAGGCATGTTACGGTGCCTCAGCTCACATTCCCTGCGCCGCACTGCCCTGCCGCCCGGCCTGCAGATCGCGAGTGCAGCCAGGTTGCGCCCAGGCACACGGGCAGAGGCGCCTCGCTTGTCTGCTGGCTTGCCATCCTTCACCTGCGGCGCCTGGCGGCCGGCAGTGCGAGCGCACGGCGCAGCGCTATAGCTCATGCGCGGTGGGTTCTCGAAGAAAAAGCCCTGCTCACTCAGTCTCGATAGGCCGTTGCACCGTGGGCTGGTGGCGTCCGACCATAGGCAGAGGAGGCGGGTTTTGCAGTGACATCCGTGCTCGACATGTGCGGCTCTGTGTGCTCTTGTGTGGCAACCTTGTCGGTCTGGTGACCAGTGCCCCAGCGGGCGTCTTCGAGTCGCTGGCCGACTAGCCTGCGCCGGGCTGCGTCCGCTCTGCGCCTCTGCTCATGCGCAGGGGTGCATGGAAGTATCCTAAAGCCCTGCATGCGCCATGCTGTTTCCAGGTGACGCTGCGTCTGCCCCGCTCGCAGCGCCTGCGCGGGTTGCGCGGGCCTGACCCCGCTATCGCACGTCCTGCCCGCGGGGCCCATGCCAGCGTGCTCAGCCCGGCCGTGCGCCGCACAGGTTCGACCACGTCTTTGGCATGTTCCGCACGGCGGCCGGCGCGGTGCGGCGGCTGGACGTGATCCTCGCGACGTACGACGAGCGCGCATTCTGCATCCTAGGGCGCGCCCTGCGCTGCTGCCCATTGGGTAGGGTTTAGGTTCGGGCTGCTGCTGACGGCGTCGCAGCGCGCGAAGCATGCAGCTGCAACACGGCGCCGCGCACGATGGCTTGACAGCCTGCGGGGGGTTTGTTTTGGGCAGAGTGTGGTGCTGGCGTTGCGCGCACCCGGGCTTGCTGCACCGCATGCGAGGTGCATGCGGGGGTGGCGACGAGCGTCGGGGTCCTTTACCCTGAGCTATGCGCGCAGGTGGACGGGCACGCGGCAGTTCCTGCGCTTCATGCGCGCGTACTCCGCGGACGTGCTGGGCATGCACCTCAACGCGCACGGGCGCGTGCCCTTGCCCCGAGGCATGGGGTCCTGACTCTGACCCAACCCCTGTATTGGTTCGCAGACGTGCCCAGCATGCGCTTTAGCGCGCACCCTACCCGGCCTCTGCGGCCCGCGCTCCGGTCCGCGCTGGCCTGGCGCATGACCCGCCAGGCACCCGGCGGGTGCAAGCGCTTGAGCGCGCCAGTGTGCGTAAGGGCTGCGCTCGACACGCGCGCGCGCCGGCGCGCAGGCTGATACGCGTGGAGGGCCGCAACGCGTACTTTGTGCCGTACGAGAAGCCGCCACTGGACCGTTACGGCCGCGAGTGGTGGCCGCCGGGCTGGCACGCCGGGCGGCGCGTGGAGACCGAGCGCGACATCTTCGAGCTCGTCAACCTGCCATACCGCCCGCCGCACGAGCGCCAGGCGCCCTAGACCTAGCTGGCATTCGCCATACGAGCGCCGGGCGCCCTAGACCTAGTTGGCGACCCGGGCGAATGGGTCGCTTCAGACCTACTTGGCGAATGCCGCACAAGCGCCGGGCGTCCTGACCCCTGCCTGGGCGCCAGGCGCGACGCATGGCCGGGCGGGCGGGGCGAGCGAGCGCGGCGGCTGCGCGCTGCGGAGGCCAGTGGATCCGCGAGCCCCATGGCGCCTAGACGTAATCAGGATTGACTCACATGGGCTTGGGAGATGCAGGACCTGGGAAGCCGGCCCAGCAAGTGTGCGGATTTTTTCCGCAGCTGGCCTCCACTTCCCTTCAACGGTCCTTGTTAAAGTCTGCACGCTCTTGCCCCGCGGCGGCAGCGTCATTTCGTGTGTTCCTGCGTGTAGCCGTGTGTTGAGCCTCCCAAGGACCAGTCTCCTGCTGGAGTCCTGCTGGACGCCTCCCAAGGACCAGTCTCCAGTTGCAAATTTCCCATTTTGTACCTTCTGGTGCCATGTTGGTGCGCGCTGCTTTAGCAGCTGTGCCATATCTTTGCATAATTGCATCAACTCCCTCTCGCCCTCTCTCCTTCTCGGCCTTTGTGTCTGGCTTGGGCGTCGCCACCATTACCCATTGCAACAATCTTGGGCCGCGCTTTGCTGGCAATGCATGTTGGCCTGGCTGCCGGTCATCTTGACTCGGAACAGTCATTCTCCAGCTCCTCCTACGAGCCTGGGAGGGGCTCCTCCTATGAGCTTCATATGTCTTTGTGCGGACCCCATCATGCAACATGGCATGTTGAAGTTGTTGAAGTAAGAGATATAAGACATGTAAATGTAAAACATGTAGACGCACGATAATCGGTTTCGGCCAGCGGCTTACATGTACAGCTGGAGCACTGATGTCAGTGCTCTGTCAACAGACCCTGAACACCTCCGACCCGCATACTTCACACGTCACATGTTCACCCAGATACCAATATCAACTGTGTGCGACAGCACACCAGCAACACGACTTTGCGGCTTTGCCCTCTCAACAGGCACTGTATCTATTCCTCCTGTTACTCTCCTGTATTCCTTCTGCCATGCCGCTAACAGCGACTTCAATGTACACACCATCCTCAGCTAAATCACAGACGCGCGAGACATGCCTAGCCCAAGACTGCGCGCGCGCGCTCCAAGCCCAGCCCTCCACGCGCGCGCGGGACCTTCACATGCAGCCCGCTGCGCATCAAACAATGCCAGGGCTGTCGACACGAGGCCGGCAGTGCAGCCAGCACGTTCCGCAGCAGCTGCTGTCCTCCTGCTCCATCTCGATGCGAGCGGCCCTAGGAGGGCGCCGCCGCGTGCGGCCGCCGCCGCGCGCAGCGCTCCCGGGCCCGCCCAACAAGGACCTCGGGGTTCCCGGGCCGTCACTCGTAGAACAAGGTGCCGCGCGAGCGTACGGTTTAGGGGTAGGGTTGAGGGTTCCAGAATCATCACTCGTAGAAGAAGTTGCCGCGCGAGGAGCACCAGGCGCGCTTGATGACGCCCACGCGCCCGCTGTCCAGGTCGTACTTGGCCGCCACCACCTCCACCTCGCGCACCGCGCTCTGCTCCAGGCAATTGCTCAGGCCTGCCGCGCGCGCCGCGCGCTTTCAGGGTTGATTAGGGTAGGGACCGGGGCAATTTAATCCTAGCCTGCTTCCTGCCGCCCGTGGCCGTATCGCAAGGGGTGGCGACCATGACAGGCGCGCATGGCGAGCGGGCGTCCCGGCCGCAGTCCCCGTCGTCCGGCGCGGCGCAGGGCTCTGCCGGCCCGAGAGCCCGGCGGGTGCAAGCGCCTGGCGGGTGCGGGGCGATGCGCTCGGGACCCGACGGAGCGCCGGCCGCCCGAGCGCGCGCAGGCGCGGGCCCCGCGCGCCTGGCGCGGCGCGGGGCCGCGGCGCCCCGGGCGGGCGCACAGCGTGCGGGGCCGCGCACCCTTGAGCACGGCCTTGGCGCTGACCACGATGTTCTCGGTGATGACCTCCTCCACGCCCTGCGCGCAGGCGGCCAACCTCACAATCCGGCAGCCCCTGAAAACTTGTTCTCCGGACGCGTCTTGTGCGGCCGCCACGCACGGCCGCAGGTGCAGGCGCGGACGCGGCGCCGCTCCGCTCCCGCACTGCCGCGACGCAGGCCCCCCGCCTCATCCGCCCGCCTGGTGGCCTCGCGCTCTCCCCTGCACACAGATCGCTGCAGGCCCTGCGGGCCGCGCTGCTGACCCGCCTGTGGCGCGGCCGCCCGCGCGCCGCAGCCTTGCAGGCCTCGAATCGGGATGGGCCATTTGCACAAGCGCCCCCGTCCATGACCCTGCTGGGCACGACGCCCGTGCGCCCACGTCAGCGCGGCAGCGCGCGGGCGCGCGCGGGCGCGCGCCTGCATGGAGTTGATCTGGTTCAGGAGCGTCGCGCGCGCGTTCTCGCGCTGCCGCGCCAGCCGCGCGCGCGTGATCGCCAGCGAGTCCTGGCTCTGCAGCCGCCCGCCGCCGCCCAGGTCCTCCGGCTCGCTCGCCTTGCCCAGCCTGCGCGCGCGGCGCGGCAGCTTGCCCGTAGGGTAGGATAGGGTAGACTAGGGTCTGCCGCTCGCTGCCGCGCTTGCGACCCTCGCGAGCCGTCCCAGCCACCGTTCCCTCCCTGCAGCTCCCAGCACCTATTCCGCAAGGCAGCGCAAAGCGCATCAGGCAAACACGCATCCGCGCGCGGCCGCGTGCGGCGCCAGCGCGCGCCGCCGAGCGGGCCGCTCGCTCTGCACGACGACAAGCTTTAGGCCACAGGTTCACTGCAGGATCGGGTCGGCCGGGCAGGCCGCGCACTGTGCGACGACGTGCTTGAGGCCGTCGCCGCTGTGCGCGACGTGCTCCACCGCGGTGTGGATGGCGCCCGCGATCGCGGCGAAAGGGTTGACGCTCAGCCGCTCCATCCCGCGCGGGGCGCTGCCGGCGCGGCTCTGCGCGCGCAGGTAAGGCTTGTTGTCAGATAGCACCCTGACCCGGCCGCGGGCGCAGGCGGCCCACGCAAGCGCTTGTGGGCAGGTGGCTGGATCAGGCGCGGCGGCCTGCGGGAGCGCGTGGCGCTCATGGGCCGCACCAAGGCGGGCGCCGCCATGCACCACGGCTTTGCACAACCCTGGCGCAGGGCTACGCACATTTCATGTTGCCTTGAACATGCTTCCGCTGGGGCTGGATGCGCGCGCGCGGGGCCGCACCGCGCCTGGCGTCGAGCCGGCCGGCGACGCCGAGGCCGTCGCCGGCGGCTCGGGCGCGGCGCGCAGCGCCTCGTCGCCGGCGCCCGCGCCCGCGCCGCCGGCCGCCGGCTGCGCGCAGCCGCACAGGCGGCCCAGCAGGCCGCCCGCGGGCCGCGGCGCGGCGGGCGGCGCGCTGTGGCCGGGCGTCGCGGCCGGCGCGGCCGCCATTGCCGAGAACGGGCTGGGCGGCGTCTGCGCGCCCGTCTGCGCACCGGCGCCAGGATGTCACGGCACGAGGCGGGGCGCTCTCAGGGCCCGCTGAGGTGCCCGGCTCACGGAGCGGGTCCTGTGCGCGGCACCCGTCGCGGCAGGCTCGCGGCCGGGGCGTGCCATGCAGCGCGCCTGGGCCCCGCTCGGCGTGCGGGCGAGGGGCGCCGCGAAGGCGGCGCAGCCCGCACAGCGTGCCCCCAGGGGCGCGCGCCGCGGCGGCTGGTACAGGCGCGCCCGCGCAGCGGCGGCAGGTGTCACGCCTGGCACAGGCGCCGCACAGCAGGTCATGCAGGATGGGGGCCGAGCGAGGGCGCGCGCCCTGGGCGCGGGCGCGCCGGCGTCCGAGCTGGGCCGGCGCTGCTCGTGCGCGGGCGCCGGCGCGGGATTCAGGCCCGGGTGCGAGGCAATGGCCGCGGGCGGCGCGCGCCGGTCGGGGTGCTGCGCCCAGGACTGCACCGCGCCCGCGACGGTCATGCAGCGCGAGTGGCCCAGCACGACCACCAGGCGCGCGCCCAGCAGCTGCGCGGGCGGCCCGACGCGCCCGGGTCAGCGCGGGACGCGGGTCGGGGGGCGGGGGGGGGGGGGGGTGACCGCCGCGCCGGCCGCTGCTCCAACAGTGCAGGCAGCAACTGTCGGTCAATCGGCGCCGGCGGCGCTCCTTCCCGCAGACAGCAGGGCCGACGGCGGCCGACAGCAGGACGCCTGCCACGGGTGCTTCTTTGCATTTGCGCATCTGCACGAGCGATGGTGCGCACCTGTATGCAGTTGGCGACGCTGCCCAGGACAAAGTCGTTCACCACGTTGCCGGCCACCCTGCGCAGCGGCCCCCGTTCGGCCCTCCTGGACGCAGGCCCGCGCGGAGGCGCGCTCAAGCGAGTCAGGAGTCAAGCGAGACAGGAGCCGCTGCGGACACGCCTCCAGGGCTGACACAGAGCACCGGCCATGCGCGGACCGCTGGCGGCCGCGCGAGCGCACGCCGCAACAGCGCTGGGGCGCTAGGGTAGGGTAGGTTTGGAGCCGCCGGGCGCGCCTGACGACGTAGATGTCGCCCAGGCCCTGGTCGAACACCATCTCGGGCGGCACGCGGCTGTCGCTGCAGGCCAGCACCACCGCGCACGGCTCCTCCTCCTCGCGCAGCTGCGCGCCCGCCCAGTCTCAGTGGCGATAAAAAGCGCCTTCCGCTCCTCACTGTAGCGGAACGCACTCCAATCGTGTGTCATCTTCACAACAGACGGCGGGCTCTGGAGCGGAGGCGTGCACGTGTGGTGGCGAGGAAGCGATGCACTGGACGGTTGACCCGCCGATGAGCGGCCCTAACGCCAACACACGGCCCTCACTCCACCACGTGGCAGAAGGCAGGCCCAAGGGGGCTTGCGGCGCAAGGATGGGGCGCACCTCATGCAGCAGCTCCATGTCGGGTCTGCAGCGGTCAAAGCGCCCCTGCGGCGCAGCACAGCGACGCGTGACAGATGCAGCAGCGTAGCCCATGCGCGGTGCACCGAGGCGCCGCACACCGCCACCAACAAAACGCCAGCTCAGACCGCCCGATCGCCGGCGGGGCGTCTCGCTGGCGCCAATAGACCGCTGGGCGGCGCAGTAGGCGGGACGGCCCAGCTGCGAGTGCGTGCGCGCGCGCCGGCGCGGGGTCAAGCGGCAGGGGGCGCCGCGCGCGCGCCTGGCAGAACCGTCGGTTGCCCTCGAGCAGGCACTGCAGCGCCTGCCGCGCCTTGCCGCGCGCGCCGGGGCTGCGCCCGGCGGCGCCCGCCTCGTCGTCCAGGCTGTCCAGGTGCTGCTCCAGCTCGACCAGCGGCTGCGGGCTGGCCGCGCGCGGCAGCGCGCCGCTCTCGCCCGGCGCGCTCGCAAAGCGCACCGTCTGCCCCGTCATACGCTTCGCGCCGGCCCCGGGAGCCGCCTGCGCGCGCGGCCCGCCCCGCCCCGTCACGCGCTTCCTCTGGCGCAAAAGCCGCCTGTGCCCACCAGAGGCAACCGCCTCCGACGGCCCAGGCGGCCGGGCCGAGCAGCTCCTGGCGCCCCGGCGCGCATGCCTGGCCCAGCTCCCGCCGGCGAGCGGGGCAAAGCGCCTCCTTCCGGCGCTCTTTCACCAAGAGCTTGGGGCCAGCATCAGGCACTGCCACGGCGAGGACGCAGCGGTGCTTAAAAAGTGACTACCACGCGCGCCCAGCGGAGCACTGCACAGCTTCAGGGGCGCCGAGCTACAGCGGGGCACCGCGAGGGCCTCTGCCACCGCCTGTTCTGCAGGCTGACGACGCTGGGAGAGGCCTGCTCGGCTGAGCGCGCACAAGGGTTTGGCGGCAACTGAGTCACAGCAAGGTGTCACTACCCGCTGCACATCGAGCGGCTGTAAGACTGCGCAGGCTACGCACCGGCTGCGAGGTGCCATTTACCGCAGCATGTGCGGCGCTGTTGTTCTCCACCATCCCTAGTGGCAACCGACGGCGACCTTTAGCGCTCCCTGGCAGACCCCGCGGTGCCCTCCTTTTCGCCCAGGCCAGAGGTCGGCAACATACTGCCGTTGGCCTGCAGCCAACGTCCACTTGGGTGCTGTTACCCTCAGATGAACCTAGCCCATGCCATGGTTGCCGCTGGCAACTTGCCAGCGCATGATCTGCGTGAGTGGGTGTGCGGTTGTGGCTGCCCAGCCCTCTCTTCACATGCGCATGGAGCATGCCCGCCGCTCTTTGCAGCATGCCATGACCTTGTGCAAGGTGTGCGTTACAGCGGCAGGTGCCGGCAGGCGCGGGCCGGGCGGGCCGCAACAGGCCGCCCAGAAATGACAGAGCTGCATCCGAGCGCGACAGCCTGACCACCCTCACCAGAAAACTTGCATGCCGATCGCCGGCAACAGTCGCCCCCCCCCCGCCCCCCTGCCGCCAGTGTCACTTCGCCGGCGCGGTCCCTGAGAAGGCCAGGCACACATACACGTGCAAATTCTCGGCTGGGGCAAAATGGGCTCTGGCAATGCTGCAGCACGTCTGCGGCGTAGACTCTACGCACAGGTACAGCTGCCTGAATACTAACGCGCGTCCCCCCACACGACAACGCACACCCGCCGCGGGCGGCTCCGCAGGTCCGGTAACGTCAGGCTGGAAACCCTCAAAGCAAGCAACCGCAATCCCGACCGGACTCGCCCGCCGGCCCGCCCCCAATGCCATCCTGCCCGCCGCATGCTCTGTCTCATTCATCGGCCTGCGAGCGCCGCGCGCGCGCCCCGGTGCACGCGGGCGCTCGGTAGGCGCCTGCCGCGCCGCCTGCCCCGGGGCGCCATCAGCGAGATGCTGCCTGGTGCGGCCGGCGCCCTTGCGCGCCCACTGCGTATGCATGCCGTGGGCGCGCACCCGCGGCGTGGACGGCCGCGCGCGATTATTTGGAATTTGTACAGCTTGACTAGACTGGAGGGGCGGATGGTGGTGGGTGGGGCCGGGGGCCCCCTCGCTGACAAAGGGACCGCCCGCTCGCCCCCCCGACTTGGGCGACACCCTGAATACCGGCGCCCGATGGCGCGCTCCAGCACATATAGCGACATTTCCAGCGCTCCATACACTGCTCCGCGACAGGGGAGAGGCGGTGCCTGGTTAAGGGACCTGCTCTGCTTGGCCGGGCAGGGCGGCCAGCGGCGGGCGCGCCAGGCGCGCCGACAGCGGGGAGGCAGCTCAAACTGGGCCCCGCTCCCCCGCCGCTGGCAGGTGGACGATTCCGAGGCGGCCTAGCCTACCATTAACATGAACCCCGGCCCAAGCACACGCCCCCGACCACGCAGGCCGGCGCGCTGCCGCGGCATTGTGGCAGTCGCGCCGGGCCTGCACGCAGGGCGCAGGGTCGTGAGAGGGGGCGGGCGCCTGTCCCAAGACCTGGGAGGCGGGCGCCGCACCCGGCCACCAAATTCATACCCACATGCTGAGGGTGTTGCGCGCCGGAGGGCGCGCACGAAATGCAAGTGCCAAAACAGGAAACCGCCTACCAACGCATAGAGTGCTCCTCGCCTGCGGGGGAGAAAAAGCAACAGACAGCCGGGCGGAATACGTCGGCGAATGCGGCAGACTCAGCACAGGATTGCCATATGAAATTGGTGCGACCCCGGCTCCCCGCCGCGCGGAGCAGCCGCGGCGCCGCCACCCCGCCCGCCCCGACACACTGTCTGCAAGGCTCAACACACTGTCGGTGACCGCCCGCAGACCGACCGACAGGCCGCCGGCCCCGTCCGGGTGCGCGCTGCATGCCGCGCGCGCCATGCAAGAGCGCCCGCCACCCGTGCAGCGCGCACCCGGCGTCCCTGGCCCTGATGGGCCCTGTTGGGGCCCGCCCTGCCGCCCGGCTGCCTTGCCCTCCCCCCAATAACCTGTCGTTCCCCGCGCATCAAATATGCCAGCAGGAAATTAAGCACCCTTACCAAAACATCCCGGCCCTGACCTGCCACCCGCGGCCCTTCCTCCTTGTCGCCCGCGAGGCATACCAACAGACTAGTCTCGCAGCTGCCCTGCAGCTGCCCGACCCCCTCAGCTAGGCCTGTCCGGGCCCCGCCCCTGCCCGCGGCCCCCCTGCCGCCCCACTCCTCAAATGAAACCCCCACATTCAGAAAACGAGGCAGCGAAAGGCCCCTGCGCCGGCTGGGCGGCACATGCACCGCCCCGCGCCCGCGCCTGGCCCGCAACCCTTGCGCGTGACCTCTGCTCCTCGGCAGTGCGGACGCCCGCAGGCCCTGCCTCATGTACGCCTGCACAACATGAAATGCCAAGTCAAGCTGTCTACCTCGAATCAAACCGCCTTGGGCACGTTCTTGCGCCATTAAATCGCCTTGGGTACATCATTGCGCCATGCCCAACCGCGGGCGCGCCCACCCGGCACGCCGTAGCCCAAAGTGCCAACCCGCCCCCTGAGTTCCCCTCCCCGCCCGCATCACGCCCCTTCCCGGGCGCGCCCAATCCCCCTGGTCGAGCCACCCAAAACGGTCAACCCCCAGCAGGCTCCTGAGCGGACAACTGCACAGGCTCCGCAGGCGCATCCGCCCAGCTGCCGGCCGGCGACGCAGCCGCCTCCTCGCCCGCGACCCCCGCCGCCTCGCGGCCGCCGCCGCGCAGGCGGCCCGCGACGCCGCCGGCGCCGCCCTCGCCGCCGCCGCCGCTGTCCAGCTGGCCGCTGCCAGTGCGCGCGGGCGACTCCCGCAGCGCGCCCGACGGCGACAGCGTCCGAGACAAGGTCCCCGAGAGAGCCCTCTCCATGGCGCCGCCGCCGCCCGTGTCCGCCATGCGCGGGCTGAGGAACGGCGCGTCGTAGCCCGGCGAGCCGCCCCCGCCCAGCCCGCCGCCGCCAGGCAGCTGCGCCTGGCCGGCGTAGCGCGGGGCGGCGAAGGCGTCTGGCGCCAGGCCGGGGCCGCCCAGCTGCGGCAGCCCCGCGGACGCGGGCGCCAGCGCGGAGTACGTGCCCATGTTGACCATCTGTGCGCGCGCAGGACAGGTGTTAGGGTAGGGTGAATTGGGATAGGATTGGAGTCACACATCACCAGGCTGACCGCCTGCACGCGCGCGGCGCGCGGCGTCGGCGGCGCCGCGCGGGGCGCGCGCTGCGAGCGGCACATGAGGGGCGCGCGGGAGCAGCGCGTGCAGGCGCCGCGCAGGCCCAGCGGCGGCGGGGGCCGCGCACGTGCTGGTACTGCGCCGCCATGGCGCCCGCGCGCGGCGCGAACGGGCGCAGCGCGCCGCCGCCGCGGCCAGCCTCGGCTGGGCGCTCCGGCGACAGCATGAACGCGGGCGGCGTGCCGGCGCCGGAGCCGACCGGCCCCGGCGGCGCGCTGAAGTACTGCGGCGCGGGCGCGGCCAAGGGCGCGGCGCGCGCGGGCGCGGGCGCGCTGCGGTGCGCGCCGCCGCTTGGCGGCCCGGCGCCGGCCGCCTGCGCCTGCGCAAGCAGCGCGCGCAGGCGCTCCTGGTCGCCGGGCGCCGACAGGTTGAAGTTGAGCTCGGCCATCGCGGAGGCGACGTGCGCCATGTCCAGCGCGCCATCGCCGCCCTCGCCGCCGCCTGCAATGCGTGGAGACAGGCATTGGCATGCGCGTGCGGGGAGCGCATCGGCGCGGGGCAGCGTCGCTCCCCGCCGCCTGCACACGAGGTGCGTTGCTTTTCCTGTGGCGCTGCGGAGCAGGCGCACACATAAACGGCATCCGCGCCAGCACTGCACTCCGTGATGCAGCGGTTGCACACCTGGAGCTTGCACAACCCCAGGGCGGACCCAAAAGGGACCCAAAATAGATGATCCTGATATGGCGCGCGCACTGCCGCGCTGGCCAAGCAGCGCCTCCAAGCCCCCCACCCCACACCCCGGCCCACAGCAGGCCCCCAGGGTTCTTGGGGTGCCCTGCCATGCTGACGCAGCACCCTAGCCGCCGCCCGCCTGCGCCTACAGGATCACATGCGCCAGACATAATATTACGCGCATGCGTCAGATCCATTACCGCCCGCCAGAAAAGGGCCCTCCCAGCCTGCCCATGTCTCCCTAGGCATCCCCCAAGGTGTGGCAGGCCTGCCCAGCACTGTAGGGCTACATCAGGCAGGGGCCAATCACATCAGTCAGACCTCGTGGCGGAACAGGTGCTCCTGGCAGGCAGGCGCACCCGCAGCGCACCCCCGAGGACCTTCCTGCCTAGCCACGACGCATCAGCACGCCAGGACAGCCTGTCTGAGAGCAGCCCACACACTTGCACCCGCTCTGCTCGAGCGCGCTTTGGCACCCCCCGCGCCGCTCGTAACGTTACACTCATTACCCTGCTCTGCTCTACCCCAACCCTACCCTGCTCCGAGCCAAGCCCTGCGACTTCCTAAAGCAGCCCGCGGCCAGGGCGCACCTCCGCCCATGGGCATCAGCGTGAGCGAGCCGGCGCGCCGCTGCTGCTGCTGCGCCTGCGCCTGCGCCTGCATCTGCGCCACCGCCGCTTGCTGCTGCGCCTGCACCTGCGCCTGCTGCGCCTGCGCATGCGCCTGCTGCTGCTGCTGATGCTGCGCCTGCGCCTGCGCATGCGCCTGCTGGTGCGCCGCCTGCTGCTGCTGCGCCTGCTGCTGCTGCTGCTGCTGCTGCACCGCCGCAGCCACGGCGGCCTGGTGCGCCGCCGCCTGCTGCGCGGCTGCGGCCGCCGCGGGCAGCTGCTGCGGGGGCTGCAGCGCGGCGCCGGGCCGGGGCGCGACCGGGTCGTAGCCACGCAGCGCGCCCGCGTCGATTGAGCCCCGGCTCTCCAGCGAGGCCTGCCGGGGCTCGTGCGGCGCGCGCGAGCGCGGCGGCAGCGCGCCCAGGGAGCGCTCCCTGCTGCGCGCGCGCCGGCCAGAGGCGGTTTCGGCGCGCTCTGCTGGGTGCAAGCAGCTGCGGTGGCACCAGCGGTGCACACACTGTGCAGCGCGGCGCCCGCAGCCGTCAGGCCTGCCGGCCACCGACGCGTCCAGCGCAGGGCCCAGGCCTCAAGTCGTCAAAGCGCAGACACGCACATGCCCAGTGCGGCAGGCGGCGCCCCGGGCCAGACAGAAAATCTGGGGCACCCTGGCGCCGCCGGCGGGGCCGCACCTGCCGCCGGCGGGCTCGCCGGCCTGCGCCAGGCCCAGCGCCGCCTGCTGCCGCGCAACGTACTCGCTCAGCAGGAAGTTCATGGGCGCGCGCCGCGCGGCGTAGCTCGCCACGGGCTCGCTCTCGGTGCGCCGCTGGCCGGCGGCCTCGCCGCTGCGCGCGCGCGCCGGCGCGCCGGCCGCGTCCTGCGGCGCCAGCGCGCCGCCGGACGCGCCCTCGGCCGGGCCGTCGGCGGGCTCGCCGGCGCCGTACGCGCCGGCGCCGGGCTCGGGCGCGGGGCCCGGCCACGGCGCGTCGAACGACTGCGCGGCCGCCGCGCCGAATACGCTGGACGGGTCGAACTGGGGCAGGCCGCCCGCGCCGCCGCCGCCGCCGCTGCCGCCGCGCGCGCTGCCGCCCGGCAGCGGCGAGCTTGTGTGCCGCGCCGGGCCCGCCGGGCTGCCGCTCGGCGCGCGGCCAAAGCTGCCGGGCACCTCGCCCTGCACGCGCTCGCCACGGGCTGTTGGTGCTTTGCCTTATGGACATTGTGCGGGGAGGCACCTTGGCGCCTGTGGCGAGAATGCCACAGGCGCCTGTGGCGAGCGCGCGAGGGTCCCTGTGGGTTGGAGCTTGCACCGTACCCTGATGCAAGCCCTGATGCGACCCCCGCAGGTTGGTAACCATAGAGTAGGGTATATGCCCAAACCTATGAAAGGCCTTGCAGTGCCATGCAAAGAGCGACACAAGGCTCATCAGCCTGTAGGCGCTGTGCAAACAGTTAAAGAGCCCATCGCACCGAAACACCGGCTGCGGCGTGGCGGGGCGGCGCGAGGAGGGCGTCAGCGAAGCATGGGGCGAGCGGCCGGGTCGGCGGGGCCGGAGCGCGGCCGCGCGCCTGCGCGCCGGACGCCTCGCGCAGCAGCTGCGACAGGATGCCGACCAGCTGCTCGCGCGGCGGCCCCGCGCCGCCGTGGATGGCCGCGCGCAGCGTCTCCACGCCCTTGTTCACGTCCACTGCGGTGAACCCCGCGCCGGCTGCCGCGTCCGCGCGCGCGCCCTCGCCCGCCATCCAGTACTGGCCCTGGCGGCCCCGCGCGCGCCGCCGTTGGCGCGCGGCGGCAGGCTGCACGCTGAGGTAGGCGCGGTAGGCATGGAGGCACACTGTCCGGCGCACTGCAACAGCCAGGCCCCAACGAGCACCGGTGCCATCGTGGGGCCTGTCACACATATTGACGGGGACAGGGCCAGGGCCCGGGCGGCATGTACGCTTGGGCGCGGCGCACCCCGCGGCGGCCCGGCCCCTGCATGCACCTGCAGGGCCTCCGGGCGCGCTGAGCGCCGACCCGGCGCGGGCGGGGGCGGACCGCGGCGGGCACGCAGCGTGGGAGCGGGGATAGGGAAGGATAGGGCTTGGTAAGGTGCGGCGGGCGGGCGGCACCTGCGCGGCGCTCGCGGCGACCTCCTCCGCCATGCGCTGGTACGCCTCCACGCTGCCGCTCGCGGAGCCGGTGGACGCCGACACGGAGCGGTACATGGGCAGCTCGCTGGACGCGTTGGGCGTGCTGAGGTAGGCGGAGCCGTACGCCTGCGCCATGCCCAGGTGCGTGTCCGGCGAGGAGCCCTGCGCGCGCGCGCGGCGCGCTCAGGCGGGTGCCGGGCAGGGCGGCGGGTTGCGGGGCCGATCTGCGCGGCCCCGCGGCCTGCTGCCCGGCGCTCGTGCCGCTGGCCGCTGTGCGTGGAGCGTGAGCCGGCTGCGCAGCAGACGCGCGGGGCGCTCAGCAGCGCGCCGCAGGCTTGCCGGCCGCACGCAGCACACCAGCGCCGCGCCCGCGCGCTCCCCAGGGCGCGGCGCTGCCTGGCGGGGCAAGCAGTCCGCAGGGCAGCGGAGGGCGCCTGCTGGGCGCAGCGCCGGCGCGCTGCGGCGCGCACCAGCTGCGCGTACGGGTTGGAGTTCATGCGCTCGGCCTCCGCCGACAGCGACGCCAGCAGCTCCGGCGGCACGAACGGCTTGACCGCGGGCATGCGCAGCTCGTGCATCGCGTGCGCGAAGAAGCACACGCGCCGGCGGCAGTTGGCGCCGTCGTTGCAGAGCTGGCTGCGGTATCTGCCGCGCAGGGCGGCAGGCGCAGGGGTCAGGCGGGCGCCGCCGGGGGCGCGCCGGAGGCGGCCCCGCGCCGGAGGCGGCCCCGCGCCGGGCGCCGGCGCCTGCGGCTTTCGCAGCCGCAGCGCCTCCCCGCCGGGCCGTTCGCGCCATCAAGCGGCCGCCCGGCACCGGCAGGGCGCAGCAGGCGACGCAGCCCAGAAAGCCCCGGCGGCAGCTCCGGTGGCGAGCGGCCGCCGCGCGCGCGGGGGCTGCTCAACGGGGGGGCCGCGCCTGGTCGGGTGCAGCCAGTACTCAAACACGTTGTGCGCGTACGGGCACTTGTCCGCGCGCGCGCACATGCCAGTCTGCGCGCCGGCGCGCAGGTGTCAGCGCTGAGCGCCGAATCAACGCGCCGCCGGCGCCGCCGGCATCGCAGGCATATGCCGGTGCCGGGCTGCCAGGTGCCTGTCAAGAGAACCCGATGTCCCGCCAACCCGAGCTAACTAGAGCCGGGCAGCACGGCGACGCCCGGGCCGGCCGGTGCCCCGGCAGGTGCCCGCCTGGCCAGGAGAGGCAGAAGCAGCACAGCGGTGCAACGCGCTCGGCTCGTACAGTCAGGCACGCGGCAAAGCATGCCGCCAGCCGGCACAGCCGAGCACGGGCGATGCCTCCCGTATTTTCTACGAGCTGTGCAGCGAGCACGAAGGCCGCAGGCCGCCGGGCGGCCCCGGCAGCTCGCTGCTGACGCAACGCGCATGTACGACAGTGATTGCTCCCCTGACAGGCGCACGCCCAAAAGGTGCCAGGGCCAGCGGCTGGGCGGCCCGGTCGCGTCCGTACACGCCCGGGAGCCGGCCCGGCACTCACTCGGCCGGCCCCGCCCGTGGCGGAGCCTGCTGTGGGCTGCATGCACATTCAGCACTGACAAAACAGGCTCTGCGCGGGCACAACCACCCTGCCAGGCCCGCCTGTGGTACCCCTGGGCAGCCGGGCACAGCAGCGCTGCTTGGGAGTGTGTGCCGAGCGCGCCTTCTTCATGTCTGGGCACGCGATTCCGGTGTAGGCATACAGCCGCGGATCCCTGCGCCGCGCCTTCTCGCCGGGGTGCGCGAACGGGCAGGTCGTCCAGTCGTGGCAGAAGCGCTTGGAGCAGGGGATGACCTGCGCGCAGCCGCAAAGTTGCTGCGCTGCGCGCTGCTCCCAAACCGCCGCAGGCCGAGCGCACCAAAGCACTCCAAACTCCTGGCCGCGCTAGGAGAGGCGGCCAGCAGGCCAGCACAGGGCAGCCAGGCCGCACCTTCATGTAAAAAACGCGAAAGTCAGACGTCTGGTACTGCGGGTTCTCGTCGTCGTCGCGGCTTGTGTCGATCTCTAGCTCCTGCGCGGGCGCGCACTGGCGGTCAAGCAGGCCGGGGCCACCTCCTGGCGCGCAACAGCGGGGCCAGGCGGCCGCGGGCGTACCTTGTCGGGCTGCATGCACGGGAAGCCCATCGCCAGGGCCGCGGCCATGGTCATAGTGGCCGCTCCGCAGGCAGGACGGCCGGCTTACAACTCGCATTGCGAGGGCATGCCGCGACACGCCCCTGCCACGCCGGTGCGCGCGAGCTGGGCGGCTGTCGCGCTCCAGGAAAGCTCGCTTCGCGCCGCACGCCTCCACCACAAAACAAAGCCTCCACACGCCGGTGCAGGACTGTTCCTGTGTGTTCACATCGGCCTCAATGTCACTGCCTCTGCATCTGCGCTGAGAGCGTGCGAAGACAGGAACTGGAGGACTCATCGTTGCTCACAGTCTTGCTCACGATTGTCTAAACCTCGGGCAGGTTATGCAGCGCTCGTGCCGCGAGCGCGGTAAGGCGGCGGTAAACTCTGGCGCTGCGCAGCTGCCAGTGGCGCAGTGCAGCTGCGCGGCTGGTCCGCAGGTAGGCCTGTTTGGCCGCTCCCAGGCACGCCGCAGACGCGGGCACCTGCCCGCGCCCCAGCGCTCGCTCCACACTGCAGTCCTAGGGCCGGCCTCTTGCCTGCGGAGTGGGCATGGCGCTACGAGCGAGCGTGGCTGGCTGCAAAACTGCAGACCGTTGTCGCGCGCCGCCCGAGCATATGCTCCAAGCCCTGGCACTAGTGGAGTGTGCTGGGCAAGCACAGAGGCTGGTCAGGGGAAAGCACGAGGTGCAAACGGATCAGCTGTCTGCGTCGTGCTCAAGCTGAGAGTCTTGTTTGCCGACTGTCCCGCCGTTCTGCCCCTGCGGCATGCTGGGACACGGCGCACAGGCGCCTCTCGCACCTCCCGCACAGGCTGCCACACCTCGCGCGCTGGCAGCTGGCCCCAGGCGTGCCTACCGCTGTGCCTGCAGCACTGTCCCGCTGTTGCGTGGTTGACAAGCCTGGGTCAGTAACTGCAAGACACATTGCAACACCTGCAGTATTGGCAAGCTGGCAAGACAGCAGCGCTGCTGTTCCGGCCGTGCAGCGGCGACGCGCTGTCAGCAGCCCGGCTCGTCGCGCGCGCTGAGCCACGCGGCGAGCAGTGCGCGGCGCACGTCGAGGGCATGCTGGCGGTGGGGCTGCTCGCGGTGGCCGCGTGGACCGCCGTGTTCGCGTGCGGCACGAGCGCGGCCGTCCTGGCGCTGGTCGGGTAGGGAGGGCGCGGGCTGGCGGGCGGGCGGGAGCGCGCGCAGCGTGCAGGGTTGGGGGAGGCAGCACGGGTGAGGCCTAGGGGCAGCCAGCACGGCAAGGCAAGAGAGCTTGTCAACGCAGCCTGCACAGACAAGCCAGAACGGTGAGGTGGCTCTGCCAAAACCGCACTTCAACAACCACACTCCATCAACAGGCAGCGCGTCAGACTCAACTTGAAGAGGCGCCCCTGACCACGCTCCAGGCAATGCCGGGCGCTCTTGACTGGGCGCTCGTCACGGCCGTAGCAGCGCCGCACGTCCTGTACGCAGCCGTCTGGCTGCTGCCGGATGCGTGGCGCAGCGTGTTCCGGAGGAGGCCAGTGGACGCCTTCCAGGTTGCCGCCGCCGTGGGCAAGGGTGCCAGGCCCCTGCGGCAGCCGGCAGGCGTCGTTTCGGCAGCGCTCCGCGGCGCCCTCCGCTAACACTCGGTTGCTGCTGCGGGCGTGCAGCTGGCCAGTGCGCCTGCGTCCTCGCCTGGCTGTCCGGGAGCCACGCACGGGTCGCGCCGCTCAGCCTTTCGAGCATGCCGCCCGCCCGCTGGCTGGCCTCTGCTGCACTGCTGCTCGCTGGCCAGGCGCTGAACATTGGTGTGTACAGAGCGCTAGGTGCGCAGCTGGTAACATCGATGCACAGGATTGTCTGCAACCACAGGAGCTTGCAGCGCAGTCATGCGCCGAGGGGTGGTGCGCAGGCCGCAACGGCGTGTATTACGGCGCAAGGCTCGGGAAGGCTGTGAAGTGGTGCCGGGGCTTCCCGTTCTCGGTCGTGCCGCACCCGCAGTACCTGGGCTCGGCGCTGACGGCGCGCCAGGCCTGGCCCTGGCGTTCTGCCTGCCTGGCCCTGAGGGGGCGGCGGCGTCCTGCTCAGCGCCGCAAACGTCACTGTTGGACACAGAGACGCGCCGTGTGCCTGCCAGCCTCTGCCGGCTGGCCAGAAGGCCAGCGGCGCAGCAGCCCCACAAGTGCGCGTGCCGGTTGTGGGTCCCCAAGATAGCGCGCTCGAGCCGCCGCGCGACATGCGGCTCTATGGCCGCAGGTGTGGAGCGTGGTGCTGCTGCTGCAGGGCCTGGCGCCGGGTGTGGTGACCCTGGGTATCTACTGGAGCCTGCTGTATGCGGGCACGGCGCTGGTCGAGCAGTACCTGTGAGCACTGGGCGCCGGCCGCAAGACTGTGACACCCTCTGCTCACAGCCTTCAACTGTACTGCTGCTCCCAACATGCAAGCCACTGCAGATCTGTGCTCATGCGCTCACTCGCCAGGCATCATGCCTGACCGTAAAAAATGCGCTGCCTGAGCACATACAGACATGCCCGTGGACGTGGGCCACACTGCTGAAACTGTTGGGCTTACCTAAACGCCGAAGCTGCACTGAAAGAATTGGGACTCCGTGCTAATACCTGCTGGGTCAAACAGCCAGAACGCTCTGCCACAATCTGGACGCAGCCTGGCCGCTGCTGCGCACTCCAAAAGCCCAGCAAGTGCCCTCCCACACTCTCGGAGAACACATCTTGAGAGCAGGGGAAAAACATACACTTCACACCAGGGGGCGCGCCTTGCCGTGCTGGGCCTGCAGGGCGCTAGATATTATAAGCATAACACAGCGTGTTATGCTTATACCCCACCCGCGCATCGGGCCACACCGCGATGCCATGCCTGCGGAGGAGGGGACTGCGCAGGTCACGCTGTGCCTGGCAGACCTCAAGCAAGAGGCCTGGGAGAGACCGTTTCAGACTCCAGGGCGACTGAGTGTAGGGCCAGCCCACACCGCACGCCGAATCATCCTGAGTATGTAGGTCTTTTGAGGCGGCGGCGGCACGGGCCGCAGTTTGCGTGCGCGTGCAGGCGGGCGCGCGTCAGTACGCGTGCAGGCGGGCGCGCGTCAGTACGCGAGCTCGGGCCCCTGCGCGGGGCCGGGCGCGGCGGCGGCGCCGCGCTTGTTGGCGCAGCGGCCGAGGTCCCGGAACACGTACACGGAGTCCGCCGCCACCGGCGCGCCGTCCTGGTTGCGGTGCCACGTCCTGCGCGAGGCATAGGGTTTGGGGCTAGGGCGCAGCCCAGCTGATGCCCCAAGCCAGTGACGTGTCGCCATAGCCATATGGGCCGCCGCGCCGCGCGTTGCGCAGCCTAGCCGCGTCACACCCTTTGCAGCGCGCTGCGCGCCAGGCGCGCGGCCCGCACGCCGCGTGGCAGCCGGCCACGCGACGCAGATGCCTGTCAGCCCAGCCGCCTCCACACACGGCGCGCAGCTCACAGCGCAGAGCCCGGCACACCCACACCAGCTTGCGCAGCAAAGCCTAGCTTTGCTCCCCACCCAAGGAGCGGGCAAGCGCGGTGCGCATCGGGCGGCGCATGCGGCGGTGGCCGGGCTGTGCAAGGGGCCGGCAGTGCGCGCCGCACCACAGCGCATGCGTCTCGTTCAGCACGTCCAGCACGCCGTGGCCGAAGGAGCTCTCTGCGCGCGCGCGCGCACGCAGGCCGGTCGGCGCGCTGCAGCAGCATGCTGCCCGGAGCACACACATGGCATTATGCACTCCCGAGCCAGCGAGCAGTGGATGAGCTGGCTGTGCGAGGGGATTGCGCTTGCCCGGCGCGCCGCGCGGGCCTGCGCCTCGTTGGCCTGCAGCGCGCGCAGGCGCCGCGCGTTGCGCGCCAGGCGGCCGCCCCGGTGCCGCGGCCGGTCAGGGCGCGGGCCTCTGGTGGAGCTCCCTCGCACAGCTGTGATGCTCCGCGCCAGCTCTCGCTCCCGCACGGCACTGCGCAGGGGCGCCATGTGCCTCTGGGCAGAGCAGGCCGGCGTGGCGAGGGCGGCGCACCTCGGTAGGCCGACCACGCGGGCTGCGACTTGTAGCAGTACCCGGGCGGGTTGCCCACGCCGGTGCTCGCGCCATCCGCCTGGCCGGCGAAACAGACCGTCATCGGCTGCACAGCAAGGAGCGGGCTGCACGGCGTCCACCGCATGCCCATGCGACAGCAGGCGGCTCCAGGACGCCTTGCCGCTGCCCGCGGCTGCCGGCGCGCCGGGGGATGGCCGGGTGCTGCACTGCTGGTGCGGGGAGCACGGCCGAGCAGCAGCTCTAGACATGCCCTGACCTATGCCCTGAGTTTTGTGACACAGCTGGTGCCTTTACCCTCGCCCGCTTGCTGCGGCGGCGGCGGCGCGGACCTGGAATGTGAGCGCGCGCTCGTACCACGCCCAGCGGTCCAGCCCGGGCAGCAGCGGGGTGAGGTACGATGGCCGCGGTGCGAGCGCGCTTACGTTGGGGCAGCCGCCCGGCGTGTCCTCGAACTCTGCGCGCCCGGCAGCGCGCGCCCCCCGTTGTGGCTGTGGTCCGACAGGCCTATCAGCGGCGTGCTGCGCTGGCCGGAGAGCGGGCAGCATGCCGGGAGGGCTCATGGAGTGCTCGTCACTGCTGAGGTTGGGTGAACAGTACCAGCCTCGCAGCAGTCGTCTACCAGCAAGTCTGCCAAGCCAGCTTGAAAGAGGTGGGGTGGCAAACACGCCCGCGGTTCCCTCAACACTATCGTACACAGCACCAGGCACTCGCAGGCTCGCTTGTCTTGTCAGCAGGCACGGACAGCCGGCAGCCCCGCCCGCGCCCGGGCGCTTCGACCAGGCGAGTGGGCCAGGGCGCGGGGCTGCACGGCGCGACGGAGGCCGCGCGCGGGGTGAGGTAGGGTTAGGGTAGGGGGGCAGGGGCGGGCGCGCACTCAGCTTGCGCTCGCGGAAGTTGTTCAGGAAGCTGAGGCCCTCGGAGTTGCCCGCGTCGCCGATCGTGAGGTGCACGGCGCCGCACGCGTCCGCCGTATAGTTGCTCACGGGCGTGCTGCGCTCGTACGCGTGCACGTGGCCGTAGAGGAAGACGTCGACGCCGGCCGCGTGCGTCAGCGGCTCTAGGCTCAGCCGCATCTGGCGCATTGCATGAAGTTGCAATAAGCCTGCAACTGCGAATTTCGCTAAAGCTCATGCATGGCGCCGTCCTGTGCCACACGGACATGCAGGCGGGCGCGGGCACAGCAGCCCTCCACTGCAAAGCCTACCCAGGGCCTGCACTCCCTCATGCCGGCGTGCACGCTCCCTGGTGAGCAGAGCGCGCCTACAGCAACGGCGCAGCTCCCGCACGACATTGCGTGTGTGGTACAGGGTGCATCCAGCACGAGTGCCCTATGCACGGCCGGCCACCCACACAGCGGCTGGTCATGCATCCTCGGCCATATCCGCGTCGCGGGGCAGTGGTGACCGGCGGGAGAGCGCGCATGTCGGCGCGCCTGCTCGAACTCCTTGTAGCTGGAGTCGGTGGTGTACCTGCCGCGCGCGGGCGCGCCCCGTCAGCCTCCCGGGCCTCTGCCGCAGCCGCTGACCAGCTGTTTGACCTGATCCCAACCCTAATTATGCATCGCTTCCATGAAGGTGCATGCAGTCCGGATGCTGACAGTCACATGTCAGTCACTTATCAGCGCGCCGGACTGCAGCGGCCCACAGGGCGTAGGACCCCTGGTGGCAGGGCAAGGCCGCTTAACTCACGGCTGGGCCGCACACGCGCATGGCACCATGGGGCTCCAGGCTGGCAGCACAGCGCATCGTGCAGGCGGCGGACGCTGCGCCGCACGCCGTACTGGCCCGCTTCCCGCTCATGGCGCACTGCCCCCCGAGGCCCGTCCCATGGGCAGGCAGGCTGCACCATCTGCACCCCCCATAGGCTGCCCTTACTTATGCGCCAGACCCCGCATGCACAATTGTCAATGCAGGGTAGGGTGCGGCGCGCGCGCCAGGGGTTGTGGAAGGTGACAAGCACCCAGGGCGTGCGCGCGCGGTCCACTGCGGCCAGGTCACGCGCCAGCCAGCGCGCCTGCGCCGCCGCTCGCAGCAGCATGCGCCCCTCAGCGTATGGACCGTCGCCGGGGCCGGGCAGCGCGACGGGCCCCCGAGCAGAGCCGCCGGCCGCTGCTTGCGGTGCCCGAGCGGCCCACCAGCCTTGGGCATCGAGGACATGTCCGGGACGTGAGGGATTGACCACGCCGCCATGCATGCCGCTACATGCCCATGACACTGCCGGCGGTCGCCGCTCACAGACGCGTCCTTGGTGCGGGCGCCTGTTTCCCGCCCAGCGCGGGCTGCCCATGCGCACGTTCCGACAGCGCATGGGTGGTCACACGCAGGAGGTGGGTCAGAGAAATTTAAAGCTTAGTGTGGATAGGGTTAGGGTCTGGGCCGCGCCTGGTCGCTGCCAGGAGTGTAATCGTGGTAGTTGGACAGGAAGATGCTGTGCACGGGCCCCGTCTGGATGGAGTAGAAGAAGGGGCTGGGCGACCCGCTGGCCGTGTGCGGCGTCTGCGCGCCGTGTCGAGCCTCACGGGTGCCCTTGGTACCCTCACCCTAACCTGTCATCATCCTGCAGCATGCACAGCGCGCTCTGTGCTCTGCGCTCTGCGCTCTGCCTGCACGAGGCGCAT
>JAABUP010001210.1_pt1 | contig 54462 bp, 45 predicted proteins | sample 5559201 | NCBI WGS metagenome assembly JAABUP01 (sample SAMN10711887, study PRJNA513373) | rock metagenome | isolation source: Antarctica rocks | place: Antarctica | reverse complement strand
CGATGACCAGTCGGACAGCGTCCTCACGGAACTCCGGGCTGAATACCCTTTTAGCTCGACTCACAACCTGGCCTCTCATCCGAGTGGAAGGATTGTATCCACTGTCCGAGAAACGCGGGGCACCTCAACCGCGGTACGAGGACACGTCGACCGAAGGCGGTCCGGAAGTCGTGCCGTAACCGGTCGGCGATTTCCGGACCCTTTGCGACGGTTTCGGTACGACCGGGCGAGTCACGGGTGCTGGACATCGGAGGTGCTCTCGGATCGGATGAGTGATGCCGCGGGGACGCGGGTGTCGAGTGGTCGAGGAGGTCAACCGTGTCGGTGAAGGTGCGCGAGGCCGGCGCAGCGGACGTCGAGGCGATCCGCGCGATGGGGCAGGCCTGCTGGCCGGACACCTACGCCTTCGCCGGGCAGGACTACATCGAGCACGGGCTCGCGTCGTGGTGGTCGGTGGAGGCGACCGAGCGCAGCCTGCAGGACACCGCGGTAGTGGTCGCGGTGGAGGCGGGCCGGATCGTCGGGATGGGCAACGTCGACCTGCGCGGTGAAAGCCCGACGATCTGGAAGCTGTATGTGCTGGCGGAGACGCGGGGGACCGGGGTGGGGACCGCGCTGCTGGACGCCCTGCTGGAACGGATCCCGGACTCCGCGGACGGGGTGCGGTTGGAGTACGCCGACGGCAACGATCGGGCGGCCCGCTTCTACGCCCGGCGGGGTTTCGTCGAGACCGGCCGGGAGCCGGGCGAGCGGTCCGGGTGGCCGGACACGGTTTGGGTCCGGAAAGGGCTGTCCGGGGCCGGGTGACCGGCGCGGGCCGGCCCGGGCGGGGCCGGGTCGGCGGCGGTGGGGTTCAGCTGGCGGTGTCCGGGTGGGTGAGCTTGTCGCGGACGGTGGAGCCGAGGTCACCTCAGACTTCGGCGATCCTGGCCTCGGCCAGGCGGTAGATGACCAGTTCCTGGGTGCGGATGTGACGGCCGGTGGCGGTGATGCCGCGGAAGGGGCCGGTGTGGGTTCCGGTCCCGGACAGTAGGGCGGCGAGCCACTGGCCGTCGACGAGCAGCCGGTGCAGGTCCCAGTGGTAGTCGGGGAACGCGGCGGTGACCGCGTGTAGGCCGGCGATGTAGTGGTCGAGTCCTTCGGCGGGCCCGTTGACGTCGGCGGCGACGAACTCGCCGAGGGTGTCGAAGCGGTGCTCGTTGCACCGGGTCAGGTACCGCCGGTAGAACGCCGACGCCTCGTCTCGCCTCGTGTCCACAACGACACCGTTCCAGCCCGGTGGACTGCCGCGGGGAGGGGTTTCGCCGCGCCGGCGCCCGAACCCGCCACGGCGTCGGGCGGGCCCGCGCCGGGGTGTCGGTGCTCAGGTCGCTGCTGCGCGGCGGCGTTCGGTGAGTCGTTGGCCGCGGGCGCGGACACCGCAGTGGGGGTCGCACCACTGCTGGTTGGGGCGGGCGCGGAGGTACAGCTGGCCGCAGCCGGGGGCGTCGCAGAGGGTGAGGTCGCGGCGGGTGTCGGTGGTGAGCAGCTCGACGGTGGCGGCGGCGGTGGTCGCGAGCAGTCGGGTCAGGGGTTCCGGGTCGGACAGGTGGGTGGTGGCGGGCCTGCCGGGTCGGTCGGTGAGCAGCCGGATCGGTGGGTCGCTCAGGACGGCGGCGTTGACGGTGCGGACGTCGGGTGGGGGGAGCGGGTCGCCGGCCGCTGCGGCGCGCAGCAGCCGCAGCACCGGGTCGCGGAGGGTGGTGAACTCGGTGAGGGTCGCGGCGTCGAGACGGGTCGGGGTGGGTACCCGGGTTCCCTGGTGACTGAGCCAGTCGGTGAGGTCGGCGGGGGTGTTGAGCAGTTCGCGGTAGTGCATGCCGCGCCGGCGGACCGTGTTGGCGACGTCGAGGGCGAGGTAGTCCCCGAGCCAGCTCCAGCGGGTCACCACGAGGGTCGACGGTAGGCGGCAACGCTTTTAACTGTCGGAACCGTTGGTTACCGTCCGGTCCGTGAAGTCACGGGTCGGTGCCGCGGTGGTCGTGTTGTGCCTGGTCCAGTTCGTGGACGTGCTCGGGGTGACGGTGGTCATCACGGCGCTGCCGCGGATGCTGACCGACGTCGGGGCCGCGCCGGCGGCGGGTGGGCCGGTGGTCACCGCCTATGCGGCGGCCTTCGGGGGGCTGCTGATGTTCGGATCCCGGCTGGGTGACCGGTTCGGGCACCGCCGGGTCATCCTGGTCAGCCTGGCAGTCCTGGCCGCTGGCGGTGCTCTGGGCGCGGTGGCCGGGTCGGTGGTGACGCTGGCGGTGGCCCGGGCCGTGCAGGGCGCGGCGGCGGCCGCGGCGGTTCCGGCGGCGCTGCGACTGCTGACCACCGTCACCGAACCCGGGGCCCAGCGGGACCGGGCGGTGGCCGGGTGGAGCGCGGCGGGGGCGGCCGCCGGGGCCAGCGGGTTCCTGGTCGGCGGGGTCGTCACCGAGGCGGCGAGCTGGCGGTGGCTGTTCGGCGGCTACCTGGCTCTGGGCCCCGTGCTCGCGGTGGCGCTAGTCCGCGTGGTGCCGCGTGATCCACCGACGGGCTCGCCGCGGCCGGGACTTGATGGGCGCGGCGCGCTGGCATTGACAGCGGCGGTCGGTGCCCTGGTGATAGGAGCCGGCGTGGTCGCCGAACCCGGCCGCCGAGGGGTCGGGCTCGGCCTGCTCGTCCTGGCCGCGGGTCTGGCCGTGGTCGTTGTGCGGGTCGAGCGAGGCGCCCGGTTCCCGCTGGTTTCCGGGGCGGCGCTGCGGCTGGTGGACCTGCGCGATGGGGCGGTGGCGTCACTGGCGAACACCGCGACCACCGGATCGGTGTTCGCGCTGGTGACGCTCTACCTGCAGGACGTCCGCGGGCGCACCCCGGTCCAGGCGGGGCTGGCGCTGCTGCCGTTCAGCCTCGCGGTGATCGCGGCCTCGGCCGGCGCTCCGCGGCTGTTGCGGCAACGTCCCTCGCGGGGTGTCATCGCCGGCGGCCTCGCGGTGATCGCCGTGGCCCCGGTGGGGTTGGCGCTGACCGGCCGGGTCGACGGACTGGTCCCGGTGTGGGCGGCGATGTCAGGGGCGGGGATCGGCGTGTCCTCGGTCGCCGCGACCTCACTGGGCACCTCGGTCCCCGAGCGGTGGCGAAGCGTCGCAGCCGGGGTCCTGAACACTGCTGCCCAGCTCGGGTCCGCGGTCGGCATCGCGGTGCTGCTCACGGTGACCGCGGTAACCGGCGGCATCGACGGACCGGGCGGTCGCGGGCCCATCGTCGGCTGGGGACTGGCCGCGCTCGCCGCGGCGATGGCCGCGGCGGCCGCCGGTCACCGAAGCCGCCACCTCAGCGAATAGCGGGGTGTCCCGCTGACCGGGGTCGGGGGCGATGTCACTCCTGTGGTTGTGGCTCGCGTGTTGGGGCGAGGACGCCGTTCTGCGCGGCGGTGAGGTGCCGGCCGAGGCGTAGGGCGCTGAGACCGGCGAGCGCGGATCCGGTGACCATGGCTGCGATGTAGACCGCGGATCGGCCGCCGGCGAGCAGGCCGGAGGCGAACAGGGGCCTGATGGTCGCGGACAGCTCCCAGGTCAGGTAGCCGAGTGAGTTGTAGCGGCCGCGGAGGTGCTCTGGCGCGAGGTCGTTGAGGATCGTGTACCCCGTCGGTGTCAGGTAGCCGAGTGAGTTGTAGCGGCCGCGGAGGTGCTCTGGCGCGAGGTCGTTGAGGATCGTGTACCCCGTCGGTGCCCACAGGGTCTCCGCGAGCGCGATCAGCGCCATCCCGGCGAGCAGGCAGATGACCGGCGTCGCGGTGCCGCCGGCCAGGGCTGCGGTGCCGGTGACCAGCCATGCCGCGGCCATCACCGCGCCGAACAGGGCGATGCCGCGGGTGCGGCGGTGTCCGTGCAGCCGGCGGGTGATGAACCACTGGACGGCGAGCACGATCAGGGTGTTGACCGCGAAGGCGGCCCCGACGGCGGAGGCCGACAGGCCTGCCGGGCCGGTGGCGAACGCTTGTAGGCCGGCGCTGAGCTGGCCGTAGCCCACGAAGGCGACGAGGGCGAACACGACCGCGACCCGGCGGATGACAGGGTCGGCGAGGACAGCTCTCCACCCGGCCTGCCCGTGAGTGTCTGGTACCGGTGCCGCGATCGGGGGCGCGGTGTGCCGGTCGGTGGCCAGGAACAGGATGACCCCGGCGAGTGCGTAGGTGAGCCCGTCGATCCAGTAGAGGAGCTGGAAGGTGATCGGGTCGTCGACGCGGGCGATGGCTGCGCCGAGCAGCCCGCCGATGCCGGTGCCGGCGTTCAGGGCGATGAAGTTGATGGAGAACACGCGGGACCGTTGCTCGGTGGGGGTGAGCGTCGCGAGGAAGGCGTTGAGCGCGGACCACGCCGCCCAGCCGCCGCCGACGATCACGGCGACCGGGAAGGCCTGCCAGGCGTTGCGGACCTCGCTGAGGTGGCGGATCGGGCAGGTGGTCGGGGGGCTCGCGATGCCCGGCCCGGTCGGGCGCGCTCGGCGGATCAAGCGGTGGATCCGGTCCGGTCCCGCACCCCTCGCCGGCGAGTACCCGGAGCCGCCGCCGAGTCTGCCGGTCGGACCGGTGGTGGAATGGCCGTCGGCGGGCGGTGGCCCCGGTCCCCCGGACGATGGCGGGGGAGTGGACTGTCGACCCTGGCTGGCCTGTCAGTTACGCCGGCGGGTTAGAGGCGTGCGGTGACGTGGTGGCCGAGGGCGGTCGGGGTCCGGGCGTGGTGTCTGTGCGCGGCGAGTTCGCTGACGTGGGCGAGGACGTCCGCGCTGGCGCGCGCCGCGCGGTGGAGGTCTTCGGGGTCGAGTCCGGCGATGGTGGCCTCGATGCCGGGTGGGAGGTCGCGCGGGTCGTGGTCGAGGACCTGGGGGAGCCCGTGCCAGGGGTAGAGGGCGCCGGTGGTGGCGGCCCACAGCGCCCAGATGTGGTGCCGGGTCTCGTGGAGGCGGTTGTGGGCCTCCCACAGTGAGCCCCGTCGCAGGTACTTGCCGGCGTCGGCCAGGGCGCACCACCCAAGGAACGCCCACTCCCGGATCTGTTCGGGGCTGACGGCGTCAGCGGGCGGGAACCCGCCGACGGCCGTGCCGTCCGCGGTGACAGCGCTGTCCGTGATGGGGGTGCTGTCGGCGGTGACCGCCGATGCTGGCGGCGCGGGTGACCGGTAGAGGGACACGAAGTCCGGGGCGGCCGGGCCTCGGCGGACCTCGGGCTCGGCGAGCACGGCGAGGTCGAGCTGGAGTCCGTCGTCGAACTGGGCGAACACCCGGCGGATGAACCTGTCCGGGGGGCCGACCCGGTGCCGCAGCACGTCCACCAGGGGACCGTGCCCGGGCAGGGCATCGACAACGGCCTGCTCGACCACCGTGACCTGCTCGGCGCCGGACCCGCCGGGCGCGGCGGCGACGCCCAGGGCGGCGTCGACGTCGGACAGGGCGTCGGCGGCTCCCCGCCCGAGCGAGCAGCCGACGGACAGCGACGTGACCAGCGGCGCGGACTGGCCGAAGTCGACCAGCCGGTCCAGCAGCCGCCGCTGGCCGTCCAGTTCAGCCGGTAGCGCTGCCAACCACACCCGCCCGCCGGACGCGCCGTCAGAGTCCTCGACAGCGTCCACGCCGCCAGTATCGGCAGGGTCTGGCCCGTCGAGAGTCGAGCCTCGACGCCAGGCGCCACCGCGCCAACGAGGCGTCGCGGGGTGGGGGCAGTTCCTGGCCGCGTTCGGCCACGAGCCTGGGTGGAGGCGCGGGTTGGTCGGTGGCCGGTCCTTCACCAGCTGGTCATTGCAGTGTCGGTGTGGTGGCTAGGGGAGCCCTGCTCGTCCGTGCGTCCCGAGCATCAACCCGATGGCTTTCGGTACGGTGACGTGATGGTGATGGCGGCTGGGGTGAAGCGTGGCCGCGGTGCCCCCACGGTCGCGGCCCGAAGAGCACCCGTCCGCGGGGCGGCGGACGCTATGGCTGCGCCGGCGCGGACCCGGCCCGCAGCGCGGAAGCCCAAGCCTGCTGGGCATCTGGTGGGGTACGCACGGGTGTCGACGGCGGAGCAGGACCCGGCGTTGCAGCTGGACGCCCTCGGCGGCGCGGGGTGTTGGCGGGTGTTCACCGACCACGCGTCCGGCAGTCGGGAGGACCGGCCGGAGCTCGCCGCGGCGCTGGACTCGCTGCGGCCGGGCGACACGTTGGTGGTGTGGCGGTTGACCGGTTGGGCCGGTCCCTGCCGCACCTGATCGACACGGTCACCGCCCTGAAGGAGCGGGGGGTGGGGTTTCGGTCGGTGACGGAGGCGATCGACACCACCACTGCGGGGGGCCGGTTGGTGTTTCACCTGTTCGGGGCGCTCGCGGAGTTCGAGCGGCAGCTGATCCGGGACCGGACCCTGGCCGGGCTGGCCGCCGCGCGGGCGCGGGGCCGGGTCGGCGGGCGGCCGCGGACGATGACCCCGGCGAAGCTGCGGCTGGCCAGGGCGATGCGCGACCAGACCCCGCCGGTCAGCCTCGGCCAGATCGCGGCCGAGCTCCGGTTGGCAAAGTCCACCGTCGCCCGCAACCTTGCCGACGCCGCGGACGGCGGGTCGGTGGCCGGGTCATCAGTCGCAGCTGGTGGGGTGGCCCGGTGAGCACCGCAGTCGCCCCGGCCACGTTGCCCGGCCAGCCGACCCTGGACCTACCGGGCCTGGACCTGCTGGCCGAGCGGCCCGCGCCGCGGCGCCGGGCGCGGCCGGTGGTGGAGGAACTGCCCGCCGCGCTGAGGGTGCCGGCGGTGCCGACGCGGGTGTGGGGGGTCTGGGACGGGGAGGACCTGGTGGGGATCTACGCGGAGGAGCAGGTGGCCCGCGCGGACGCCGCGGTCCTGCGCCGGGACGCGGTCCGGGCCGGGGTCCGCGCGTCGACGATCGACTGCCTGGCGGTGCCGGTACTGACCGCGGCCCAGCACGGTCGGCGGGGCCGGTGAGCGGCCGGCCGCCGGAGGGGGCGGTCCCGGTGGGGTACGCGGAGCTGCTGGAGGCGCTGAAGGCCCGGGTCCGCTCCACCCAGGTCCGGGCGGCGCGGGCGGCGAACACCGAGGTGCTGCGGCTGTACTGGTCGATCGGCCGGGACATCCTGGACCGCCAGGACAACGCCGGATGGGGCGCCCGGGTGGTGGACCGGCTCGCGGCGGACCTGCGCCTGGAGTTCCCGGACCAGCGGGGCTGGTCGCGGAGCAACCTGCTGTACATGCGGGCCTTCGCCGCGGCCTGGCCGGATCTGGAGGAAGTTGTCCCACAAGCTGTGGGACAACTTCCCTGGGGTCACGTCCGGGCGTTGCTGGACCGGCTCGAGGACCGGGCGGAGCGGGACTGGTACGCCGCCCGGGCGGGGGCGGAGGGCTGGTCCCGGGCGGTGCTGGAGTTCCAGGTCCGTAGTGGTCTGCGCGCCCGGGTGGGGGCGGCGCCGTCGAACTTCACCGCTGCGCTGCCGCCGGTGGACTCCGATCTGGCGCAGGCGCTGGTCCGGGATCCGTACGTGTTCGACACTCTCGGGTTGGCCGCGCCGATCGCGGAGCGGGATCTCGAGCAGGCGCTGATGGACCGGTTGCAGGCGACGCTGTTGGAGTTCGGCCGGGGGATGGCGTTCGTGGGCCGGCAGGTCCGGTTGGACCTCGGGGACGGCTTTGAGGTGGTGGTGGACCTGTTGCTGTTCAACGTCGAGCAGCTGCGCTACGTCGTCGTCGAGCTGAAGGTCGGCCGCCTGGCCCCGGGAGATGTCGGGCAGCTCGGGGTGTATGTCGCGGTGGTCGATGACCAGCTGCGCCGACCTGAGACGCACCACGCCCCGACGGTGGGGCTGCTGCTGGTGGCCGGGCGCAGCGACCCCCTCGCGCAGTACGCCCTGGCGGCCAGCTCCGCCCCGGTCGCGGTCGCCGACTGGGCCTCCCTTCCAGCGGAGACCAGAGCGGTGCTCCCACCGGCGGACCGGATCGCCGCCGCCCTGGACACCTCGACACTGCCGGTGGGTGGTGCTGGCGACGACGACGTGACCGCGTGGCCTTCGTGATCCGACGGTCACCGGGACAGCGGTTGGACCGCTCCTCGCTCGGCTGGCCGGGGGAGGCTGCGTGCGCTCAGATTCCAGGGAGGCGGTAGAGGTGGCATGCCTCGCCGTGGTGGTCCCGGACGTCGACGGGCTGAAAGCCGATTTGGTCAGGATTCGTTGACTGGCTGCGTTTTCTACCGCCGCGTACGCCTGCAGAGGTACTTCGGGGGCGTGGTCGCGGTGCCACCGCACCAGTGCTTCGGCGACCTCGGTCGCCAGGCCCTGTCCCCACTGGTCGCGCTGCAGGGTGTAGCCCAGCTCTCTACCGGACCCGTCCGCGCCGAAGCCCGCGCGGCCGATCAGGTGGGCGTCGTGGTCGGCGATGCGCCACTTGGTCCATCCCCGCCGCTGGTGCTCGTCGATGTAGTCGTCGATGAGTGCAGCTGTCTCGTCGCGGGTTTCGGGCCGGCCGTGGCGGACGAACCGCATGGTCACCGGGTCGGAGTGGATTTTCAGCAGGTCACTGATGTCACCGGGTAGCCACGAGGTGAGCTCGGTTCTCGGGGTTCGGATGATCACCTCACGGCCCATGACGATCAGTGTCCCCGGGGCTGAACCGTGCCTGGTTGTTCGGGGCCTTCCGCCGCGGCTGGCGAGCTGTCCCGACCGGCCGTTGCGGACACCGTTCCTGATCAGCGCCGTAGGCGCCCGGGCGGCCGGGTGGTCAGGTCAGGTCAGTTCAGGCGAAGGACTTCACCGGTCCGTCGGTGAGGGCGGCGGCAGTGATCGAGGTCCGGTCCCACCAGCGGACAGCGGCGACTTCGCGGTCGTCCGGGTGCAGCGCGGCCTCGTCGTCGGCCTCGAGCAGGTAGCAGAGGTCGAGGTGGACGTGCGCGGGCTCGGCGGTTGAGGCCGGGATGTCCTCGTGCAGCATCGCCCAGGGTCGGGGGAGCTCGAAGACCCCGAGCGTCGTCGGGGTGACCGGTGGCCCGGCTGGCGGCACGACCCGGGTCGTCACGCCGGTCTCTTCCAGGACTTCCCGGATGGCCGCGTCATGGGGAAGTTCGTCGGCCTCCAGGTGCCCGCCGGGCGGCAGCCACAGGCCGAGCTTCCCGTGCCAGATCAGCAGCATGCGGGTTCGGGCCGCATTGACGACGTACCCGGTCGCGGTGAAGTGGCGGACCGGGCCATACCCGGTGGTGTCGGGTCAGACGGTGGTGTCAGCGGACATAACCCATGGTCGCGGCTGCTCGCGGCGGGTCGAGCGTGACCGACGGCCCGGGTTCACCGTCTGTGGTGGCGGGCGGTGTAGCCGGCGGTGGCGAGGGTGGCGGTGGCGGCGAGGGCGTACACGGTGCGGTAGCTGGTGTGGTCGATGACCGCGGCGCCGAGGAGCTGGGCGAGGGGTTGGGGTGCGAAGAGGGCGAAGGTGAGGGCTGCGGCGCTGCGGCCCTGGAGGTTGGTAGGTGCGCGGCGTTGGACGAGGTTGATCGCGGCGACGACGGTCCAGGGCAGGGCGAAGCCGAAGACGAAGGCGCCGGTGAGGGCGGCGGGCAGCCAGCCGGTTGCGTAGAGCATGTAGCCGACGGTGCCGTTGAGCAGCCCGAGCAGGAGCAGCCGGTGTTCGCTGCTGGCGCGCAGGATCCGGCTGCTGGTCAGTCCGGCGATGACCGATCCGGCGCCGAGCAGGCCGGTGAGGACGCCGAGGAAGGTGGGTCGCCGGCCGAGGGTGTCGATGAGGCTGAACTGGGCTGCGACCGCGACACCGGACACGGCCATCGCTGCGGCGGCCGCGGTGACGGTGGTCCGCAGGTCGGGGGAGCGGCGGATGAAGATCAGGCCGGCGGAGAGCTCTGCTCGCCAGTGGTGCTCCGTCGGCGCGGGGGGTGGTTCGTCGAAGCGCAGCCGGGCGGTGATGGCTGCGGCGAGCACGAATGTGGCCGCGTCGAGAGCGGCGACGGTCCCACCGCCCAGGACGGTGAACAGTCCGGCGCCGAGGAGCGGGGCGCTGAGCTTGCCGCCTTCCTGCAGCGTCAGCCGGATGCCGTTGACCTGTTCGCGCAGCTCCGCGGGCAGCATGACAGCGAACAGGGCGCTCTCGGCCGGGTCGACCAGGACCAGGGAGATGCCGTAGGCGACCATCACGGTGTAGATGACCCAGACGGCGTGGTACCGGTCGACGACCAGGAGCGGGAGCAGCGCTGCTGCGGAGGCGAGGTTGACGGCCACGAGGTAGGGCTTGCGGCGTACCCGGTCGGCCAGCACCCCGGCCAGCGGTCCGAGCAGCGACGGCGCGTACAGGCAGACCCCGACGATGGCGGCGGCGGCGCTGCTCCCGGTCAGGGTCTTGACCCAGATCGCGGCGACCAGGGTCATGGCGCTGGTTCCGGTCAGGGACGCGCCGAGACCGACCAGGTACAACCGCGCGTTGCGCCGCGCGGTGGGCGACACCGCGACGTCCTCGGCGGCCGGGTCGCTCACCGTCGTGTCCGGTCCGGAGCGGCTTGGCCGTCCGGTCCCATCCGGAACGTCATGATCGTGACCGCCACCGGGATGGCGTCTCGGTCGGTGGGGGACCGGGCCTGGTCGTGCAGCCCGTCGACGAGTGCGGCGAGGTCTGCGCGGAACTGGTTCCACACGGCCGGGCTGACCCACAGGTCGGCGTCGACCGTGACCCCGGGTCCGGGAAACCGCCGGTGGGACCGGTCGCGGAGGTTCGTGGCCAGCGCCTCGGCCAGCAGCGGTGCGTCGTCGTCCCGGTCGGAGAGGACCCGGCCGCGAACGGTCTGGAACAGCCGCTCCTGCCCGCCCCGCGCAGGGCGCCCCTCGACGGGCTCGACCAGGTGGGTGTCGACCAGCCGACGCAGGTGCTGGGTCGCCAGGCCGTGTCCGATGCCCAGTGCTGACGCCAGTCCCGTCGCGCCGAACGGCGCGGCCCACATCAGCGACAGCATCCGCAGCCGGACCGGGTGCGCGAGAGCCCGCAGGACCGGGTCCGGGGTCTGACCACTGGTATGTTCAACCATGGAGCAACCCTAGCGACCACTAGGCTAGGGGTCCGCGGTGTGACCGGGTCGGCTCGGGCGCCCGTCCCGGGTGTGGCTCGACCTCGTGACTGTCGACGAGCCCGGCCGCCGCCCGCGGTCGTCGGGACGCTGACCGGTCGACTCGGACCCCCCCAGCCGGGAACAAGCGCAGCTTCCCACTGAACTCGCCCGCTACGCGACCGCGGACCTCCGTAGTGCCGCTGACCTGCCCCGCTGAGCGGGCCGGCGGCCGATCACCCCCACCGGGCAGCGGGGACGCGGACCACGGGTGGGCCGGAGGACAGTGGACTGGTGATGCCGCCGCTGCCGCCGCTGGGGCTGCTGTCCAGTCCCCTGCTGGGACCGGCGGTCTGGCGTCCGGTCTCGCAGGTTCTGATCGGACTCGGCTGGGACGTTCACCTTGTGCCCGCGCCCGCTTCCGCACCGAGTAACGGCGAGGAGATGCTGAACCATCTGCTCGCCCACTTGCCCGTCGGTGTCGACCTGGCCATCGTCGCCCACAGCAACGTCGGGCTCTACGTCCCCGCGCTCACCGGCGTTCGACACCTCCTCGCCAGCGTCTACGTCGACGCGGCCCTGGCCCCCACCGACGGGCCCGTACTGCTGGCACCGCCGCAGCTCGCCTCGTTCGTCGCCGACCTGGCCGGCCCCGACGGACTGCTGCCGCCGTGGACCCGATGGTGGGACGAGGCCGACGTCGCGCCCCTGTTCCCCGACACGGCAACCCGCGCGGAGGTCGAAGGTCAGCAACTGCAGCTGCCCGCGGACTACTTCACCTCGACCATCGACGCTCCACCCGGCTGGATCGACCGGCCGGCGGCGTACCTGGCCTTCGGCGACGGCTACCAGGCCGAACGCAGCCGGGCTACCGACTGGGGCTGGCCCGTCCAGACCATCGCCCACGCCCGCCACCTGCACGGTCTGATCGCCCCACTCTCCGTCGGCACCCACATCGACGGACTACTCCGTCACCTCCTCGACAACAACCTGACTGGGGTACGGCTTTCGGCACACGACCCACATCCGTAGTGGGTCGCCGCGCAGCGTCGCCGCCAGCACTGATCGGTCGGCCGCGACTTACGCCGGTCCGCGCCCGTAGTGGTCCGCGGTTCGTTGACGTTGCCGCTCGACGTGGGAAACGGTGCGCTCGCTCGCGCGAGGTCGTGCGATTGCACCCCTCCCGGGGGTCGGTGTTCGGCCGGGTCCGGCGAACCTGTCCGGGGCTGCTGTCACGAACGGACACCCCGTGGGCCTGTTCTGGGGTGTCCGTCCGCGCCGCGGAGCCGCCGGCTGGAAGCGACCAGTGCACCGGGGTCGCCGTCCTGCGTCCACCCTCGGGATGCTCACGCAGCAGGCCAGAGCACGAGCCAACCAGGAGAGCACCGATGACCCCAGTCCAGCCGCCACCCGGCGACCAGGAAGCTGCGATCGGGCTGCGGCGCCGCCGACGGCTGGGACGGGCACGGAACCTCGCCGCCGACGGCTGGCAGGTGGTGGTTCGGCTGGCTGAGCTCGGTCGAGACCACGGTGGGACAGCACAGTGGCCGCTGACCCCGGACGGAAACCGCTATCTGCACTCGGTCGCGGGAGGTCTCCTGCGGCCCGGGGATGCCGTGTTCGGCACCACCAACGCTGCGGTGCTGGAGGCGGTGATTCCCGGCTACACCCGCCTGGGCCTGGACGAGCGAGCGACCGCCCGCCTGCAGCACGCCGTCGGAGTTCACCGGCAGCTCGGGTTTGAGCTGCTCGCCGACCACGCGGACACCCTGAACCCACAGGAGATCGAGTTGCTGACCGCGGCCCCGGACCAGCTGCCCCTCGACCAGGTGATCTGGGATGCCCCGGTGCCGTTCGTGATGGTGGACCAGTTGGTGGCCCCCTACACGGCGATCCCCGCGGTGTACGCGACCACCGCCGGCCCACGCGGCCCCGCCGGGCCGATCCTGATGCTGCGCCCTGCCCGAGAGGCGACCTACCTGCCGAGCCTGGACGCGGCCGGCTACCTCACCCTCGTCACCTCCGCGTGAGCAGCGCTCACGCAGCGGTGGGCGCCTAGGGCGGTGGTGTGCCGACAGAGCAAGCTCGGGTCGGTCAGCATCGCGCTGGCCAAGGTGGAGACCGGGCTGGACGACGCGCAGGTCCAGTCCGTGATGCACCGGCTGCGCCACCAGTGGACCGGCCGGGCCGGTGGAGACCCCAGCCCCTTGCGCGACGTGGACCGGCAGGCCGTGTTGGGGGAGTTGGCCGCGCAGGTCCGCGCCCACCCCCGCCTCAGTGAGACCCGCAAGCAGACCCTGCTCGGCAAGGTCGAGTCCGTCCTGACACCCGAGGACCTGGCCGATGACCTGGCCGATGACCTGGTCTACGCGACCTCACTGGTCAGGTTCGCCGCCGCCGGCAACGCCCACCGCCTCCGAACGCGGCTGCGTGACCACGCCGCCGCCACCGGCCAGCCCGTCGCCGCTGTCGTCGAACGGTTCACCGCGCTGCGCGCACAGGCCCCCGGCGGTCGGCAACGTCGCGCGACCCCGCTGGAGAAGGCGCAGCTGGCCGGGCTACCGGCCGACCCGGCGACCCGGCATGCGCTGGCAGTGCTCGCCGCCGACCCGGCGCCACCGCCGCCGCCCCCGGTCGTCGTCCGCCCCCAGCCGGTGAACCGGTACGGGGTCAACGCAGCCGGCTACGACGAGCAGACCGGCCGCGCCGAGGTCCACCTCACCGACGGCCGCCAGTGGCGTTTCCGCCGGGTCCCCGCCGACCTCGGCTCCGACCTGGTCGGCGCGGTCCCCGAGATCCGCGACGCCGCCCTGGGCCAACTGCTGCGCGACCCCACCTACCACCCGAACACCCAGCCCACCCCCGCCGGCACGGGCTCACCGACGGCGGCCGCGACCCACTGCCCGGACTGCGGGCAGTGGGTCGGTGAACAGGTGCACCGCTGCTCCGCCGGTACCGGCCCGGTGCCCGGCGACCCGGACGCCGCTCGCCCAGGCGTCGGCGGCTCGGACCCGGACGCCGCCACGGTCGTCCGGGTAGCGCCCGGTACCCCCCTGATAGTCCTGACCGGCCGTGGTGGGTGGCTGGTCGGGCCGGACCCGGACCCGGCCGTGGCGGCCCTGGCTGAGCACGGCGAGCTGTCCGTCGAGGTCCACGGCGAGCTCACCGCCGTCCCGCCGGCGCTACCCGGGGCCCCGCTGCCCCCCTGGTGGGCCCAGTACCCGGATGACGGCCAGCTGAGCCGGCTCGGTTTCGTCAGCGGCCGCGCGCACCTGCAGCCCGGGCCGACCGCGGTCGCACCGCCGGCAGTCGATCCCGCCGGTCTGGCCTGCTCCTGCTACGCCGACCACCCCGAAGACGACCCGCAGAAACGGTGCTCTCACATCACCGCGGCGACCGTGATCCTCGCTGAGGGCTACCGTCCGCGCCCCCCCGCCGGTCGCGTGTGGGACCAGCCGATCACCGACCCCGCTGCCGGCCAGAGCACGCCCGCGGCCGCGGCGAGCGTGGAGCAGCTGACCGGCCGCTGGTGTGCCCCGGACATCTCGACCGTGCACTACGCCACCGACCCGGCAGCGTTCGCCGCGGATCTGCGGATGGTCAACGACTACGCGACCGAGCACCCGGCCGACCCCGTCCCCCTGCTCGCCCACGACGCCGTGTACGGGTTCGGGCAGGGCCGGACCTTCGGCGTCGAGCTGGAGTTCACCGACGATGAGGACGACGACCGTGGGTATGACGGGGAGGACGACGACCGTGGCTACGACGGCGAGGACGACGGCGGCGGGTACGACGGGGAGGACGGGGGCGGCGGGCGCTCCGGCCTGACCGCCGACGCGGTCGCCGCGCGGCTGCACCGAGGCGGGCTGACCACGCTGCGTGGTGCCGTTCCCTACCACAGCTCGGCCAGCACGGGCTGGCAGCAGTGGGCCGTCGAGCTGGACTCGACCGTCGCCGGCGAGGTCGTCTCCCCGCCGCTGGAGGACCGCCCGGACGTGTGGGCGGATCTGAGCGCCGCGTGCACCGCCATCCGGGTTGACGCCGGCGAGCAGCAGGGCGGCGGTGGATCCCATGTCCACGTCGACGCCACCGGCTACGGCGCCAACCCGGTCGCGGCCGCCCAGCTGATCCGGCTGAGCCGGCGCTACACCGACGAACTCCACCAGCTCGCGGCCGTCCCGGACTCCCAGCGGGACCGCGACTACGGCAGCTACCCACACCAGGTCGCGCCGCTCCGAGCGGATGAGGCCTGGCTGTACCGGCTACGCGGGGCACGGCACCGCACCATCAACTTTGGGCACGTGCAGACCACCACCGACACGGCGCCGGGCCAGTCCCGCCTGGAGTTCCGGCTGTGGGACTCCACCGCGCAACCCGGTCGAGTCCAGGCCCAGATCAAGACCTCTCTGGCGATGGCCGCGTTCGCCCTGCACCACGACACCCCCGCGGAGGCTCCCGGCGCCGAACGTGCTCTCGGCAACGCCAGCGAGCGGCACCGGGACCGGCGGGTCACCCGAGCCGATCTCGACTACCCCGACCCCGAGGAAAGCGGCTGGGTCGCCCGGACCGCGCCCGTCCGGCAGATGATCGACCAGCTGTTCCGCCGCGACATCGACAAGCAGCAGATCCTGGCCGCCTGGGCGAGCGGGACCCTCGACCGGATCGAACAGTGACCACGCCGCGAGCTACCAGGGCCGGCGCGGGTCGGGGCGGGACGGCGCCGACCGGACGGGGCTGCGGTGTCAGGTGTGATGCAGCGGGAGCTGCGCACGGGTGGCTGGGCCGCGAACTGGCCGCCGGGACCGGGGCGGGGTCCACGTCCACCCGGGCAGTCGTTCGAGGTCGGCCCTCTCGGCCTTGGAGAGCGGTGCTCTGTTGGGGTCCCCGGCGGCCCGGGATCGGTAGATGCGGGCGGCTGCCCCGAGGACATAGACCTGGCCATCGAGCGTGGTGGTGTCCCGGGCACGGAGGTCGGCCATCGTCAGGTCCGGGTGTTCGCTCAGCCAGGTCTGGGCGGCGGCCAGGAACCGGGCGGTCCCCTGGCCCCGAACGGTTTCGGGCACGAGCGACCTGAGTCGCTCGACGACGTCGGCGGGCAGACCGGTGTACCCGCGGTGGCTGGCACTGTTCAGCCACGCGTAGGTGTCCGCCGGCAGTCCGAGCCGGGTGGTCCGGCCCTGGACACGGAAGTGGCTGTCGAGGGCGGCCAGGTGGCGGTCGAGGGTTGCCTGGTAGGGGGTCCAGGTCCATCCGGGGAACCGCTGGAGGGCTCGGGCTACCGGGGCGGGCAGTGTGCCGCGGGCGTACTTGGACCGCGCGTAGTAGAGCCGCTTGCCCAGGGGTCGCTCCCCGGGCGGGTCCAGCCTGCTCCGGCCGGACTGGGGGACCTCGGCGCTGCCGTGCTCAGCGACCCAGTCGGCCAGTTGCGCCAGCAGCGCCGCGGTCGGGGGGTCAACGGTGGCGTCGAGCTCTCCCGTGTCGAGGGCGGCCGCCGGCGCGGATGGGACCGGCTCGGGGACCACGCGTCGGGACCTGCCTGATCCGGCCCGGCCTGTGGCGGTCCGACCGGTGGTCGCGGCCCGGGGTTGCGCCGGGTCGCGTGGTGTCCTCGGGCGGGTTGCCGTCACGGTTGGTGGTCGTCCTCTCGGCTGTCATGGCCGCCTCGTTGTCAGCAGCCGAGTGCGGTGCTCTCGGCCCCGGCCGGCCGGGGCCGGTGCTTTCACCGCGCCGGCTCGGTCTCGCGGCAGTGGGTGGTAGTGGAGGAGCGCGGCGGCGGCGGTCATGCGGCGGTGGGGGCCAGCGCGGCCAGGACGTCCCGCTGGGCGGTGAGGGCCCGGCTGCGGGGACTCGCGGCCAGGGCCGCCCGGAGCACGGTGGGCGTCTCGGCGTCGGTGAGCACGTGCAGGTGGGCGCGGTGCCGGGACAGGGCCACGCACAGCCGGCCGGTCGCGGCGTTGTGCTCAGCGACCTCGCGTCGGCCAGCGAGCGGGTGGATCGCGATCACCGCGTCCCGCTCGGATCCCTGGACCTGGTTGATCGTGCCGATCAGGACACCCGGCCGGTCGGTCAGGCGCGCGGCGGCGGCGGTCGACTGGTCGACGTGGGGGGTGATGACGGCGATGTCGCGTTCGGTCAGGAGCCGGTCCGGCTCACCGTCGGCGTGCAGGCGGCCGCCACCGAGCAGCTCCCGGACCAGGGCCGCGGCGGCTGCGGGCAGGTTCGGGTCGCTGGTCCCCCCGGGCAGGTCCAACGCGGTCGCGGTCAGCTCCGGGAGCGGGGTCCCGTGCAGGGTCACGTGGCGGGGTGGGCGAGCGGAGGTGAAGGGCAGGTCGGGGTAGAACACCGGCTGGATCAGCGCGGTGGTCACCGGTCCCAGGCGCCACGTGGTGTCCAGCCGCAGCTGGGTGGCCAGCCCCGGGAACGCGGCGGTGAAGGCCTCCGGTGCGGGCCGGTGCGGGCCGGTGGGCGACCGGTCCCAGCGGGTGGTGTCACCGGTCACGACGGGATCGATCTGGCCCGGGTCACCGACCATGACGAACTGCTCGGCCAGTCCCCCGAGAGCACCGAAGTCGGCGAAGGTGGACTGCCAGGCCTCCTCGATGACCAGGACGTCGCAGGTGTAGGTCGCGGGGTCGACGTAGCGCCACCGGGCGGTGGTGGCAACGACCACCCCGGTGCTGGTGCGCAGCGCGGTCTCGCTGGTGGACCACACCGCGTCGGGGTGCAGGTCCCCGGGGCGGGTCGTGTCGCGCTTGCCGATCAGGGTGACCGGGCAACCCAGCGCCGCGATCCGGCTGGCGACGTCGAGGCTCTGCGCCCGCGTCTGCGCGGCGACCGCGACCCGCAGCCCGGCCCGGCGGGTCAGCTGCGCGGCCAGGTGCGTGACCCGGCGGGTCTTGCCCGCGCCGGGCGGCGAGGCGATCACCACGGCGCGGTCACCGGACCAGGCCGCGAACAGCGCCTGCGCCAGGACGGGGTCACTCATGTGCTCGGCGGGCACGGTCCGCGCCGCCGCGGCGGGGACGTGCTGCCCGGCCGCGGTGGGGTCCGCGGCGACCGGCGGGGGAAGCGTCCTCATGCTGACCATCCTCCCAATATGTGATCGGATTGTCAATCTACGCGCTCGGGTCGGGGGGTGTCAGTTCTCCGCGGCCGCGACGATGACGTCCAGCGGGACACTCCGGCGGCTGGCCGCCGGGGCGACACCGGCGGCCAGCCAGTTCCGGCGGTGCCGGTACCGGGCCGACAGGGTCCGGCGGGAGTTGACCTGACTGGCCGCGGTGATCCGGGCTGCGCGGACGGTGAGCAGGTCACCGGGGGACAGCCGGGCGACGGTGCGGGGAGCGCCGGTCAGGACCAGCAGTAGTCGACCGTCACCGGTGATGCTGCTCGCGGTGAGAACAGCGCTCACGGTCTGGGTGGTCGACCCGGCCGGACCGCTCGCGGTGGGCGCTCCCGGCAGCGCCGGCTGCAGGTCCCAGGTCACGGTGAGGTCCGCGCCGGGCCGCAGCCGGCAGATCAGCCGGTCGGCGTGGGCCTCGATCACCCCGGGTTCGGGGACCGCGGTCAGCACGGCGTGCACGACGTTGCCGGTGAAGGCCTCGCGCGCGGCGATCCGCGGGTCGTCCAGGGCGTAACTGGTCAGCAGGTCCACCGCGTCGCTGCGGGTCGCCAGGCCGAGCGCGGCCCGGGCGCGGGTGTCCCGGGACCGCCAGGTCCGCCAGCTGGCCGGGGTGACGGCGCGGGAACGCAACGCCATCCAGGCCTCGGTGTCCTGCTGGGCGGCCGTGTCCAGCCCGGGCAGGGTGATCCCGGCGGTGACCAGCGCGGCACCGGGGAGCATCCCGCTGGTCGCGGGGGCACGCGGGTCGGTGGCGGCCAGGCCGAGCCAGGTCCGCCAGACCGTGAACCGGCGCTCCTCGGCCGGGTCCACCCCGAGGGTCCACCGGGCCCGGCAGGCCTCGGTCAGCACCAGGACGGCCCCGCTGCCGGGGTGCTCGGAGCGGGTCTGCCACCAGTCGAGGACCTCCGCGATCGTCTCGTCCGGCCCGCCCACCGCGCTGGCGCGGGCGAGGTCGCCCAGTGCCCGCAGGGTGGTGCGGTCCGGTACGACCAGGCTGCGGTGGTCATCGCTCAGCGGGCCGTACACCTGGGCCAGCGCCGCCAGGGCACCCGGTCCGCGTCCGGTGCACGAGGCGAGCGCGTCGGTCGCGGTCACCGTCGGCGTCGGGCCGGTGATGTCCACAGCCACCGCGATCGGCCGCACCGGCGGGAGGGCAAGCGCATGGCTGCTGCGCGCGACCGGGCGGCCCACCAACCCGGCCCGCAGCCGCTGACCGAGGTCGTAGAGCTCGACGGACATCAGACCTCCTGCGCGGGCCGGGTCGGGGCGGGCACGACCCCCGGGGCGTGCGGGGCCATCCCCGTCCGGGTGCCCGGGTGGTGTGTGCCCGGGTGGTGTGTGCCCGGGTCGGTGTCCCCGCTGTGCCAGCCGGCGCTCAGCGCGGCGCGGGGGCCGTTGGCCGGGCCGTGCGGGAGCACCGAACCGACCAGCAGCTCGATCGCGTCGGCCAGGGTCAGGCCGCTGCCGAGCAGCTGGCGTTCGGCGTGCTCACGCAGCCCACTCGGCAACGAACCGACCCCGACCCCCGATGTGCTCATATGAGTAATCTACGCGCTGGCATTACTAGTTGTCAAGCCCGACGGGGCATCATGCCGTCGGGATTGACACGGTGGTCGCCCACGCGGGAACGGACCCGGTCGGGGCGGCGGCGGGTCCGATCAGACCGACCACGACCCGGGCGGCGGGCGCCCGGTCCGGCCACGGGGTGTACCCGTCGGTGAGCACGACCACCACGTCCGGGCGCGGCCGCAGCGCCAGTGCGGCGGCGATCCCGACCCGCATGTCCGTGCCGCCCCCACCGGCAACCCGGACCTCACCGGCCCGGCGGACCCGGCTGGTGCTCGCGACGGCGGCATCGACACTGACCACGCTCAGCCCGCCGCTGTCGATGCCAGCGGTCCGGGCGATCGCGTCGACCTCACCGAGAGCATCGGTCACACTCGCCTCGCTCATGCTGGCCGAGGTGTCCAGCACCGTCGCGACGGTGACCTTCGGGGAGCGCATCGCCGGGGTGAGCACGCCGGGCAGGCGGCGGCGCGGCAGCCGGGTCCACGTGTAGTCACGTGCCCCGGTCCGCCACGCGATCGCCCGGCGCACCGCGGATCCGAACACCTGCTGCCAGCGCACCGTCGCCGGGCTCAGCTCGCGGTCAGCCCACCGGTCCAGCGACGCGGGAACCGAACCGGCCGCGGTGCTGGCGGCGGCGGCCCGGACCTGCTCGGCGACCTGGCGGCGGATGACCCGCGCCTGCCCGGGGGAGACCGCCTCCGGTCCGGTCGGTCCGGTCGGCAGCTCCCAGCCGGGGACCGGGTCCCCGGCGCCGGACCCGCAGCCGCCGCCGTCGTCGTCGCTGTCCTGGCCGCCCGGGTCGCTCTTCGTGCCGTCCTGACCCGTCCGCTGGGCGGGGTCGGGCCGGGAGCACGCAGGGTGCCCGCTCAGCGCGTCGTAGTAGGCCTCCTCGATCCCGTTGGCGGGCAACCCGAGCCCGGCAGGGGTGACGGCCCCCTCGGGCAGGCTGATCTCCCCGCGCACGAGGTCGTCGTTGATCGCGGCGTCGGTCGCGTAGTTCCACCGCTGGTGGTCCACCCGGGGACCGAGGTCGCCCGCCCGCCCGGCGTGGTCCCGGATCAGGTGCCCGGCCTCGTGGACCAGCACCCCGGCGGCCTGGTCCGGGGGCCAGTCGAGCAAGGCCTGCGGGTCGATGTAGAGCCGCCAGGCGCGGTCGACGGCGAACGTCCCCAGGCCGTGGGCGGCGACGGGCACCATCCGGAACAGGGCGTGGGCCAGGTAGGGCGCGCTCTCGACCGCGAGCAGGCGGGCGGTGCTCAGCCGGGCCCGGCTGGCCTCGTCGAGCGGGCCGGTGGTCACGCTCATGCGGCGGCCCTGGTCCCCATGCCGCTGGCGGTGACCGCGGCGGCGAACGCCTTGGCCGAGGACGGGATGCCCGCGCCGTCGGGCCGGGCGGTCAGCAGCAGGCGGACGTTGGCTGCGGCCACGTCGGCGCAGCCGGCCTCGGCGGCGGCCCGCAGGGGCTCCCACGCCTCCCGCCAGGCCTTGACGGTCCGCTGCCCGACGCAGTGGCTGACCACGCCGCTCAGCAGCGCCCACACCCGGTCCGGGGCCAGCTCGGCCCACGCGATGGCCGCGGGGTCGGCCAGGACCGTGGCGGGGTCCGGGAGGTCCGCCGAGCGCCGCCAGGTCAGCAGTTCCGTGGCCGCGCCCTCCCCGACCAGACCACTGGCGGCGGCCAGGCAGGCGTCTTCGTCCTCACGCGGCAGGACGCTGAGGATGTCCGCGGCCATCGACCAGGTGCGCGGGCTGGGCCACGCCTGACCGGTGCCGGTCGCATCGGCGGGGAGGTCGTGCAGTAGGGCGGGCCGGGTCCGGATGAACCCGGCGACCTCGGCGCGCGCGGCCGCGGAACGGACCCGGGACCGCACCTCGACGGTCCGCGGCGCGGGCAGCGGGAACCCGGTCACCATCCCGGCGACCCAGGTCGCGGGGTCCGCGGTCAGGTGCAGGTGCATGAGCCGGTTGGCCAGCGGCGCGGCCAGGTCCCATCCGCCGGCCGCGTTCTCCGGCGGGTTGGCCGCGGCGATGATCGCCACGTTGTGCGGCAGCTGGAGCTCCCCCACCATGCGGTCCAGCGCGACCGAGAGCATCGCTGCCTGGGTGGCCGGGGCCGACGTCGACAGCTCATCGAGGAACAGCAGCCCCCCGGGCCGCAGCGGCGCGTCCTCGTCGGGCTCGGCGGTCGCCGCCGCGTGCAGCCGCTTGGCCCACGCCGGGGCCTCCAGCCGCACCCCACCGTCGGTCACCACCGGCAGCCCGCCGATGTCGGTGGGGTCGCGCAGCGCCCCGATGACGGTCTCCAGGTGGACCCGCTGGTGGGCCGCCACCGCCCGCACGATTGCGGACTTGCCGATCCCCGGGTCCCCCCACAGCAGCGGGACGACACCGACCTCGACCGCGGCGGTGAGCACCGTGAGCAGCGTCTGCTGGTCGATCGCGGGCGTGGCGGTGGTGGTCATGGTTCCTCCTGCGGGTGGGCGCCGGTCCGGCGGATCGCTTCCTGTGCTCTGAGAAGTAATCTACGCGTGCACTAACCAGTTGTCAAGTCTCGGGAAGAGGGGTCCGTCACGGCCGTTTAAGACTTGACAACTAGTCAGCGCACGGTCAGACTGGACCCATCAGCCGCACGACCGGTCGGGAGGGGTGACATGCGTGGGACGCCGATCGACATCGAGTACCGGCTGCACGAGATGGCAGGCGTCGCGGCCGAACTCGCACGCACGCGGGCCGAGATCGCCCAGCTGGACCTCGGCGTCAGGGAGGGGCTCGCCTCCTCCTACGACGTCACCCGCCACTGCTACCTGACCGAGACCCACCTGCCCCTGCTGGTGGACCAGGTCGCCAACCTCGGCGCCGCGATCGCGGCCGCGGACCGGGCCGGCCAGCGCCGCGGTGTCGGCCCGGCTCGTGGCCCGGCGACCGGTGCGCAGGCCCGGTCCATCCGGGGGCACTGGCAGTACCGGGCCGAGTGCGGGGACCTGCCGGTGCTCGACCGCGAGCAGGAGCAGTGGACGGTCCGCGGGCGGTCGCCCCGCGGACATGGGGGGAGGGCCGGCCCGTGAGCCTGGGCACGGGTGTGTCGAACGCGATCGGCCGCTGACCGCGCGGAGCGTTCCCGTCGCCCACCCCGTGGTCTCCGGATCAGGTCTCGGCACGCCAGCGTCCGCCGCCCCGAGCCGGCCCTCCCCGGGACGCGGCGCTCGCCCTCGGCGAGCGCGAGCGTAGTAACCGTGAGCTTGACAATCAGTAAGGGCAGCGCGCAAATTAACGGTGAGACGACAGCAGCGGAGGGGTCGGGTCATGGTCGTGCAGGAACCGCAGACGGGTCAGCCGCACGACGGGCTGCTGATCAGCCACACCCACCGCGCCGGGACCGTCCTGGAGGGGACCGACCGGGGCGACGGCACCCAGTCGGTCCTGGTCGCCGCCGGGTGGCGGTGGTCCCGGGCTCTCGGCGCCTGGTGCGTCCGGGGAACCCGGGACCGTCACGCCCGACGCCACCTGATCGACGCCACCGCCGGTGAGCTGCGGTCCGTGGGATACGCCGTGAGGGTGGACATCGATGACCGGGCACGCCCGGCCGCTGAGGTCGAGGCGCAGGCCGCGGCCCGGCAGACCGAATGGGTCGCGGCGCTGACGGCCAGGGCCGCGCGGCAGGTCGACACCGCGGACCGTCTGCAGGCCCGGGCGGCCCAGCTGGGCGCGGGCATCCCCTTCGGGCAGCCGATCCTGATCGACCACCACTCGGCCGGCCGCGACCTCCGACTCCGGGACCGCATCGACCGCACGCACCGTCAGACGATCGAAGCCGAGCAGGTCGCCGCGGCCACGACTGCCCGCGCGGAAGCGGCGTCCCACACCACCGGCGCCCGCTACAGCCCCGAGACGGTGGCGAACCGGATCGAGACCCTGACCGCGGAGCTGCGGGCCGCCCAGCGCCGCCTGGACGGCTACAGCCGCACCGTGGGCGGGTACGCCGAGACCTATCCGCCGGCGACCGGCCCGGGCCGGGTCCGCCTCGAGCAGCTGATCGAGCAGCTGACCGACAAGCTGAGCCACTGGACCACCGTCCGCGCCGGCCAGGCCGCCACATGCCATTCGCGTCAGACCGTCCGGCCGGGGGACCTGGTGCAGCGCCGCGGCCGCGAGTGGCACCAGGTGATCCGGGCCAACACCAAGACGGTGACCGTCGCCAGCCCCACCGGCGGAACCGGCACCGTGCCCTACACCGCACTGACCGGTCGCCGCTCGGGCGCACCCCACACGCCGGCCGGGGGCGGGGACGTCGACGAGTCGGAGGTCCCGGGTACCTGAGCCGGTTGCGCGTCCCGAACGGGCGGACCGATCAGGCGAAAAACCGCGCTGGTCCCCGCCTGCCCGGTCCGGGGTGGACCGGTCCGCTCGCGAGGTCGCGCCGTCGGCGCGGCCCGGACGTCGCCGCACCGCCGACGCAGGTTCTCCGTCGGCGCCCCGGCCGGCACCGGACGACCGACCCCGCCCGACCTGGTCACCCGACCCCAGCGCACCACGGCCTACCGCCGCCGGTTGATGCGCCGCACACACCCTCCCCCTGCTTGACAACTAGTAAGTGCACCAGGTAGTCTCTTGACAAGTGGTAAGAGCGAGAGGGAGACTCGGATGAGCAAGGACATCGACCAGTTGCTCCACGAGCTGCGGGCGCAAGGCTGGCGGGTGACCCGGACCCGCAACAACCACTACCGGGCCTATCCCCCGGACGGCCACGGCACCCCGGTCGGGCTACCGGGGACACCCAGTGACCACCGGTCGCTGGCGAACACGATCGCGTTGCTCCGCCAGCGCGGCTTTATCTGGAAGGGACGGTGAGAGGCATGGCCCGGTACCCCGTGTCCGTCGACGTCGTCATCGACGGCCCCATCAGCGAGGACCAGTCCGACGAGCTGCTGACGGCCTGCGAACCGGACAGCGGCGCGCTGAGCGCCACCGACCCTGACGTGAGCCCCGGCCGGCTCACCCTCATCGTCGACGTCGCGTCTTCGAGCCTGCGCGCCGCGGCCGGGCGGGGACACGACCGCGTCCTGGCCCTCGTCGAACAGGTCGGGCTGAAGACCCAGTCCGTCGAGCGCCTCGAGGTCATGACCGAAGACGCTCAGGCGACCGCACCACACGTCATCCCCGAGCTGGTCTCCCAGACCGACATCGCCCACATGTTCGACATCAGCCGGCAGCGAGTCATCCAGCTGCGGCAGAAGGGGCACCTCCCGGACCCGGTGATGAAGCTGTCCGGTGGCCACGTCTGGGTCAAGGCCGACGTCGTCGAAGCCAGCAAGCACTGGAATCGTCGTGCGTCGGTTCACGCGACCGCGCCGGCCCCGCCCGACCCGGCCCGGGCGACGCTCGTCCGCCGCCGCCAGCGCCCCGAGGCTCACGTGCCAGCTGCCGTACCCGTCCGGGCAACCCAGACCCGCCGGCGCACTGGTTGACCCACCCGGTCGGCACGGCACCGTTGCATCAACCACCTCTGCGAGGGGAACCGAAGGTGCTGGACTACGACGAGACCATGCGACTTGGCGCTGGGCAGTACGCGGACGTCGTCGACTGGCTCCGTGGGGTCGGACTGCCGGCGGAGTTTGTCCAGACCGGGGGAATGAACGCGGCGATCGAGGCGGTCTTGGAGGGGGCCAGCGACTGCTTGTGGCCGACGACGAGGACTCGCTGGCCTGGGTGCGTGCCGAACACCGCGGGTGGTCGGTCGGGCTGTATCCGGCGGGGGAGGGCGTCGATGCGATTTCCTTCGCCACCACGGGGGACGGCGACGTGGGGGCTCTGCTGCGGCTGGTCAACCGAGTCGTCCGTGCCGGCTACGGCCGGCGCCGGGCAGCGCCGGGCAGCGCCGGGCAGCGCCGGACGGTGACCTGCCGCAGAAGCCCACGGCGGAAAGGCGTGGCGTGGCGCGGCGCGTCGAGTCCAGATCTTGTCGGTAGCGGCCCATAGCGTGCAGCGCATGCCCTCCCCTTCTCCGGCGCCCGTCGCACCAGTCGGCTACACCGCGTGCGACGCGCCTGCGGTGGGCGCCCGCCTGCGCGAGCTCCGCCTCGCGGCCGGGCTCACCCAGGCCGGCTTGGCGGCCCGGCTGGGAAGTACCCAGTCGGCTGTAGCCAGGCTCGAGGCGGGCGGGCAGAAGCTCAGCTTGGCTTCACTGAGGCGTGTCGCGGCCGAGTTGGGGTCCAACGTCGAACTGGTCATCTCCGGACCGGGGGAGCGCTGATGACCCGAGCGGCCCAGCGGTACGCGGCCGTGTCGCTGTTCTCCGGCTGCGGGGGAATGGACCTCGGCGCTGAGCAGTCCGGCAAGGCGCAGGTCGTGTGGGCGGTCGATAACGAGCACTGGGCGGTAGAGACCTACCGGCGCAACCTGGGCGGACACATCGTCGAGGCGGACATCACCCAGACCCCCGTGCCGGACGTGCCGTGCGACATCCTCCTGGCCGGCCCGCCCTGCCAGGACTACTCGACCCTGTGGAACTGGGATGGGCTGAAGACGGCCCGGGGGAACCTGTTCCGCCAGGTCGCGCGGTTCCTGGACGAGCTTCGCCCAGCCGGCTTTGTCCTGGAGAACGTGCCGGGGCTGCTGTCCGCCAACCGGGGTACCGCATGGACCCTCGTTCGGCACGCGCTGCGGTCCCCGTCGAGCTTCGCCGAGCGCCGCGACGGGGTCCCCGGCGTCAGGTACGACCTGACCGCGCAGGTGGTGGACATGGCCGACCTCGGGGTGCCGCAGCACCGGGAGCGCCTGATCGTGATCGGCGTCCGGCACGACCTGCGCACCCAGCCGGTGGTGTTGCCCACCACCCAGTTCGCGCGCGAACCGAGGACGGTGGCAGAAGCCCTGGACCGATCGCCGCTGGACGACGCAGCGCCGAACCACGAGCGCGGGCTGGACAGCTATGAGGTGGTGGAGCGGCTCAAGCTGATCCCCCCCGGCGGCAACTTCGAGGCCATCCCCGCGGACCACCCGCTGGCCGTGAAAGGGCTCATCAGCCACGTCTACCGGCGATTGGATCCGTCCAAGCCCGCGTACACCATGATCGCGGGCGGAGGCGGCGGAACCCACGGCTACCACCACACCGAGCCGCGGCGGCTGAGCAACCGGGAGAAGGCACGGCTGCAGGGGTTTCTGGACACGTTCGTGTTCGAGCACGGCTGTGGCCCCGGGGTGAAGGAGTCCCGGTCGGCGTACCCACGGGTCCGCCGGCAGATCGGCAATGCGGTCCCGCCGCCGGCGGCCGAGGTGATCGTCGAGGCGCTTGCCGACACACTCCGCAAAGCCGGGGTCCGCCCCCGGAGCACCCGCGAGCTCGCTGCGGCCCGCCGGCACGGTGCACAGCCGGTGCGCGCCGCGCGCGCGCAGGACACCGCAGCCCGGCAGGCTGCCGGGTGATGCCCGACACCGCCGCAGGAGCCGCCGCGCCCGCGGAACTCCCCGCCGTGGCGGCGCTGCGCGCCCTGTCCGTCTTCAGTGCCGACCAGAGCGGCGCCTACCGGGAGCACGCAGGCGCGCTGTCCGCGGTCCTCGGCGCCGACGCGGAAACCAGGCTTGCCGGGTTCGTGGCTGGGTGGGCAGCTGCGGGCACCGCTGGGGTCGTCATCCTCACCGGCAACGCAGGGACGGGGAAAACCGCTGTCGCCGAGGCGTACTGCCGCGCGCTCGGTACTGCGCTGCCCGAGGTCGACGCGACCGTCGAAGCCGCCCCAGGCCGGCTGGTCGTCAAGGACCTCTCCGGCCTCCCCGGCCCGCCGGCACGGCTCGAAGCGCTGCGAGCCGTGCTCGCCGCGGCTGCGGGAGGCGGCCAGGCGATGGTGTGCGCCAACGAAGGGGTGATGCGGGACGCGCTCGGCGAGCTCGGCGACCCCGACGTCGCTAACGCGCTCGAGTCCGCGCTGCGCCACGGGGCCGCCACGGTCGGGCTGGTGACCGTCATCAATGCCAACCGGCAGCGGCCGACCGCCAACCGGCTGTGGGGCCAGCTGGTGGACTACCTCACCCGGGAAGAGCTGTGGGGCGGGTGCGACCAGTGCCCGTTTGACGCCGGGGGCTGCCCGATGCGCAGCAACGCTGCTGCTCTGCGCGACCCGGCGGTGCGCGAGCAGCTGCGAACACTGGTGCGGCTCGGTACCGGCGAAGCGGTTCCGACCCTGCGGGAGGTCCTCGCGATCCTGTCCTGGGCGGTCGTCGGCAGCGATAGCTGCGCGGCCGTTAAGGAGGGGGCCCGCGACCTGGGAGCCGATGCGTACACCGCGACCAGCGGCTACTACACCCGCGCCGTCGGCGGCGGGCTCCCGGCTGAAGCCATCGAGCGGTCGCCGCTCCTATCGGGGATGCGCCGGGCTGGCCTGGGTGACGTCAGCGACCTCGAGGCCGACGGCTGGCTGCGGGACACCTCCGGTGCCCCGCACGCCGTCCGCGTCCTAGCCGGCGATCCCGGCGCCAAGCCGGGCAGCGAAGCGGGCGTGGACGGCGACGGCGCAGCGTCCGCTGCCCCCGTCTGGAACCCGGCCCGGCTGGACGGGAGCGTTTCCCCGCTGGACCGGGTTCTGACCCAGCAGCGGTCGATGACCTTCCACGCGCTGGGCGAGATGGTGAGTACCGATGAGGACCTGACTCGCGTCGAGGACGGCCTCACCGCGCTGGTCAACGCCAACCGGCCAGAGGATGCGCCAGCCCGGTCCTTGTGGCGTCAGCGGTTGTTCTTCGAGGCGGCCGGCGACCTCGGCGGCCCGGCCGCGGCGGCCCGCCGGCTGCTCGACTACCGCTACCTTCCCGAGCTGTTGGCGCTGGCCCAGACCGCCAGCGTGGGCGGGGACACCGTCCTGGCGCGCACCGAGCTCGTGCGTGGCCTGAACTTCCTCGTGACCGGATTCGCCAGCCCCTACGAGGGGCTGGTAGTCCCCGACCCGGCGTGCCTGTTCGCGCGGGACCCCGGGGCGTTCCGCCCGGCCCGACCATCGCTGGTTCACAGCCAGGTCCCCGTCGACAAGCTGAGCGTGTCGGTTCCGGACCGAGGGCTGGTCGAACAGCTGCTGGATGTCGACCACCTCGACGTCGAGCTGGTCGTCGGCGGCGACTCGGCGCTGTTGCTGCGGATCGGGCCACGGATGTACGAAGCGATCCGGGAAGCCGCGCAGTACCAGGGGCCCGTCGGGCAGGGAGTCGCGGAGATGAACGACCTGCGCGGGTTCTACGGGCGGCTCGCCGAGGCCCCGGCCGCCGACGACAGCCTGCGGGTAGCCGACCCCGACAGCGTCCCGCCTGCTTTGGTGACCATTGGGCTGCCCCACTTCGCGGGTGGACGCTGATGGCCACCCCGCGGAGCCTGTCCCCGGGGAGCATCGCCCGCAGCCTGTTCACGCTGGACCCGGACCGCGATGAGCGGGCCCCGCAGCTGTGCGCGGAAACGCTGCTCACCCTCGCCGAGAACGGTTACACCGCACCCGACGACCCGGAGCGGTTGCGCAGCCCCAAGCGGCGCCGGTTTGCCCTGCGCAGCCTCGCCTTGGCGCACAACTTCCTCGCCGGTGATGACGTCCCGGGCCGGGCCGGCGACGACGAGACCAGCGTTTCCCAGTACGGGCAGGCCCTTGCCGAAGGCCGGGAGGTCCGAGGTTCGGCGAACCTCGCGCTCGCCCGCACCACTCTCGAGGGACTCGTTGACCCTGACACCGTGCGCGGCCAGCCCGGAGCCTCGCTGCTTCGGCCGTTCCACGAGTCGCTGCTGTGGTACGACGCCCGCAAGCCCAGCCCGCGCCGCGCGAACTACAGCGTGCGCAAGGTCTACATGCGCGGCAGCGGCATCACGATCGCTCGGATGCTCGCCGACCCTGCCGACCCTGCCGCGGCCGCGGCCGGCCGCCGCGCCGTCGCGGAGATCCGCCAGGTCTTGACCGCGCCGAGCCCGCTGGCTGCGATCAGCAAGCGGCTCGAGTCCGCGCTGGAGTCCGCCGACGCCTACACCTCCCACCCGGACACCGAGGTGGACGAGATAGCGGCGTGGAAGCAGGGCGGCGACCCGGCGCTGGCCGAGCTCGCGGGCCAGTTGTGCCGGCACGCCGAGGGCGTGATGCTCCAAGGCGGAGCCAGCGGCCCCGCGCGGCTGTGGCAGCTGCGGACGGTCCTCGCGCTCGACGTCGCGGTGCACGCGCTGCGCACGGCCTGGGCCGCGACCGAAACGCCTGAGGCCGAGCGTTACCTGCTGCTCAGCTTCGGGGGCGTTACCCGCGCGCAGGACCCGGTCCGGCAGAAGTCCGAGGACTCCTACCGGCGCGCCCGGATCCGGTTGGGCGATGCCACCGTGCGGACCCTGGCTCGGGAGATGCGCCGGCTGCGCACCGAGAACCGCAGCCGGCCGTGGGTCGTGGAGTTTGAACCCCGCAGTGGGCTGGCTGACGACAATGACCCGGGCAGCGTCAGTAGGCGCCTGCGGGTGCTTCCGGCCGGTAGCGCGGAGGAGGAGTACCTCAAGCTCGCCCGCTACTCGGTCGAGAACGCCAACTACAGCCGGGGCGAGGACGGGTTCAGGGTGTTGCTGCAGTCCGTGGGGCTGCTCGGGGGGACCCGTTACCCGTTCCTCACCGCGTCCGCGGACCTGCTTGGGGCGCTGGTCGGTGCCCTGTCCGCGGAGATGCCGCTGGCCAGCCACGACTTCTTCGGCGCGGTGCGCCGGGAGTGGGGACTTGTGATCAACCAAGAGACGGCGGCGGGGACGAACCTGTCCGGCCAGCTCGATGGCGCCGGGCTGGAGCGCAACGCCCGCCGTGCGGAGAAGCTGATGAGCCAGTCCGGGCTCGCGCTGGGCCTGTCGGACCGCACGACGGTGGTCGGCGAGCGCGCGCAGCGGACCCGGCCGTGAGCCGGCGGCTGGGCGCGGCGCTGGCCGCACACATCGACCGGCTCCCCGGAACGGCGCGGTTCGTAATCGTTGAAGGAGTACCGGCGGACCTCGCGGAGGGGATGGTCGCCGCGTGGGGGCCGGACCTGCCGCCCCTGCGGGTGGTTTCGGCCGATCCGGCGCGGTTTGGTCCGTACGCCCTGTCCGGAGTCTCCGGGACAGCGCTGCGTAACAGCCGGGAGAACGGCGAGGCCCGCGGTCTTGCGCTCGTGCTCTGCGAGGGCCAGCAGGTGCCGGATCGGCAGTCGTTGAACTTGTTCGAGTCGGTGTCCCCGAGTCAGCTGCTCGACACTTCCGGACTGGCGCTGCTTGCCCAGCAGCTGCCCGCGGTGCCTCTGGACGGCCCGCTCCGGGCGGTCCGCGACGCGGTCGTTCTCGCGGGTGCGGCCAGCCAGCCCAGCGCGGCGGCGGTCGCCGCGTACTTGGACCGGGTCGCTGCCGGTGGCGATCCGATGCGGGCGCTGCCCGCCCTCGGTGGATTCACGGACCCCGCGGCCGGCGATCGGGTCGATAGCGCACGGATCGGGGACAACTTCAAGCTCGCGGCGCGCCGCACGAGCGAGGACTTGCTCCGGCCCCGGGACTACGCGGACCTGCGGCGGCGGGCCAAAACTGTTTTTGCCCGGCGTCCGGGGCTGAGCGGCCCCGGGGCCGCCGAGGCGGCTGCCGACGAGGTGATGGGGCTGCTGCAGTCGGGTAGTGACGAGGTTCTCGCGAAACTGCAGTACGACGAAGCCCGGGAGGTCCTGGAGCAGAAGAGCCCGGACCTTGCCAGAGCCGCGACCAGGGCGATCGCCGACTTCCGCCGAGGCCTGCCGCTCGACAGCCAGGCGGCAGCACTGCCCTGGGACCGGTACGAGCAGACCGCGCAGGCCCTGCGGCGCGCAGCGGAGAACCGGGAGGGAGCTCAGGAGCTGCTCGAGCTCGACGATGCCCAGCAGCGGCAGCTGTTCGACAGGTCGTTGCGCGGCAAGCTCGAGCGGCTGCTCCACGACAAGGCAATCAGCGGCAGCAGTCCCTCCTGCCCAGAGGCGGCGATGGCCAGGGCCACTCAGCAGCTCGGCGGGATCATCCAGACGGTGCAGGTCGTCAGCTCCCACGCCGATGAGCCTGCCAACCCGTCGAAGGCCCGGCAGATGATCACCCTCGCCTGCGCTCGCCTGCGCCTCGGCGCACTGATGCACCGCTGGAACGACGACGAAGGCGACATCGACGGCCGGCTGCTCAAGCCCGCTGACGACGGGCAGGTCCTCGAGGCTTTCGCCGAAGCCGACCTGTCTGCTCCGGGGGACCTCCCTCCGATCCAACTGCGCCTGCAGGGCCACGACGCCAGCGCAGTCCAGGTTTCGTGGAAGCCCGACCTCGACGACGCGGCGCTGCTCCGCGCCGCGCTGCTGTTTGCTGAGCAGCCCACGCTGACCCTGCACATGCCGGGCGAGCCGACCCTGCGCGCGTTCTGCTCGGCCGCCACCCCCACCCAGGACCCCGTCCCGCCGGCGCTGCTTCCCCTGGCTCAGCAGCTCACGGACACCGCCCGCAAGCTGCTCAGCCGTGGCTTGGACCCCGCGCTGCTCAACGCGTGGACCGCCGCGTGGACCGCCGCGTGCGCGGCCTGCGAGGCAGCCGGCGACACCGCCAGCGCCGAGGCGCTCACCCTCGCGGGTGCCGTTACCGGCGGGGACCGCGCTGCCGCGCTGACCGGGCTCGCCCCGATGAAGGCGGAGTGGCTCGCCCAGTACCTGTCCGCGCTGTGGGAGCTGCTCGGTCGCGCCGATACCCCCGATACCGAGACCAAGCCCGTGGCCGCCACCGCGGCCGCGGTGGCGCGGACCACCGCGTCCCAGCACCCAGCGCACCTCCGTCTTTCCACCCGGGACGACCCGCTGGTCCCGACCAGCGAGGGACGTCTCTGGGGGCTGTACGGGGGTAGGACGGCGCGAGACGAGAGCGGGTACGCCGGAACCGCGCTGACCTCGGTGCTCGCCCGGCTGCTGACCCTCCAGCCCGAAGCCGCCGGTCACCTGCGCTGCCTGGCCTGGGGTCCCGGGGCCGCCGACCTGCTCGCTGAGCAGGCGCTCGCGGTCATCGGCCGCAAGGTCGGCGGCGCCGTCGTGGGCAAGGTCGAAATCTTCTGCGTGGGCAAGGGACCAGACGACCGGCCCGGCCGGACCACGCTCGCCGCCGCCGACCGGGAGCTGGCCGGCGAGCGGGATGTCCTGGAACTGCGCTACCTCGACAGCCTCGACCAGGCCCTGGCCGCGCTCCAACCCGCCGGCGGCGCGCCGAGCGTGCACCTGGCGTTAGTCACCGGGCTCACCGACGGCGGGCAGCGGCTTCGGGTGTACCCCGTCGACGTCGCGCCCCCCGCTGGCGACACCGAAGTGCTGTTCGCTCCCCGCACCTGGCAGCGTCCCCGGGAGGCGGGGCGGACCCTGCTGATGCCGCCCGCAGCAACGGCTGCAGGACAGGCGTGGCTGCGGCTGCAGAACGCCGTCGACGACGCCTGGCCCGAGCCGGGCCGGCTCTTGAAGGTGCCCGAAGCGCGCACCGGCACCCTCGACGTAGCCGCCCGGCTGCAACAGGTGCACGAGCTGGCGCTGTGGGTTGCGACCCTGGACCGCTACGCGACCCGGGACACCCTCGAGCAGGCAATGGGCCCGGACAACGTCGCAATCCTCCACCAGGAAAGGCGGCTAGGCAGCGACAGTCCCCTGTCGCTCGTGCTCAGCCAAAAGTCCGGCGGCCCCGCCGACCGGGCGATCGGCCGCAGCCTGCGCGCCGCGGGCATCGTCGCGGACCGGGGCGCCGCCTTCGACATCGGAACGGACATCCGCAAGGTCGCCAGTCAGGGCTACGGAATACTCGCGCTCCAGGCAGCCACCAGCGGCGCCGGCATCAACGAACTCGTCGGCCACGTCGTCGCATTCAGCCTGCTCGCGACCACCGCCACTCCCTGGCCGCTGCCCCCGAACTGCCGCGTCCTGCTGGTCAGCCTCGACGAGTACCGACACTGGTTTCCCGGCAAACGGGCGGACCTGCTCGCAATCGCGCTCGACCCCGGCGATGGCGGCGTCCACATCGCCGCCATCGAAGTCAAGGCCAGGCGCAGTAGCGACCTGGACTCCGCGAGCGATGCTCTGGACCAGCTCAGCCAGACGCTCTCCGCAACCCGCTGGGCCGCCTATCCCGAGGCTGGGTCGGTCTACAGCCGGCTGTGGCTCAACCGCATCACCGAGGCCGCGTACTCCGTGGCCCGCGAGTCCCGCTTCAAGCTCGACGCCGACGAGATCGCCGCTCTCGAAGCCTTCCGCCTCGGGACTGGAACGCTGGAGTGGGCCGGGGTAGGGCTCGTATTCGGCCCCAACGTGGAGGACCGACACCAGCACTACCCGCAGAAGGTGGCCGGCGACATTGTTCCCGTCGCCATGCACCACATCAAGCTCACCGAGGCCCTGCTCCGCACTGCGACCAAAGTCCGGCTCACCGAGCTGCGCACTGTTGAGGCCGCCGCCAAGCCCCTCGAAGGCGGGCGGCTGCGCCGCCGGCCCGAACGCTTATCCGGTGGTGCCGCCCCCGCGCCGGGGCCGGCCGGACCGGAAACCCCCGCCGGTACAGCAGCAGCAGACCCCACCGCGGCCCGACCGGCCGACGCGGACATCCCCGGTGCCGCACGATCGGGCGCCGCGGCGGTGGGAACCGGCGATCTCCCGGGCCCCGTTTCGGCGGAAGGCTCCGGATCAGGCGCCGATGCTGCGCCGCCCGCGGAAGCACCCAGCGGGTCCGGCGGCGCGCGACTCGACGGCGCAGCCGCTGACCCTGACCAGTCCAGAGGCCCAGCTCCGGCCGGAATCCCCGGACAGGCCGCCGCGGCCGATGCGTTCCACGCGCCGCTGTTCGGGTGGGACATCACTCGCGGCGGCGAGGTCCGGTGGCACCCCGCGGGATCTGGCCAGGACCTGCTCAAGAACGGGCACGTCGAGATCTGGGGCTCGTCTGGTATGGGCAAGACCCAGTTTGCGATGGCTCTGCTCGCCCAGCTCGCCCTCCACAGCGGCACACGCTTCGGCATCGCCGACTTCAAGAACGACTACAGCGACGACACCGGTTTCCCCGGCCGGGCCGGCGCGGAGTTCCTCGACCTCTGGAACGGCGGAGCTCCCTACAACCCGCTCGCCCTGGACAGCGACTTGGACAACGAGCGGGCCATCGACACCGCTGTCATCGAGCTCCGCGACACCGTGGAGGAAGCTGCCAGGAGCTTCACTCGGATCGGGGTGCGGCAGCGAGCCAAGCTGGAGAAGGCACTGCGCGCCGCCTACGCGGCCGGCCGCGCGGAGAACCGGTGGCCGACCCTGCGGACACTGGATGACCAGCTCGACGACGACCTGGCCGGCGTCATGGGAGACCTCACCCGGCACAACCTGTTCGGCGCGGGGAGGCCTCTCGGCGACGTCGTCGACCGCAACGTCGTGTTCGGGCTGTCGAAGATCCCCGGCAACGGCCAGACCACCGTGCTGGCGGCCGCGTTCATCCTGTCATCGCTGCTGATCCGCGTGCAGAACCTGCCGCCGGTCCCCAACACCGTCCGCTACGTCGCGGTCGTCGACGAAGCGCACCGCGTCGCGTCGTTGCAGGCCATCAAGACGATGATCCGCGAAGGCCGCTCCAAGGGGCTCGCCGTACTGCTCGCCACCCAGCAGCCGCTGGACTTGGACCCGGTCGTCCAGACCAACGCCGCCACCAAGATCTGCTTCGGCCTGCCCGACGCGACCGTGGCGAGCATGGCCGCCCGGCGCCTAGAGCCGGACAACTCCCGACTGGCCGAGCAGATCCGGACCCTAGGCGCGGGAGAGGCCTTCGTCAGCATGGGCGGGTCCGCGCCCCGGCTGGTCCGGATGGTCCAGCTCTACCGGGACGGCGATGCACTCGGCATCCCGCCCGCACAGTGACGGCGCCGGCCCGCGGCGCGGCGGGCAAGCCGCCCGGCCGTTCGGGCCGGCCGGCGACCGCCGCCCGGACCACCCAGCCCGACCCGGACAACCAGTCGTGGGCAAGCACCCCGGCTGTCCGGGCGCGGATGCAGCGGCAGCCCACCCGCGACACCGCCCCCGAGCTACGGCTCCGCCGGGCGCTGCATGCAGCCGGGCTCCGGTACCGGGTCGACGCGCCGCCCGTGCCTGGGCTGCGCCGCCGCGCCGACATCGTATTCGGTCCCGCCAAGGTCGCCGTATTCGTTGACGGCTGCTTCTGGCACGGCTGCCCCCGCCACGGTGCCCGTATCCCGCACGCCAACCCGGGCTACTGGACCGGGAAGGTTGCCCTCAACCGCGGCCGCGACGCAGACACCGACCGCCAGCTGGCCGCCGCGGGCTGGCTGTCCGTGCGCGTCTGGGAGCACGAGGACGTCTCAGCGGCCGCCCAGCTTGTCGCCGACACGGTCCGGACCGCACGGAACGCCCAACCCGCGGCGTGAGGGGTGCTGGTGGAAGACGGCCCGCTACAGGTGTAGCCCGATCAGGCCGCAGCGAACAGGTTCGCCCAGTGCCAGTCTAGGTAGCGGGCCGCTGGGGGAGCGGCGCCCTCCGGAAGGCGCAGCAGAACACCCAGCGGCGGCCGCCCGCGTACTCGAGCGCTGTGGCGGGCGTGGTCAGGTGACGGTGATGCCAGCGGCGGCGGCGTTGGTGAAGGGGTCGTCGATGAGGACGACGTCGCGTCCGGCGCGGTCGAGCAGGCTCGCGGCGATCCCGGCGCGCAGCCCGCTCGCGCAGTGCACCCAGACGGTGCCCGGGGGGATGTCGCCGAGGTGGGTGAGCAGGTCGTGGATGGGGATGTTCACCGCCCCGGGGACCGAGCCGGCGCGGTGCTCCTCGGTCCGGCGGACGTCGAGCAGCACCTGGGGGGATGAGCCGGCCCCGGTGGGGTTGGGCTCGGTGCCGCGAAGGGCCACCGGTAGGTCGCCCCAGTGGGCGACGGGGTAGGCGCGGGGGGTCTGGCCGTCGGCGAGGTCGGCGGGGGACCCGGTCGCGGCGCCGGCGAGGTGGTCGATCCCAATCCGCACCAGCTGGCGGCGGGCGGCGGTTACGTCGGCGGGGTCGGCGCCGATGAGGGTCAGCGGCGTCCCCCACGGGGCCAGCCAGCCGACGTAAGTCGCGAACTGCGGCCCGAGCTCGATCTCCACTGTGCCCGGCAGGTGCGCGGCGGCGTAGGCGGTCCGGGTGCGCAGGTCGACCACCCATTCCCCGCCCTCCAGGCGCGCGCGCAGCGCCGCGGGGTCCAGGACCGCGGGCGGGGACGGGTCCGGGGCGCGGGGTCCGGCCCGGTTCAGCGGCGCCATGTGCGCGTAGTAGGAGGGGTAGGCGCTGAGGTTGGCGATGAGCCGGTCGACGAAGGCGTCCTCGTCGGGCTCGGTGAGGGCGTCATTGCGAGCGGCCTCGGCGGCGAGGGTGCTGGTGTCCCCGCCGGTCGCGGCCCCCGACGAGCAGAAGCTGCCGAACCCGTGGGTGGGGTAGATCGCGGTGGCCCCGGGCAGCTCGGCGACCAGGCGGTGGGCCGAGTGGTACTGGGCGTGGGTCAGGTCGTGGGTGCGGGCAGGGTCGATGAGGTCGGTGCGGCCCACGCTGCCGAATAGCAGCGACCCGCCGGTGAAGACCACCGGGTCCCGGTCCCGTCGGACACCGCGTACGCCAGGTGGGTGGGGGTGTGCCCGGGGGTGCTGAGCACCCGCACCGTCATCGACCCCGCGTGCAGTTCGTCGCCGTCGGCGACCGCGAGGCGGGTGAACGCTACGGGGTCGGCGGCGGCGACCGCGTACCGGGCGCCGCGACGTCGGGCCAGTTCCCAGCCGCCGGTCACGTAGTCGTTGTGGATGTGGGTCTCCACCACGAGGGCGCACCGCAGGTGGTGGGCGTCGAGGACGGCCTCGACCCGGTCGAGGTCACGCTGGGGATCGACCACGACCGCGGTGGTGTCGTCGTGGACGACGTAGCTGCGGTCCCCGAGATTGTCGGTGGCGATGACCTCGACCGTGACCATAAACGCTCCTCCGCTAGCACGACCCACTCCGCCCGGCGGCTTGAACTGCCTACCAGATGTCCGTACATGATGACTTTTATGAGGATGGGACAAGTGGTGGGGAGGCGGGGCGGATGGAGGTCGTTGCGGCGGAACCTGTGTCGGGGCCGTCTGGTGACCGCCTGAACCGATCCAATCCGATCCGTTGCCGCTGTGAGCGCAGCTGCACCTCAACCTGGTGCTCCGGTTGAAGGACGGGGACTTCGACGGCTTTCCCCGGCGAGCTCCGGGCTGGCCGTGGAGTACGGGGTGAGCCGCCAGACCGTGCGGGAGGCCACCCGCCGGTTGCGCGCCGACGGGCTCATCGTGGCCGGTCGTGGCCGGTCGTGGCCGGGTCCCGCGGGTGGTGTCCGGTGACATCGACTAGCTGCTGGGGCCTTGTACAGCCTGTTCGCGGCGGCCGAGGCGGCCGCGATGACTCAGCGCAGCCTCGTCCTGTCCCTGACGGTCACGACCTCGGCTGTGGCCGCCCGGATCCTCGGGCTGTCCCCGGCGGCGCCGCTGGTGTACCTGGAACGGGTCCGCCTCGCCGATGACGTCCCCTCGCCTGGGACCGGGTGTGGCTGCCTGCGAACCTGGCCCGGCCGCTGTTGCGGGCCAGGTTCGACTCACACCGCCCTCCAAGGCGGGTTGACCGCCGCTGCAGGGTCCGACTGTCCGGCGGCTTGGAGCACCTGCGGGCGGACCCTCACGCCCTCTGACCGACCGACACGGCCAACCCGCCGACCAGCACAAACCTCAACGCCGGAACCACCCCGACGAAAGATGGAGGTAAACAACGCTCATGGGCACTACACCCAGGGTCGGGCTCCAGGGCAGCCGCGACGAAACCTGACGGTTTGACGACCGTCCGCAGCCCTGCGCAAGAGGTCGGTGAAGTCCCGGCCAGGGCGAGTTAGGCTAACCCCACGGTGGATCCGAGTATGGGGGAGGACGAAGTAAAAGTGATAGATTGGCCACCCGAGTTCGAGCAGCTAGTTTCCCCCCGGCTCACCAACCCACCTCCGCAAGGTGACCTTGACCCGGATTTAGACCTGGCCAACGCCGGGATTGACTCGTTAGAGACGATCGGGTTGTTGGTCGACATCGAGGACACCTTCGACGTGACGATTCCCGATGACCTGCTCACGGTAGAGACGTTTGCGACGCCCGGAGCGTTGTGGGGCTGCGTTCGCCAGTGCCTCCCGCCCCAGGATGGCTGAGCTCGGGCCCATTGCCGGGCCTGACCTGACGGACGGCGCCCCGCAGCCGGATCTCCGCGGCCCGGTGCGGTTCCTGCTGTGGCTGGCGCGCTGCCAGCCGTGGCGAGTGCTGGCCGGCGCAGTGTTCGCATCCCTGTGGATGGTCGCGCTCACTTTACCGCCCTACCTGCTCTCCCGGAGCATCGACGCCTACCTTGCCGGCGAGTCGGCTGGGCGGTTGACCGCATGGGCTGCCACGGTCTTCGGCGCTGGTGTGCTGGGCGCGTGGCTGGCCATCAGTCGGCACCGGACCATGGCCACGCTCCGCATCGAGGGGAACTTCCGGCTGAGCGGGATGCTCGTTAGGCACGCGACCAGGCTGGGCGCGAAACTGGCGCAGCAGGTCAACTCAGGACAGCTGGCATCCCTGGGGCTAAGCGACGTGATGGCAGCCAGCACGTCCCTAACCGTCACCGGACCTGGTGTTGGCGCCGTGGTCGCCTACCTTGTCGTGGGGATCCTGTTGCTGCAGGTCTCCGGCCTCCTGGCCCTGGTTGCGCTCCTAGGCATCCCTGTCCTCGTCGTCGTCATCGGCCCTCTCATGAGCCGTGTCATCGCGTCGCAGGGCTCCTACCGCAACGAGCAGGGCACCTTGAGCGCACAGCTGGTGGACGCCGTGGCCGGCCTCCGGGTGCTGAACGCCTTCGGCGGCAAGGCGCGCTACCAGCAGCGCTTCGACGACACGTCGGAGCGGCTGCTCGAGCAGGGCTACGGGGTGGCCTCAGTGATGAGCTGGGTCAACGCCGTCGGCGTCGGGCTGCCGGCCGTCTTCCTAGCCTGTGTCACGTGGCTGGCCGCACGGATGGTCGCGGCCGGCGACATCAGCCCGGGCGAGCTGGTGGCGGTCTACGGTTACACGGCGGTGTTGGTCGTCCCCGTCAGCTCCTTCATCGAGGCGGCCGGCATGATCGGAAGCGGCGTCGTCGCCGCCCGCCGGATCATCGCCTTCTTGTCGACCGAGCCAGACGAGGTGCCGAGCGGTCCCGCACTCACCCGGCCCAAGGCCACGGCACTCCTGAGCGACGCCGAGACGGGGGTAAGTGTGGCCCCGAATGCCTTTGTGGCCCTCGTATGCGACTCGACTGCAACCGCCACCCGCTTGGTGAACCGCCTTGGGGGCCTCGAGCCGTCCGAGGCCACCTGGGGGGAGCAAGCCCTGCAGGACTGTGCCTCCGCCGAGCTCCATCGCCGGATTCTGGTCGCGGAGCCGGATTCGGAGATCTTTGCCGGCACGATCGGCGAGCTGGTGCGGGGTCACCGCGTTGACGCGACGCAGGACGAGGTCCGTGCCGCCCTCCAGGTCGCTGGAGCCGAGGATGTGCTCGCCGCGGTTGGCAACAACCTCGAGGGTTGGGTGGAGGACGGCGGGATGAACCTCTCGGGGGGACAGCGCCAGCGCCTCCGGCTGGCCCGCGTCGTGATGCAAAGGCCCGAGCTGCTGCTCGCCAACGAGCCGACCTCGGCCTTGGATGCGCACACCGAGACCGTGGTGGCTCAGCGACTCCGTGAGGAGCGGCACGGGCTCCAGACACTGATCGCGTCGACGTCGCCGGTGGTCCTCGCTCACGCGGACGTAGTCTTCTTCGTCAAAGCGGACCGGCTCGTCGCGACCGGCACCCACGTGGAACTACTGGGCGACCCGGAATACCGACGCCTGGTCACGAGAGGGAACAACGCCGAGCTGCGGGAGGTCCCGTGACGACACCGGACCATAACGGCCTAGTCCTGCCGATCGCGGATCGGCCGCAGGTACGGGCGGCGATCATGAGGGTCCTGATTCGTGACCGTCGTGGCTTCGCTGCTGTGCTGAGCCTCACCGTGCTCGCGTCGCTCACGGGCCTCGGAAGTCCATGGCTCATCGGGTCCTTGGTGAACGCAGTCCGAGACGGCAACGCCTCGCAGTACGTGGACCGGTACGGCGCCTTGCTGGTCGGGCTCGCGGTGTGTCAGCTCCTCCTCACCCGTTGGGCGACCCTGTCCGGCATCAGGTTCGGGGAGCGGGCCCAGGCGTCGATCCGGAGGGAGTTCCTCGACGGTGCCCTTAGGATGCCGCCACGCTTGGTCGAGCGGGGCGGGCAAGGCGATCTGGCTGCTCGTGGGGTTAGCGATATCCGGCTTGTGGGTGACTCACTGAACAACGCCATCCCTGCTTCGGCGGTGTCTCTCGCTCAGGCTCTACTGATCGCGATCGCTGCCATCGTGGTGGACCCGCTGGTCGGTGCTGTGGGGCTGCTCGGGCTGTTCGGTGTGCTCGCGTCGACGCGTTGGTACCTCCGACGTGCCCGTAATGCGTACCTCGCTCAGGGCGCAGCGATGTCCCGGCACGCTGGTCAGCTCGGCGCGACGCTACGAGGGGCTCGCACCGTCGAGCTGCTGGGGCTGCAGCAGCAGCGACGAGAGGCGAGCGACGCAGCGATCTCGGCGAACCGGCGCGCGCAGCGCCGCACCCTGGCGTTGCGCAGCGTCTTCTACCCGAGCATCGACATCTCAGTCGCCGCCCCCACCGGATTGGCGTTGCTGTTAGGCGCCGTCCTCGCCAGCCACGGCGCCACGACAGTGGGTGCGGTCGTCTCGGTCACCCTCTACATGCAACAGCTCGCGCAGCCGACGTCCACGCTGCTGCTGTACGTGGAACAGCTCCAGAGCTGTTCGGCTGCGTTCGCCCGCGTCGAGGGCATCACCGAGTACTTGAATGACCGTCCCGAGACAGGCGAGGTTCCACCGAACGACGACACCCTCCGCGTCGACTCGGTCGCCTTCGCGTACGACGAGGTCGACGTGCTGCACCACGTCAGCCTGACGGCGCGTCCTAGCGAGCGCCTCGCCATCGTGGGGGCGTCCGGTGCGGGAAAGTCCACCCTCGGCATGCTGATGGCCGGCGACGACGCGCCCCGCACCGGCTCGGTGACGGTAGGCGGTGTCCCGGTCGTAGGGCTGCCCGGCGAAATCCTGCGCAGCCATGTGCTGCGGGTGACGCAGGAGCAACACCTGTTCCACGGCACCCTGCGTGACAACCTGTCGTTGGCCGCTAGCGGCGCCGCCGACGCCGCGCTGGAGGCTGCGTTGGAGCAGGTGGGGGCAACTTGGGTCTCAACCTTGGATGACGGGCTGAGTACAGTCGTCGGGGACGGGGGCGCGTTCCTCCACCCGGGACAGGTCCAGCAGATTGCGTTGGCGCGGGTGGTGCTGGCCGACCCTCACACTGTCATCCTGGACGAGGCGACGAGCCTGCTTGATCCCGTGACCGCGCAGTCGACCGAGCGTGCTCTCGCCGACGTCCTGGCTGGGCGCACGATCATCTCGATCGCCCACCGCTTGCAGACGGCGCGGGATGCCGACCGGGTCGTGGTCATGGAGGCTGGAACCATCTCGCAGGTGGGCACGCACGACGAGCTGCTTCGGCGAGGGGGTGTCTACGCCAGCCTCTGGAATGCATGGTCGGGCCAGGCCCCCGGCTCGGGGAGCAGCTGAGCTAGTTGGACCCAGTGCTCACAGTCTGGGCTAGGATGTCAAAGGCCACCCGAATCCGACAGCAATGGGAGTAATGGTGACAGAGATCAGTTGCCGCCCGCTCACGCCGGTGCTCGGCGCGGAGGTGGAGGGCGTCGACCTTGGCGCGGACCTTCAGCCCGACGTCGTCGCTCGCTTGCGCGAGGAGCTGCTGCGGCATAAAGTCCTCATTTTCCGCGATCAGCCGATGGACGACGCCCGCCACGTCGCGCTCACCGCCGCCTTTGGGGGTGCCACCGCGGCCCACCCCATTGTAAATGGACTGCGCGATACGCCAGCCGTGCTGCGGACTGTGCTGTCGAAAGATCGGCTCGGCCTGGCCGAAATGGAGGCTGGCCTCGGCCAGCTTCTTGGGGAAAGCGCTCCGAGCCATCTCCGCACCGGGTGGCACATCGACAGCACCTTCGTCGCCAATCCCACCGCCATCACCATCTTGCGCGGCGTACAGATTCCTCGAACCGGTGGCGACACTCTTTTCGCCGACCTCCAGGCGCTCTACAACGGCCTTTCGCCGTCGCTTCGGGCTTACCTCGATACTCTGCAGGTGGTGCACTCACGGCACGATTCCTCGGCGCCGCCGCGTTTCGACGGTAAACCAGCCGGCCCCTTCGTCGCTGTCCATCCGTTGGTGCGGGTCCACCCCGAGACGAGCGCGCGAGTCTTGTTCGTCAGCAGTGTTTTCATGCAGGTAATCCGCGGACTCAAGCCACGCGAGAGTGCAGCCTTGCTAAACTTCCTCCTCGACGAGCTCGCCGGGCGCGACGAGATCCACGCCCGGATCGGTTGGGAGCCGGACACCCTTGTCATGTGGGACAACCGGGCCGTGGCCCACGCGGGACCGGTGGATGGTCTCCTGTTCGAGGAGGAGCGCATCGTCCATCGCACGACGGTCGTCGGCGACCTCCCTTGCGGTCCCGACGGCTTTGTTTCGCGCGCCCTGATGGGGAATCCGTTCGAAGCGATCGCCTGATCGCCGTCGCCGAGCACACCGCACCGTAGAACGCGAGCGAACGGCCCTCCGTACCTGGCGAGCGCTGAGCACCGACATCGATTTAGTGGCACTAGTGCGGGAGGTTCTGCTGCTCCATGCTGCAGGACGAACCATTTTGCAGGACGACGCATACCTCCCTTGTACACGACAGACGGCAGCTTTGCCCGCAGCCTCGCGCTATTGAGCGACCTATGGGGCGACCGGCCCCTCTCGGTACGAAGCTGATCAATAAGGGCCTGGCGAACCTGCGTCGAGGCCAACCCAGGGCACAGGGTTTGACAATCCTGTTCTACCGGGAGACCGCGCTGTCGGTGGTGATCGTGGCAGCCGCCCATTTCAGCGCATTCCGCACTAGCGCCCATAACCGCCCTCTCCGCGCAGTTCCTGGGGCCGGCCGACGTCACGCGGATCGCCAGGATGGCTGCGGCGCACTGGGGGGCAGCCACATCCGACTGCTCGCCCCGCTGCTGCCTGCCGCGGCTTCGCGGTCTTCGGCCACGCTCCCGAGCGCAGCGCCACTCTGATCGTCGCTCTCGCCTGCCTCGAGGTGGGCGCGGCGCTCGAAGCCGCCGGGTCGGTCGAGTAAGCGGATCGCGGTTCGGACATCGTGATTGCCACGACCAGGCGGGTATATCCCTTGGTCGTGACTCCAGCCGGGCGTGCTCGTCGCCCACGTTTCGCTGGACGAGGTGCTGCCCGAGGTCGTGCGCGAGGCACACCCGGTCATCGTGGCCGATTCACTTCGGCCCGTGCCGACAAACGACGGCTGCTCAGTCGAATGTACCGAACCGGCGGGATGGTCGGCCCGGACGAAGATGCGTTCACCGACCCCACCGAGCCCACTCGTACCGGTGCCATCGAACCTTGGGCCTCGTCGGCGCGACGCATGGACGCATCCCCGGCCGAGCTAATCGTGGGCCGCCATCCTGGCCGCACCCACCCGGACGAGGTGGTGCTCGGCAACCCCTTCGGCATGAAGATCTCTGGATGTTGCGCTGGACGTAGCGGAAGTGGCGGAGCGCAGCCAGCTCGATGTCGTGCTCGAACGTTGAGCAGCCGCCGAGCACCTGCGTTCGCGACACCGGGTCAGAGAGCTGAGCTGGTCGCCTCAACCTCGGCGCCGGCGACCGCAGGGCTGAGCACCGTGCCCTCGGCGTACAGGCGGTCGAGCGACATGGTGAGCAGACCCGCGACCGCGGTGGCCGGGTGGGCGATGATCGGCTGGTTCTTGACGTTGAACGAGGTGTTGATGACACATCCAGTCCCTGTCAACCTCTTGACCTCTCGAAGCAACCGCCAGAACGGCTCGTTGCGCTCTCTTGTCACGACCTGGACCCGGGCGGTACCGTCGGCGTGCACCGCGCCCCCCAGCCGTTCGACGACCTCGGGCCGCGTCCGCGCCGTCATCAGCATGAAGTGGCTGGGCACGTGCAGCCGCGAGTCGAACAGTGACTCGAAATCCTCGTCAAGCACAGCGGGAGCGAAGGGCCGAAATGACTCGCGTTGCTTGACCACAAGGTTGAGCCGGTCCTTGATCCGTTTGCCAGCGGGATGCGCCAGGATGCTGCGGTTGCCCAAGGCTCGCGGTCCGAACTCCATGCGGCCGTGGAACCACGCGATGATCCGATCCGCCGCGATGTCATCTGCCGCACGCGCGAAGTATTCGTCGGTTAGACCGAGCGTGGTGGCGACCAGGGAACCCGGTGCCCGGCTTTGCGTGTCCTCAACCGCTTCGAGCACCTGCGCCGAGGAGTAGCTGGGCCCGCTGTAAGGACTGTAAGGCTTTCGGACGCGACCACGGCCGCTGACCGCTAGGGCTGCGCCGATCGATGTCCCGTCGTCCCCAGAGGCCGGTGGCACGAATAGCCTGTCCACTTCGGGAAGCTCGCCGATGCTCTCGTTGGCCAGGCAGTTGAGAAATGTGCCACCCGCGAGGCACAATGAGCTCTCTCCGCTGCGTGTGAGCCAGCCGCTCACAAAGTCGCGCAGGACCTCCGAGAAACGCTGCTGGAAGCTCGCAGCCACGTCGGCGTGGCGTTCATCGACAGGTTCCCCCGGCTCCCGCGGCGGCATTCCGAACTTCGCGGCGAGAAACGCCATGGCGTGCGGGTAGCCGGCGGCCGGCTCAGACAGCGCCGCCTTGGGCCATCCGACGTCGACGCTCCCGTCTTGGGTGCTCAGGAACGTCTCCGTGAACGACCGGTGACGGGCCGCGACGCCGTACGCCGACAGCCCCATCACCTTGTACTCGTCGGAGTTGAAGGAAAACCCGAGGAACCTGGTCACGAGGGAGTAGGCGATACCGAGCGAAGCCGCAATCCCTTGGTGGTGTAAGCGGTCATACCGCTTCCCCCGGCAGCCGAACACCGACAACGCGTCGATCTCGCCCATACCGTCGGAGACAATGGTGAGGGCCGATTCAAATCCACTGGTTGCGAAGGCGGACACTGCATGGGCCTGGTGATGCTCGACGCGCCTGAAGCGCTCGGCAACCCGGTCCCAGCCCGACTCCTCCAAGGCCTGGACGACGGTCGCGCCTGCGTATGCGTTCTCAAATGCATGCACGTCGGTCACGAAGAATCGTCGGTACGAGTCGTAGTCAAACCCGTGGGCGATGACGTCGACGTCGTTCCTACTGACGCCGGCGTCTGCGAGGCAGTATTCAATCGCCGCCATCGGGAAGGCTCCGGTAGCCTTCTCTCCAGTGAATCGCTCTTCCGCCGCCGCCGCGATGATTTCGCCGTCGACGACCAGTGCCGCGGCGCTGTCCATCCCCTGGCAGATTCGGCGATCCCGCTTCAGCACACTCGGATTGCGCTTGAGGTAGTACGCCTGGGCTTGAGGCAGCCCACTTATTCCCAGGACGATCATCGGCTGGAAACTAGGCTGGGCAAAACGATCTCCCTCGGGTCGCTCCGACTGCGAGCATGGCGGATGGTAGCAGTCCACGTGCGTGCCGTCCTACGGGCTTTCGCCCTCCGCCCCCTACCCCCCTCCCCAGGCCCCCCCACCGGCGTCGCGCCACGCGGGGGTACCGTGTCGTTGTGGCGATGATCGTGGGAAAGACCCGAAAACTTTCTTCGACCCGACCTTGTCGTGTCGCTTGAGTCGGCGGCCGGCTTCCCCCTCTACCTTATGTGCGACGACATGAACCTGGGTCGGTCGATGAAGTTGCGCGCCGCCCGGTCCATGACCGACGCCACGCAGACGGTGGTTCGGCTGCGCCGAGGTTTTACGATCGTCGAGTCATCCGGATACCTCGGAATTGCGGTAGCTTTTGCCGCTGCGAGCCAAGGGTACCGCTTGCTGTGCATCGTGGACCCGACCCGCAACCGGCAGACGCGCGCCGTGATGGCTAGCACGGGCGCTCAGGTCGAGGTGGTCACCGGGAACGAGGACCAGAGCCACCTGGCCGCGCGCAGGGCTCGTGCCCGACGGTTCGGCACCGAGCTGGGCACGGTCTGGCTCAACCAGTGTGAGAACGTCGCCAACCCGCTGGCCCACTACCTGACGACCGCGCGCGCCATCGACCGCGAGTTTCCGGATCTGGACGTCCTCTTCGTCGGCGCAGGGACTGGTGGAACGGCCATCGGCTGCCGCCGGTACTTCGCCGAGGCGGGCAACAGTACCCGGGTGGTTGCCGTCGACAGCGTCGGTTCGGTCAACTTTGGCGGTGCCCGAGCGGACCGGCAGAGCGGGGGTCTCGGCGCCAGCGGGGACATGACGCTCATCGAGCACGGCATCGATGAGGTCGAGTGGGTCGAAGAGCGGAACACGGTCCTCATGTGCTGGACGATGGCTCGGCACGGCCTCCTGGTGTGCGGGTCGAGCGGGACAATGGCCGGAGCCTGGTCGTGGCTGCAGGAGCACGTCACCGAGGACGGCATGAGGACATCAGTCGACATCGGCCCGGGCACCGGGTTGTTCTATTTCGATTCGATCCGCAACGCCGACCGGTGCGAGTCGCGCTTCCCAAGGTCGACCCTTGAGACCGACCCCGTCGACCAGCAGCTCCTCAGCTGATGTCGTCGGCGGAGGGACCAAACGTCGAGGCCGTTGCCGGCCGGCTCAACATCCCTTACGAGCAGCTCGCGGAGATTAGGGCCACCGCCCTGCGCGGCCGTGTTAACCCCCTGCCGTCCGCTTCCGTGGTGGGCCGCGTGTGGTCGGTGGCCGCACGTGAGCCGGGCCGGGTCGCCATCGAAGGCGACGACCTCGTCATCACTTATGGTCAGCTCGCGGGGTGGGTGGTCGCTCTGCGGGCTCGGCTCACGAAGGCTGGAGTGGTGCAGGGCAGCCGCGTCGTCGTGCTCGCCTCGCGCAGTGCGTTCGTGCCGGCGGTCTTCCTCGCGCTCGAGTCCTTGGGAGCCGTCTACGTGCCGCTCGACGAGTCGTCGAGCGAGGAACGACGCAGGCTGGTGCTGGACGCCGCGACGCCCGACCTCGTCGTCACCGACGACCTCGGATCCTGCCCGGCCGGGGACGGGCCCCTCCAGAAAGCTCCTCGGGATTGGCCGGCGACGGACGTGCGGTACTGCGTCTTTACCTCCGGTACCACCGGGCAACCCAAGGGTGCCTTGGTCGAGCAGCGCGGGATGCTCAACCACCTCGCCGCCAAGGTCGAGGACCTCGAGCTCGGTCCAGAGGACCGCATTGCCTTCACCGCTCCGCTCGGCTTCGACATTTCTGTGTGGCAGATGCTGGTCGCCTTCATGTGCGGCGCTCGAGTGATAGTGCTCGGTCACGCGGTCACCGGGTTCCCGCACCTCCTGGCTCGTGCGGTGAGCGAGCACCAGGTGACAGTGCTCGAGGTTGTGCCGGCCGTGGCCACGTCGCTCTCACGAGCGGCCACCCGCAGAAAGATCGACTTCCCGGCCCTAAGATGGCTCCTGTGCACGGGAGAAGAGCTGCGACCGCAACTCGCCCATGACCTCCTCGACACCCTCACCGGCACCAGGCTGATGAACGCCTACGGCCCGACCGAGTGCTCGGACGACGTGACGCACCATGTAGTGTTGACGACCGACGCCAACGCGACCAGGATCCCGATCGGGCGCCCGATCCGCGGATGTGTCATGTACCGCCTGGTGCCCGACCAGGGTCGCTGGCGCGTACCCCGGCCCGGTGAAGCAGCGGAGCTTTTCGTGGGTGGCATCTGCGTAGGACCGGGCTACCTCGGGGCGGACGAGACGACACGGCGGGCCTACTTCTCTGACCTGCTCGATCCGTCATCGCCGACCGGACGGCTGTACCGCACTGGGGACATCGTCCAGCTGGACGGCGGGGTGCTGATCTACCTCGGCCGTTCCGACCGGCGGGTGAAGGTGGGTGGCGTGCGCGTGGAGCTCGGCGAGGTGGAGACCGTTCTCCAAGCCCATGCGGCCGTCGTGGAGGCGGCCGCTCTGCTCGATGAGGCGCGAGGTCGGATCGTCGCGATCGTCGTGGCCGACGCCGGTTCCGAGAACTCGATCCGAGAGCACTGCGGCCGCTGGCTGAACCCAGCCGTCGTTCCCGCGTCCATCATCCGGGTCGCCGCCCTGCCGCGGACGTCGCACGGCAAGACCGATTTCCGGCGGCTGGGCGCGGGGCACATCATCGCGGAGACGAAGTGACCCGAGGCGCGAGCACCTCGAACCTGGTCGTAGATGAGGGCACTCGGACAAGGGGTCCCAACACGTCACCGTGCGCTACACCCAGCGCCTAACCGAAGGCGGTGCCGTCGGGTCCACCGGCGACAGCTACGACAACGCCGCGGCTCGAGGCGTTCATCTCTCTGTTCAAGGCCCAGCTGGCCCGACACCGCGGTCCATGGAGGCAGTCAGCGTCGGCACACTGAATTCTGGGCAGCCCCACGAACTCATAGTGGTCGGTGGGTCCGACACAGTCTCCGATTGACCCGTCATAGCGCGACCTAGTTGGTCTAGTCCGACTCGCTCGGTCCTTCGTCCCAGGGCAGCTTCCTCAACCGAAGCCCGGGGCCTGGGCGGTCGCGCTGTCGACCGACGGCTCATAGCCCGGCGAGGCCCCGGCCGACCCACGGTGCGAGACGAAACCCGTTGCCGGAGAACCCGGTGACCGCCGTGAGGCGACCGCCTGCGTCAGCAAGGTAAAGAGGCTCGCCTGACCTTGAGTACCACTCGACGTGGGTCTCGGCGCGAGCCACCCCGGTCCGCAGGCTACGGAGCGTGAAGTGGGCGGCAGCATCGAGGGCGGCGAGGTCCGGGGCCGTCAGTCCCGGATGCGCGGCGCCCGCCGCGGGTGGACGGTGCGACGGCATGTAATTAACCTTCCAGCCCCATTCATCGACCGGCGGGAAGAACGATACCGCCTCGTCGTCGGCCAGGAACCGGATGCCGGGGGCGACACAGGCCGCACCGGGGACGGGCTCGCGCGGCTCGATCCACCCCAAGGCGACTCGCCGGCCCTGCGGAAAGTCGGCGTCCCGCGCAGGACGTCCCGGCCAGAACGCCGGGCGGCCCCCGGTGGTGCAGACAACCCGGCTCGCCGGCCACGCGCGGTCGCCGCTGAGCAACTGCAGGCGCGAGCCCTCGTCACGGACCTCGGTCACTGTGGTGCGCTCGACCACCTCGGCCCCCAGTCGCCGAGCGAGTGCGAGCGTGGCGACCACGGCGGCCCGCGCATCTAGCAACCCGCCTCGCTCGTCAAGCACCGCGACGTCGTCCGGTGCGAGGAGCAGGTGCGGCCAACGCTCGCGAGTCGCCTCGGACCGCCACTGCGAGAAGCCGCCGCCGTGCTCGCTCCGAGCCAGGAGCGCGGCCATCCGAGGGTCTCGGTGATGCCCGACGGTCAACGCACCGCTGGACGAGAAGACGGGCCGCCCCTCGTGGCTCAGTGCTGACCAGCGCTCGCGCGCGTAGCCGAGGGCGTCGTCGTGCTGCCGGTCCCAGCCGGTGCGAAAGATGCGGGTGGCGCCGCCCGAGGAGCTCCCGTGCGGGTGCCCGACTGTGCGGCGCTCGATGCCGGTACAGGCGACGCCGGCCTCGGCTAGGTGCAGCAGGGTCTGCGCCCCAATAACGCCCATACCCACGACTACGACCCGGTGGGTCACGGGATGATCCCGTAGGTCGCCTGCACCCAAGCGTCGTCGTAAACGGTCTCGAGGTAGGGCGCGCCACGGTCGGCGACCAGAAACGCGATTCGCTTACCCGCGGTCTTGTTGCGTCCGGACGCGATGGCCGCGTAGACGGCTCCGGTGGAGCCGCCGGCTAGAATCCCGTAGCGCCGGACGAGCTCGCGACAGCCGCGAATGCTATCTGCCTCGGGAACCAGCACCACCTCGTCGACCAACGCGGCGCAGGTGTCTACTATTTCACTGCGGCGCGTCGACCCCATGCCGGGGATGTGCCGCGGGCCCGGGCACCCGCCGAAGATCGTCGATCCCACTGAGTCGACCGCGACAACGCGGGCCCGTGAGCCCGCCGCCCGCACGCCCGCGACGATGCCCGCCAGGGTGCCACCGGTGCCGACGGCGACGTATATCTCGTCGACGTCCGGGACGTCTTCAAGGAGCTCGGCCGCGGTGCCGTCGCGGTGGGCCGCGACCGGGGCCCGGTTGACATACTGGTCGGGCCACCAGGCCTTGGGCCGATCAGCCAGCAGCTCGGCCACGCAGGCGCGGCGTGCCTCGAGGCCGCTTGTGGTCGAGGCCGTCGGCTCGACCACCACCAGCTCGCGGCACACGGCCCGGAGCAGGCGCTCGGTATGCGGGTTAACGTGCCAGTCGAGAACGGGCAGGAACTCGATGCCGAGCCGCGCGCAGACAAGGGCAGCCGCGACGGCGAAATTGCCCGACGACGACTCGACAACCGTGGTCGTGGGTCCGATCGCCCCATCGGCGACGGCCTGTTTTATGATCGCCACAACGGAGCGGTCCTTGGTCGAGCCGGAGAACGGCTGGGTGTTCTCGAGCTTAGCGAAGAGCCGGATGAGGTGGCCGTCGAGCGCAATCGTTGGCGTACGCCGCAGCGAGGCAACCACCTGGCTCACGCGCTCGGTCAGCACCGCGACCGTGGGGCGTTCGTGTTGCCCGATCATGAGGGTCCTCCCAACACGCGCCCCACAATCCGGTCGAGGTGAGCCCGGGTGTCTGTCGAGCCCGAAACGGGTGCATGGCGAGGTGCCAAAGACATCCCGTCAGTATGACAGAAGGTAAACGCGGAGCGGTGACAGAACACGGTCGAGCCGGGATGGCGAGCGTCTCCCGCCAGCGGGCCAGCACGCCGACATTAGGCGATGGGAGGTCGCCGAGAAGCTGTGCCAGCCCGAGCAGGTCGGCCTCCCGCTCGTCGAGGTCCCGCAGGACCACCGCGACGCCAGCCGGTCGCGCAGATCGGGCCGTTAAGCTCCGGGTGGCGCTTCCACCACCCTGGGCTTGTCCTTGGCCATGCCTCAAACGCTACCCCGCGAACCGTTGGCAGATGCGGGGCCCTTAAATCCGGCCGCGCCGCGTCAGAAGGTTGCGCCTTCCTGGGAGTCGGGGTCGAAGCTGGACGTCGGTCCGAACATTCGAGAATACTTCGCTCCGGCAAGGGCGAGCGTGCCGCTCCCGTCTCGCGCGATTGCCAGGTCGGCCAGCTGGTTGACCAACGCAGGCGGCGCCAGTGCTTGGTCCTGCAGCTCCGGAGAGCGGGACACGAGGACCATCGCCGTAGTGCTGTAGCCTTTGTCCAGCCAGGCGTTCCAGATCAGGTCACGCTGGTGCTCTTGGCCCGCGAACAGCTCCTGCCGGCGAGCGTGCCGACGTGCTGCGGTCGGGCCCTCACTTCCGGTGTCTGCTCGCAGCTGAATCCGGTGGCCACCGACATATGCGACGGCGATGCCCTTACGCAACGCAAAGCTCAACGCTTGCGCTGCGGTGTCGACGATCGGCTCAGCCTTCTCATTCAAAGATGTATTACACACCATGGGGATCCCCGTCGCGACCCGGAACGCCTCGATCGCCTGGTGGAGCAGCGGGTTGGTCTCGAACGCCAACGTTTGATGCCGAGCCGAGTCGTCGAGATGCAGAATTGCCGGGACCAGATGACGCTTGGACTCGTGGACGTACGCCGTCTGGAGCATGTATGGCGACGGCCACGGCTCCTCGAACCACTCACCCGTGTGCTCTTCTAGGACGATGGGAGCGACTGGGCGCCACCATTGTCGCCTCTTCCACTCGTTCAGCAGGCTCTTTGACCGAGGCGAACGAGGGTCAGCAAGGATGCTGCGGTGACCTAAAGCCCTGGGTCCGATTTCGGCCGCCCCGTCCGCCCAAACAAGCGGTTCACGACAGATGTCTTCGACGAATTGGTCACCGGTGAAAGGCCGGACGTTCTCGACGAAGCCGTTGAATTGCTGCAGAGCAGCTTCGACGTCGGTTAGCTCCGAGCCGTGGTAGGGCGTCTTTAGACGTCCGTCTCCATCAGGCCGGTGGCCAGTACCGAGGAGCCCGAGGAGTCCGAGGCCGAACGACTGCCCAGAGTCGTTCGCGCACGGCGGAGTGAGCAGCCCCTTGAAGCCATAGCGACGCAAAAGAAACGAGTTGGTCGGACAATTGAGAGCAAAACCGCCAGAAAGGGACAAGTACGCCTCACGCGGGTCCACTCCTTCCGAAGCGAGCACCCGGTCGATGTTTCGGACCATAATCAGCTCGCAAGCCTTCTGGACCACCTTCATGACCGCTGACCGGAGGTGTTCCACGACCGTGAAGCGGCCGTCCAATTCCATGGTCGACAATTGCGACTCGGCCTCGCGGGTGACGGATTGGAGGAACGGTAGCGTCTCGACAAGGGGTATCCGTCTGCCGCCAAAAAGTTCAAGTGATTTCACCGCTGCGTCGGTGTCGAAAGCCATTTTGGTGGGGCACGCCGACGCCAGAGCCATCAGGGTGCCGGGCTCGCTGGAGAATACACTGGACGCAGCATCGTAGATAGGGGCGGGAGATTCGACGGGAGCGAACCTAACGACACCCTTGCGAGACGTGCAGCCTGCATACCAGTACTTCTTTTCGGTCCGGTCGAGACCAAAATCGGGGCGGCCGTCGATCGCCATCCCGATGATCGTATGGTTCTGGAAAATCTCGTTGTCGAGAAGAAGCCCACTGTACAGATGGGCAAGATTGTGGACCGGGAAGGCGTCGGTACCGGCCGGCAGAGCGATCTCGGCGAAGTGCGGAAGACCGGGAGTGCCCCAGGACGAACTCACATCGTCGAGGGAGAGGCCTTCGGTAGCGAGCAGCTCCGCGATGACGCGCTCGTACCGGTCTACCGTGAAGACCGGCCAGTAGTGGTGCTTCTGGCCGCTGATACGTTCGAGCTCCCAGATCCTGACCAACTCGAACCGTGAGCCGCGACAGCGCCACAGCGCGATGTTCTGGTCGTGGCGCGGGGCGAGCACGGACAATCGGTTCGGCGGAGATATGTAGCACGACAGGTGGTAAGTGGTGTCAGACGGCGCGCTCACCGATTTCCCGTCGGCTGTCACGTGGGAGCGAGCCCTTCGTCGACTAAGTGCTTCTCCACGAGGCGGATGAGGTCGCGGACATCGTTAACACTGAAGATGTCGACAACGTCCAGATTGACACTGAAACGTTGCTTTATCACCACTAGGAGACGCAGCCGCACCGCAGAAACGACGCCGAGCTCCTCGAAGGTGCTGTCAGGCGAGACTCGAGCGGGGGCAAGGACTTCTGAGATGGCCGACATCACATCGTCCGGCTTAATTTTAGACATTCTTCACATGCCTCGCATTCGTTGGCCGACGTGAGGTTCTACGAACGACTTCATTAATGTACCCTATGACCTGCACGGGGTAGTCGTCAAGGTGACTGTTCAGCCTGGATCCACCGTCCCGGTAGTTGATCTTCGGGCTTGAGGCTTTCGGATCTCTGATGGTGTCCGGGCAGCGGCGGTCCGCCGGTCTGCCCGGCGTTTCCACTTCGGCCTCGTGTCGGTGGTG
>JAABUP010001209.1_pt1 | contig 54471 bp, 61 predicted proteins | sample 5559201 | NCBI WGS metagenome assembly JAABUP01 (sample SAMN10711887, study PRJNA513373) | rock metagenome | isolation source: Antarctica rocks | place: Antarctica | reverse complement strand
GAGCTGTGCTGCTATGCTTTGTCTTGTCAAGAAAGTGACACTTTGCCTTTTCACTGTGATTCAGGTCATTCTGTGTGTAGCTTGATGACTCACAAATCCATCTGTCACCAGCTGCTCATATAAGCAGGGATAGCCAGGCGACAGGGCGCAGCCTGGGATGTTAGCCATTTCTGATGTCAGGCAGTGAGCAGAAGCGATGCTTGGCGTGCTGTGGCATGCTGCTGGTGCTAGCAATCACATTGGCGCTATGCCTAGCAGGCTCTCAGCATGCTATCGTCCCTATGAGTGTGTTGCTATTGAGAAGCAACCTTGCTGCTGCAACTGATATATCTGCCAAGATTGCAAGCAGAGCAGACCAACCCCCAATGCCAATGACCAGCACTTTGAGAGCTCAGCTTGCTGGTCATGTACACAATGAGCCGTGGGCCAGCAATACCGAGCTCAAAATAAGCACTGAAACAAGCAACAGCAGTCAGAATATTCCCCAGCATGTATATGTTTCCGTGACACAACGCGATTTCATTGTCAGCCAGAGTATAGCAAACTGCAAGCAGCTCAATCCAGGCTTTACATTCCATGTCATGGATGATACTGACATCCAAAAGTTTGTGGAACAAAAGGCGCCAAGCTTGCTGCCGATCTTCAACCAGCTGCAGGGTGTAGAGCGATCAGATTTCTGGAGGTATCTAGTGCTGTGGTCACAGGGAGGATACTACATAGACAGCGACATCAACTGCCTGAAGCCATTTACTGCCTGGGATGACGCCTTCCTTCATCAAGCAAAGGCCATCATTGGCATCGAAAGCATAAATCCAGGCAGTAACAGGAACCACCTTGGCTTTTGCTGTCCAGTGCAATACACAAACTGGGCTATGGCAAGCACGCCAGGACATCCATTGTTTGAACATGTCATTGATGTCATTTTGGATTTCCATGCCGTGGCAAATCGGGACGAAAGTAGTCTTGAAGCTCGACGCCGTGATCATATTGTGTACAAGACAGGCCCTGGAGCATTGTCTAGGGCAGTGGAGCACTATTTGGCTCTGTTTGACCAGTACTCCTTGGATGTTGCTACTGGTCATCATGCTGAGATTGTTGGTGATGTCGGTGTTTTCCCCAAGTTTGCTCTTGCGTCCCCAAACCTATCCAGGGCAGTGTATAGTCAAGTGTATGTGAAGCACATGTTTGCTGGCAGCTGGAAGGACAAGAACTGAGTGTCTGATTGCTTGTGTGTCTTGTTTTGTTGATGTTTGCTGGTAGCTGGAAGAACAAGAACTGAGTGTCTGATTGCTTGTGTGTTTTGTTTTGGTGCTCGTTTGTATGATGCTTTGGTATGAGCAATTTTTTGTCTGCATGCATCAGATTCTGTGATGCATAGATATTGGTACTTGATATGATCATGCTCAGCAGTCCTTTACAGGCTGACAAGTGCTTTGTGTTTGCGTACAACAATGCACCGTATACCAGACCGTACACGCCATGCAGAGCATGCTGGACCGCTCATGCTTCACTGCCTTTGCACAAGGGTTTTGCCTGCTGATCCTAGAGCTGGGGGCAACCCTTGTACAGGGGCCCGAGGAGTATTACCCTGCGAGGACCTCTGCTGAAGAAATTCGCAGGTCAAACCTTTGTCTGTACCGAGCTCGCCATGTGCGACGTGCGCGCAATTCACTGCCGTCATGTTGGAGACCGTGCTTGCTGTCTCATAGTCGTGATTTGCTAAAGGACATCGCCTAAAGTGTCTAGCAGACGGCTATCAAAGTCGATCAGTGTGAAAAGCACAGTTGACCTGACCGCACTCAGACACAAGCAAGAAGCCGTTACTGCCGGCTGGGCAGCAAAGCCAGACACTATCAAAGATGGTACGTTTGCAATCGCGCTTCTTGGGCGATGACCGTCCGGCACTGCTCATTAATAAGGCCTATTCTCGATAGTGTTTCGTGCACAGGTGGGCGTCTTTGCGGAGCGATATGCCTTTGTGGTGGAATGGTTGGACGCAAACTCCGGCATCACCTGGAAATACCAGCTGCTACATTTCCCTAAGAGCAAGGAGATTGAGATGGTGAGTGATCACAGCTAAAGCAAGCGCACTTGCTGCTTTTCAAGTCACCAACAAAGGGGGTGCGAGATTGTCTATTCCCTGCAGTATGACATCAAGAACCGCAAGACATTCTTGAAACGCTGTCGGTATGACAATATCACTGCTGAGATGCTATACATTGGGGCTGTGATCACTGTCTACAGCAGGCAGCTGAAGCTTGTAGACTACGCTGATGAGTTCACCAGAAAGTGTCTCAGCAACAGACAAGAAAGGTAACGGGGTGTGCCGCAACAGCATGCCAAGTCTGCATATGGAGAGCAACCAAATCATGTTCAGCTTGCGCAAAGGTCCCACATTCTGCTCAACCGCCCATGAACCAGACTGGACCCAAAAGCAGTGCTTGCAAAATACGCTGTAAGCACCTGCCTATTGTGAAAGTCACATCAGGAATTTCCTTGGCAATCACCCTTTGTTGGCCCGTGCACTATGATGTTGGCATGTTTACACAGAGCATGCTTTGCAGAACTCTGGCCATGATCAAGCCTGATGCTGTCCAACACCTTGGCCAGATTGTGGATGCCGTCTTGCAATCAGGCTTCATTTTGAGGTGAGCTTGCTCTCATAGGCGTTGCCTGGCATCCGTGCCATTGAGCCTGCTGGTATTCTACATGCTGCTGGGAGTTGCTTTGTTAGCTTCTATGCAATGCTAGACTTGTATGAGCATCACTGTATGTTGAGCAGAGCTCATCATTGTCAGATACAAAACATGTCAGGCTTGCGCAACAGCAAACCAAACACTCCTGTACTGGTGTGCTGTCCATCACACATGTCTTCAACAAAAAACATTCAGCACAAGCAACATTTCTGCACCCACATGAGAGCTGCGTGACCAGTCATGTCAAGCATCCAAAAAGCGCAAGGATGAAGTTTACCCTGCACTGCATGCTTGACTCTTTTGAGGCTCAGCCCTCATTTCATCAGCAAGGCTGACTTGCATTGCATGATAATGATGCCTGCTGGCTAAGCCCACAGGTGCATTGTCACAATGATTATCATGTTTATCACAGTTATGATTATCATAACTCTATCATCATCGTTATATGTTTCACATCATGTCATATTTGCTGATAACATTATCATTATCGTCATTTGTTCATCATGTTATCGTGTTATCAATAAGTGGTCATTGCCCCTGCAGCAAAATGAAGATGTGCAAGCTGTCTCTTGGGGAGGCACAGCAGTTCTACGCTGTCCACCAGGGCAAGCCCTTCTATGACAAGCTCACCCACTTCATGTCTGCTGGCCGCATTGTTGCTATGGAGCTGGTGCGAGATGGTAAGCTGGCCTGCTCCTCTCCTTGACTTTCACATTTGCCTGTCTATCTGTCAGAACTGCCTGCCTGTCTGTCTGTCTGTCTGTCTGTCTATCTGTCTGTCTCAGGCTGTCCATCTGTCTGTTCATCCGGCTTCCCTGCCTGTCTGTGTGTCTGTTGGGACATAATTGGCTGTTTGAGGCATTAAGGTAAGCTTACATAGGCCGATCAGCTTGTCTAGATCGTGCAGGTCCAGGCCATATGTTACCCCTGGCATTATGTAGAACATTTAAGCTGCGCTGGGACAGCTGTGCAATATGCAGAAGATGTTTCTGAGTGCCTCACAGCTTGATCACAACACAAGGGCATAATGTGCCTATGTCAGAACGTGTCTTTAAATCTCATGATTTTTGATGTACCAACATGCCATACACAGTGCTGACAGTTCTACAGGAGGTTGTCCCTGCTTGAGCTATGCCCTTGGTAGCTTGTGTATCACTGTTGGCGCAGCAAGGGCAGCTGCATCATCAGCTGCCAAGCAAACAACATGCATCCTACTAACACCCTGGCCTACTGTGAGTGATGAGTACCATCACACGTGGGCACAGCAAGAGTTTGCTCCAACCAAGTGAAGGGCACTGAGCGGCCCTTTGTGTTAGGAACAGGCTAAAGCCTTTGTTGCGTTTCAGCTTGACACAGGCGGCTCTCTTGTAGTAAGGTTTGGCGCTGTTGAGAAGCAGAACGTCTATGGTTGCCTTTTTCCTGATCATTCGCCTTTGATCACACCCAGGGTGATGACTAAAAGGCCAAGTGAGGGGCAAGAACTGGCTTCAAATCTAACAAGGCTCTTTTCCAGGCGCCACAGTCTCTTACGTTCCCCCCCCTTCTTTGTCTCTTGTTTTGTCTTGGTTCTTTTCCAGGCGCCTCAGTCCCTCAAAGCTCACCTTAACTTGAATGGCTGTAACAGTACTGTCGGCTGTTCAGCTGTGAAGTGAAGCAGTATGCACATGTTACACTATATGGTATCATAACATACACATGTTTTCTTCTTACATACAGGGGCCATAGCAAACTGGAGGGCACTGATTGGCCCCACAGACTCAAACAAGGCTCGTGCCGAGGCACCTCAGTCCCTCAGAGCTCAGTTTGGGACAGATGGCTCTCAGAACGCATGCCATGGCTCAGACGCACCTGAGACTGCTGCTGCCGAGTTGAGCTTCTTCTTTGAGCAGCCGGGGGTGGGCAAGTGTGATTTGGGGTCCAACACCACCCTGTGTTTGGTGAAGCCCCATGCTGTCAAATCTGGCCTCGCTGGACGGATCATCACCAAAATCCAGCAGGTAGGGTTCCCCCAATTAGGTGTTAGGTCTGAAAGTTCGAAATGCCAGCCAGAATACTTGGCCAGAACTGCCTTGCTGACTTCAGTTACAGTTTGTTTTTGCAAGGTACTACATTCCTAAACAAAACCGGAAAAATGAAAATAAGTTAAAGTGTGCCAAAGCATCACTGTCTGAGCTCACACTGGGCTTGCCTGTCATGCATTGTAGAGGCCCAAAAAGATTTCATGTGACATGCAATTGACATCTTGAACTGCAGAACACACTTTGTCAACAAGCAGAAGCACTTAATTGGCTGCAAATGTGGCTGAGCAACTTCATGTCAGTTTCAGTACCATAAGGCACATGTCACATTGTAGGCATGTGCCTAGAGCTTCTGTAGGTTGTGCATCACCATTCACCTGCTGTCAGACCGCTGTTGCCTTCTATTTCCCTACAGCTCCCTGCCAACTCTGCCTTTCACATGGGCCCTTTTGCTCACAACAGCCTTTCAACTCAGGATTTGCCTTTCGCATGCTCCCTCTGCCTGTGTCAGCGCAAGCTCCCAGCTCCAATGCTGTCCATGCTACCACCACCAGCACATTCTCACATTTGCACTGCACATGTAGCTGACTCATCCATTTATCATTCGCTCCTCGCTCGCTCGCTCACTCATTCAATCATGCATGCATTCATTCATTCATCCATCAACTCATGTATGCAGTATACATGCATGCATCTGGTGCCTGTTGGCTGTGCCCGTGATTTCTCTACCACTGTCATTAATTCTAGACGAGTGTTGTCCCCGGGCATGCGAAGTCCTGAGTGGCTCCCTGCCTGAGGGCCTGTCTCGGCATGTGGCTCCTCTGCAATTCAGCACAATAAACCATCATTGACTGTCTAGCCCTACCAGTACCCCCAGGATGCACATAATGTTGTGAATGCGTTGATTGTTTCAAAACGCCCTGTGTCGATGGCATCCGTCCCGCACTGTATGCCAGATGCTGTATGTCAGATGCAGTATCACTGTGGTGTATCTGCAGTATAGGAATGCCAAAGCAGCATTGCCCTCCAGTGTGTCCACTAAGTGTATTGTGTGTGTTTTGTCCTCACGTGTAGCTATTTGCCTCCATGTCATACCTGTTAGATCTGCTTTGGAGGTCAGGCTGTATATCGGAGAGGAAACAAAGAAGAAGAGGGAAGAGTAGTGTAATCCACCCAGGAAAAGATCCAAAAATGACCCAGCATTTCCTGTGAGGAACGTGCTACACCATGCAAACAATCATGCTTCTTGTGTTTCAAGCATTGTGGCAGCTGCTGACAATGAGCCAGAGCAGAACCCTAAACAGGGAGCTATGCAGGGTTGTATGTAATTAACCCTTGGGACAAATGCATCAATGGATCATCACACACTTGGCTTGCATGTTTGAGTAAATGGAGCCATGGGTGGGTAAACAAATCACTGGATGAGAGAGCGCAGAAATGGATGAATGAACAATTGAATGAGTGAGTGAGTGGTTAACTTGATGGATGAAATTGTGCTGCCATGAGTTATGCGTGTGTGCATGCAGGCATATGTGATCACAGCCCTGCAGATGTTCAGCCTGGATGCAGTCAACGCTTTGGAGTTCCTGGAGGTGTACAAGGGGGTGGTGCCCCCCGGAGAGTTTGGCAGCATGCTGGATGAGCTCACCTCAGGTCAACATCCATTCATTCATCCATCCATCCATGCATGCATTAAACCGTTTGTTTGTTTGTTCGTTCATTCATTAGTGCCTTCATTCATTTGTGCCTTCTTTCATTCGTTCATTCATCATTCATTCGTTCATTCGTTCGTTTGTTCGGTCGTTCATTCCTTCGTTCGTTCGCTCGCTCATTCATTCATTCATTCATTCATTCATTCATTCTATCATTCTATCATACAGAGCTGGACGGGTGCTGGCATGCTGTCAACGCTGTGTGCATTTGCCAAGCTGATGTGACAGCACCAAATAAAAGCTTGGCAAACAAGCCTGTATTGCAATGCAGGGCTTCTGCCTGTAATTCGAGCAAGGCCAGACAGCCTGGCCAGACCTTGCTGGCCAGACTTGAGTCTTGGCAGCTTGCCCAGCGTAAATAAGCTCTGACGGCAGTACATTCAAGATTTGACTGATTGACCAGTTGCCCTGATTTGTTGATTGGTTGAATACAGGGCCATTCGTTGCCATGGAGCTTGCAGATCCTGATGGTGCCAACCCTGTTGACCCAGTCAGGGAGATGGCAGGGCCAGCAGACCCGGAAATTGCGCGCATGCTGAGGCCCAATTCCATCAGGGCTAAGTTTGGTCTGAACAAGATCCAGAATGCAGTGCATTGTACAGATTTGGAGGAGGATGGTCCGTTGGAAGTCAGTTACTTTTTCACTATCCTGGCTGGCGGCCCTAATTTTGTTTAGTGCTGATGATTGCTTGCAAGCATGGCCTCGTCACTGTAAAAACGTACAAGCCCAGTACCAATCATTCAATCATTGCTGTTCAAGGAGGCAGTGCCTGCATTGCTGCAGGAAGGTAGCTGCATTGTGCAGCATGTTTTTACGATAGTCCATTGCACACAGCTTGCATGCTCAAACATCACAAAGAAAACAACACTAAAGGTCTAGGGCTAACATACACAATGCTGCAAAAACGCTACTAGCGGCTACATTGTATTTTGAGGCAGTGCATGTCTATCAAAATGCAAGCAAAAGAATCAGAAGCGCAGCTAACAACACCTGCGGCAAGAGCAAGAGAGCAGATGCAATGGCAAGGCAAGCCTACCAGTGATGCCCACGCGCATAGCAACTTGCTTCAGCAGTCTGATAGAGCCTGCGTATCCTTAGATCTGATGATGCAATGCAAAGAGCAAGAGACCGGCTGCAAGGGCTAGGCAAGCCTACCAGTGATGCCCTCGCGCATGGCAACTTGCTTCAGCAGTCTGATAGACCTCGCGTATCCTGGGCTTAGATCTGATGATGCACTGGCAAGAGCAAGAGACCAGCTGCAAGGGCAAGGCAAGCCTACCGGTGATGCCCTCGCGCATAGCAACTTGCTTCAGCAGTCTGATAGGGCCGACATACCCTGGGCTGCCAGGAAGCTGTGTCTGCAGCTGTAGACGGATCTTGAGAAGCTCAGTGGGCGTCGTGATAGCAGTCTGCATCAACCCCGAAAAGGTGCCTGCAGAACAGCTTGGCATTTTGTCAGTGTGTGAAGGGATGGCCAATTGTAGGCGCACCAGCTTCAAGCACAATGGGCTTGAGTGTGCCCAGCAGGACTGTGGTGACATGAGAATGTGTAAATTGCACTAAGTGGCTCTGTCTCTGGGCCTGCTGAATGGATGACAAAGAATTTGGAGAGCCCACACAGTGCTTTATTTTAATTGGCAAGATGTTGACCTGGAGCTGGCACAGTTGTGTGTGCTCCTGTGTGTAGTTTGATGCTGGTGCGCTAGTGGGTGATGTTCCATGAATATTGTGTCCTGTTTGCTTGGCTGTACAGCAATGCATGCAGCAACATGGATCTGTGATCAAGAGAGTAGGGTTGTTGACATGTTGCTACCTGGATACATTGACATAAAGCGCAAGAACCAATAAGTGCCTGTGGTTGAGGTGAGGTGGTACAGTTACACAAAAGAACTACCTTATAGCCAAAATCTCTTTGAGCAAACTGCAGTGCTTGCTGCAACAGTCAGGTCTGCAGGTATCAGGAAGATGAGTACCTGCTGCGTACACCTGCCATAGCTTCAATGGCTCTTTTGAGGTAGTGCGTGTGCTATCCTTGCTGGCAAGCCATCTGCAGCCCACCCCATAGGAGTAGAACACAACTGCATTCTGCACACAGGACAAAGCAGATGACATGTCATTTCATTAACGCAGTGCAATTTGTCAAGGTGCACGGCAGATGCTTGCTTCTGGAAATAGCAGTAGTGACAGCAGAGTATGAAGTGCCCAGACCTGCATGGCTATGGTTGTGATAGGATATCCTGCACCCTTGAAAAGGGATCTCATACCCTCCTGCCGGACAATGAGCTGCCACATGCTGGCCAAGCTCTTCGTACATGATGACTTTTGCTGTAGCCTGACTCGCACAACATCAAGTGGCTGACCTGCTATGATTCCAGCCACACCGCCGGCAGCCCCTGCTCAGCACACAAAGTGAGAGCATCTTTGGCTAGTGACATGATGTGACAGCTGCGCTTGATGCCATACCGGCCAAGAAATCCTTGACTGCAGGCGACAAGCGATATATAGAGAAGGGACCGTGAGCTGGTTTGAGAGTCGCTGGATGCTGATCCGTCATGCGGGTTCGAGAGCTACTGCATCACGAAATCAGCTCCCCCAGTAGTTTTGCGGAGAAGAGTATCTGTATGTCACGCCAGCATAACTGCCGTCAGTGTGGCATACAGATCATCAGCAAGTAGCAGAAATCCGAAAATAAGCGCAGCTTACAGTGTGAACACCGCGCCGGCAGTGATGCATGAGCTTGTGATCCCTGCCTGCTGACGGATCTCGACAACAAATAAGTGCGCTGAGAGGACCTGCCCTTCAAGGAACTTTGATCGGGACTGCTTGAAAACTTCTTGGGACCTGGTTATCCCCATGTTGCATGCATGGAGCTGAGCCTCAGCAGTGCCTCAGCAACAATATGCTCACACAAAACACGCCGCTGGCGATTCGTCCCAGTGTTAGTACTGCGTTTACTTGTCGAAGCAAAGTCAGGCACCAACGACGATCTACTCTTGTGAGAGCGCGTTTCAACACTAACAAAGGTGATCATGCGGTGCCTATGCGTCTGCTTGGGTCAGGTCGAAAGGGGATAAGATTCACAATGCCTCATACGTTTAGTGCTACTACAGGTTCTGACAGATCAGTGCTCGAAGCTTTTTTTATCGGTAGGGCTTTTGCTGAAACTGTAAACGACAGGCTAGGAGCTGCTTTGGGAGACCTCCTCAGCGAAATCGCCAAGGCTGACGCCGAAAGACGCCAAGCCTGGAAGTGAGCATGTCTAGCTGTTTGAACCAAACCTTCTTGCCTGATCCAGGAGGACATATGTCTCTTGCGTAGGGAGTTTGAAAGTGAGGTTCAAGACAGAGCCAAAGCAGCCTTGTTCAAGTCTACCCAGTCAAGCTTGCCCAGGCAAAAGCAGCTGCCCGAGAATGCTTCTCTGCCCAGGACCACAACAAACGCCCCAATAGGACCAGTTCCTAGGACTACAACAGGTGCTCCTACTGGACCAGTAGCTAGAAGTAGATCTCAGCCACAAAGCTCAAGTGCATCACAGCTGCAGCTGCAGGTCAGTGGCTGAGCCAACGACATGCATGCTGCGTGGTGCTCAACTGCTGCCTGTGTCTTACCTGCTTTTTTGTGAACATGTTGCATGCCTGGCGTTGGTTCCTCATGGCACACTCTGGCTCAGATTGCTGTCGAGGCTTATGTGTCATGTCATGGCAAACTCAACTTGTTCATGTACCAGTCTGACATATGTTGTTGTCATAACATGCAGGAAAGCGTAGATGACGTGCGTGCAGAGGTTGCCTCAGCACGAGCTGTTCTGCAGCAATATAAGACCAGTCAGAGCAAAGGCACAACTTAGTTCTGTTCACCAATCTGGGCAGCTGTCTTGCTCCAAGATCGAGTGTGATTCTGGATCTGCAGGATAGCATGCATGGATGCTGATATTAAAGTTCATTTATGTGTTTCATTGTGAAAGATGAAGTTTTGGAGCAATATCAGAACTGATGCCAATTTGAGCATATCCTTGATGGATTTGGTCTAGGATACACGTCCCCAATGATACGCTAATGTGCAGATCATGGTGAAATGCCTGACCCGTGAACAAGTTGCATCAGATACAATAGCTTGGATTGGACTGAAGTGCATCTCGGAGGCTAATTTTTTGGTCATGATTGATAGGATTGCTGACTGGAAAGTTGCTGAGACAACTGTGGTGTTTGTTACGGATTGTAAGGGCGCATTTGCCCATATGTTCAATAAACAATGCTTTCGACGGTAGAGTCGCTCCCATGTCAAGGCTTGAAGTGAGGGTTCAAGCTTAGAAGAAGTGTGTTGAATTTCAATGCCTGCTTGACTTCCTGACAAGTCAAGGCAATCAAATAAATCAAAGCAGGGGGCTCAGGACTGCGCTTTCAACTCATACACTTGCATGTATGTTTCGCTAAGAGCCACCATTTGTGGCAAGATGTCAGTCACCCTCAGGTCTTGAACCTCATACCATGCATCTTCGCTTTTCCTGTGCACATGGAGTCTATATGTGCCGCCTGCCCCTGGTTTGCCATCATGGACCACATTGCCAATCAAGTCGTATTTTGACGGGAGTACCTTATCTCCTTTGCCTGCAAACATACTCAGACCATGAACAGCTGTGACCCTTGGCAACAGGCATAGCAAATGTACATCCAACTATCACACAGCGTTGTATGTATTGTACTTGTGCATGCAAAGCATCATGGGGTGCTGAGATGATGTCAGGAGAACGCAGCTGAACCCTGTTAGCATGGACATGTCTGTGTGTTGAGGGTATTCTGCCAGTCAACTGACAGTAGCTTGCCTTGTATTTGTTTGATCCCAGCCTTGTTGATGCAAAGGTGACTTTGACTGTACAGGACAAGGTCCTAAGTGGCCCATGACCAGCTTAATCACACCTGCAACTGCTGGAGAGACATGCATACCTTTTACTGCAACACCAAATCAAGCTGAAGCTTTCTGCATACTTAGACATGTGCAGCTACACTGCAATGCCAACAAGACCATATGCGGGCCCTGTCACTACAGGTTTGCACACACTTGTACACATTTTCGGCCCACTTCTGAGGCTCCTGTCATGACCACCTATTGCACATACTGTTATCATTCCTATCCATCTCCCTCCACCCCCATCCTAATCGCCAACCTTTTATACAACAAAAACATCTCCACAATGTAGAAACGCGTTTTGTTCCCAGATGTTTCTGAGGTTGGATTTTTAGTGTAGAAATGACGTTTCTGAATTCAAAAAGACCATTTGGGACTGAGAAGAGCAAGGGAGTAGCCAGTACACACCTGAAGGCACAGGGACAACGTCCCGCAGCTCCAAGTTTTTCACCGGAAAGTTGACGATCGTGGGATTCTTCTCCACAAAGAAGTTGTTTTTGGTGAAGCGCTTGATGTGCAGCACCATGTATGCCGGCAGCTTCGTCAGCTTGAAACGCCGCCTGCCAGCTTTTATGTCGTCGCTGGTGTGCTGGTTGTCAAACTTTTTCAACAAATCAAAGATTGGCACCTGCACAACCAGTTCACTGTTGCATGACAAGCAGAACAACTGTTGTTAACAGGTGTCAACACTGGATGCAGGAAAGCTGGCACAGTCAGAATGCGTATTGAAAAAACAGCAACCTTAGTCAACAACCCAAAACGCAAGATCTGGTGAAATATGCTTACGATGAAAGTGCATTGCACCTCACCGTGAAGGCAGGCAATGTGGCCAGCTGCACCCTGAGTAGTGACACTACAGCAGACCTTGATGCAGTGAACACTACAAATATTGAGCATTGGATGACGAGCTACACTGTATATCAAATTGCATGCTGAAAATGTGTGCTCCTGAAATTTTGTTCCGAGCGAACACACTATGCAACAACACTGGCCTGCATGAACTCGTTGTGGACCCAAAGTGAACAAGCAGAGATGCAGCCCAATTCTCACAAATAAGAGGGTTGTTACACACTCTTTTGCACAATGCTTTTAACGAAAATGATAATGCATGCCAACATTCAAGTAGATACAGATGCAGGCTGACAGGTGAACAGCAGTGGCATCCCATACCTGTGGGATAATGTTTGTCTCCATGACATCTTTATACAGGGGCGCAGCAGGCAGGTCCAGCCCTAGAAACAGGAAGGGTACCCTTTCTACTACATTGGTGACCTGCCCTGCTGCATTTGGCTCCTTGGCTTTGCCTGTCCCAGCTTCTGTGGTCACCTCCAGTTCGCCCTGCACAAAGATGATCATGACGATGATCACAGAGGTGATAAAAGGGATGATCACAGGGATGATGACAAAAATGATCACAGGGATGATACTTGGCTTATTGCGCTTGGTCCCAGGGGTGCTAGTGAGGTGTATTGATGCTCACCTGCGAACACTTGGAGATGACACAGGGCTTACTGCGCTTAGTTCCAGAGATGCTGGTGCGGTGTATTGATGCTGACCTAAAAACACTTGGAGATGATGTTGGGCTTGTTGCGTTTCGTTTCCAAGATGCTAGTGAGGTGTATTGATGCTCACCTGAAAACACTTGAAGATGATGCTGGGCTTGTTGCGCTTGGTCCTGATTATGAAGTCTGTCAATGCTCACCTGAAAACACTTGGAGATGATGCTGGGCCTGTTGCGCTTGGTGCCGGAGAGGTGGTGGTGGAGGGTATTGATGAACCAGGCCCAGAAGTCCAGGGCATCGCCCTGCTGCTCTATGGTGAAGCGCTTGCTGCTGCTGCTCATCACGGCTTGCATGAACTCGTGCGGGCTGACCTATGCATCACAAAATGATAACGATAATAATAATATTAAAAATGATACTAATGATGATACTGACAATGCTACTAACGATAATGATAATAATAATAGTAGTAACAATGGTAGTAACACCAATAACAATGATGATGATGATGATGATGATGATGATGATGTCGATGATGATGATAATCATAATCATAATTGCATAAATAATTCTAGTCACAAAGTGGGCTTGTATTCATTTAGGGTCAGGGATGGGTGTTGTGGGTCATGGTCGCAGCTGCTGCTGCTCATCACTGCTTGCATGAACTCGTGAGGGCTGAGTTTGTGCACCACACAAGGGCTTAGGGTTTGTGTTGATGTAGACTTGCAGTTTGTCTCATGGCTCATGGTTGTGGTGAAATTCATGCTGCTGTTCCTCGCGGTTTGGGTGAACTCATGAGGACTAATCTTTGCACAAAAGAGTCATGTCAGGTTTACGTTTACTCATGGTTTGGGGATTACCATCACGGGCTATGGATAAGATTGATGTTTATCTAGGGTTGTGATGTCATGGTTGTGTCTATGCACCAGAGACTGGGAGTTGTCAGACCCCAGTCTGCATGACGACCTTGCATCTCAACACTATCCTCAGTAAACCTAAACCTGACCTAACCTCATCTGACCTAACCTAAACTGACCTGACCTAATCCGGTAAACCAGTGCGCTACAACTTGCAAGCAGCTCAGTACACTACATATTGCAGGTGTTGTGAGCATTCTCAGCTGCCTGATCACAGAGTAGCAGATCAGGTCTCAGCTACAGCATAGTCTCCTGTCAAACCTTTGCACTACACGCTGCAAGACCTGACAGGGAAGACTTGGCGCTGAAGCTGGTGCCAGGTTCATTTTGAGTTTTTCTGTATTTTCCCTACAAATTCTGATCTAGGTCATGCTTTAAAAGAAACAAGCTTCCGAGTTTTGTGTGTGTGTGGAAAGATACGTCCTAGGTCTGCTACTGTGTGGTCAGACACCTGTTGCTTACTACAGCTTGACCTGATTTGTGCCAACTGATAAGGGAATCCTGATGCAGCATACAGGCACGGCCCATTGCCTTCCCATGGACTTGCAGTCACCAATGGTAGCTGCTGGTTGAAGAAAGAAACAAAAGAAAATACTATACCTTTTGGCATTACTTAGCTGCTGATTGCATACCAGACTGCATAACCAGAAGAGATGCAAAGATCTATCTGCGGCCCCCAATTACAAAAGACAGCCTTCAGAAGCTGCATCTCAGGGGCGACAACAAGTGTGTACATGATGATGCGCAACCTGCATTGCTGGCTTTGACGCTTCCACCAATGCACATTCAGGCAAGAGACAAAGCTGCAAACATGCTGTTGGCACATGCTACACAGACATATGCAGAAGTCATAGGGACTGCCCTCAGCTGACACACCTGCCCCTTGAAGTTTTTGGGATTCCAGATCTTCCTCAACAGCTCTCCAAAGCGCTGAACCAGGACAGATTTGCAGGAGGTGTAGTTTGACGCGTCAAGGAAGTAATCCCGTATGGGAACAACCCTTGCCAGGATTTGCACAGCCACGTTGACGTAATCGTTGTTCTTCATGTTGTTCAGGCCTACAAGGCCAGGCATGTACTCTTGGCCTTCCAGTGAGCGGGCCCATGTGACCTCTCGGTCCAAGCTGGCTATCTGCAAACACAAACAAGGTGTTTCATCCTGCCACCAAAAGGGGGTTCTGTTAAGTCTTAGGGTCACATGGTGTATTCAGGTTGTCATTGGGATGCTACTTCAACAGGTGGTCACATTAGCAGGTCACTGCACTGGGACACTTGCAAGACCACAAGAGCTAGGCTATGTTTGTTTTGGAGTGAGGATTCAGGCAGCTGCCGTTGGGACAAGCGTCAGCACATTATTGTCTCAGGGATACAATGTGCTGTTTGACGTTTTGAATGCGAACATCCACCCCTGCAGGGTCTGTCTGTGACCAGTCTGTCTATGACCATTCTGTCTGTGACCAGTCTGTCTGTGTAAGCCGTGCAGGCAGATAGCTGACATTGGCTGGAGACACAGCTCAAGACAAGCAGGGCAATGTCATGTAGCAGAAAGTGTCAAAAAATATTTGCAGTGATGACTCTCCATTGATGAAAGCAATGAGTCTGCATGTACAACAGCATGCATGCATCCCATGTGAGGCAGGCGTCAAGTGCAGCAAGTAAAATGTAGTTTTGGGCTGCATCTCACCTCCTCATGCTTGAATGTTGGGTTGAGCACATATCTGATGACCTCCAGGGACCGGTCCTCTACTTCATACCCATCTGGTAAGCAGTATACCTGTAGTATAGTAACAATCACGCTTGAGTCAGGTTTGACAGATGTGGTTTTAAAGCCTGAAGTGATTTTTCATGATGCTTTCTCTGAAGGCACCTGACTGCTTTGCAGCAAGCACCTCGCATGCATGGCAGCAACCAATGCAAATAAACTTGATGGCAATGCATCAGGAAATGCAGCCAACAATCGGTGATACAGAGACTGCCTGCAGACCTGCGCTTTGGCACTGCACATGTACAGAGGCAATATTACAACCAGATCACAAGAGGCATACATAATGCTGAGTGGAAACAGCCGATCTGACTTAGTCTCACCTTGCCATTGTCAAGCTTCATGAACATGTGATGGTTTGTCTCTAGAGAATGGGTGAATGCATTTGTCTTTGGTCCACGACCCTGCATGCATAGCGGCGCAGCGTCAAATTCCTTGCACTTTCCCAAGCCAACCGTCTAGGGTATGCTGGTGCGTTGCAGCCTGTTCCAGTATATTATTGCAAGCATGCCTGACAGATTGCTCAGGCTTGCAAGGGCGAGGTGCTGATTCACACAAGAGCAGATGGATCTTGCATGGCGTCCAAGACAGTAGGATTACCTGGAAGTACTTGCCACAGACCAGACAAGCATAGACATTGATAGGACTGAGGGAAACCACGCAGCATTTCTCAAAGTCAAAGTCAAGGTTCTGCAGGAGACAAACCCCAATAAAAATGACATTTTGTCATCAGTTGCATCATGCCAGAGCTTGCATAAAGCACCACTACAGCAGATAAGAATAGAAGCAGCTCTGTACCTGCCGTGCAATAGTGTCAAGATATGGACACTCTGTACCCTTTCTAACTTTGCTGCTTGAGTTCTGCACGACCTCGCTGCCGTTCGCTGCTGTACTTTGCAGGTCTCCTGAGCTCCTGTGCAGTTTATTAGGCCCTTCTGCAGCTTCTTCTGGTCTCTCTCGCTTCATACAGCCTCCTCAACGATCACTGGAACAGCGAAGACTGTTGCAGCCGGCCAAGGACTGAAGCAGCGATCATCCAGGTGCCAGCTAGTTCCCGGAACAAAGTTACATGCGCGTGTAGATCGGCTGATTTGCTGTTTCTGCAGTACTTTCAATGATTGACTCAACAGGAAGCTCCAAGTGTCGCCCTGTAGAGTGTCGTAGCGCCCTGCTCGATGTGCACGCACCGCAGCAAGCTCAAGCTCGATGTCACAGCAGTCGAGCAATTGATACTGGCATACCGCCCTCGACCTTTTGCCAGTAAGTGTTCTTTGTACCGGCAGGATCTTTCCAACCGTGTATGTGCATGCACGAGACAGTTGACCGAAGCTTTCGGAATAGACTTGTTGTCTTCAATTCCGTTGTTTTGTTGCATTGAACGTCTGCAAACCTTCAGAGGACATTTGTGCAACATAGCATGGTCGTGACCTCTTTCGACTCAGCTCTGTTGCGAGATGCCGTGTCAGGCTCTGGACGTTGTGCAAGCTGCAGTCTCCGGTATACCCAGCGCCGTGCTGCTGTCACGTTCACCTCTTGCCGGACGTCACGCAAAAGAGACAGACGATCCCAAAGTGCCGCCCGCCCTCCTGTGACATGCAGCTCTGCTTCTGCTCGGTTACAGTCTGAGACAGAGCTTTTCCTTGACAGTCTAGAAAAGGAAACAGCCTCTGAGCTGCCTTCTGGATCAGACCTTACAGTACAACTGCGCAAGCTCGAGACCCAGGTGAGTTCAGCGCCTTTTACGACCGTGAGCTTATATCGGGTGGTGATCACTGACAGGCATGCCTGCTGCAGTCAGTGGAGCTGCAGAAGCGTATTGATGACCTGTATCAGAATGCGTTTGCACATCCTCAGAGCAATGGACATGCATCAGACAGTGAAGCAACAACCACCAATGCAGCAACGACTGGTCTCACTGAAGAGGCATTTGGCAGGCTAGGGCGCACTCAACCTGAGGTTAGTACACACAGTCAAGCACCCAGAAAGTCTCAGCTGCACAGCATTGCTCCTGCTTACACACAGCTCAGTTGTTGACTGCATTGACATGCACATCCAGGCAAACGCCTGCATGTACACATCATGATCGGTATGGACCTGACAAGCATCTTCACCATGCAGCTGCTAAATTGCCCATATCATCCATATCATGTCTCTCTGCATCCTCAGCACAGCATGTCCGAATTTGCAAAGGTGTAAGCAAGGTTTTGTAATCAAGAATGCCTTCAGGCAATGAAGCAGCTACTTCACGACAAGGAGACTTCAGATCCCAAGGGTTGGGCCCAATCCCAGCAGCAGATTCAGACAGCTAAGCTACAGAGGACTCGGCTCACAAGGGAAATTGAAGACCTGAAGGCAGCGCTTGTGCAGGCTGAAGCGGATATGAGTCATGGTATTGAATCATCAATCATCTCACCTCACATTCTCTTACTGTGTCTGCACATAATGAGGTTCCTGACAGTGCCTGAGTCCCGCAGATAGCCTGCTGCCTGATCACAATTTGTTCACATTTATTTCTGCTCTTGTATCAGCTATTGCTTTTGCTTTCTGAAGGTCACTTTCGCTTTTGCTTTCGCTTTCAGTTTCACTGTCACTGTCACTGTCACTGTCACCTTGCTTGTGATGTACTCTTACAAGGGACTGCTGTTGCCACAGACAGATTGCATAGCTGGTAGTGTGATGCAAAAGCATTACAGCTCTCATAGCCTTTTGTCATGGTGCAAAGTTGTCATTTCCCATATTGCTTATGTGCCAAAATCTGCTTGCACTTGCTGTGCAGATGATCTAGATGATGTGGCAGACAGCGTGCTGCCAGGTGGCAAGGACACAGTCAGCATCTGCCTCATCACAGGCTTTGAGAGCTTCAACATCAGCCTCTACACCAAGGTGCACTGCACTCAAAGTCTAGCTCCATCACAATTTAGTTCACAGTATTGCATTTTGTTCTTTTAAAGCATGACATCCGTCCATATGTATATAGAACAGATAACATTTTTGTCCAATCAGTTCTTCAAGGATGAAAGCCATGCCTGGGCGTGTTTGACAACATGAAGCGTGAACCCATTGACTTATCTGTCAAGCTCGTTTGTGTGATTCATCCTCAAGTTGTTGCTTGGTAGAAAATGTGTATTACATTCATCAATCAGCGAGTCGCTGGGGTCAGGTACAAACAGCCCTGAGTAGCTCCCTGTTTGAGCTGCATGAACACTAACTGGACATGCATGTTGCTTCTGGCAGGGGCCAACAGCAGCAAGCCCATTAAACACGCTTGGAACTGTCATGTGTCTGTCCTGAGTGTGATCGTTGCCACAGACCAACATACCTGTGCTACCTGTTTTCCAGCTGCTGTTGACAAAACAGCTAGCTAAGAAGTTATTGATCAGCATGTATGTAGCAAAGAAGCTGAGAAGCTTCTGTTCAGCTTGTTTGTCATCTGCAGGTGGCAAATTAGCTAGCTGAGAAGCTTCACTTCAGCTTGTCTGTCATCTGCAGGTGGCAAAGGAGCTAGCTGAGAAGCTTCACTTCAGCTTGTCTGTCATCTGCAGGTGGCAAAGGAACCAAGTGAGAAGCTTCAGTTCAGCTTGTCTGTCATCTGCAGGTGGCAAAGGAGCTAGCTGAGAAGCTTCCATTCAGCCTGTCTGTCATCTGCATGTGGCAAAGAAGCCAGCTGAGCTTGTTTGTCATCTGCAGGTGGCAAAGGAGCTAGCTGAGAAGCTGCCAAGTGTACGTCTACATGTTTTCAGTGACCGAGACCTTCAGCCCAAGAGGGCTCAAATTGAGGCTGCCTTGGCCAGCGCAGACGTCTTCTTCGGCAGCCTGTTGTTTGACTATGACCAGGTCGAGTGGCTGAAGGGTAGGGTTGAGAGGATTCCACTGAGACTGGTGTTTGAGTCGGCTTTGGAACTGATGACTGCTACTCAGATTGGCACTTTCCAGGTGTGATTTTACTGCTTTGCACTTGACTGCATAGCAATGCAGTGCAACACCACATAGCTTGTATTGTGACCTGACTCTTGCTATAGTCTTCGTTGGTGTTATCTGCTTTGGCTGCAGCATGGTTTCTGTGTTCAATGTTCTGCTGTGCCAGTAAGCGCATGCTTCACACCAGCTCATGTTGGCCGCCAGGTCTCGTCTCTCTTGCAAGCTGACTAGTGCCTGTGAATTTAAAGCTCCAATTCTTTGTGTCTAGAAAGCTTTGCTAGCTTAGTTCTAGGTTGTCTAAAAGATTCCCCTGGGTTGCCCATAAATGTCCCCTGGGTTGCCCACAAGTTTCCCCTGGGTTGCTCACAAGTGTCCCCCGAGGTGCCCACAAGTTTCCCCTGGGTTGCCCACTAGTGTCCCCTGGATTGCCCACAAGTTCCCCCTGGGGTGCCCACAAGTTTCCCTTGGGTTGCCCACAGGTTTCCTCTGGGTTGCCCACAAGTTTCCCCTGGGTTGCCCCAGAGCTGCTCCCCTGCTGCAGATGGGATCATCTGGCGGGAAGTCCAAGGGGCCACCTCCAGCTGTCAAGAAGCTGCTGGGCCTGTTTGGCAGTCAAAGGGAGGAGGACCGCATGGTGGGCTACCTGTCCTTCCTCAAGCTGGGCCCCAAGCTGCTCAAATTTCTCCCAGGCAAGCCAAAACTTTAGGTTTTCCTTTATTTTTCTAGGCCTTTCCTTGTTTTTTTGGGTTTTTTCCCGTTTTCTTTGCCTGGGTTTCTGATCTGTGGTGTATGCCATGACGAAGCAAGTGCATCATGCATTTTATTTTTGCTGCATGCAGAACGCTGCGCAAAAAACGGCTTGAGCAATGCAGGTTGGGCGTACCATGCCCAGCAACACGCTGATAGCTCACTATGGCCAAATTCATGCACCAACAAGTTGCTTTGTGTCCTATCCCCACTTCCTCATGCAAAGTCTAGGCTTGGCAGGTGCAGCCTAGCCATAACTTTAAGACATGACGCAAACAGGTTAGTCTGAAACAACACAACCGGCTGTGTGCAATGAGAGCAGAATACAACATGGCCAAGACTGGATCATGACACATGTTTTGGTTTGTTCACAGGGCAAACAACAAAGCACAATCCTCAGCTACTGGAATGAGTTTTGCTGGACCAAGTGATGCTGTTCAGTATGTTCACAGGGCAGAAGGCCAAGGACCTGCGCAATTAGTTGACAACCTACAGCTACTAGAACCAGTCTAAGTAGAGCAACTTATGTCATGCAGCTTGTTCACAGGACAACATGCCAAAGATCTGTGCAATTGGTTGCAATGGATCTCTACTGGAACCAGTCTAAGCAGAGCAGCTCATGTCAATGCGGCTTGCTCATAGGGCAACAGGTCCAGGACCTTTGCAATTGGTTGACAATCTACAGCTACTGGAGCCAGTCTTACTGCACCCACTCATGTTTTTTGGTTGTTCACAGGGCAAAAGGCGAAGGACTTGCGCAATTGGTTGACAATCTCCAGCGACTGGAGGCAGTCTTATTGCACCCACTCATGTTTTTTGGTTTGTTCCCAGGGACAAGAATCTGCACAATTGGTTGACAACAGATTTACTACTGGAACTAGTCTCAGTAGTGCACTGCGGTTGTTCACAGGGCAAAAGGCCAAGGACCTGCGCAATTGGTTGACAATCTACAGCTACTGGAACCAAGGGGGGCGCTCCAATGTGGTAGCCATGTTTGCCCACCTGGTGGACCAGTACTTCAAGCCCACTGGTGCATCTCCTGCCAAGCTGCTAGAAACACCTGCCACAGGTATCATCCATTGAGACCCATGTCCTTCATGTAATGCATGAGATTCACAAACACCTGCCACAGGTATATTTCATGTAAAGTCATGGCTTTCATGCAATGCATGAGATTCACAAACACCTGCCACAGGTACAATCCGTGTAACTTTGTATAGGGTCACCCACGCACACCACAAGTACAGTGTGCACAACCAACAAAACGACTTTTCAGCTTCTGTGCATAAGATGTGAGCGTCAGCAGTTCGGCAGCGGCCGGAAGAATTCATATGAAACAGAGCATAGTTTGTGCATTCAGTGCACCTGTACAGTATCTTCAATTTGAAATCATGTTGCGCATGCTTTGTGATCATGCAATCGTTCTGTGCTCACAAGTGTAGCTTGTGCAACCAGTATGCCCGTCATTAATGTTGTTTTGGTGCATGTTTTGTGGTTGTAAATTTGCTTGGTGGTCCACACATTGATGCAACATCTGAAGCATGGCTGTTTCAATACTTCAGCGATATGCATCAAGTGTTGACAGCTGCATAGCTTGAAATTAGCCTTAGAGCCAAATCAGGCTTTGGAGACATGACCTGCATTCGCTGTACAGGGCCAGATTTGATGATCGCCCTTTAATCCTTGTGATAATCCTTGTGATAAAGAATGCCTGATTTTCAACTTGTGGACAACAAGTTTCGCATATCATATAGACACAATATAACATATACATGATACATATATAATAATGATGTCAATGCAGGATGCCTGCACCCAGAGCATGATGGCTACTTCAGCAGCCCAGCAGAGTACATGAAATGGTACAAGCAGCATGGCCCCCTGGGGTGTGACCCCACCCACCCCACAGTGGCTGTGCTACTGTACCGTAAGCATGTCATCACAGAACAGATGTACATTGGGCAGTTGATTAGCAACATGGAAGAGCAAGGGGTGCGGCCTATTCCCATCTTCATCAATGGCATTGAAGCACACACAGTGGTGAGACTCCTCGCTCCTCTTCCTGCAATTTCTTTTTTGTCTATTGATGATGCCTCTCACAATGGTAACTTTTTACAAGAGTCTGTCAGCTGCTAGTCTTCCTATGCCATATGAAGTGACTAAATAGGACTGCACCCTAACAAAGTCAAACTACACCCAAAACTGATTAAGGAAGCCAGTCACGCTGGTCTGGACTGCTTATATAGACGCAAATATGCCTGTTGCAAGTTGCCAAAGTGGTTCCCCTCAAAACGCTATGGCAGGCAGCACAGGAAGTTCACAGTCCCAGTCATTGCATTGGTCAGCCCCCATTAGGTTTCCCTGAACTCAGCGCTGTCTGTCTGCACGCAGGTGCGTGACCTGCTGACCAGCACCAGTGAGCAGGCAGCAAAGGGCAAGTCAAAGGGCAGCAACCCGACCCTGAAGGCAGATGCAGTCCCAGTCGATGCGGTGGTCAGCACCATTGGGTTCCCTCTGGTGGGGGGCCCGGCTGGGACCATGGAGGGGGGGCGTCAGGCAGATGTTGCCAAGGGGATTTTGACTGCCAAGAACATCCCCTACATCATTGCTGCACCTCTGCTGATTCAGGTTGGTGTCCCTGCCTAGCCTTGGTTACAGACTCACAGCGCAACCAGAAGCATGTCCAGCAGGCAGCAAAAGAAGAAGGGCTGCAGGCATACACATGTTGGGTGGATTGCATTCACACAATTTGTACATCAGTGTTGTCCGTTTGTCTTGTTTCTAGTTCATCATTACACCATGCCATTATAGAGTACTGCTGTACTCACATACATGCTTGTAACCATACCTGCATAGTTGCTGTATGACACTCATTTGAACGATGCGTGCCTGAGGATAAAATCCCACAGGGTTGCTTAGAGGTTTACATCATCCTTCAACAGTGTGCCTTCCCAGAGCTGAAGTGTATACAGCCCTGAGCAGCCTCAAGGGCCAGCCACAAGGGCCACAGCATGCAGCCCTGTTACAGCATGCTTGTTGATGCAGGTTGTGGCCATTCAGAGTTATAATGGTATAGCTGGCCTGCTCTGTATATAGGTCCAGGCTTGCAGTTCAGGGTTCAGGGTATGGGGCCAGGCTTGTGGTTTAGGGTTTGAGGTTTGATGCTGCAGGACATGGCCAGCTGGAGCCGTGATGGCATAGCAGGCCTGCTCTTTATATGGGTTAAGACTTATGTTTCAGGCTTCGGGGTATGGGTTCAGGCTTAGGGTTCAGGGTTTGAGGTTTGATGCTGCAGGACATGGCCAGCTGGAGCCGTGATGGCATAGCAGGCCTCCAGAGTGTGGTTCTATATTCCTTGCCTGAGCTGGACGGGGCCATCGACACGGTCCCCCTGGGGGGGTTGGTGGGTGACAACATCTTTCTGGTGTCTGAGAGGGTGACACGTCTGTCACAGCGCATCAAGAAGTGGGTCCACTTGCGCCGCTCCCAACCTCAGGTCGGCATGTTCTGCCTCTGGGTGGCTGCCCTGCCCTGCCCTGCCCTGCCCTGCCCTGCCCTGCCCTGCCCTGCCCTGCCCTGCCCTGCCCCGCCCTGCCCTGCCATGCCATGCCTGTTCTGCCCTGTTTGTGTGTTTGCTGTGCTGCCAAGCTCTGCCCTGCCCCACTCTGCTCAGCCCTGCCCCACTGTGACCTGCCCTGTCTCTGTGTTTGCTGCGCTGCCCAGCCCTAACCTACTCTGTCCTGCCCTGCCTCAGTGTTTACTGCCCTGCCCTGCCCTGCCCTGCCCTGCCCTGCCCTGCCCTGTCCTGCCCTGCCCTGCCCTGCCCTGCCCTGTCGGTAGTCATGAGCGAATTCCTTACACCAAAGGTGCTGATCACAGGATCAGTGCTACTATTTAAATATTGCTGCATGGCTTCCCACTCGGGAATTAGAATTAGACATCAGTATCAACATCAGTGTGTGGCTGTGGCAATGTACAGTAGTTGACATTTCAATCACACCATAGTTGTCACTTACAGGATCCAAACATTGCCATACTGCTGTGTGGTGGCTTGTAGTGTTCAGACATGAGCGTTGATACAGTCGTTGTTGCGATGACAAACAGTCATGAGCAAGTCGCTTACACCAAAACCATTACTTACAGCATTATAACATTGCCATCTTTCTGTAGGACGGCTTTTAGTGTTTGCACATGAGTATCAGTACAAGTGTTTTTGCAATGCACAGTCATCAGCAGTTTACTTACACTGTAACTGTCACTTACAGGATCGTAAGATTGCCATACTGCTGTATGGCTTCCCACCAGGCGTGGGCGCAACAGGGACTGCAGCCCTGCTAAATGTGCCTGCTTCCCTAGCCAAATTGCTGGAGGGTTTGCAGCAGCAAGGGTATGATTTGGGACCAGACTGGGACTCTGGCAAATTGGACGGCGAGGCAGTCATTAGTGCACTCAAGATGCAAGAAGAGCAGCGGGCCATCTATGAAGGCAAAGCTGGCATTGAGAAGAGGTGGTGCATGTGCCCATCTGCCTGTCTGATCGTCTGTCCGTCCATTTGACTGTCTACCTGTCTGTGTGTTTGTCTGTCTGCCAGCCTGTCTGTCAGTCTATGAGTCTGCCTGCATGCCTCCCCGGTCTGTGAGTCTGTGCCTGCCTGCCACCCAGTCCGTCAGTGTATGTGCTAGCCTGCCTGCCTGTCTTTCTTTCTGGTTGTCTGCTTGCCAGTCTGTTGATATGTGTGTCTCCTTACCTGCCAGCTTGCCTACATGTCCATCAGTCTGTACTGCATGCAAAATCCTGGGATAAGGGGGCTCAGGGTGTTAGGGGCCATGCCTGAGTTTCCTGAGAGAAACCTGTCTGATGCAGCACCACCTTGCTTGACCCCGCCCCATACCCTTTCAGATGAATCTCACACCTTGACTGATCTTTAGGGGAGCTGGTGGTGCTGAGGTCTTTGGTCTTGGCAATACTGGGGGGGGGGTTTGCGTCCACGGAAAGGAGGTTTGAAGTGGGGTGCCTAGATGTCTGAAGGAAACCTGTCTCATGCAGCACTACCTTGCTTGAGCCTGCCCATACCTTTCAGTCAAAACCAAACCCAACTCTTGACTGATCTCCAGGGGCGCTGGGGATGCTGAGGCATTTGGTGCTACTGCTGTAGCAGCAGAGGTTGATCACCTCCAGTTGAAGCAGATGCTGACGTACCCCCCTGACTGGGGCCCAACCGAGTGGGGTCCCATCCCCTTCCTGCCCGAAGCTGATGTGCTGGTCAGCTCCATGGAGCGGCAATGGGGAGACCTGGCGGCCTATAGAGGCATTGCCACCTCTGCTACAGGCAAGCTGCTGCTGACCACCCACAACTGCTGTATCTGTTATTCATTATTCATTGTCATTGTCATTATGAGCACTGTTATTATTACTTATTATATATTGTTGTTATTATTATTATTGATATTATTATTGTTACCATTAGTTCTTGTATTATTGATATCATCATAACATTATTATTCTTGTATTGTTACTGATTATCATCACTATTAATGCACCAACACACCAAGTCATTGATGGCACAAACATGATGGACAGGATGCTTGCAAGGCCGGACAGCAACATTACTGCAACAAAGAATCGACAAGAATGAACATCTGCTATGATATGCACGTGTGCAACATCTGGAGTGTGCCTGCATGGGCATCACACCTGCCAGGGTCTCAGTCCTTGTCAGCGGTTTCTGCACTCTCAGCCCTTGTCAGGGGTTTCTGCGCAGTTCTGCATACTGACAAAGCATCATTGTCATCTGCCTCATCACCTGCGCTCGCCTTTGTCAGGGGTTTTTGAACAGTTCAGCATAACGACACACTCATGATTGGCTGAAAAGAGCTCAGAACAGGTATGAGTGAGAGATATGAGTCAATGATGAGTGAGTAACAAAAAGAGCGAGCGAGTGAGTGGAGCAAGCTTATGCGTGCAGGCAATGCTGTGGTCTCTGGCATTCAGTTGGGCAATGTTTGGATTGGGGTGCAGCCAGCTTTGGGGGTAGAGGGAGACCCCATGCGGCTACTGTTTGACAGGTAAGCTACTCTAGATTTATAGTTCTTTGGCCTGAAGACCAGACCTTGACATACTGTTGTTCAAGGTGTCCTCTGCAAAAGCACAACCTTCTGGTCGAGCAGTTACAGCAGGACTGCAATTGTAAAGTGGGGTCATTGGCTATTTAGTATGGCCACCCCCCTTACCCAAACTCCCAGATTGGTTGATGGCTGCTGCAGGAGGAAAAGGTCTAAAGACCCACACACTCAGCCTGTCTGACTGCAAAGCATGCACACACACACGCCCACCCACCCACCAACCCAGCACATGCACACACTCTAAGACAAGCAAAGGACAAAGTAGACAAAATCAATGATGTTGTCGTGCACAATGAGTACATTAAGGTGGGCTCAAGCTTCCTAATGGTATCATGTGCATGTAAAGTGTGTTCTGCTGGTCTGTCTAATGGGCTGTCTGATGCCTGCAGGGATCTGACCCCCCACCCCCAGTATGCAGCCTTCTACAAGTGGTTGCAGCAGGACTACAAGGCCGATGCTGTCGTGCATTTCGGCATGCATGGCACTGTTGAATGGCTTCCAGGCGCACCTCTAGGTCAGCAACATTTCACATGCATACATGCATGTAAGTAAAACAATAATAGTAATAATGACAATAACATTGATAATAACAATGATAATAATGCTAGTTCACATGTTTACATGAATGTATGATTGCATGTCGGTCAAGAACTGCATATCCACCGTACATGTGTATATTGTACCTGTATCTTGGACAACTTCACATCTCATGCTGTGACTGTGGCCATTTCTGAACCCATACTCCTAGACCTTTTCTATAACAACTGTACAAATCATACTGGTGGGTGTGTGTGCGCACAGGCAACTCTGGGCTGTCATGGTCGGATGTGCTGCTGGGAAACATGCCTAATGTGTATGTGTACGCCGCTAACAACCCCTCAGAGTCCATACTGGCTAAGAGGCGAGGCTACGGCACCATCATTTCCCATAACGTGCCACCATATGCCAGGTAGCCGCGTATTGCAGGATGTGAGTGGCAAGTCTTGTGTCAACTTGGCATGGGGACTGCATCATCTGAATGGGGACTGCATCATTTGAATGGGGACTGCAGCATTTGTATGGCATGTCTCGTGCTTACTGAGCAAGATCAGTGCAATACACTGTGTGAAAGGCATGTTTTGTGTACACTCAGCAAGATGCATGCATTGCATGGGTGGCATGGTTGTTTTACACTCGGCAAGGTGATTACATTGCAATGGCAAGTCTTGTGTTACCTTATCATTCTTCTCTGATGCATGCTTAAGTCATCAGGTCCAGCACACATTTGTTTTTCCTTTAGGGAACAGGACGTTGTTACACCAGTGCAATCTCAAGAGAAGGCAGCACATCTTTGTGACAGCTGTGAAAGACATGGTGCCGTGCCTTGTTGCAGCATGCGTGATGCACTTCAGCAGTTCAGGAATGCTCTTTGTATTGAATACTTTCCCTGCTGCCTCTGTCCTCAGAAATCCTGTACAACTGCATCATTCCCACAACACACTGTACGCTGTAGTATAGCCCTAAAGCCTTGATCGTTGATTTTCCAGGGCTGGCCTCTACAAGCAATTAGCCACTCTCAAAGGCTTAGTTGAGGAGTACCGAGAAAAGCCTGAAGCAAACCAAACCCTGAGGGCTCCTATCATTCAGAATCTGTCTCAGACAGGACTGGGTCAGGACTGCCCCTTCAGACATGCCTCTGCTGACTCATCATCATCCGACCCAGAGCTGCTTTCTCCTGACTCAGCTGAGTCTGTGAGCGAGGAGGACTTCTCTGAGTATGTGGGCCGGATTTATCAATACTTGCAGGTTTGTCATTCTCAGAACTTGTCTCTTGTCACAGGCAAACACTATGGCATCGTTTGCAAGCACGTTCTGGCACATCACAGCCTGTTTCACTTTGCCTTCTTTCTTCCCGCCGTTTTCGAGGCCCCAGACTGTAAAGTACCATTTGAGAGGGAAATTTGAAGTTTCAAAGCTCTGTTATCCAGGTTGTGGAGACAAGGCTGTTTTCAGAAGGGCTGCATGTCTTGGGACAGCCCCCATCCCCAGACAAGCTGGGGCAGTACCTGGAAGCCTATTTTGGCGAGGGCTTGTCCCCAGAAGCTGTTGATGTGGTTTCTCACAGCAATGGGGACAGCTTGGAGGCCATCAAAGCCAAGCTGCAAAGAATCTACTCACAGGTGAACCAGCTTCTTGACTGCATTCTTACCACCGGTTCAAACTACTCTCTTACATCTGTGGTGCATGAGACTTTGCTCTGAAGGAGAACATACACACAACATTGTAAAGATTGCTACAGCAATGCATGCACTCACGCACGCATGCACTCACGCATGCATGCACAGACGCTCGCATGCACATATGCTGTGCGGGCATGCCTGACTATCGAGAACAGAATTGTCTGGTGAGCAGCAACTGCAAGGTCTGCAATACACACGGCTGACTACATTGTGATATGTACACATATGCACATACAGCTGAATGTACACAGTAGTTACTGATATATGCTAACAGCTCTACGAAGTTTTGCAGGGGTGTTCCATTCTTGCTTGATGCTTCATCATCTTTATTGGAATTGGAAAGCGGTGATTATTGTTATTGTTGTTATCATTGTTATCCTTGTTATCGGTATTGTTCTTGTTATCATTATCTGACGCTCTGCAGAACAGCGCCTCGACATCAGGCAGCAGCAAGCCTGCAGAAGAAGAGGAAGAGAAGCTGGGTGAGGCGATGCACATCAAGGGGCTGTTGCATGAGAACACGGAGGAGATGAGGTCCATACTGCGTGCTCTGAATGGGGAGTACATTGAGCCACAAGCTGGCGGTGATCTGCTCAGGGATGGTGCCGGGGTCTTGCCCACAGGTCAGTCAAACGTTTCTCCTCCTCTTATACGACCCAAAGCCTCCTCAAATATGAGACAATGAACAGAGAAACAAAACTGGTGTGAGGTATCTTTTTATAATCCCAGACAAAAATATGTTTCACTGTAGATGTGTTTATTGAGATTCTACAGCAAGTTCTGATCATGTTCTGTCCTCTGTCTGTTGAGAGATGGTGCTGGGCACAGGTGGGTCAACTGCTTCTTCTGCTCTGCAGAATATAATCAATTTCAATTCAATTTCAACTCAATTTCTTCTTCTTCTTCTTCTTCTGGTTCTTCTTCTTCTGGTTCTTCTTCTTCTGGTTCTTTTTCTTCTGGTTCTTCTTCTTCGAATCCCAGTAAGTTCTGCGTTCAAACTCTACGTAAGCACTGTTGTAAGCACGACATACTAACCTACCTGCCCTGATTCCGTGTCATAAACCAGCTTGCAGAATGAGTGAACTATGCTGCATACTATGGAATATGCTTAACGTCGGCTGGATCCGTTTGATGTGCCAACTCACACCGTATGCAAATGCTGTTGTGAGCACACAAGAGTGCGCTCGGAAACGTACAATGCGTGCACTGATGTCTGAAATATACACCACACTACAGTAAGTACTGGTAAACCATGCTGTGTATTGCAGGGCGTAACAACGTTGAACTGGGTCCGTACCGTCCAGCAGAACACACCATGTACAATTACTGTTATATGAATGCGTACCATACATGCGCTGATTCCATCACATATAGCAGCACAGCACACACAAGTACACTTTGCTGGGTGTTACAGGGCGTAACATACATGCACTGGATCCGTACCGTATGCCCAGTCAAGCTGCACTAGAGCGTGGCGCTGCAGCAGCCAAGGGGATACTAAAGGCTCACAGGGATGCCAACCATGGCACGTACCCACAGACTGTTGCGGTGAGCTTCAGACACACGCACATCGTTCAGATCAGCTCATGTGCTCATGCAAAACATTATATTTACTCAGAGCATGTTGCTGTTCTGTTCATCCTGTGTGTCCTGTTGCAGTGTAACTGTCAAACATGTGAGGGCTCCTGGAAAGCTGTTGCCTGCTTTTAAAGATGATGCCAAAAGGGCATTAACATCTCAAGTTACAACATGCTCTTGATACGCTGACTGTTCAAACAGAACCTCATACAGGCAGTAATTTATGGCTGTACATGCTTGATCCTGGGGCCAAATGCTGAATGAACAGAAGACAGCTTTTCTATCCGCAGGTGAATCTATGGGGGCTTGATGCAATCAAGACGAAGGGTGAATCCGTAGCCATTGTGTTGTATTTGGTTGGAGCTCGGCCTTTGCGTGAGGCCACAGGGCGAGTTGCCCGTTACGAACTCATTCCTTTAGAGGTGAGCAACATTGTGGCAACACCAGCCGTGACTCATCTCATAGAGTCTTTTTCCACCCTACACATGTAGGCAATGTTGTGCGCGATGCAGTCAACAGCCTTCTAGACACCAAACAACTGAGCAAGCCACCTGCAGCAACAGTGGGCTTGCCCAGTTGTCTGGTGTTTAGGAGGGTGTCTACCGCATTGTGCGTCACATTGTCTACGTGCGTATGCCCACACAGATTGTGCAATCTGCTTTGGCTTGCATGTTGCTTGATGTGGTTAAGGAACAAGATTTGTTCACTCACTCAACCTCTCGCTTGCTCACTCACTCACTCACTCACTCACTCACTCACTCACTCACTCACTCACTCACTCACTCACTCACTCACTCACTCACTCACTCACTCACTCACTCACTCACTCACTCACTCACTCACTCATGATGCACACAAGTCTCCCCCCCAGGGTCAGGAGGTGATCCTCAGTACCAGAGTCATACAGTTTCACCTGAAGTGATCAGCAAGGGAGCAAGCATCTAGTGTCTGGTGTTTCTAACCTTGCTCAGAGTGGTATCTGGAGGGCTTTTCTCTCTGTTACCTCTTTGTGATGTCAAACCTAGATAAACAATCTGATGATTGCGTGCCAGATGCTGCTCACACTCTGTTTGTCACCTGTGCTATATTCATACTGTATCAATGCAGTGTACTTCAGCATTTGCAAAGAAGTTGATAAGGAGTTGGCGACAGCAGTTACAACAGGAACAGTTACAATAAGGATATTATTAGTGAAAGCAGTACCAACGAAAGTGATTGAGTGTGATATCATTTACTCAGCTAAATGGACTGGTGACAATTTGCAGGAGCTGGATGAGAGACCCAGAGTGGACGTGCTGTGCAACATGAGCGGCATCTTCAGAGATTCCTTCCAGAACGTGGTGGAGCTTCTTGATGACCTTTTCAAGCGTGCAGCACAAGCGCCCGAGTCCCCAGACATGAACTTCATCAGGTGTGCCTGCTGCTCTTGACACACACAAAAAAGAAAATGAACTACGCCACTTGTGCAGTGGCGTTGTATATGGGGGACACGTGTTTCATATGGGGGACAAGTGTGTGGAGCACTGCCCCCTTGGGTGCTGCTCTTGATACATGTGGTGACGTTTTGCACTTAGCTTGCTGTGCTGACAGTTGCACACCCAGCTGTAAATGCAATTGTGACGGTGACTGTATCTGCAACTGCAACTGGTTTTGTAAAGCCAGCTGTGCTAGGTAATGTTCTGTGTCCTGCTGTGGGCGCTGCAAAGCAGCACATAGAATCCTCACCACATGTTACTGCTGGAAGATGACTGCTACACCACAAAACCTCATACAGGAAACTGTACATACTTGACCATAAGGGAAGACACATGTCCGATGAATGTATACATGAACAACACTGTCAGCAGCGCAAAGGCTGACGGCTCACTAGCAGCACCATAGCAGGATCAATAGTCTGAAAAGCTATGGACAGCAGGGCAGTGCAGCAGCTGATGCTATGACTGAGCAATATCTGGCTGACAGCTTCGCAAGGCCGTGCTCAGCAGCTCAAAGAGTGTGTTTGACTTGCCAAGGTCTGACCACTGTGCGGTTTGATGCTGCGCAGAAAGCACAGCAGTGCGATGACTGATCAGGGGCTGGCCAACAGCTCAGCGAGGCTGTTTAGTAACCCAGCTGGTGACTACGGCAGCATGGTGAATGAGCGAGTGGGCAGCAGCCAATGGGAGAATGGCAGTGAGCTGGGAGACACATGGGCCTCCAGAAATGCCTTCTCCTATGGCAGGTGTGAAGTTGCTCCTTCATAGTGTTTGCGACTGGATGTACCTTACGCTAGAGTAAAGATGTGTACCTGACGCTAGGGTTAAGATGTTTACCTGACACTAGGGTTAGATACATGTTCATTGGATGGAGGCGTGAGTGAGTGAAAGAGTGGGTGGGTGAGCGGTGGGTGAGTGAGTGAGTGAGCGGGGGGGTGAGTAGTGAGTGAGTGAGTGAGTAAGTGAGTGAGTGAGTGAGTGAACGAACGAACGAACGAACGAATGATTGAATGATCGAATGAATGAATGATGCCATGCTGTCATGCTGTCGCCCTGCAAATCTTGCAAAATGCATGCACACAAACACTGCAAACAGATACCTCTCAATTAAGCTATGGCTCAGACAGCAAACTCGCATGCGACGGGCAGCCAAACAAGAATTGCATCGTCAAACAAGAACTGTGACATAAAACATGCTGTGCAATGGTTATTATTATTGTTTATTCAGTCGTGGTACGCCTACTGTACAAGGCATAACCCAATGATTGCCAGCATGGATTTACAAATCCTGCTGAGATTAAAGCCCCACCCTATGAGGGGCCATCGGCTCGTGAATGCAGTGCATTGATGCAGTGGCTCACACCAATGTAGTGCAGGGGCTCAGAAAGGGGGACAGCTCGGCCTGAGGTGTTAGAAGCTCTGCTTGGCACCACAGACCGCGTGGTTCAGGAGATTGACAGCGTGGAGTATGGCCTAACAGACATCCAGGAGTACTATGCCAATACAGGTGTAGTAAACCCGTCATAAATTTATGAACAAGCAATTGACTGACTGAATGCGTGAACATGTCCAGCTGGTGGTACCATCAAATAGACTACTGCATCTTGTGGTGACACATTCACGCATAGCCTTCATTTATTCATTCATTAGATGTGAAAGGTTCTTAGGGCCTGATCCATTTGACCCATTTGACCAGCACCTGTTGACAGCTGCTCTGGCCTTCTTGTTTTTCTTTCTCTAGACTTACATAATGGAAAACAAGAAGACCAGAGCAGCTGTCAACAAATGCTGGTCAAATGGGTCAAATGGGTCAGGTATAATGGACTCAAAGGTCCATACACAGCCATCTGTTGGTCTTCTTTTTGGTACCTTCCCTTTCTTCTCTTGCTTTGTCCCTCATCGAGCCCCGCAAAATTCAAACCAAGGCTACGTAACACCTCGGCCTCCAGTTGTAGAGCAACCTCCTTTCTTCGCCAATTTCTTCCTCTTCTGTTCTTGTGTTCCCTTCATCTTCATCTCTGTGGTGAGCAGTCTTTCATCATCGAAGCCAGTGATGTGTGCAGGGGCACTGAAGAAAGCTGCAGAGAATGCGCGAAAGGATGGAAAGACAGTTGGCTGCTCCATAGTCGAAACCTTTGGCAAAGATGCAACGCCTCAGGAGCTGTCAGACGTGCTGAGACTCGAGTACAGGAGCAAGCTGCTCAACCCCAAATGGGCCAAGGTAGACAAACCCTTTCTGCCCATACTTTGATTGATTGACCTACTAGCTGTCAGATGCCAGAGTCAAGGACAGCTAGCTGCTCAATGTTGAACTGACAGGGCACAGGGCAGTAGCGTGTTGCAAGAAGTCTGGCATGCTACTGTCAGACTTTATCACGGCCTTAAGGGGGGGAGTGTGGGTGGGTGACCCACATGGGACTCATGCTGAGCGGAGGGCATGCTCTGTTCTGCCCTTGTGAAAGGCGATTGCGTCCTGTACATAGTCATGTTTGGGAGGGCTGGACGGGGGCTTGGCCTTTGCCTGTGCAGGTAGCAGGTAGCCTTTGTTATTACAGTCGCAAAAGCATGGTCTGGTGTGAGTACAGGTTTTTCTGTCTGAGGTACACCAGGCTCTGCATAGAATCAACCAGAAAAGTTTATGCTTTTCAGCGGTCATAACAAGAGCCTCCTAAGGCGGCAGCCTGGATCCAGGCTCTGCATATTAGGGACCTCAGGATATGCTTCTAGCCCCAAAGATTCAGGAACAACTTCTGGTATAACGCAAAAATGCAACGCTAGCATGCAGTGGACATCACGCTTCTGTCAGGTTGTTTTCGTTGCTTCGTGTAATGAATATCTCTCCCTCCCCCACAAAACAAAAAATTACACAACAATGCAATGCCTTGTGATGCAGGCCATGGCAGATCAGGGGTCAGGAGGGGCCTTTGAGATCTCCCAACGCATGACTGCCATGATTGGCTGGGGGGCTACCACTGGCTTTGCTGAGAAGTGGGTCTTTGATCAAGCTGCCGACACATACGCCCTGGACCAAGATATGGCAGACAAGCTTCGCAAGTAAGCACACCAGCTTTTGAAGCTGATCCTGGTCTTTGTGGGGTGCAGTCACTGCACGGGGGTCAAGGGTGCTGCACCCTGTAGTGATGGGTCTGTCTGTTTGGTTGATAGCTCACTTTTTTCGACTGTACACATCTGCAGCTGTGGCGTATGTTGAATGACTTGGATGAGTCAGTGCATGATCAAGATCTGTGCAAATGTGAACAGGTTGCATGCTGCATTGCCTAGAAACCTACTTAACGCGCATGAGTTTGTTCACAGATGCTGCCCTGTTCCGTTACCTTGCATGTTGCAGTGCCATGGCTTCATGGTTGCAGAATCCTAAGTAGAATGTCACAGCTTGGTCTTACTTGCTGACTGCCGAACTGGTGGCTAACAATACTTGACTGCTGCAGGAACAATCCTGAGGCATTCACCAACCTGTTGAAAAGAATGCTCGAGGCCTCAGGTAGAGGCATGTGGAAAGCTGACGATGCAACATTGGAGCAGCTGAAGAACATGTATTCAGATATGGATGCACAGCTAGAGGGCATCAAGTAATGGATCACATGCTCCAACACATTCATCTGCCAACATGCCTGCCAGGCAGCCCTGATCAGCAGCTGACAAGCTCGTGTGATGTTATTAATCTTCAGCTAGTACACATGGCACAACAGGAACGCATGCTTTTCAGTACAGTCTGGCTCGTCAGTATAGTATGGCGTTTCAAACACGTTACGTCACCTGTGGGTGGTGCCATTCGAGTTGTGGATGCTCACCACAGATAAAGTATTTTGGCATCGTAACACATTGGTGCATATTGTTTTGAGTGTCTTAAGATGACGCTGTTTCATGCTGTGATTGGTGAGGCTTGCAGGAAGCAGATAGCGTTTGACCTTCAAGGACCTGAAGGCTTCACTTGACAGCACACCGCAAGCAGCTGACATTTCAGTTTGATATGTTGCATTCTTTTTTTTTGTCCGGATAAGAGCTTGCAATACCATGGGCACTCTAGCCCTCGTGTCAAACAACTGCATGATGTGCAACACTACACAGGCCGTCCATGTAATGTAGGCTAGGTACTGTTAGCTTCAGCACTGACTGCTTGGCAACCTTCGAGACCTCCTGTTCTTTGACTCGCCCATAGCTGATATATTCTGTTCCAGTCAAGCCAACTTTGCAGCTGCTGAATTTGTGATTTGATGTCCTCGACGCTACTGCCACCCTGGCAAACAAGACATTGTGCTGGCTGAGCTTGCTGGCATAGCAAACACTGTTGCTCAGGTAAGTCTAGCTGGAGCAGTGGTCCCGTTTCAAGCTCTGCATTCCCGGCTCCACCAGCATGGATAGCTTGTATGACGTCCGCAAGCTCCCGCTCAGAAAGCTGCAAGTCGGACAGCTCGCGCAGCTGATCCAACGACATGGCAGCTATATCCTGCGAAGTGTAGACGTGACTGTCTTTCCGACCATTTGCAGCAACGTTGCGAGACATGATAAGCGCAGGTCTCGAGTAAAACTGCAGGCCCTGTGCTATAAATGTTAGACTACAATGCCGAAACAGGGTGCAGCGGTATGCATGAGTCATGCAGCATGAGTCATGCAGCATGAGTCATGCTGCGACTGGACATCTCTGGCTGCCTGCTGCACATCGATGTGGCTTTCAGCATATTTTGTAGCCACTGCTCTGGGACAATGCAGGGCATAGTCATGGGTGCCGCCCAAATGCTGACGCAGGGCTTCAATAATTGTACCAACCTCCAGGATCAACAATCGTGACTGTTAGTGTTTTACACGCTTCAGCTAGACGAACGAGCTTTGTAACCCCTTTGTTTTGGTTGGCAATTACGGTGTATCTGGGAGCCCTTACGGTTTCATGTGTTCACGCGATGCCGAGGGGCACCGTTCAACCGGTCAAGGTGTCAAGGGCATCTGTTCTCGTCGAGCGAGCAAGATCTACTCGATCTGACCAACGCATATGCCGTCGTCTTGACACAGTCCTCTGTTGGTAGTCGATGGCAGATGAGTTGAGGCAGGCGGAAGCATCAAGCAGCGCTGGGCCAAGCCAGTCTACGTAGGTCTCAAGCACTGCATGTGTCTCAAAGTCCTGTTACCTGAGCTGACGCTGAAATCTTGCCCCAACTTTGCGCACTGTTTCTGCAGAGGGGTCAAACTGTTCCTAGGCGGTCTGTCATGGAACACTACAGAAGGTGGGAGAGTTACTTTGCAGTGTTTGCACTCGCAATTGATGCCTATTTGGTGCTGACTGAGTACGTTCTGACCTGACCGCAGAGGACCTACGAGCGCATTTTGGCCAGTATGGCAAGATGACAGAGGTGGTGAGTTAACATCGTGACGCGCTTGATGTCGTTATCGCACGAGGCAGGTGCACGAGCTACACCCTGGCTGTGCGCAGGTGGTTATGAAGGATCGGGTATCGGATAAACCGCGAGGTTTTGGCTTTGTCACGTTCGTTGACGAGTCCGTGGCAGACAAGGTCTGTGAGGAACGACACGAGCTACAGGGCAGACAAGTACGGCCAGAACGCTCCTATCATACCTGGCTATAACAGACCTTGCTGGCATTGCTTGCAACTATATGCATGCAAGCCCTCAGCTTCTCTACATGATTTCAGATAGATGCCAAGCGCTCTGTCCCACCACAACAGCAACCCAGAAGCAAAAAGGTGTTTGTAGGGGGATTAGCACCTGCCACAAAAGAAGGCAAGCTGTGGATTGCTCTTGCAGTTGCTGAAAGCTGATCCACTGCACTCAATGCTTGGCTTTTGCTGCAGCTGATTTTCGAGAGTACTTTGAGAAGTTTGGGCCTGTTCTGGAAGCACAGATCATGATAGATCACCATAGTGGCAGATCCAGAGGCTTTGGGTAACTTTCAAGCTGGCTATGCATTCTGTAACATATGCAATATAAAAACAGGCTGTTGACATGAAAGCGAGCCATGGCTAGTTTCACCAACCTAGCCAATTGCCTCACATGCCACTTGCACCACAAATCAGCTTTGATTGTCCTCATTACTAATCTGCACATTTGTGACCTTTGAAATTAGTCATGTCACAGCTCAGCCACTCAAAACCCCATTGTCTCTGGGTATGCAGATTTGTCACTTTTGAGCGTGATTCATCTGTGGAGCAAGTGTTCCAAGTAGGATCAATGCATGAGCTGTCAGGCAAAAGAGTTGAAGTCAAGTCAGCCACCCCCCGGGGTTCAGGTCCTGTGGCCGGCAGGGGCAGCCTTGCAGAGCAGCGCATGTGGGGTCCCCGACCCATGGGGGGGCGGGGCATGGGGTCCTTCCCTGGCCAAATGTCTCCCCAAGGCTTTGGCATGGGGGGCTATGGCGTCGTAGGGTGGGGTTTCTGTCAAAACCCCTTCATGCCTCATGTCATTATTCCCTTGCTCTTATGCATACGTAAAGTGATAGTGTGTTCTGTACACTCTAGATATGTCCCTGAGAGCAAGTTGTCTGTTACACACAATGCAAGTCAGAGTCACTAATAGTTAACCCCAACCAGTTCATGTCTGTTGATACTGCATGTGTTAGCCAGCAAAAGAGGCGCTTCTCCAGCAGAAATTACATTGAGTGTCTCAGTGCTAGCTTCATTGGTTGCAGGCGCCACAGCTGTGCATTGATAGCAACCAGCAACAGCCAGCAACAGCAGAGGTTTGAACAAAAAACAAAAACTGATTTGTTACTTCAAAATTGTTCTTGTCAGGCAGCAACATCCAGCGACAGCTGGTAGCAGTATTGATAGTGGGCAATGAAAGGCCTTTATCATCAAATTGTGCTTTGAATGCCTCTGCCTGGCTATCAGACGTTCTAGGCACCATGACAGCAACCCACAGTGCTAAAATGCTGCATCTCAGCTTGTGCATTTTCCACAGCCAGTACGCACAACATATGAAAAATGTCTTTGGGCCAGCGTTGCAAGAATTCTCCACATAAGCCCTGTCCTCACAGACTGGTGTTGAACTCAAAGCATAGTCAACCAGTGCTCAAGGCAGTGGTAGACCTTATAGAGATGCGCAACACAGACTTGTTCTGCACGTGCCTAGCTCATCATGAGCTGAAAAGCGAACTTAGTATTATGATTGTTAAGGCAGTGGCTGCTTGCCTGACACAAGAAGCATGCGTGTGTTACAGGTACAACCCAGCCATGATGGGGGCATACGGCTTAGGCCCCTTCTCCCCCGGGCCCTACCCCTCCTATCCGGCCAATGTCATGGCTGCTCAGATGAATCAGATGCAACTGAGTGGCGGCTTTGGTTACGGTGGGTACGGTAATCCTTATGGCACAGCAGCAGGCTTCAACTCCAACGCACAAACAGCAGGCCTGCCCAGACCGCAGCAAGCACAGCAAGGGCAACCAGCAGAGGGCTTTGAGCCTCAGCAGCCCTCAGCCGAGGGCTTTACCCAGAATAGCCCTGGGCCTAGGTTTCCGTCCTTCCCTGGGTGAGATGCTCTGGCATTGCAAATCTAACTCTGATTGGGACTGTGATTATTGATATACTTTTGTTGACAACTGACTGAGATTGTTGCATGTGCATCATCAAATGTTCCTGTATTATATGTGGTGCCATTCCATCACTGTAAGAGAACATACCTCACATGCTCATTTACATCCCTGACTTACATTGCTTTGTCAAGCATTTTCCTTGGCCATGCATGCATGCATGTGTGACTGCCCAGCCAAACATGACCTGCCTGATGCTTAGCATGTTTGCTTCTATATAGGAGGGGACAGCAGCGATAAAAACCTAGCATTCACAAGACCCTCTTCATGCTCCCATATTTTCTTGAGCTCATATTGTCACCCAAATTTGCCTTTGAGTCTTCTCATGTGCTGCTAGCAATGGCAACAGGTTTTGCCCACAGCAGCAGTCATCAATCATGAGCAAGATTTCAATGCGTACTGAGACAGCATTGCTAAGCAGTTACTGTGGCAACAGACAGCTGTGCATAGACCCAGCTGGTAATTTGGCAAATTGACCGTCTATCACCAGGGCATGTTTCAGGAATATGTACATCATCAGTTGCAGGTTTTAGCTTGGCTACAGTCATAGTGGAACATTAACAGCAACACAACAACATCATGTCATCCATGCACGCAAATGGATTGCTCGATGATGTCATATTTTGTCGATATGTGTCAGTAGAAGAGAGTATAGGTATAGGTTGAAGAGCATTCAGGTGTTTTTCACATATGGCAAGTTTGTACATTACCAGTAGGAACTGATTTCAAGCCTGATCTAGTTGCATAGAAGGTATCAAGTTGATGTGCATGCATTCCTATCAGCCACTTGGCACTGACAACATGCTCTTGCTGACTGACTATGACTTCCTTGACATGCAACACTTCAACATACACAGAACACCAAGGTTTAAAATTATATTCCCCCCACTAAGCCTTACAGGCATCATTGCATCAAGTCAGGCATGGCCAAGTGCGCAGACACGTGCCTCAAGCCTGTCGTCCAACATTTCGGCAACTGCTGCACTCCAGGGTCATGACCCTGCACCACAGTGGCTGTAAATTGTCTTGCCAGACGAAATCGTGGTGACATCGAAGCCAGCATCTGCACGTGCTGGTGGCCCGTGCGGATAGATCAGTCAGTCCAAGACCACAGCTGTTATGTGAGGTCACGTGGCAGGCGCATGTAGGTGATGCTGACGCAGAAGTCTGACTACACGTATGCATCCTCCTGCGAGTCGAACACAGACTTACTCTGCTAGCATGCAGGCGTGACTGGTCAAACGGAAGCCAGAACGGTTTTTTTGGTGGATTGTCATCTTGAAGCCCCAAAACGCATGCATTGCGGCAGGAGCAGTTCTAAGTTATGCCAGAAGGCTTACATAAGGGTGTATTACACTTTGGAGGCAAGAATTTGCTCAGTCACACTGTGTCTGACGCAACTATACAATTCAGGCATTTGAGCAGGCTCTGCAACTCAGTGCAATCTTGGGAACATGTCGTGTCGCGTCAATGAATACTAAACCTTACCAAACAATGCATTGTCATACATATGTCTGCACAATACATGCTTGTGACAATGTATACCAAAACCCAAACAGTACATAAGAAGCCTCAGGCTTGATCGATCTCTCACAGTCTCTCAACTAAACATCCTGCCAAAAATCCTCACGTCCAAAAAATGCCTGCACAATGCACAACCTAAAGACGAGGAAATATCAACGCAAACAATCAATCCTCTGAAGCAGCTCTGGTTCTCATAGCATTTGCACCATACTACATGTATAGTACTATACAGTGGACGACAAGATGTTGCAGATCGGCTAAGCGTCACAAGTTCATGATGTCGACAAATGTGACATCGAATGCTGCAAAAATTGTCTCTGTACCCAAGATGTGACTCCACATCACAGCACTCGATCAAAAACTGATAGGCTAAGCGCTGACAGCCATAGAAGATGATCTTGCAGTGCCCTTGTAGGTGCTGGCATGTGCTTTGCGTATATTAGCCCATGATGCTCACCAAGCACTTACAGAAGCATTCTCCGAATCCACCTCTTCAGCTACATCCTCGTCAGTGTCTGCCAGATCTGAGTCTGACAGGCTTACAGGGTAGCTCTCAGGCTTGTTAGACGCGTTTGTGGGGGATCCAGATCTGTTGGCAAACTGTGCACCGACAGAGCTGTCAAAGAAGCCTCCTGAGGAAGCCTTTCTGGGTGCGCCCCGGTTGGTTGCAGCCCTCTTGGGGAGCTCAATTTTTTTGGCGGCAAACTGGGCGCCAACAGAGTTGTCAAAGAACCCCTTTGATGCACCTGCAGAACACGTGTCATCTGGTTCTAAGCTTCAAAGGTAGGAAAGGCCCAAGGTCTGCCTCAACTTGCTGCATCTACTTTTGGCAAGCTGGACGAAAGCCAGCTTGCCCGGAGCTTTTGGGGTGACAATGTTGCATGTCAAGCCACCTTTCAGCATACCATATCTGTGCAGTTTTCCATGTGATGAACGCCAAGAACAGCATGTCTGTAGAGCTGTAATGCAGTCGGTCTCATCACACCACAGGCAGTGAAACAAGCAAGTCATTATATGCTCATTTGCCTGTGCTTTGAGTATGTGATTGTTACCAAACATGCTTGCAGAGGTCCATGCCATTCATGATTCAACCGCCAGGCAGCGAAACAGCAAATATGCTTGCCTGAAGCAGAAGCAGTGCGGGCAGCTTGTCTGGGTGCAGCCTTTGCGGGGGCTGCAGACTTGGTGGCAAACTGGGAGCCAACAGAGCTGTCGAAGAATCCTCCACCTCCAGAGGAAGCCTTTGTGGGGGAAGACTGTCTGGGAGCAGGTGCAGCCTTCTTGGGAGACTCAGTCCTGTTGGCAAACTGGGAGCCGACAGAGCTGTCAAAGAACCCTCCACCTCCTGAGGAAGCCTTTGTGGGTGCAGGCCTTATGGGTGCAGTCTTCTTGGGGGATTCAGACCTGTTGGCAAATTGGGAGCCTACAGAGCTGTCAAAGAACCCTCCTCCTGAGGAAGCCTTTGACGGGGAAGAGGATCTGGGAGCAGGTGCAGCCTTCTTGGGAGACTCACTCCTGTTAGCAAACTGGGAGCCAACAGAGCTGTCAAACAACCCTCCTCCTGAAGATGCCTTTGTGGGGGAAGAGTGTCTAGGGGCAGGTGCAGCCTTCCTGGGGGACTCAGCCCGGTTAGCAAACTGGGCACCAACAGAGCTGTCAAAGAATCCCTTTGAACTGCCTGCAGCACAATTGCTTGTTAAGAGCAGTCTTTGCCAGGTCAGGGTCTTGCCAATTCAAACAGCACATGAGGTAGACAGCAGCATATGCATCTCATCAAGCTGATCAAGAGTTAAGAAGTCGTCAGTGTTGCGTGTTAACCCAGCTACTGCATTTGACTGAGGGGTCATGACTGAAGCTGCATCAAGACATCCTTGCAGACGGACTGACCAGCAATCGGACGTGAGCTTGACTGTGTATCAGCGTGCACAGAGAGAGAAACCTGTGGGTGCACAGAGCAAAAGCTGTCTGGCTGTGAAGCAACAACAAGCAAAAAGCTTGCCTGAAGAAGATGAGGTAGGGGCAGACTGCTTGGGTGCAGCCTTCCGTGGTGATTCAGACCTGTTGGCAAACTGGGAGCCTACAGAGCTGTCGAAGAATCCTCCTCCTGAGGAAGCCTTGGTGGGGGGAGAATATCTGGGAGCAGGTGCAGCCTTCTTGGGTGACTCACTCCTGTTGGCAAACTCAGCACCAACTGAGCTGTCAAAGAATCCCTTGGAAGAACCTGCAGCACAGCATTTGAATGTCAGAGTCTGGACTAGGGTAGGCCCAAGCAAACATGACATTATGCACACTGCAGCATTTTGTGGCAGTGATGGCGGGCTAGAGATATCCTGTAGCATTGATGCATACATTTTAACTCATGTCAGATCAAAGCTGCTTGCAAGAAGTCTGCCTGCACATTTACAATTAACGCAGTGTCTGCTCATTTGGCACCGCCACATGTGCAGCAGTTGCCTACTCACATATGGCTGTGAAACACTGGTAAAGTGCAAAGCTTGCCTGAAGAGGATGCTCTTGTGGGCGTGGCCTGCCTGGGTGCAGACTTCCTGGGGGACTCTGCCCGGATGGCAAACTGGGAGCCAACAGAGCTGTCAAAGAAATCTCCTGCTGAGGAAGACCTTGTAGGGGAAGACTGTCTGGGAGCAGGTACAGCCTTCTTGGGAGACTCACTCCTGTTGGCAAACTGGGCGCTGACAGAGCTATCGAAGAATCCCTTAGAAGCGGCTGCAGAACACGCTTGAATCATAAACCTTCATGCTGCACATTTCAGCCTCAAGCATACTGAATTGCATCTGCTTGTTGACATGCTCAGCATGTGCAGCCCATGTGGTTTTTGTTGAGCAATCCACCATACAATGGCAGACCTTCTGCAGACATGTTGCAACATCTATTGCAACATTGCAACATGAATGTGAACAAAGCCAAGCGCAGCCAGTCCCACTGGTAGCTGACAAGCAAGTCGGTGCATGCTTGATTGGCCGTGCATCAGTGCTTACACAAGTATGCGCTGTTCATAGATTTCATGTGCAGCAGGACTAGAAAAGGGCGCTTGCCTGCAGAAGATGCCTTGGGGGCAGCTTGTCTGGGTGCTGTCTTCCTGGGAGACTCAGACCTGTTGGCAAACTGGGAGCCGACAGAGCTGTTAAAGAGTCCTCCTCCTGAGGAAGCCTTTGTGGGGGAAGACTGTCTGGGAGCAGGCGCAGCCTTCTTGGGAGACTCACTCCTGCTGGCAAATTGGGAGCCTACAGAGCTGTCAAAGAAGCCACCTCCTGAGGAAGCCTTTGGGGGGGAAGACTGTCTGGGAGCAGGTGCAGCCTTCTTGGGAGACTCGCTCCTGTTGGCAAACTGGGCACCAACAGAGTTGTCAAAGAACCCCTTAGAAGAACCTGCAGCACAGCATTCCTTGTCAGAGTCTGGGCTAGGACGAGCGCAAGCAAATATGACAATGAGCTTGACTGCAAAATCTTGTGGCAGTGTTAGTTGTCTTGTGGCAGCCTGAGTCATGAACAGCCAAAGGCTCCTTACCAAGCTCGGACTTTAACCAGCTAATTCAGCTTTTGCGCTGCTGATTGTTTCATCTCATAGTGTGCATTTTGAACAGGACAACTCAAAGCAACTACAATCAATGCAGTGTCTGCTTAATGGCATTGGATTGTACATACCGAGGGTTTGCAGTGCTACATGCATGACGTTGGCCTACTCACATTTTGGCTGTGAAACATTGGCAAAGAGAAGAGCTTGCCTGAAGAGGATGTTGTGGGTGCAGCCTGCTTGGGTGCAGACTTCCTGGGGGACTCACTCCTGTTGACAAACTGGGAGCCTACAGAGCTGTCAAAGAATCCTCCTCCAGAGGAAGCCTTTGTGGGGGAAGACTGTCTAGGAGCAGGTGCGGCCTTCTTGGGAGACTCACTCCTGTTGGCAAACTGCGAGCCGACAGAGCTTTCAAAGAATCCTCCTCCTCCTGAGGAACCCTTTGTGGGGGCAGACTGCTTGGGTGCAGCCTTCTTGGGAGACTCACTCCTGTTGGCAAACCGGGAGCCGACAGAGCTGTCAAAGAACCCTCCCCCTGAGGAAGCCTTTGTGGGGGCAGCCTGCTTGGGGGCAGCCTTCTTGGGAGACTCACTCCTGTTGGCAAACTGGGCGCCAACAGAGCTGTCAAAGAACCCCTTTGAAGCGCCTGCAGAACACTCTTGGATCACACACCATCATGCTCAACACTTCACCCTACTGAACCACATCTGCCTGTTGATATGCTGAGCACGCTCATATTCAGCTCATGTGATTTCTGCAAGGCAGTCCGCCTTGCAATTTCGGACCATTTGCAGAGTAATGCAATGTGAATGTGAAGAAAGCCAAGCCCAAACAGCCCCACTGGTAGCTAACAAGCAAGTCAGTGCATGCTTGATTGCCCACGCATCAGTGCTTACACAAATCTGCGCTGCTTACAGTTTTACTGTATAGCAGGGTCAGAGTAACCGGCTTGCCTGCAGTAGATGCAACGGGGGCAGCCTGGTTGGGTGCAGCCTTCTTGGGAGACTCACTCCTGTTGACAAACTGGGCACCAACGCTGCTGTCAAAGAAACCCGCTGAGGAAGCCTTTGTGGGAGAAGACTGTCTGGGAGCAGGTGCAGCCTTCTTGGGAGACTCAGACCTGTTGGCAAACTGGGAGCCGACAGAGCTGTCAAAGAATCCTCCTCCTGAAGAAGCCTTTGTGGGGGAAGACTGTCTGGGGGCAGGCGCAGCCTTCTTGGGAGACTCACTCCTGTTGGCAAACTGGGAGCCGACAGAGCTGTCAAAGAACCCTCCCCCTGAGGACGCCTTTGTGGGGGCAGCCTGCTTGGGTGCAGCCTTCTTGGGAGACTCACTCCTGTTGGCAAACTGGGAGCCAACAGAGCTGTCAAAGAATTCTCCTCCTGAAGATGCCTTTTTGGGGGAAGACTGTCTGGGGGCAGGTGCAGCCTTCCTGGGGGACTCAGCCCGGTTAGCAAATTGGGCACCAACAGAGCTGTCAAAGAATCCTTTTGAAGCGCCTGCAACACAATCACCATCTATCGCTACGCTCAGCAGGTATAAGGTGAATCCAACATCAAATCCCTTCAACCGCTGCATAGGGCAGGAGTGTAACACACCAAGGTATGTGCTTTCTGCCTGATGCCAGCAACAAGGCACTTGGTCTTCTCTCTCTCACACACTTTCTCTCTCTCTTTCTCAAGGATGACATACTGCACCCTCAAGCACTGAGGGCTGACACCAACCTCAATCAAGAGACAGAAAGATCTTGGATGCTTTAGCTAGCTGCGACAGCCAACCTTGCGACTCACTAGATGGAGAACTGGCACTCTGTTCTGCCTCCCCTGCCTTGGCTTGTGCTTCTGGTGCCCCTGCTTCTGCTGATGTGGATGATCCACCAGCACCATGTCCTTTGCTGCTTGATGCCTGCAACACCCCTCATGGTCTTGCACCACCAACGATTTACATAAGTGCAGTGTCGGCGTCGTCATTCATGTGTGCAACTATGCATGCTGCATCTCTCCTGTCTTGACAGATGCAATTGATTCTACAAGCAGTGATCTGTGAGACAAACCAGTTGCAAACATGCAACTGCAGCCTTCTGCTTCCAATTGAAGACTGACAATGCCTGATTGGCAGCAACAGCAACAGCAGAAATGCAAACAGTTTACCTGGGAGGACTCTGATTCGTCCATTGCAGATTCTGCTGCCTGGAGCACAGACAGAGTGTCACCAAGATCCTTTTCAGGTGTTGTCTCAATCACTGTCTCCTGCACTTCAGCTGTGGCCTGCTCCTGCGCAGGCGATGAACTGTCACTGATGTCTTCTGCTTGCTCTTGCACATCCTCTGCACGCTCCTGCACAGCCTGCAGCCAATGCACAGGTTGGGCAACACGCAGGAACAACATTTGTAGTGAAAAATTCGATCATGTTTGCCACATTATGTCACACTTCTGCGTAATCCGGTCCAATCTATGCAGGGAGTTTGCAATCTTATTCTTGAGCATGCATCTCACATACAGTCACTGCATGATCATCACGACTTCATCATCACTTCAGGAAGGAGCACGTACTTTAACTTGCACAGCAGCGTCGCCAGCAGCAAAGTCATCTGTCAGATCGTCCACAGGGGGTTGTGACAGTGCAGTGGACTGCTGAGCAGCAGCTGCTGGTTTGACTTGCACTTCAGTGGAGCCTGTTTGATTGTAGTGACACATGATTATGACCTCACCCCCAGATGCATCTGCTGGTACCTGTCAAAAGTCAGAGCAAAAGTCGCTGGTCAATAGTCACAGCAGACCATGTAATAGCATGTGACTGATGCCTTCAGAAAACAAAAATGCAGTGCAATCTGGAGCTGTCAGCCAGGATGACAGCAACAAACCAACTTAGGTCAAGCATAGATCAGTCAGACAGCAGTAGCATGGTTGTGACAGCGGCTGTACAAAAACACACACATGCGTACCATAATAATATTTAATTTAATTTTTTACAGGCGTTCCAGCAAATCGTTCACAAATGCGTACCATGACACATCTGTTATGCCCTGACTCCCATTGTGTTGCGCCACTGCCATTGACAATCACCAGCTGCAGATGTCACATACAAGATGTGAATTGGCAGGAGTCTGTGATGCGCAGGCATCGCAGGCTGTTCAACATAGGTCACTGCACCTTGAAGGTGCAGTCACCAGGCAAAATATCCAGCTTTGCTAGCCAGTCATGACCTTCTTGCCACTGAAGCTCTGGTGCCTTCTCACTATCCCAAGATCCAAAAACATCTGACACGCCAACGGCCTTGACAGTGTCTCCAAATGATAGCTCACATTGCTTCAGGACTATTGTAGTAGATACAGCAGTCTCAGTTGGTGAGCTTGCGACTGCCTGAGCCCGCACAGTAGGCGGCTTGTGTCTTGCCTGCAAAGCAGCCACAAGCCTTGACTGGATGGTCTGACTACCCGACTTGGCAAGAAAGCAGCTGTGAGAATGCATATACCAGCTTGCAGCAGGCAACTGTGTTCACCTTATGAATTTTTAGCAGCGGGCACCTCCGGCTCGAATGTCGCCTACTTTGAACGCCTATACAAGTATGTTTGATAGTTGCACCAAGAATGTCAAGCATCGACGGCATCAAACATAAGCATGCAGGGGTTTCAGCGATCAGCAAGTTGGGACTGGCCTGCTGAAAACGGCAGGGCCGAATGCTTGACGCGGAAGTTAAGTCTAGCCTGACCGTAGCGTTGGGATGGCTGAGGCTGGAGACCTTGCATTAGCGTGGTATTGCTGCCTGACCGACTGACTTCTACTGGTTCGAGCGGCATGATGACTGAAGTAAACAAAGTATGAAGGCGCACACTCCGAAAGACAATTGGCTCCAGCAAGGATCTGTGCCCTCAATATCTTGTTTAACAGCTTCGATAGCCGTCGTCTAACGCCAACAGCCGTGCTGTTGCAAGCGCCATACTGCAAATTCGGAGCATTGACTTGCGGGGCCTCGAACGCAATCCGTCTCGGGCGCTGTCTGAGACTAGCTAACTAACCAACTCCCATTTGCGCCATTTTCGTGACACGTGCTGGCGTACACATGCGTATATTGCCCCGATCAGGGCTTGCGGGAAACCCCCGCAAAATGCGAATACAACATTTTTGTGGGGGGCGTACCTGTAATCATCACAATTACAGTGCTGGCTGGTGTTTCACAGCACCCATCTGCCTGCAACACTTCTGAGCACGTTCTGCAAAAAGGCCGTGTGTAAGACAATCGAGCATACATCTGTTTGCTATCAAGGCCTTGCAACAATTTGCCACTTGCATTCAGGCCACCTTGCATAGCAGCTACAAAGACTTTACTTAGTCATGATGGGCAATGTTAAGAAAGGCTGCATGACCCACATGCGCATGTTTACAGCACACTTACACATGTGACAGCCAGGCAAAGGTGATGCATGCCAAGCAAAGAGATGGACATGGGCATACATGAAGCCCATCCCATGGGTGTCAAGAGCGTATGGCACCCCAAAATGCACTGAGGGCTTGCCAGACACAGCTCCCAAGTTTGACATTTCAACGTGTAAGTCTGTGAATCTGCACCACAAAGCTAGAAGCATACCGTGTAATGCATCAGTAATGCATTAGTAATGCATCAGAGCACACATGCAGCAGCTGTACGACATCTCCACAGCAATGCATGTTCGCAATGTAGAGATGTCCTACAGCTGCTGCAGGGCACATCTGAATTGCTGCCTGAATAGAGCCGGGCAACATGAAGCAAGACCCACGTTGAGAGCCTACCAAAAAGCAGCATTGGTCCAGAGAGGAAATTAGAGACAGCTGCTAAGCCAGGCTCTGGGCTGCCAGCACAGCAGGCTTTCATCATGATGTGCAATCTTACTCTCATAGATATTCCAGCAACTTTACACAGCTTCGACACTGATCTGCACAGCATTACAGAACCAGTTAGACTGCACCAACATGCACACGTGCTTTGGGCAGAATAGATGTGGTGGACAGTGTGCATTTGGTGAGTCATTCAATGTGTACTCAGGCCAACAGCTTTGACCTGCAATTGGAAAGATGAGAGAAGGTGCATGTTGAGGTGCAGGCATGCGCAAAGTGGTTGCTAAACATTCACAGCTAAACAGTTGCTACTCTTCAAATTCTGAGTCAATGTTACAGCTGCAGCTATTAGTGCCTGAACCTGGTTGGCCTGTGAATGCTATTGATGAGCTGTCCTGTTATGAAATGTAAACCATTGGTTCTGCAGCTTCTACATACATGCAAGTGCAGGGCAAGGGCAAGCCAATCTACATGTTCACTGCATACCTTGAAAATCCAATTGCTAGAGACACGCAACCAAAAGAACAGCCTTCTCAGCGTTGGTTACCGCTGGCTCTTGCTGCAGAACCACCTGTCATGAAGAACAGTAGCGACAACAGTGGTGTTGAAACAGACATGCAGGAAGCTGACATGGTGTCAAAGCGACAAGCACAGCTAGCAGACAATGTAAATGTAGCAGCAGCAGTCACAAAGTCATCAGCAGCAGCAGGAAAAGCTAAAACTTACAGCAGTACTGAATAATTGACAGCTGCACATCATTCATAACGCAGGTTGCAACGCAGCTCATTTGCGGATGTGTGAATCTGCTTACAAAGCCAGCTGTGAAACTTTCATTTCCCTGTTACACTGCTTGAACCCGGGCACTGTGAGGGCAAGGAGCAGACCACACACAGGTCATCAGTCAGATCTACTCCCAGCTCGGTCTTTATGACGTGCCGACTGCTTGAGCCCGCCAGAGTCTGACTCTCACCCTTTGACGTACAAACAAGCCAGTCCTAGAGAGGTTTGATCTTGACGGTATCCGAGGCGTAAGCACCTCCCGGAGGGTACTCGAGCCCGGGTACTGCGAAAGCGTATTGCAACGGGCTGATGTCGTGGCAGCTAGGTTGTTTGCCGTAAGAGTGGCAGCCCATCACCAAGCTTTTGCACAATGTGGACATGAATGGATGCATTGCAGATGGTAGATTTGCTGCTGCATCAGTGCAGCAGGCACAAAAGGCTCAGGCAACAGGGCAAATGTTTGCTCTTTCAGGAGCTTTCTTGATAGATTGGATATCAGACACAAGTTTCCCAGGATACACTGATGTGCAGGGCCTGATAAAATGCCTTGAATACAAGATGACAGTATGCAGTCAAGCAGGGTTGTGGTGAGCTGCGCAACAATGCATTTTGGACAATAAGTCAGGATTGTTGACTTGGAAGATTACCAGTGAAACCTTGGCGCATGTAGAGCTGAGTTTGGGGGCTGTGTCTGTGGGTACATGTGTACTTTGGCTCTTCTGCAAGCTTGTGGTGGGCAGCAGAACTTGCAATCCATGTAAGACTGGCATTGGGTTATGTGTTAGTACTCAACACTTGCACCACATTTATCGCAGGTGAAGACTGGCATTATTGTGTTGCTGCTTTGTGCCTCACACATGCATGCCATATGCTGGTGCAGCTGCCGTTCTTGCATGTGAGCTTTCTTGTACACAATCACTGCAAACTTGATGCAGTTTTAATGTTTGATCAGGCACAAACAATACATAGGTACTGATGATCAAGGCAACGCAACTGCTTCCAGCTCATGACAAAATTACAGGGTCTGCAAACACATTATTCTGTCCAGAGCAAAAGCCTAGGGTAGGCACGATACCCAGGCCCACGGGCTTTGCAAAGAAACGCACTATTATTATTTTCCCCCTTGGTTGCAGTTCCCTGTCGCAATAATGAATACTAAACCTTGTCAAGACAATCTCTGCAGAATATATGCTTGTATGACAATGCATACCACAACCCAAAAAAGTGTATAAGAAGCCTCAGGCTTGCTTGATCTCTCAACTAACATCCTGCCAAAAATCTTCATCTCCAAAAAATGCCTGCACAATGCACAGCCTAAAGACCAGGAAATGTCAACGCAAATAATTGTGATGCTGGACTGTTCCTGGACAGATCTTCAGAAGCAGCTTGGTGCTCAGAGCATTTGCACCACACTACATGTATAGTACTATACAGTGGACGACAAAATGTTGCAGATCGGCTAAGCCTCACAAGTTCATGATGTCAAATGCTGCAAAATTTGTCTCTGTACCCAAGATGTGACTCCACATCATAGCACTTGATCCAAAGCTGATAGGCTAAGAGCGCTGACAGCCATATATAGGAGATGGTGTCGCAATGCCCTTATAGGTGCTGGCATGTGCTTTGCGCATATTAGCCCACAACGCTCACCATGCGCTTACAAAAGCGTTTTCAGAATCCACCTCCTCAGCTACATCCTCATCCTCTGAGTCTGACACACTGACAGGGTAGCTCTCAGGTTTGTTAGATGCAGATGTGGACCCAGATCTGTTGGCAAACTGTGCACCAACAGAGCTGTCAAAGAAGCCTGAGGAAGCCTTTCTGGGTGCAGACCTGGTTGCAGACTTCTTGGGGAGTTCAATTTTCCTGGTGGCAAACTGGGAGCCAACAGAGTTGTCAAAGAACCCCTTTGATGCGCCTGCATCACACACGTCCTGTGAGTCAGCTAATTCACGTCAAATGCGTGCAGTTTTCCAGATGATGCAAAGAACAGCATGTATGCAGAGCTGTAATGCAGTCAGTCTATCAAACGACAGGCAGTGAAACAAGCAATACATGCTCATGTGGCTATGGTGGAGAATGTGATTATGCTTGCAGAGGTCTATGCCATTGATGAAACAACGACCAGGCAGCAAAACAGCAAAGAAGCTTGCCTGAAGCAGATGAAGTGCGGGCAGCTTGTCTGGGTGCAGCCTTTGCGGGGGCTTCAGACTTGGTGGCAAACTGGGAGCCAACAGAGCTGTCAAAGAATCCTCCATCTCCAGAGGAAGACCTTGAGGGGGCAGACTTTGTGGGTGCAGCCTTCTTGGGGGCTGCAGACTTGGTGGCAAACTGGGAGCCAACAGAGCTGTCAAAGAAGCCCCGTGAACTGCCTACAACACAGCTACTTGTTAACAGGACTCTTTGCCAGTTCAGACTCAAGCAAAGATCACAAAATGGTTCTTTGCTGGTTCCGACTCAAGTAACGTCATGATAACGTAATGATGTAAATAGCAGCACATGCATCTCATCAAGCTAATCAAGAAAGAAGACAACGTCAATGCTGCATGTCTACCCAACTAGATAGCTATTTGATAGAGGGGTGATTGTAACATCCATGCAAGCGCAATGACAAGTACTCCATTGTGTGCTCACTTGGCTGTGCATCAGCATGCAAAGAACACAGCCGTTAGGTCATGAGGCAACAACAAGCAAGAAGCTTGCCTGAGGCAGATCTGGCGGGAGCAGCCTGCTTGGGTGCGGCCTTCTTGGGAGACTCACTCCTGTTGGCAAACTGGGAGCCAACAGAGCTGTCAAAGAACCCTCCTCCTGATAAAGCCTTTGTGGGGGAAGACTGTCTGGGAGCAGGTGCAGCCTTCTTGGGGGATTCAGACCTGCTGGCAAACTGGGAGCCAACAGAGCTGTCGAAGAATCCTCCTCCTGAGGAACCCCTTGTGGGGGAAGACTGTCTGGATGCAGGCGCAGACTTCTTGGGTGACTCACTCCTGGTGGCAAACTCAGAGCCGACAGACTTGTCAAAGAAGCCTCCACCTGAGGAAGCCCTTCTGGGTGCAGACGGTTTGGGTGCAGTCTTCTTGTACTCTGCTGACCGGTTGGCAAACTCAGAGCCGACAGACTTGTCAAAGAACCCTCCTCCAGAGGAGGCCCTTCTGGGAGCAGACTGCTTGGGAGCAGCCTTCTTGTATTCTGCCGACCTGTTGGCAAACTCAGAGCCAACAGAGCTGTCAAAGAATCCCTTTGATGCACCTGCAAAACAGTCTAGGATCAAACACCATCATGCTGCACATTTTGGCCTCAAACAGTGCTGAACCACATATGCATGTTGACACGTTGAGCAGATGGCAACTTGTACAGCCCATGTGGTTTTTGCAAGGCAATCCACCTCAATCGCAGACCTTCTGCAGAGTATTGCAAAACATGAATGTGAACAAAGTCAAGCGCAGCCAGTCCCACTGGTAGCTGACAAGCAAGTGCATGCTTGATTGTCCGTGCATCAGTGCTTACACAAGTATGCGCTGTTCACAGATATGAAGTGCAGCAGGGCCAGAGTAAGGCGCTTGCCTGCAGAAGATCTGGTGGGGGCAGCCTGCTTGGGTGCAGCCTTCTTAGGAGATTCACTCTTGTTGGCAAACTGGGAGCCGACGCTGCTGTCAAAGAATCCTCCTCCTGAGGAACTCTTTGCTGGGGAAGAGTGTCTGGGAGCAGGTGCAGCCTTCTTGGGAGACTCAGATCTGTTGGCAAACTGGGAGCCTACACTGCTGTCGAAGAAGCCTCCTCCTGAGGAAGACTTTGGAGGTGAAGAGTGTCTGGGAGCAGGCGCAGCCTTCTTGGGGGACTCGCTCCTGTTGGCAAATTCAGAGCCAACAGACTTGTCAAAGAACCCTCCTCCAGAGGACGCCCTTCTGGGAGCAGACTGCTTGGGAGCAGCCTTCTTGTATTCTGCCGACTTATTGGCAAACTCGGATCCAACAGAGCTGTCAAAGAAGCCCTTTGAGCTGCCTGCAGCAGGACTGTTTATCAGAAACACATTGCTAGAGTAAGCCCAGTGAAATGATCTTATCATGTGCATTGCTGCAGGTCCCTATGATCAAGTTGCACCCATAACAGCTCAAATTGTAAATGAGCTAACTTCTGTTGAAGCCAGCACAGCTTGTGGGTTTTAAGAAATGCTGTTTGTAAGCAAAATTGCATGTCTCATTGAACAATGACAAGCAATCTATTCTGTGCTCAAATGACTATGCATTACTGTGTGCAAAAGATGTTCCCCAACGTGAGTTGATTGTTGAGCAATCACAGAGCAAAAAGCTTGCCTGAGGAAGCAGATCTGGTGGGGGCAGCCTGCTTGGGGGCAGATCTGGTGGGGGCTGGCCTTGAGGGTGCAGCCTTCTTGGGGGACTCAGACCTGTTGGCAAACTGAGAGCCTACAGAGCTGTCAAAGAACCCTCCACCTCCTGAGGAAGCCTTAGGGGGAGAAGAGTGTCTGGGAGCAGGTGCAGCCTTCTTGGGAGACTCAGACCTGTTGGCAAACTGGGAGCCTACAGAGCTGTCAAAGAAGCCTCCTCCTGAAGAAGCCTTTGGGGGGGAAGAGTGTCTGGGAGCAGGTGCAGCCTTCTTGGGAGACTCACTCCTGTTGGCAAACTCAGAGCCGACAGAGCTGTCAAAGAAGCCCTTTCCAGACGAAGACCTTGCGGGG
>JAABUP010001207.1_pt1 | contig 54547 bp, 69 predicted proteins | sample 5559201 | NCBI WGS metagenome assembly JAABUP01 (sample SAMN10711887, study PRJNA513373) | rock metagenome | isolation source: Antarctica rocks | place: Antarctica | reverse complement strand
ACCAACCCACCCTCCTACCCACCCACCCACCCACCCTGCCACCATGGATCTGCTCACCTTGACTGCGTCAACGCTATTAACAGCAGGTGCCGCAGGAGAGGTGGCAGATGCATGATGAGTGGGATCATCCCACCCAGGTGCATGTTGAGTGGGTGATTCCGCCCAGATGCATGCATTCATCTGTCCGCTTGTCTGCTCATTGGTTGGTAAGGATTGTTCAGTTGTTGGGGCCAATCATGAGCTTGTGACCGATGAATTGCAGTGTCAAACAACATCATCTGGAGGTTATAAAGCACTTGTCAAAGTTACACTGCTGCATAGCTGATGCGCTCTTAACTCAACCAAGTTTTGCGTTGAGGCCTGACCTGGCCTAGTGGTGTTTTGCCGCCTGACTAGCTTGGAAGTCAGGTGGCAAAACACCATTAGGCCAAGCAAGGCAACTTTGTCTTCTTACCCAGGCTGCTAATGTGCAAGGTGACAATACGAAGTCAGTGTTGCGCAGTCCTTCTGATCATCATCCTTACTACAGGCATGCCGCATTGCACTGTTGTGCTTGATGCTACAGGCTGAAATCACATATGCCATTACAGCACAGCACCGCAGTGCAACATGCCTCATTCAGTATTCAGGCTGCCTTCCGAAGACCAGGCCACCTTTATTGCAAAGTGATATCAATTTTGACCTTGCTCTCTGTTGTGGCACACCCCAGCACATGTGACAGTAAGTGGCAGCAAGTAGGCAAGTGTGCATCTGAGTTGCCAACCAGTTGTGGCATGAGCAGAGTGACGGTCCTAGTATATTGTGTGAACACGTGGAGCTGACTCAATGCCTTCAACGAGCAGTCATACCAGCATTTTCCAGTCCTAGCCCAGCGCCTGAAGGGAGCGGTGTCCTGAATGCACAGTCTCAGGTATCCACCTGAGGAAAATGTTCCTTCTCACCCCACAGCTGCAGATTAAGTCTGTGACCTGTGATGTGAGTAAGGAGTACTTTCCTCGGGTGGATGTCTGAGCCTGCAAGTCACAGACACGGTATCACAGGTGAATCTGTGGTGTGGTCAAGTGGTGCGCTCCTTTGAGGACCTGAGCACTGCTACTCAAAGGCTTGCAACACATGACCACTGCTGCCTGTGCAGGTCTGGGTGCAAAGGTTTGCCTAGCAATCAGCAGATGCATTGTCAACTGCCAGTACCCACAGCAATAGCCGTGACAATCATTGCATGGCATATGCATTCAAAGGTTACCTGGAAGGGCCATCTATGGTTTTGTGGACAATGTGTGCACATGTGCTATGTATGCTATGGGACGCTGGTACCATGTCTCCCTCAGCAGAGCCTAGCCCTGCTGCATGCATGCTATTTGTTGAGTGCTGGTTTTCAACAGGTTTCTGTGCATCACAACTGACTGTACACTATTGTGCAGGCTGGTATACAATGGAGTTGGGCAGCACTCAGCTCAACCAGCCAGCTCCTATGAGTCATGTCAAAGAGAAAGCCAAGCATGCTGTGCAGGGACGCCTTACATGTGAGGGTCACATTTGAGCATATGCCTTGCTGCTAAATGACAGCAGCTCATGCCTTGAGTTGGCCATTCAGTGCACATCTGTCTTGTTAGCTGAGCTCATTATCTTGTTAGCAGTGCCTGTGTCTGCACAGCAAGGGCATGCATTCGTTTTATGCCAATAATGCATGTGCCTCTGCTAAGCTTGCACATGGTGTCTTGCTCATTACAGTAACAGCTTGCATTGATCGTTGCATTGTCCTGCAGCCTGCAGCTTGCATATTGCTTGTCACCAGCTGTTATGCAGATTTAGACAGTTTGAAAATGGGTATGTTTGGTGTTGCAGGTGTTGAAGCAGGTGCTTCTCAAGCACTAAGCGTTCAAACACTGAAGAAGCACAGCATGCATGGGCTCTCTGCCACCTAGCACCAGGTATCGCTCGTACTAGCAAGGTTTATGTTTCGTTGAATGCAGCCGGTGCATCACATCATTGACTAGGACAGCTGCCGTCTGTATGTGAAAGCCTGATGTAGCTTTGGCCTTGGCGTCCAGCGCCAAGGGCCATCCACCTTGGCGATAGAAGCCAAGACCAAAGCTACAGCAGGCTACGACATACAGACAGCGTATGCGTCGGGCGCAGCTTCTGTTTGCAACTGCCTGCCTGATGTCTTCCTGGCCGATCAAGCTTGTTGTTGCAAAAACGATTGTACCTTGGACTGCCTTGCAACTGCCCATTGCAGAGGTGCTGTTGCGCACTTACTTCTGCAGCTATGGTGTGGAGACATGTTGAGCCTTGCAACTCTGACTGGCCAGCTTGATCCGCCAAACAAACGTCTGTAGCTGAATGACATGTGTCACACAGTGTGATGACGTCTGATGATCATGTCTGGCATGAATGTAGGTGCTAAAACGGCTCTGAGGTCCCAGAAGTGGGCCAGCTGGTTGAAAGCATTTCCCCAGGTCTTGTTTGAGTACCTGCAAAATTGGATTGTGGCGATAGACCTTCTTGGCTGCCAGTGCTCAAAGGCCTTTCTGGGTGGACTCGAGTGAGCTCAGCAAGAGTGTCATGTATGTGAGGGGATTGAGATAGGGCACAAAGCCCTACAGAGACCAGATCCTCTTTTTGCTCAACACTTGCCAAGCTGGTAATGTCTGCCACCATCACTGTCTGCATTTCCTGTTTTGTTCACCAACACTGGCTGTCTGCATATGTTGTGTCATGATCATGATCCAAGGACTCCATAATTGCTGAAGGCAGTTCAGGCACCGTCTACAAGTAGAGTGCTACTGCAAATAAGCTGCTGTTGCTGATGCAGCTTTGGAGCATTCATGGTGGGCTTTGGAGGGCCTTGAAAGGCTGCCTGGGGGTGGACTGCCCGGGGGTGGGCTGCCTGGGGGTGGGCTGCCTGGGGGGTGGAATGCCTGGGGGGTGGACTGCCTAGGGGACACCCTGTTAAGAGCGTCTCAATTCAAAGCTTTCCATGGCATCTGATAACACACTTGTCACAGTAAAGGGCTGGTGACATGGAACTATGCCATCAGATGATATGTGCTGGATTGCTGTGGAGGTGCTATGGTGCTACAATGTCAGCAAGCTGCTGTTTAATAATTGAGAAGATGAAGAAGACACAAGAGCAAAAGTGAATGCAGCATTCTGCAGAGCTACAGTCGCAGCATGTTGACCATGTGTACAGTCCTTGTGTGACCTATATGTTTTGCTGGACCTCAGGCATGCATATGTACACACAGTTTTCCCTATGCTGTAGCAGAGATGCTGGCAGATGCATCTGCAGTAGTCTCGCTGTTATTTTGATTTGCTGACAGTGGCCTTATAGTATATAGTAGCTACAGCATGTCAATACCCCTAAGAATGCACTGCCTTTTGGCTTCATATGAGAACTGTTAGGCCATCTAACTTCTTGACAGCACTGGCAGAAAGCAATGATGGTGTTTTACACCAACGCCACATACCCATGGGTTGAGGTGTGCAGCGCTAGCAACAGTTGTTGGAGACACATGTCTGGACACAAAGCTCTGATGCTGTATTGATTGATGCATCCATTGCATTGATCTTTGAGCTGTGCATTGGCTCATCTGTAGCCAGTCCCTTCATGATGGTTGGATCTCTCGGCAACCAAGTTCACATGTAAGAATTGCCTGAGCAGACGTGTTCAAATGTTGCCACTAAGCAGTGTAACGTTGTTAGGAACTTCAAAGCTCACTGTCCAGCCAGCGTGTCGAGCCAGCGTGTCGAAAACGTGTACTGGTAAAAGCCAAAAAAAAGCGCCAAACCCAATGAACAATAGGCTGGCAAGGTGCGCATTCTGCTGACATGCTATCAAACTGCATGATTGCAGCAGCTGACATTGCAGCGCATCACAAAATAGAGCGAGGACACTAGAAGCTGGAAGAATTGCTGCTCACATTGAACAGTGAGGCATAGCACAAAAAGTAAAACATGCACAATATCCCTCAAGAAAAATGTTTGTCTACAGCATTACCAGGGGTTGCATTAGCAAAAGAGGAGAAAGCAAACAAAGCTGTAAGCAAAGCAGTTGAACCTGATTGTATACTTGAGATCTACTGTATCTGTAGAACAATATGAATGAGCATACAGGAGTTCACATCAGGAACTCCTGACAATTCTAACGGGGCCAGCAAGGTAGCAAAGGGCCAACAACTATCAAATTTCAAAAGGGGCCCGCAGTATGAAACATACAGCAGCGCATGGCTCAAAGCGCATCACATCTTAAGCCACTGTGCTGCATACAGAGGTAGTGTAGCTGAGCTACAAATACATCTCCTCTTCTACAGCAGCATGGGTTTGCTCCTGTGCACTTGGTCTGACGCCAGCCTGAAGAGGCACCTTCATCAAGGCCTCAAACAAGAAGTGGCCAGACACCATGGCTGCCTTCAATGCATCAATATCCTTGAGAGCCTGCACCCACTTGGCATGCATCTGGTTCTTGCCGTACTCCTGTGCATCTCTGGCTTCCTGCAAACAACACTGCTCATCAGACTATTGAGTTGGGCATGTAATACCCTGGTGACTAGTCCATGTATAAAGCGATTAATGAAATGGGCTCTCCAGATGCTGCATTCCAGGTATCATTTTAGTGATGAACAGGCTGGGATTACTAATGACAAGCAAACTTGAGTGTGCACCTGAGCCTCTTGCCTCTTCATGGCTCTACGCTGTGCCTGAGCCCATGCACGCTCAGTTCTCTGCCGTTCCTTGGCCAGCTCATCTTCTGTCTCCTCCAGGGTCTTTTGCAACCCTTGCTTCTCGCTCTTCAGCACCTCCACATGGCTGTCAGAAGCCAGGTGGTCCAGATCAATTGCCTCAACCTTGCGCCTGCCCCACAGTTTGTTGAGCAGCTTGCTGGTAATGCTGAGGCGCCTGTCATTGTGCGCCATGGCTGTTTTCTGACGATTGATGGCCTCAGCCTGGTCTGCAACTGTTGCTGCCTGCTGTGCAATGGTTGCCCGCAGCTGAGTGTCTGCATCTACCAAATGCTGCATATGCACTGCATCCTGCTGCCTGTCTGTTATGAGGGTATCATTTTGCAAAGCTGTTGCTCTTAGCTTTGCACCCAGCATGTCATCTGACAAGCGCAAGCCCTACAAGCAAAAGATCTCGATGCCAACTGCGCTTTTCGATATTAGGCTGCCGGGAAGATAATGCTTGTTGCAAGACAAGAGCAAGCATAGGCAGCAACACACCTGAGCCTTGTTTTTGTTGACTGATGACTGGCAGTCTGTGGAAGCAGTTTGAGCAGCTATGATGGCAGCCTGCTTTGCTGCTGTTTCTGTGAGCTCTTCAACAGCGTCACGAAGCTCTGATATAGTGGCTGCATCCTGCTGCCTCGCAACATGTAGAGCACTGTTCTGCAATGCTGTGACCTTGGTCTTGGCTGCGGTCATGTCGTAAGCCAGGCGCAGACCCTGCGAGCACAGCGGTTGATGCCTTGATGCCTGAATAGACTGACACAGACTGTTGTCTGACTTGCTGTTGTGAAAAGCACACAGCAACTGCTTCTTCCAAACGGAGCAAACCTGCGATAGGTCGCTGTGCAGGGATGGCTGATGCTGAGACCCAAGCTCTGCACGGCAACGCAGACTGGCTTTTGATGACCTTCCTGCCCTCATGGCCTTGCCCACGGTGAGCCCGGGCGACAGCCTGGTCATGTCAGGTGAGCAGCATATCCTTCTCGCGGGCTGAAATTTTGCGAGTCCACACCTTGTCGCTGGCTTCAGAGTGTATGCCATATTCGCTTGTGCTAGATGGCAAGTCGATTGGTTCGATCAAATACAGGCTCACTGCAGTATGCGGCTTTGCAAAACTCAACGGATGCAAAGCACAGTAAGCAAGTATGGATTCCGAGAAGGCAGACTTTGTAAAGGAACTCAGGAGCAGTGTGTGCGCAATTTGCTGATGTGGATACAACTTTGCAAAGGCGTTAATGTAATGAGTCTGACGTGTCTGCGAGCGTTTGGCTCCGAAGCCTTTGCCGAAGGTATTACAGTCGCACCGGGATATAACCACAGGTTTGGTTACCGGAAAATGTGTGTTTATAGCGAGTTGTGGCTTTACGCTGTATAACCACACGCAGTGCGAGCCAACCGGTCCTATGTGGTTATAACGAGGAAGTCGTCAGAATAGCCCAATTTTTACATGTTGAGTTGTTTAGGTGCATACTGATGTCTATCACTGCCTCTGTGAGAAGAATGAGGTGATCTGTGACTGCTGCTGCTTAGCAAGGTTGCTGATGAAAATCTTAGCAAGCTTGTTTTGGTAGCGCTGCAGCTCCAGTCCTTCAGTTGCACAAAGGCTGCAAGCATCTTGGTATGGTGCCTAGCCTCTGCAAGTGCCACTTTAGGCAAAAGTTCATCAATGTCAGACCCATTAAGTGCAACAAACACTGCAGAGACTGACATATGTTCGTCTTTTGGTGAATTGTCTAGTCTTTTCATTCGTTCCCCCCAGATATAATCACAAAAGCAGGGTTCGGGGCTGAGGTTATATGCAGTGTGGCAGTGGTTATACCCAGGGACTTTGCAGTGCATATGACTTGGTTCCCAGAAAAAGTGTGGATATATCGTGTTTGTGCTTATATCTGGTGTGGTTATATCCCGGTGCGACTGTACCTTCAAGGTAGTATGGTAAAAGGCCTGCTTCTTGGGTCCAAGGTGCGATATCTGCCTCGCTCTTGTGACAGCTCGTTGATCAGCCTGAATGCTTGAACTTTGCATACCCATACGCAGCTTGCACCGTGCTTGCACACACGACAAGTGTGCCGTGGTGGCTTCGACCTTACAACACCGTCACACGATATCGCAGAGGCCTTTACAAGTACTTCACAGCTTCCGTCATTGCACTTTGCTATAGTGGTGCTGCACCTGCCTTTCTGCCTCTGCTTGCATGCTGTGCATGTCAGACTTTGAGGTGCCTCTGTGTTTGGACATACTCAGTCAGTATGTAGTGACACTCTACAGTGTTTGGTGACACTCACAGATGTATGACGAAACTTACAGCCTAGTGTTTGGAGACATACCCTTGCCCACCATCACAAAATGTTGCTGACCCAGGTCCTCGCCCTGTGTCCTGTGACAGCCTCTGGGAGTCCCTGACAGCTTCTGCAGGGTGGCCAAGAGGTCAGTGCAAGGTGAGTTGGCTGAATGCAGATGCATCACCACAGTCTTTTTTGGTAGCCTGCCAGATGCATTTCAATGTGTGTCTCAGTAATTGCAGTGGTGAGCTGATATGGTGCATGGTGTCTCTACGTCTATTTCCGTGCTGTCTCCTGGCAATGCCAGGGAAAAAGTCCCTGTGCATGAGTGAGCTTACATTTCTGTGACAGATCTGTCTAGATGGCCACAACATCCGCAACGTGCAATCCTGTGAATGACACTCACATCATGAAGTGCAAGGTTTGCATTTGTCTGCCATTCAAGTTGTGTGTAATATGCTACAGATGCTTAGTCTTACATGCGTGAGGCTGGGTGCACCGATGCAGATTTGTGTCAAGGTCGACTGTCAGGCTTCAGTGCATGTTCGCAATGTGTCCCAAAAGCAAACTAGCCTCCAACAATCTTTTCCAAACAGTCCCCAGGCACAACCGTGCAATGTCAGGACGCTGTCATTGCACCTAATGCCTAACTTGTTGGCCACTCTTTCACGCAAGCAGTCCCATCAGTTTGAAAATCGAATAAATCCGACACGGAGCGCGGTCAGCATCGCCGTGTGGCGAGCTCGAAATTGATCCCACAAGCTGACAAGCAACAAGTATGCGACGAGCAAGGCTAGAAGATCGCAGATGTGGGTTTGATGTGTCTGATCACGCATGCTGAGCTAGATTGACAGTTGCTGAGGGGGTGGGACGTGCCCAGTGGTCAGCGCCTCAATCAGCCTTGCAGCCTGGATTCACTGGTCAACACCGCCTCGGCTCCTGACTGTGCTGTAGCATGGAGGTCAGAAATTATAGTTGCTGGCAGTTGCAATCTAGCCCTCCTTTCAACAATGTCTGTTCAAAAACATATGTTAGATTTGGCTCAGTTCTGACTGTCATGTAGAGATACGAGGTGCTCGACAAGGTTGGGGAAGGCACTTATGGCATCGTGCTTCGATGCGTTCACAGGAAGACCGGCACCTTTGTAGCCATTAAGCAATTCAAAGAGTCACAGGACGAAGATAGGGTCAGCGCAAAGCCAGCTGACACCTTCACATTAGCCAGCTGCCTTACCTGACGTTTGCCTGGCAGGAGGAACAGAACGCGGCCGACTCGAAGTTTTGCTTTGCAGGTGCAGCGAACAGCTGCAAGAGAGCTGGAGGTGCTGCAAACTTTGCACCATCCAAACCTGGTGTCATTCCTGGAGAGTTTCAGAGCATACGGCAGATTGCACCTGGTGTTTGAGTTCATGGATAGGACACTGCTTCAGGACATGGAGGTGTTGACAGATGGTCTTCCTGCTGAGGATGTACAGTCTCACATGTATCAGTTGGTTCATGCTGTTGCGTTCCTACACAAGAATAAGGTAGGACTCATGATCTGGGCAGCAGTGACATCTTTAACAAAGCAGCACACAAGCCTGGAAGATACTCTTGTTGACCAGCACTGTTGGGAAGCAATGTAGGCAACACCCTTGCTGGGCTGGCAGTGAAATGTATAACATCGTGTAAAAGCCCTGCCAGCTGGATGTGTAAATCAGAGCTGATGGAGCACAACACTGAATATCAGGGGAGGACAGTTCAGTGCACACCAATCAAACGGCTCCTGATCAAGCTCAGAATCGTTGTGCCTGGGCTGATTCTGTATGGTTTTTGTGCACTTACGGCTCATCACTTTAAATTAGAAACCTGGAACGCCCTATTTCTGTTGGTCGCACTGGTGGAGTTGCACTCTTTTGGGTATAATTTCTTCCTTCTCAGACATTGCGGGCTCTTCAGCAGTAATGCTGCACATCAAAACAAGGGCAAAATGCCCACTTGTCTGACCAGACACAGCCACCACCATAGAATCTCTGCACATCTGTGATACAGGCTTTGCTGTGGAGAGTGCCTGAAGCACATCACAGAAGACCACCAGCTCATGATGACTTGCATATTACTGACGTGCCAGTTGAACATCTGACTGCAGAAACCCGACCAAGCTGCATTTACAGAGACAGCAGAAATGGCGGCAAAGATGCCTCAATGCCTAGAACCATGCTGCTGTCTACCAACATTTGGAGTAACAGTCTTGTGCTGCTTAATACAGGTCCGCTGCAAGTTGTTCAAGTCACTGGGCTCTGAACAAGCAAACACAAAACAGAGTTGCAGTCAGCCAAAATGCAGCAGCAGCTACCTGTGTGGATTGTGGCGTTGATGTAGCTCATGCAGTGCAGAAAGCTTGCCCTGTCATAGTCTTGTAACATCATTCTGTGATGAATGCTGCTTGTTTGTCAACTTGGGTGGCTTCAGGCACCAATTGCTGAGGCTGTGCATGCCTCCTTGCAATGCTGCAAGAAGCTGATAACCCTAAAACTCGACCTGTTTTCAGCTTCACAGAATTGACAGTGTATCAGTGCAGGCGATGCTCAAGGAGCAGAGAACATGCTGCTCTCAGGGGAGGACATATTTATTTTGGGCAACTGCAATGGCTAGGCATCACCCAGCACACTAATTACCTATCACGGCCAAACCTAGTCAAGCATCATCTCTTGCTGAATGAGGTGGTGCAGTTTGACATGAAACCAGAGAAGGTGCTGCTGTTAGGACAGACCATACTGATCTGGGCACATCTGGCTTTGTCTGCCATGTAGGTGGGCCAGAGATTGGCCAGCAACCACACTTCTCCATATCATCCCCTCTTGTCAAGCTGCAGCAACTTCTTGCTTTCTTAGTGCAGGTGATGCACCTTGACCTGAGAAGATGCTGCTGTCACAGTTACTGGGGTGGCTATTACATGTAGGAGAGCCAGGCATCGCCCAGTAACCCCACTTCTCCTTATCATCACCTCTTGTCAAGCTGCTGCAACTTCTTGCTTTCACAGCGCAGGTGATGCACCGAGACCTGAAGCCTGAAAACATGCTGCTGTCACAAGAGGGGGTGCTGAAGCTGTGTGACTTTGGCTTTGCTCGGCACCTGGGAGGACCGGGCACCCTATACTCAGACTATGTGGCCACTCGGTGGTACAGACCTCCTGAGCTGCTAGTGGGCCTCACCCACTACGGCCTGTCTGTTGACGTCTGGGCTCTAGGTCAGATCTCTCACAACTGTTGTTGTGGCTTTGCATGATGCTCACCGTTGGCATCACGGCTTTGTGTTATGCTTACAGATGGCACCAAAGGTCTGCATCATGCTCACAATCAGCATCACAGCTTTGCATAATGCGCCTTGTACTGTTGAGTGATGTTCAGGGAACCTCCAGCAAGTACATGAGATTACCTGGCTGCCTGCACACATCAGTGGCAGATGTCCAATGCAGTAAGCACAAACTGCACATGGCGACACAAACAAGCAGCCACCTTTGGATAGCCTGGGACTTGCCGATTCTGTGTGACCAACAGCTTTTCTGCTTCTACGTCTGCGTCGTATCTACATGGATTGATAACTCCTTCCCTGCAATGAAAAATGGATGCATGTTTTGATGCTGCGATTCTGGTGCATGACTCATGAGTCATGATACTGGATTTTGTGTGTCATGTTCGGTGACCACTTCAGGTTGTGCACTGAGGCAGGTTTGACAAGCATGAGCAACCAAGTCACCAAAAGAAGCCCCATGCTGCAATCTACTGAGGTTGCCCTACGTCTTTGCAGGTTGCCTTCTGGTTGAGACGGCGACTGGGCAGCCTCTGTTTCCAGGCAAGACAGACATAGACCAGCTGTGGCTCATTGCCAAGTTAACTGGCTATCTCACCCCTCAGCAGTTGCACCATGTCCAAAGCGCTCCTGGCACTGCTCGCTTTAAGATGCCCATTCGGCAGATGCGGGATACTCTTGAGTGCAGGTTCCCTTGCCTCACCTATGCGCAGCTGGAAGTTGTCAAGGTACCAGACTGCACCTGTGCATACAAAATGTTGTCTACCAAAAGTGTGGCTGTTGTTGATCCTACTTGCAAGCTGCATCTGTGTGTTCAGTGTAGAACTAAGCTTGTTTCCAGCACTTAGTACTGATGCGTTTGACCAGCTTATTGACAATCCTGGCACATCTGCACAACATAGCTGGTTGGCTGATGATGTAGATGTAGATCTACCTCATATGTAATGCCTACAGCTTGACCTTGACGATGCTTATTGGCATGCACGCATTCTATTCTGGCAGAATGCAACTGCACTTATGCATGTCTACCATTGCAAGTCTACCATTGCAAGTAGATTTGTCTACCACTCTTGCAGCTGTGCTGTGTTCATGCCTAAAGCCTGGCTTGCTGCTCTCTGCAGGCATGCATACAGGCTGACCCTGCCAAGAGGCCAACCTGTGCCCAGCTGTTGAATTACCCATTCTTCCAGGAGGCAGCGCACAACATGCCTCCAATCATCACTGCTGCACAGGCAAGTCTCCACTGTCCACCCTGCTGTGTGTTGCCTTCTAATCACTGGCTTGCGTGCCCAACAACTTCTGGCCTTTGCCTGGTGGCTGTCAGCTTCTCCCTTTGCTCTTTGTTGCGTGCCCATTGCATAAAGGCTTTGCCCTTTGCTGCTTTCCCATTGGCCATTGCCATTTGCCCTTGGCTGAGCAAACACAGGTGCTTCTGGATACTGAGATGTGGGCTTTACAACTACATACTTCAGACATTGCTGTGTATACATGCAGAGAGTCAGCTCCTCAGTTGCTCATGATCTGTTCTTTCAACTCGCTTTCCTTGGTCTAATCTTCCTGCTTGTGTTGTCTAGACTGCATCGCAGCAGAGGATTGCTGCCTTTATGGCACAGACTCAGCCAGTTCCCGCCAAAGTGCACAGAGGCAGCAAGACCATCAACATTACCGCATGTGCAAGGGCAGCAGAACTTGGAGCCAACGGCCCCTCAAGCATTAGTCATGCCAGGTCAGCTAACACCCCTGTGTCTCTTCATACTGTGTATGATCACTCTTGCATGCAAGCATATCTGAGACATGACGCATTGGCATATGCAGTTGAACATGATGGGCACAATGCTATTCCACTGGACCTTTGGTTACCTGGGAGAAAGTGTGTTGCTGAACCAGTGTGAAGCTATCAGTCAATGAGAAGATCTGCACATAGTGTAGCGATGTGTTGATGTATGCTTTTTCTGACTGATGTCTGTTTGGGCTTGCAGGTCACAGCAGATGCCACTGCCTTCAGGAGTGCTTCTCAGCCCCAACGCAGCTCCCTTCTATCCCCGCTGCAAGCCCCAGAGTGTTGCCAGTCCCCAGGGAATGCAAAGTCAGGCTTCTGATGTGTCCATGCCAGACTATAAGGCTCCTCAGGTAGGCACACAAGTGCTGCATGTCTGTCTGTGATGTGATGTGTCTGTGCCATGCCAGCATGAGGCAGCGTGGATCCTCAGGGCTGGATCAAAATTTGTACAACAAGCTCTAATGAGGAAGGGATGTGTATGCATGCATGACGATGCATGAAATGCCTGGGCAGCTTGGTATAATACATGGCTTCTCATTAAATTGGCGCCGAGCGGTGTAATCTTTTCTTTTCTATTCTTCTTCTGCATCAACTGCAGCTGTGATGGCAGCTCTGGGGCTTGTTAGTCATCACTGGAACATGTATCAACACTGACAGCGTTGTTTGCAAATGTGTCACAATGTGTTTTTAATTTGGTTGGCATGTCTGCTCATTGCAGACATCCTCTAGCAAATTCATACAGCGTTGCACTCTGTGACAGCTACTGTGTGTTTTAGCTGCTGTGGCCAGACTGACAGTCATAATGCTGCCACACAGGGTGAGACTGGCAAGGTTGGCAAGAACAGCAAGCAGCACATTGGATTCAGAATGGGCTCCCTGCAGTCTACTGGCTCAGGCTTGATTGGCACAGGACGTGCACTGTCAGGTATGCATGTGGAACCACCAATCAGAGCTCAACCGCATTTCCATTTATTCTGTTTTTACATGCTTCCATATGCGCGGCTGTCACATGTTTATGACTCTTGCAATTGTCCCTTGTTTTTGCTGCTTGTTGTGATGTGGTTGCATCAACAAAATTGGCCAAATGTCAGTGGTTTGCTTGATGTTGCAAACACATGACGCATTAATCTCCATGCAAGAATCTGATGCTTTGCTGAGTGTCTGATGGACCCAACCTCCTGCAGCATGGTGCTCAGGCTTTCTCATTGCTGAGTAAGCAGTGAGGGTCACCCTACAGTAAGTGCAACAAAACCACGACTTTCAGTCACATCTAGCGAGTGTTGCTCGCAGGTGGAGGCATCACACCTCGCAGCAGCAAGCGCAGTCTGCTGCCTGACCTGCTTGGGGAAGGTGAACAGGCCACCACCAGCCCACCTGAGCCCTCAAGCCCCCCCAAGAAGTCCCGCCTGAACAAGGATGGCAGATGCCGTGATCCTAGGATGCCCTTGTGGCAATCAGAGCCCCAGTTGCCTGATCAGGCAGCCATGACTCAAGACATGGGCCATGTGACTATGGGTCTGCTAGGAGCTGAATCCATAGTTAGCAGAGCACCTCAGAGGGCTGCTTGGTATGGCCCTGGTGAATCTGCTATCCACCAAAAGCATGGTGAAGCATCAGCCCTGCCCCAGGACTATGCAAGGCAGTTCCCCAGCATTCCCCCTGCTGTAGAACATTTCTGGCAGGGGCATGGTGAGCAGCTGCAGCAGCAGCCACTTCAATTTGGCAGCTACCAGCCCAGCATGGTAATGCCTGTATACGCTCAGCATGCACAGCAGCAGGGCCAGCCTGGCTGGACAGCTGATGCCTGCACAGCTCAGATGCGTCAGTGTGAAGCCCAGGCTGGACCAGATTACCAGGCAGAAGCTGATGCAGCAGCTGGTGGGTGGCCCATGCCAGATCATCTTGTCATTCCATCACTGCAGGTTCCTCAGCAGCAGCAAAAAGTACGTCAGCCGACAGTGAAGGACTTCAACTCTGCAGACTTTCGCGCTGCAGATGCTGTGTCTGCTGCTGATGATGGTCATGATGACTGGCAATCCATTGCAAGTGCAAGTAGTAGGACATCAGACACCGAGACAAATGATGATAGCACTGGTTATGTGGATGAGCAGAACATGTGTGAGCCCTCAAGAATGCCGTCGAAGACTGGCAAATGGGTGGAAGATGATGTGCCCCAAGTACAGCTGATGTCAAGGGATGTCAGAAATGATCATGACTACAAAGATTCACTGCATCAACATCAACACAAGATCTTCAAGAAGGGGCCTCCCTGACGTTTTATCATTCGAAAAGTGCATCTCAATTTTTTGTCTGCTTTTGGAAAACTTAGTAGTGGTAAGCCATGCCCTGTGTTGTCTGTTGGTTTTGTCTGCATGCACATTTACATCTCTTGCTCTGTAATGGTGAGCACCAAATGCACGCTTCCTGTACCTTGAACATTGCTTCATGAATGATGTTGACAGCTGGATTTTGGCTGTAAATAAATGGCAAACTCAATATGCTTGGCAGAGACCTGCATTCTTCTGGCTGCTTTTTGCATGCAGTAGATGAGCTTGCCTTGATTGGTTGCAGCCAGACTTGCATTAGCCAGGGGTCACACCGTGCAGGCAAGACAGATCAGCACACTTGACAAGCGCAAGTGCAGTGTCAGCAGTGTTCAGTCAGACTGAGTGTTCAAAAGGCTTGAACAGCTTATGTGGCTTTGTGCAAGTGCAGCATATGCAATGTTCATCACGACTTCAATACAGGTTGATCACCCTCATTCTGCAGTAACACAAGTGGCGCAGACAGTCACACCCAGGGAAGACAGAAGGCTATGTTCTAAAGCTAAGCATTCTCCAATGATGCCTGTTTGGAGGCAGCATGCTTCAAAACTCCCACAAGCAGCTTCTGAGCCAGGCTGGTATTGTTCTGCATCAGTTCTTGCATAGCAGGCTGCTCTGCGATCTCATAGCTGCATTGCAACAAGTTGTTCATCAGCAGCAAACACAAATGCATACACTAGTAAACACCTTTACTGACGCGTCATTTTACCTGTTTTTGGACTCCAAAAGGAACTTCATGCAGACGTCCATCAGCTCTGTGTCAGTGACAGCATCAGCAACTACTGCATACTCCAGAACCGTCTTCTTACTTAATCCATAAATCATTTGTTGCATACACAGCCACCGAAGCTTCTCAACCTGTAGTTCAAAAACATCTTGAGCAACTTGGGTGAATTACTTTGAAGCAATGACAGCAAAGGAGCACAGCTCTTGCCTGATGTGCGTCAGCAGCTATGAACAGTGGCAGCAGTATGTCCGCTGGGATAATGCCTAGGCGCCCATACATGAATGAGATCAGGAGTGTCAAAGTTGGTCCCTCAATCTCATTCATTTCTACCTCTTGAGCTGAGCTCTCTTTTGTGCCAGTCTGCACAGTGCATCACAGTCGCATCCGCAGCACACAAAATGCATGTATAGCGTCCTCAAACATCAAACATCACCTGAAACATAGCTTTGAACAAGGAGGAGTGTGCGCTCAACACAACCTTGTGAGCATGTATTTTTGCCTCTCCAGCTTTGACAACGATGTCAGATGTTTGAAAATTGTCAAAGAATGGGCCAAAAAGGGATGGGTTTTCTTGCACGGGCTGTTGCCTCTTGTTTCCCCGCAAGCCAGGGCTATGTTGCACACACGTGAAAAGTAGACCTATATGGCTGAGCATCAAGACGCCTACTGGCTCGATTGCACTGATATGCACGCCCACAACCAGTTCCTGGCCTTGCATGAAGCCATCTTTTGTACGAAAGAGATACTCAGATGACATTAACTCAACGCCACGGCCGATGCCTTGGAAAACTTTGCTGTCATCTGCAGAACCACCAACATGTTGATGTTGCCCGTAGAACAATGCTGCACAGCTCCCAATCTAGCCTGAGCGCTTGTCTCACCATAAAAGATAGACTTTTGCACACTTGTCTGATTGTGTGCCCACAGCTGATAATTAACTGCGTCCTCTGGTTGCGTACCGACGCATTTAAGAAATAACAGTGCGTTGGGATCTGCTTTCCGGCCTTTAGGGTAGATGGTGAGCGCCCTGCATAATGAAGCAATTTTGTGCGCAAGTCAGCCAAAAGATTTTCGGCAGAGCTGTGCAGACACAGGAGCAGACACCTCACCACAAGTACCCACACAAAGGGAAGTATGGGGAAATCAGAGAATGTCCGACACAATCCTCTGTTGAAGACCACCACTTCGCGTCTTTGAGGCTGACTTGCCACTGTGATGCGATTGAACAGGAGGACTCAGTCCATCGATGTTTTGAGTTTTAAAATTTTTACTTAAAGTTTTCTGGAAGGCTCAATGCTTACCCGGTATGTGCCACAAGATCTTGTAGTGGAATTCGGCGCGTCCCACATCAGTCACTAAATCAGTCGTTTCCAGCGAAAGGTCTGCTGTCCGAGGTTTCCAAACTGGTCCCTCAACATGGCTCGTCAAGCAGATAAGGTTTTGCAGGTAAATCAATTGACCCGGATCGTCACGTCCAAGACACAGCCAAAGTCGACACACAAGTAAATCGATGATGGGCTCGCTCCGAGACCATTCGCTCAGCCATTCGACCAAAGGTGCATGCGAGAGAGAGAGATTGCGTTTGCCAGCTCAGCTACGATTGTACAGAAGAGATATACCAGTGGTCGTGTCTGATATGCTGTCTGCGTGTCGTGAAAGTCGTTCCGAGACCCTTGTTGAGACCTTGCAAACAGGAGCTTTAGCCAAGCATACACCCCTTGATGTCAGCAAACGATGTGTCTGCTCATCCAAGGACCTTTGCATGCTTGAAATAATAAAGTCACGTCAGAAAACTGCAAGGTGAAGCCGTGTTGCACATGAAGGCATATCATATTACTGGTTGTATCAACGCATAGCAGCGCCTTAACCCTGCGGACAACGCTAGTACTGTGTTTGGGCAGAAAGCATGCAGTTTTGCTGGGATTGCTTTTGCCTGTTCATATGAGGCTCACAAAAGCTGTTGAGCGTCATGTCTTTTTTGCTTCTTCGGTTCTGCTTCTGCTCAGAATCAAAAGAAGCATAACATTATTCATATTAATGCCAAGATTGCTCAGCAAAAGCCAGGCATAGCCTCCACACTTTGCGTAATATGACTAACACGATATATCACATCATGTGTTAGCTCACAAAGGCAAGTCACTGTGACTTGCCAACTCAGTGTGGCACCTTTTGCACCTCGTGGTAACGCAGACTTCCACCTGGGTCGGGCCTAGAAACTATCAGTAATACACCAGAGACTGCAAGCTGAACAGAGTCTTCATTCATGACAACGCTTGTGCTTGATACACATTGGCTCATGCAAACTGGAGGGCTTATTCACGTGTTCAGCAGATTGTGCAAAACAGGCGTGCATCTACGCATGTGCATTGACCAGTCAGTTGTCAAGACGAGAGTTGACTGAAAATGCTGCCAAAAGGATAGATGGGCTATGCAATGGACATCTGTGCAGACATGTGCTGCCTGTACAGACATTTTGACAAACAGACAAGGGTTTTCATCGAATGGAAAGCATGGGACTTGTTCAGGTAGGGCTTGCAAGCAGGTCAAAGGTTGACACTGTTTCTGAGCATGGAACTTTGATCATGACCTGGTACATGCCCAGGAGGTCAAGTTGGGCCTCATTTGAATGAGCTGCCATAGGGTGAGGCAGCTTCCATTGGATGCTACACCCTTCAAGTCATATATCAACCCATCCTGTGTCAACACCAGTGGTTCTGCTGATAAATTCTGTACAGCAGCTGTGTCATTTGAGGGGCTCAACGACGCAGCAGCTGCCGCAGCTGTGGAGTTGGACTCCAGAGAGCTGCATCAAAACTTGTACCAGTTACCTTATACCAAATACCGTCTCTGGAGTCCAAGTTTTGGTGCAGGCAATGACACCTGAGCTGCAGCTGAATTAGTCAAAAGTGTAGCTGTTGGAGCAGCTGCACTGCTGGACTAGCTGAAGCTGTTGAAGCAGTTGCCAAAGGTTTGGAAGGTGCTGGCTTATCAGGCAAGGCAGTAAATCTAGACGCTGCAGCAGCCTCTGACAAGCTGATTGCACTGACAGTGTCTCAGCAAGCCTTGGTGATGTAAGCTGCTGCAGTAGCCTCCTCTGCAGGTGCTTGTGGGAGCGTAGATGAGTCAGTATAATGATGAGCACCTAATGCACGCTCTATGTACCTTGAAGCATTGCTTTGTGAACAATGCTGACAGCTGGATTTTGGCTATAAGTAAATGGCAAATTCAGTATGCATGGCAGAGATCTGCATTCTGCTGGCTGCGTCTTGCGTTCAGCACATGGACTGATTTGGCTGCAGCCAGATGTGCATCCCCGGTGGCACACAGTGTATGCAAGACAAAGCTGCATACCTGGTGAGCGCGATTGCAGCATTGGCAGAGTTTAGTCGGTGTCCAAAAGGCATGCACAGCTAAGGTGGCTTTCCAGAAGTGCAGCGTCTGCAATGCTTCATCAGAGTTCAACAACACAGGTGAATGACATCTCATAGTGCCATAACACAAGTGGTGCAGTTCCAACTACAGTCAAACCCAGGGAAGACAGAACACTGTATTCCAGATCTAAGCAGTCTTGGATGAAGCCTTTTTGGAGGCAGCATGCTTCATGACGCCCACAAGCAGCGTCTGAGCCAGGCTTGTATTGTTCAGCATCAGCTTTTGCATAGCAGGCTGCTCCGCAATCTCATAGCTGCATTGCAACAACTAGTTTGACAACAGCAAATAGAGATGCATATACCAGTTGACACCTTTGCCGCCACATCTATTCACCTGTTCTCTGACTGCAGAAGGAACTTCATGCAGATGTCCATCAGCTCTGTGTCAGTGACAGCATCAGCAACTACGATAATCTCCAGGACTGTCTTCTTGTCCATTGCATCAATCATTTGTTGCTTACACAGCCACCGGAGCTTATCAACCTGAAGTTCCAAACATCATGAGCAATTCTTGTCAAGTACAGTAAGTTTGAAGCATCGACAGGATAGGAGCAGAGTTCTTGCCTGATGTGCATCAGCAGCTATGAAGAGTGGAATGAGTAAGTCTGTTGGGATAGGGCCTAGGCGCCCATACATGAATGAGATCAGGAGTGTTAAAGTTGGTCCCTCAATCTCACCCATTTCTACCTCTTGAGCTGTGCTCTCCTTTGTGCCAGTCTGCAGAATGCATCACAGTCGCTTCTGCAGCACACCAATGCAGATGTAGCATTTTGCAGCATTACCTGAAACATAGCTTTGAACAAGGATGACTGTGCGCTCAAGACAATCTTGTGGGCATGTAATTTTGCCTCCCCAGCCATGACAACAATGTCAGATGTTGACGAGTCATCAAAGAATGGGTCAAATTGTGATGCAGTGTCTTGCATACGCTTTTGCCTCTTGTTTCCCTGCAAGCCAGGGATGTGTTGCACAACGCATTCACAGGCAGACCAATGAAATGTGGCTGTGCATCGAGATGCCTACTGGCTCAATTGCACTCATGTGCACGCCCAGAACCATTTCCTGGCCTTGCATGAAGCCTCGTTCTGTGTCAAATAGGGATAGTGATGACATCAACTTGGTGCTGCCCCAGCCAAGACCTTCAAAGACTTTGCTGGATTCTGCAGGACCATAAACAGCTTGATGTTGCCTGCACCACCGCAGCAAACACTGCTTGGAGTCTGGGTGTCTCACCATGACTGACAGACCTTTGCACGTCTGTCTGATTATGAATCCACAGCTGAAAGGCAACTTCATCCTCTGGTTGTACACCGGTGCAGAAAAGATAGACACCTACAGAGTCGGGGTATGCTTTCTGACTTCTAGGGAAGACTTTGAGCCTCCTGCATAACGATTCAGTTGTTTGAGTGCACGATATTGCAAGAAAGCTGCGAACAACAGACTCTTTACCACAAGTATCCACACAAAGGAAAGTGTGGAGAAAGCAAAAACTGTCCGACGCAAGCCTCGGCTGATGACCACCACTTTGCGTCTGTAAGGCTGAGGTGCCACTGCAAGGCACAAAAGCAGGAATGTCAGTCAAGCAATTTCTCAAATCAACGCTCGAACTTCGACAGACCCGAGACTCACCCGGTAGGTACCACAAGATTTTGTGGTGGCCTTCGGCGTATCCCACATCAGTCAGTAAATATGTCGCTTTCAGTCGGACGCCTGCTGTGCAACTCCGGGAGCTTCGAGACACGTGTTCTTCAACACTTTTAGTATTAGAGTTTGCAGGTACGGCCTGCAATCCTGAATTGTGATGTCCAAGACCAGACTCGATGATCTCGATGTTTCGTGCGCGCGCGTCGTGAACATCGCTCCGAGACCATTGTCCTGACCATTGTCCTGACCATTGTCTATGCTGTGCAAACTGCCCACGGCTAGTTAGCTAGCTCAGAGCCTTCGTGGTAATCAAGTGACGTGTCTGCTCTACGCGGACCTGCCCCCTGTACCGGACACGGTCAAGTCAAATCACTGCAAGGCGAAGCCAAGTTGAAATTCGAAAGCATACCACCGTGTTAGCAGCGCATCAGATGAACACGTAGCAGCGCCTTCATCTTGGGGAAAGCGCTGCTCTTTCGTCTGGTTACAAAGCATGCAGGTTAAATTGAGTCAATCCTGCTTGTTTGCAAAAGGCCGATTCCCCCAAATGCGCCACCACAGAAGCTATTGAGCTTTAGCATAAGCACAAGAAGCATCACAAAACCAGTGTCATGAATGCCGAACACAACCAGTCGTAACTTATACACATCGCCTAAGATGACTATCATGATGTACCACACCACGCATTACTGCAGGGCAAGTCACACCTTGACATGTCTTGCTAACACAGATTTCCACCTGTGTTGGGCCAAGGAACTACCAACACCATACAAGAGACTGCCTTTATAAGATTGCAAGCTGAACAGAGTCTTTATTCATGACAGCACTTGTTATAGCACATATTGGCCAAACAGCGATAGACCTTCCAGCATCTCTCATCAGCCTGCTACCGTAACAGCCATGGTAGAATTGTCATCACCAGGCGTAATGCGTGATGTAACATAGTCTGTCAAGTTCACTGGCAGAAGCACTGCATCTGTGAGCTGCAGCAGGCTAGGTCCACATGCTGGAATGTCTGTCTGCAGCACATTGGCTGGGTTCTGCAGTCCACTCACCTGTGAAATCAGGTGGTTGTGATTGTCTAGAGCAATGGTTGAATGTGTGGCATGACATGAAACTTTAGCTCTTGAGGCACCAAAGCGTGGGGAGAAGATCGCAGGCAAGATTGGGCACATTCTTGTGCAAAGCGTTTGTCAGCAGCAGCAAATCAAGCTAATTGCATTTTTAAGGAGCAGCAGTCTCTGCCAAATCTGCACTTACCTTTGCAGTGTTACCTCCAGCCACAGTCACAGTCAGTGGCAATGGAACGGTTGAGGCATTGTTCACTCCAAGACTGTCTGTCGTGTTCAGCTGCGTCTGAGTCCGCAGCAGTGACAGAGAGTGGCTGCCTTGAACAGTCTGGTAGCCAATGATGGCTTGCGCCAGGCTGGGGTGTGACCCCAAGAACTGCCTGACAGTCTCCAAAGAGCCATCTGGACCAGCAAATGCATTCTCTACCTGCACACAGGGTATCAGAAATGCAGCAGCAGCAACTTTTATAGCTCAAGACGTTGGGTCTGGACACTTGCTGCCTGTCTAGGTTGGTTTGCAAGAGTAGCTAGCTGCTTTCAAGTAGCTTGTCATGAGCACAGGCATGCCTAGCTGTGAGCTATCGTCAAATTATAATGGAAAAAGTTGAAGCTGAGCCACACGCATGTATGTATAGCACTTGCAGCATTGGACAGAGGTTTTGGGCAGTTCCTAAGGTGCAGGCCACGATCAGATGGGATCAGAGCAGGCTTGAAGCCTTGCTGTCGTCATCCGTGCATGTTACAACTAGTGTGCAAGGCGTGTCTTGATGACTGTCAGGCTGTGCGAGATTTGGTTATGAGCCCCAGAACTGCAGCCTGGAACAGGATCAAACCTCCAAATACATTGAGCTTTCTGCTGAAAGTCTGATCTGATTTAAAAATCTTCATAAGCAATCTTCTGGCAACTAAGCAGAACGATTGCTCAGTGGGTGATTAAGTAAGATCAGGACTTTCAGCACAAAGCTGAGTGTGTCAGCAACAGGTCTGACCCCTAGCCCAGCAACAGTCCTGGGTTTAGTGTCGGGCTGAACCCCATCTGAGCAACTGTCCCAGGTCCAATCCCCCTATTCATTACGCAGGCAAGGCCATGAAGTGCATGGCTTTAGAAGAAACTTTGGCATTAAGCTTGTTGCCACAGTGCAGCCCACTGCTGACAGAACAATGTCACATGCCACAGCGACACCGCTTCAGCACATCAGGTTGCTCACAGCTTGTGAATCTAGATCCTCACCTTGTGGTGAATGTTGGTAAGGACTCCTGGGGTAATGCTGACCTGGTGTCAGTGAGTGACATCACATCCCTCCGCAAGTCAGTCATTGGAGTTGGGGCAAGAAGTTCCTGTGAGGTCATGTTCACACTGGCTGCTGCGCGCTCTAGCATATCTCCGTTTTGCCTGTAAACATCGTTCAACTGGACATCAGACATGGAAGCAACTGTCAGCCTTGTGATTGATGTTTCCAGGGTTCACATGCTTCACAGTTACTGTGCAAAGGCATTCCCTTGCAAAGAAAGTATGTACGCAACTTGAAAATCATCTACATGCACATCTGTGTCGGCTCATGTGTAGGTCTACAGGCACCTCAGGAAGATATAATCTCACGCCACCTTGCATGTATGCATCAGTATGCTTGCCAATGTGATTTGGCACAGGACATAGTCGCTCACCTAGCTTTTGATGCTGAGGGACCCTGCTTGAGGTGGAGCCACTTGCCAGTTCCCTCCCTGTCTCCTTGTACATGGCTGTCATTCTTCACCTGTCCTGCTGTGACCTGTGCTGAAGGTGCTGACCAGGCAGGTGCTGTCTGGCTTCCTGTGGTTGCTGTCTTGGCCTTTGTGGAGGTGTATGATCCCACCACAGGGTGCATCTCAGGGGGGAGGACAAACCCTTCGGGTAGGGGGGGTAGCATGGGGTCATGGTCAAGGGGGGGTAGCTTGGTGGAAACTCTAGCCGCCACACGGCAGCTCTGTGGCAGAAGCAGTCCTGCTAACTCATCTAGGGTTGCCAGGTACCGCTTCTGCCCTACGCTGTGCATGCGCATCAGACTGCCGTTTGAATCTGCAGCATGCCTGCTTTGCATGCTTTGCTCTGAGGGGGCCTCGACAGTGGTCTGAGATGTTTGCTCTGTGGCTGCTGGACGCTCATGCTGTGCTGTGCTGTCAGCATCCAGGTCAGCAGCAAAGCGCTCTTCCAAAGAAGATCGTGGGAAGCTAGGTGTGCTGTGCTGAGTCATGCTGCTGGTACCATCCCACGGACAGACACTTGGGCCTCCCACACTAACCAAGTCACCAGCAGACATGTCCATCACCTCAACCATGGGAGTTGAGTCATCACCGCAGTCATCATTGAAGGTGACCGGGAAGCCGGTGGTTGCACTGAAGAAGTTGCTACCCAGCTTGGTAGGTGCATCCATGTGTGCTGGGGTCTGCAGAGGGCAAAGATGCATTTCAGCAAGGCATTGTTTGGCAAGCTGTTACTGTTCAGGCTTTGACACTAGACGAGTCAAAGTGGTAATAGTGGTGACCTAATGGTAACATGCTGAACTGCATTGCTTGGCATAGTCTAGTGCAATGCGGGGAGGACCATCCCAGGCCACAAAGAAGTGATGCATCTCCTGCTTGATGTCACGGTAAGTTGGCCCAGCTGATCAGCTTTGTTGCATACTGACATACTATGCCTCCATCAAACATATGGGAGACCGTCGATACAATGAGTGCCAGCATCAGGCACAGCCGCAGTGCATGATCACACCGAAAGCACACCCTCTGTGGGGTATCTGATGCGTTTTGATGCACAAGCACACTGTAATTAACACCATTGTCGATCCAGAGTCTGCCAGCATCAACACAGTGCAAAAATGCACATGTAAGTACATGATAAAACAGAAAGCAATGCCTGTCTATACCACAGGAGCTGCCAGGCATGAGTTAAGGGGCTTACTAGTGGCAAAGACTGGAACGCCTCAACAGGGGTATATGTCACATTGGCCTTGCCAGTTGGGGCCAAGGTGATGCCCATCACTGGAAGGGCAACGTCTTGCAGGCCCCAGGGGTTGCTGGGGGGTGCTCCAAACTTGGGGTGAGCCAGAGTGGGGATGCTGATTGACAGCTCCTCAGATTCCTGCAGGCCCCAGGGGTTCGAGGAGGGTGATGGGAATCTGGCCTTTTGCACCTTGGGGTCAGCATGCAGCTCCTCAGACTCCTGCAGAAGGGGCAAAACATTGTGAAGTACTGCGGAGACTACATACTAAACATGTACATTGCAGACTGCTTGAACACATTTGCCTACAACTGTATGTGCTACTGGCATACATGCAGAGATGGCTATGCTCAGGTTATCCATGGTCCGTCAACGCTGCATACTGTAAGTTATCAGCAGACAACACATACGATGGACTGGCAGCATTGCATATGCAACTTGATATACATAGCAAGTTGTACCTTGCCAACAGTGGCAGCAGCACACGGTATGCCATCAGCATCACATAACAAAACATATATGTGTATGTGTTGTGCATAAGTGCTCACTGACCTCAAATGCACGCTTGCCATCAGCCTGCCTAGGGTTGACCTGAGGCCTGGCAGCAGGCTGGCACAAGCTGTTCCAAATATCCTCATCATCAGCCTCTTCCTCAAAGGGGCTGTACCTTCCACCAGCAAAGGCTGGGGCCATTGACTCAACGTTCAGTGTTGGCTTTGACACCTGCACAACAATATACACTCTCTGAATGACCTGATGAGCAAGGTGAAGCACAGCTTCATCACGAGTCCTCCTTAGACATGATGCATGTACAACACTGGTACGCATGCTTGATTTGTGTCAACTTGTCAAGATGGCATGAGCAGATTCCAATACAGGCTGCTGCAGTTGGGTTTCAACACCAGCGGCTTAACACAGTCGAGTCTGTCTGTGCGTACCTAGGCAGCCATACTGAACAGCGTTCAACACTTGTGTGACAAACGAGCCCAATGCATTGTTGCTGTCATACGTCTCATGAGTATTGACAGCCTGCCAAGCACCCATACCTTACTGATCACTCCCCAGTCAGGCAGAGGCCCAAGAGCCCTAGGGCTGTAAGCATACTCCTCATGCTCAGAGAGTGAGCGCTGGAGTCAGCTTGCTCAGTTGAGGGAATGAGTCATATGATAGCTTGGCTGCTGGTCTTGCAACTGGCAATCTGACAATATGATCATCAACCAGCAGCCTAGGCTGTGTTGCAGTAGTCACTGCCTGGAGCGCATATAGGTGACTCACGTTGGAAGCGCTTTCCCACTCGCCAAACTCCTCCCACCATGACTGATCAGGGACTGGTGCCTTCTCTGTCTTTCCCGCCAATTTGTTGCTCTCCTCGCGCAGGGGCATGAAGAAGCTGAATGCATCTTCTGCAAGGGATGACGCATCAGATGAGGCAGACGACAGACCAGAGTCTGAAAGGGCAGGGCCTGTCTGTGACATGCCCTGAGCATAGAGGGCAGCTGCCCTTGCAAATCTGTTGGCTGCAGCATGATGATCACCGGGTGTCTGTGCTACCTGCAGATAACACACACTGATAAATTCGACATGAACCAAAGACTCCAGCATATTGTGTTACTCACAAACAAACAAACATACACGCATTGTTGGGTGGTGCACAGAAACACCGACTATGCCACAGAATGCCTCCCTCCAGCATCACATAGGACAAGTTCCATCCATGTGTACATCTGGTCCACCATGATGCTTCTGCTGACATGCTTGTGATGCCCTGGCATTATGCGAGTACAGGTGCTAACTGTGAGCTCACCGTCAAAGCATACTCTACAGCTGCATCCCCAAAATCAGCAGTGGAGGCCCTGTTGCTCATCAATGCGTCCAACCACTCCTGAGAATCAGATGGCAGTGACTGTGTGCGTAGCAGGTCCCAGATGCCATCACTGCTGCTTGTGGTGGGGCGAGGGGTGCTCAGGCGGGGTGTCTGAGAGGACCGGGACTTGCCACTTGTACTACCAGCTTGTACTGCTGCATCCTCCATAAGTTCTGCATACGGGGAGCAATATAAGATGGGCCGCAAGTTCTAGTAGCTTTGCACTGGTTGAGAGCATGCTCAAACATATGATTGATGGATTGAACACACAGAATGTCCTTGTCAATAAGGGCAGTAGAAGGATGCCAAGACACACTGAGTTGTACCTGGAGAGGTACCATGTATTTCCTGGCCCAGAGTTGGACAGCAGCAACAGCACAAGGCAACATTGCACATCAAGGCACAGCTTGTGTTGGGCATTGTGCAGAGCAGCAACCTTGCATTGACAATCTTTGCCAAAGACTTGTGGTTTGAGGCATGCTTTGGCTCAGCAGCAAAGCCATGGGTGGACATGAAATTGATGAATGGCACATGTTCATCTGCAAAGCTATGTACCTTTGCTGGGTTGTCCTGCAATGATTTGTCTCAGATGTGCAGTCTCAGCCAACAGCTGACGCCTTTCCTCGATCCACAGGGCCTACAAAGCAGCAAATTTCATACACTGCCAGATACTGTACAATGGTAACTGTGCTCATACAATGAGCATGAACAGCTGCGATCACATAGTCTGTTCAGCATGGGTAAGGATGCAAGCGCAGATAAGCACCTCAGCCTGTGCCTTCTGCTGTGACCAAGAGTGCTGGTGCCTGTCAAAGCAGTCCTGCCAGGACTCATACAGCTGCTGCAAGCGGTTCTGGAAACTTTGACGGGCAAGCTTGTGCTCATCTTCCATTTCGACATTGCGCTGCTGCAGTCGCTCGACCTGTAGTCAACATACCAAGTACCAAGGTAGCAAAACGGTTGTGAGCTCTATTTGTGAATTGATCGTTTGTGCCTGTGCAATGGTCGCTTCGCGTCGTCAGTATCCTGAATAAACAACCCTCTCACCTGCTCCTGAAGTCTAGTGACGCGCCTGTTGGCAGCGTTGTAGAGACAGGACGATAAGGCCTTAGGTTTGACGCAAGTTTGTACCCCTCGCTCGACCCTACAGCGAACTGAGCACTTCAGCAATCTGCAACGACCTGTCAAACATAGACTTGACGCAAGTCTTCAGCCGGAAAGCCATTCCGACACCGGCCAGCGGCCTACCTTCGGTTCAGGCCTGCCAACGGAAACGGGTCTTCAGACCTCGTAGAGGGATCACGTCTGCTTGGCGACATTCCGGCGGGCGCAGAGGTTCGACTGAGATGCGCTTGTCAACAAATCTTCAAATACCGCCGTGTCGACTTGAACGTGAAAGTTGAATGCTTGCTCTGCACACCCAGATCCAGGTCTCGTATCGCTATGAACGAGGTGTCCCGAAGGAGAACTTCAGATGTGACCTCAAAGTCACAAAATGCGATCGCCAACACAAGAAGTTCGACTCCACGACACGGATACTGCTGCGCTCACAACGAGGCAGTCTCAACGGGCTCTGCCATGTCAGCTTTCTCCGTGACTTGCTTCGTGTCTTTGCCATTTTCAGGTGACTAATCGCACAGGGGTGCGACCTAACTGGACGTGCTTTGGATGCTGCGCTTCAGGCCACAGTAGATGTGCAGTTCACAGTCTGGCAGGTCGCAACGCTCAAGTTGCTTGTCGCTGCCACCCGTCAAACCGCTGAACATGCAGCTCAGCTGCAGTTCCAAAGTCCAACATGATCGCAACTATTGAGGTTGAAGTCTTACCCGAGGACGAGTATGCTTTGTGGGAACAAGCTGTGACCTCCGCCGAGCAACAAAGAGTTGATCGCTCACTTAGTAGAGCCTTACAGCCTGAAGCTCTTGCGCAGCAGTATCCTGGGGCGCCGGATCAGCCAAACGAAGCAGTCGATCAGGCAGTTGCCTCTGTTGTAGAAAACAGCCTGCCTGATCTCGAAGACTTTGGAGCCAAAGTCAACAGGCGTGCGAAATATCGTCCTGGAGGACTGAGAGTGACAGATATCACAAGTGCTGAATGGTGTCAACAACAAGTTGCCTTCACATTCAGTGCACGCCTGCCAAAGGTAAGCTCTCTGCTTGCTGTGGTCCTGCTTGTAGACTCTTACCTCACTTCAGGAAATCTACAGCGCTGCTGGCTGTTTCAGGAAGTGACAGAGACGGAGGCCATGACAGCCGGAACAGCAGTGCATGCAGCCTTGGAAGCAGAGCTGTCTACGGTATATTGTGGCAAGAAAGGATAACTTGATATTACTTGCAGTCACCATTGTGCATTGTTGTGACAGGCAGTAGAGGTGGCAGTCAATACTGTGGAGGATGGATGGGCAGTACGCCTTGTGGATATGATGGCAGGCTTGCACCAACTACGAGTGGAAGGGGTCACGCGAGAGATGTACATTTGGGGCAATGTACAGGTGAAATCTTCCCATCAGTCTCGCAATAGGTGCTGCACTTCCTGCATGGTTGTCAGAGCAGACATGCAGCATGTTGCTCAGTTACGTTTCTATGTTTTGCAGACAGCAACCCCTCATAGTATGGTCAAGTATGGTGACTAATCTGGGCGAGCAGTCTGTACGACAGAGATCGAGATCACAATGCTTTAGCCAGCCAGCAAGTCTGATCACTAGTAGTACGCTGACAGGGAGGTTGAAGATGCAGGGACAGTGGGTGCGTGGCATCATTGATCAGCTGGAGTTGGACGATACCGGACGAATCAGAGTGGTTGAGCACAAAACACGTCGCAAACCTTCATTGCCCATGTTTGCTCAACAACAGACAGCCAAGTTGCAGGTAGCGGGGTTCTTGTCATGGCTGCCTACTGAGCAGCTAGTGTGCATAACAACGCACAGTTGCAGAAGCTCCACTGCACTGATGTGTGTTTTGCTTCCTTGCCAGGCTGCGCATGTGCTTGCTCTGCCAGGCATGCACAGCTAAGTGTGTGTGCAGATGTATGGCATGTGCTGTCTAGCAAGGATATGCTGCAGTTTGACAGCATTGATGTCATGACTCACACTGTCTCCATTGTGCAGGTCATGACCTATAAGCTGTTGTTAGAGTTGTTGCCAAAGACCTGCAGTCTAGCCCAATTGACAAAGTTCTTCCACCTGTTACACCTTGATCTGATGCGGCCCTTGTCAGATACAGTGCAGCAGCATGCAAAAGCCATGGGAGTACTCCCAGATGGTGCTCAGCCAGCAACATTGACATTCATAGCAGAGCAGCTACAGCAGCAGATATCAAACATGCCTCAGATTGGCACACACGTTAAAGTCAGTTACATTTGGCAGGCAGATAGCGAAGTGCTGGGAGAGACAAAGTATGAGTATGATCATGCATGGGTAGTTTTCAGATTAAAACAACATATAGACTTCTGGGAAGGCATCTGGACCCCTCAGGTAGTGCCAGCACAGGAAAGTTGGAAGTGTAGGCATTGCCTCTTCTGTCAAACGTGCCCTGTTGGGCTCAAACGTTGATGACTTGTTGTCCCACACGCACTTGCTTGTGATCCAGTCACACCTGGTTTTTTTCTGCAAAGGGTAATCTGGAGGTCATTTGTCATGTTTTATTATGAATGAAGTAGTTTTAATTTGGATGATCACAATTCTGTGCAAACTGGTGGAAGATTTATTCAAAAGTATTCATTGACAAATCAGACTTGAAGGTCATTTCCTGATTCATTTGACGATTGGGCTCCTGCATTGCTTAGTTGTTTGCTATGCACAGCATTCACAGGCTGGCCACGGCCGTGTTCATTGGTCGGCATCTGAAATTAATCAGCTTTCTACTCTATACCAGCTGCTCCAATGCATGCACACGCTCAGATACAGCCAGCATCACACCACCTGTTACTGCAATGCGGATGACGTCAGCATCAGGTTCTGTAGCACCTGACTAGAGGTGGAATACACTGCTGTTGATTTGTCTGCTGGGGTAGCAAAAGTCACAAGGGCCTGCATGCCTGCTTTGAGCTGCTTCTGCAGCGTCTCTTTGAATTGGTAGTTTTTGCCTGCATTGGCACACAGCAGACTGTCACTGAAGTTCATTCTGCGTGACATCTGCACATGGTTCACAACATTTGATACTCTTCTACATACTACCGTTACACTACCGGTATGCAGCAAAAGTGCAACAGAGGTTGCATGTGCAAACTGGTGTCAACTCCAGGCACTCTGCGCTTCTGCCAGGCTGACTTGCCTCATGATGGAGAAAAATCACCTGACTCAGTAGTGTCCCTGTCAAGCGGACTTCCATTGCCTTCCAAATTAGCAGCTGCATCACAGAAGATTCCCAGGGCTACCTCCCACAGCCCCTCATACAAGTCTCTTTGCCCCAAGCTCACTAGTGCAGCAGCAGCATGACTGCGTATCTGCGTGCCATTGTGTGTTCTCCATTAGTTATCAAACACACATGCCAATCCTTAGTTATTGCAGCACATATCAGGCTGTTGTATACCAATTTGCGCATAGTGCACTAAATGACTGCAACGCCACAGACGACAATGTCACCCAAGCATAGCACAAGGGGGAAAATTCTTGAGTTGTGCCCAACTGGGCATGCATGTCCAAAGTCCTATTTGGCACTTGTCACCTTGTAATTGGGGCTGTCTCTGACCAATGTAAGCAACACAGACAGCAGGGACTGCAGCTGCCTACGCTTGGCTGCTAGGGCTGCAGCTGCATCATTTTTGAGCAGGTTGCCTGTTGCATAGCATGCATTCCACTGAACCTGCAGTACATTAGGAGTTCCTGTTGAAACACACCGGCCAACGTGTTCACGAAAATATGGCATCGAAGTGAGACCGGTTCGACTGTCAAGATCACCTGAAATATCTCACAATTTCAACAGTGGGCCCATAAGCAGACAATTGAAAGAGCAAACAGCGGTCTGCAACATCAAAGTGCAATAGCTGGGCTGCAACACATGTTCATGTAAAATCTGATTTTGTGGCATACTGCGCTTGAAACCAATGGCACCAGACGCTATAAGCGTAGGACACATGTCACATGTAAGCAGCACACCTTCTCAGTGCTGCTAGCCAGGCTAGTGTGCAAACAGCTGATGCCTTGATCAAGCCAGGCCTCACCCCACCACTGGCTGCAGCTATTGATGGCATGGCTGGCAGTGAAGACAGCTGACGGTAGCTGCTGAATGGCCAGCAGGTTGCCTATCGTACGAACTCCATTGACTTGAACCTTGTCGCTGTCTTGACAAGCAGTCATGGCAGCTGCAAACACAAGAGCATCATATTGGAGATGTTGAAAGCACATACCATCACCATCAGAAGAGACTGTGCGCTGTATGCTTATTATAAACAAGTCAAAATGCCGTGTGACTTTGTCAAACACCACCAGGACATACAGAAAGCAGGCAAGCAAGGCTTGATACAGCAACAAAGGAAGGGTTGGTTTTGGCAATCGTCAAGCAACTTTCCGAGCCATTCATTGCTTTTCATCAGACTCACTGCAAATAGCATCAATTCATGAGCCCTTGATGCCAAAACCCAGATGGGCAAAATGTGTGTAAGCCCCGCAGTTCATGCCAACGCTCAGTATGTCCTAAGATATCTCCCTAAACTACACATGCCTAATACAGTCTTGTGGCATTCTGAGTCTGACAGGTACTATGAAACTCTCAGACTAATACCAAGAAACCTGAACTTACCTTTTGCAAGCTCTAACATGGGTGCTGTCATCTGGGGGTCAAGCTGCTGCTGTTGTTGCTGCAGAGCATCTGCTACATTGGCTGCTGCTGAAGCAGCCGACACACGCACAGACAGAGTGGAGTCCCCTATGGCTGTACACAACACCGCAATGCTTCTGCAAACATCTGCGCAGCAACAAAGGCAATCAAGGTTAGACGCTGAGCATGCTGACATTCAGCCTAGACCACAGACACTCTGCCACACTTCACATTCACGCCTATTGCTGCCATGACTGCATTACACAAGCATTGCCTAAGCACACAATGCACACAGTACACCAGCAAGTGCTAGAATGACATAGTTTGCTGTCTGATGAGCACACCTGATTGGCAGTCTTGCACAGGCACGCTGCTTGCAACATGGCCCAGGCACTTGGCACCAGCAGCTCTGACAGCAGCTGCCTCATCATGCTGACAAGCATGCCAAACCCACTGCCATAGCCTGCCTTGCTGAGCCAGAGTGAGAGACTGGAGGATGGCGCAGGGCAGATCTGCGAGGCTGGCCTGTGCTGCAGAACGCACTGAGGGGGAGCTGTGTGCAACCGCCTGTAACAGAAGGCTGTTCAGTGATGGTGGTGGGGGTGGTGGTGGTGGTGGTGGAGGTGATGGTGGTGGTTGTGAAAGCGTGACAGAAATACACATCATTTTGTGCGGATTAGGAGTGCTGTAGAGACATGCCTTTGCCAATCATTCTGTGAGCTGAGACAGCTGTCTGTTGACAATCTACCAAGTGTTGCTATGATAAAGTGATCAGATCAGCAAGATTGGAGAAGGTGCTAATGCAGGTGCTCTTGGTCTCATACTGTCAGCCAACAATGTCAGCTCAGACAATGAAGTCCCAACCTCCACGACTAGACAGCATTGAGGGATCTTTTGTGTTGGAGGAAACAACCTCACCTGTAGGAAGTGCTCATCACATGCCTCTGCCCACATGACTGAGCACTGCTGCTCATCCACTCTGCACTCTGCTGCCCCTGAGGCTGAGGGGACAGAGTGAGAACTCAGACCAGATTCAGCTTGACAGCTGACTTGCTTTTGCTTGGGCATTGCCGCTTCAGACAAGAGCCTTGTGTCTTCATTGCCGCAAGCAGAGCTAACAACATCGATTGATGCGGAAGTGCTCTTGTGGGCATTGGATTGCCTATGACAACCACTGAGGTACTCACTGAGCAGCCTGACTGCTTGTTGCGCACACTTCGCTTCTGCACTTGGTGCTGTCTCAGGAGGCGAGCTCATCGTTCCTGACAAATCATGACAAACAATGGATGGTGAGCAGAAGTTTGTGCCTTGTGTCGCACGATGTAACATTCCTAAGCACCATGCTGATATTCACCATGAACATTTTGCAGCAGGAGGCAGAGGAAGCTTGGACAGAGCAGAGCTTACATGCACCTCAGACATCATCCCACACAGAAGCAGTTGTCCTTGACAGGAAAGGCTTGATTCCATCACACTGCTGAGCAGCAGTCAGCACACAATAGTACAGCCAATCACGGCACAGAAGCTTGGTGTGGCACATCAAACCAAGGCGGCAGGTTGGTGCACATTCATCACAAAGTCAGGAGACAGTATAGCTCTCACGTGGTGTCATAGGTTCGCTGCCTGACTTCTCAATGCTCTGTGGCTTCTTGGCCTGCAGATTGCGCGCCACAGCATGACTGATTGCTGCCCAGTGCAAAGTCAAGACTGCGGTGTAGTTCTTGGCCACACCACATAGTGCGCTCAAGGCTTCTGTCCTCAGCACCACTGAGCCTGCACCCTCTGCAGGACACATCAAACGCTTTGGGTTTTGCATGGTAGGACTACACTGCACACCATTGACAGCACAACAAACATAGCCAACACCTACCACAGATGCTTAAAAGCAGATCTGGTATGTTATCTGCACACATCAAGTGCCTGCAAGAGACGACATCGTAGCTCTTGGATGGCCTGACGTGATCTAGTTCCCACAGGCCACTTGCTGTAACTGCTCTCTGAACACTGTAACTCTGTGCTGATTCACTGGCAATATTCCATACAGATATCAGGCGTGATACACTTACCAGTCAAGCTGTAGTCCAGTAGAGTTGTGAGCAGGGTGCCTTGGCCCGCTGTTGATGTGCCGGTAGACTGTGCACCCAGCCAACTTGCGACAGATGGGTGTGCCGCCTTTGTGCCAAAGGCCGCTGCCAGACAGGCACAAGCTGCTGACTGCACTGCCTGGACATCTGCAGAGGCTGCAGTCAGCTTCTGAGGTGCACTTTGTAGACGCCTGCTGAGCGCCTGCACATGTTGGCAACATGAGCTGGTGTCATGTGTGCAACATGATCTGAAATGTATTAGCTCAGGAAATGCTTATTGCAAGCCCCAGACACTAAAAACTTGCATGGGCTGGTGTCAAGCTTGTTTTGGGCAGATACCAGCAAGCCAGGGGACATGCTATCTGAAGCCATGTGCACACAGTAACAGAGTGTGCTGCAGTCTGCAAACACAGTTCCAAAAAAGCAGGAGCCGACAGATTCATGTCTGTGTCCCAGAGCTAGCACATGGTGTCGTCCCATGCTAAAAGTCATGCACTGCAGCTGTGCTTGCTGCTTGGCCTTCAAGTTGTCATGGCATCAGGCAAGACATGCAAAGGCACAAAGCATGCAGATTTACCTCAATGCACCTGATGAGCAAGTCTGAAGGCAGTCTTGTATATGCTGCAGACAGCATGAGGGTCCCCAGTGCCTTCAGCATGTTCATCAGAGCAGGCACCTGACTCTCCTTAGATATAGCATGCAGCAGGCCATCATGCAGAGCAATGACAAGGTGCCCAAGCGTGGAGGACAGAGTGGTGAAGCCCCTGCATACTAACATCACTACTATCCACAAAAGCAAACACATGTAACTGCCAGGGATTACGATGGTGAACAGCCTTTCACAACAGTGTAAAGGCTTCAGAACTCACAAAAACTGGATACATAGTGCTTGCAGCTATTCGATCAGCTATTCGACATCACTGCGTACTTTTACTTGACAACAATGGTGTATGACGGCATCTCTGGAAACATGACAAACATCATGCTTTCATGCGTGATAGGGTAGAGGTATGCCTGACAGGGGGCCGTGCTGCAGACTTTGCCTCAGCAATGATGATGTAAGCCTTTTGGGCTGGTCCCTCAAGCATGCTGCTCAGAACCGCAGCTGCCAAGGCCCTTACCTGTGGCAAAAGCACAACGTATGTGTTGGGTGATGATATGAGGTGCGCTGCAGGCAGGCAGTCGATCAGACAGTAGATGCTTCATGACAGTACATGCTCATGTGGATATCATCAAGACAGTGTGGGTTGCAGCTGCACCAGTCCTTGTCAATCAGGTCTGTTGAACCAAATACTAAGCACAGTCAGATGGTGACTGCAGCCTGTCTATGTTGAAGACTGTCGCTAAGATGTGTCAAAACAGCCAGCAGAGACAGTAAGTCACCAAGCTCAGCACACCTTGGGCAGAGGATCTCTCACAATGGCATCCATGAGAGTGGCTGCATGGTACTTGGTCTGCAAGGGATTATACACCGGCAGCAGCACAATCCAGAAAGGGTGCAAAGCGCGGCAGTCAGCCTTGGCCAGCTGCTGAAGACAGGTAAGGGCTGCCAGGCGCACAGCAGATGCCCTGCCCTGGCTGCTTGCTCTGCTGCCTCTGCTGCTATCGCTGTCACTGCCAGTGTCGCTTTCAGAGCCTGATTGCGAGCCTGTGGAAACATCATCATTCCAGCCTACAAAGGTACACAGCCAGAGTCAAGCAGAGCAGTTGTATGCATCCTTCCGAGATGCCTGCAGGCTCAATCAGCTGGCTTGTCTCACTGTGTTAAAGACTCAAGCATCAAGGTGCTTGTTGGGAAATCACAGCGTGCTTGTATGGCTACAATCCCAATGACACTAGTGCATACAGTAATTTCAGCATGTGCAGTTGTACGATGTGATGAAATTTGCAGCTGCTCATGAACAAGCAATATTGCACAGTTGCTTGGGTACATGAGGCACGTATCTGCATACAAAATCTGTATGTACAGATGCAATCCACAGGGAGTGCAGTTTACCAGTGCTGCTGCTAGACCGTCTGCGTGCATGAGGTGGCCTGTATGCCCCCTTGCCGGCTGGCCCAATATCCTGTACACTTCTTGACCCAAAAGCTGTTGTCATTGCTGTTGCTGCCAACTCAGTCTGCGCTCCACTTGTGCTTGCATCTAGCTCATTGCCATAAGTGAAGAAGTGCCTGAGTAGATCTACAAGCTCTGCTGTACTCATGCCATGCTGAGCACGTAGGGCAGCAAGGATGCTGTTCAAGGCTCTGAAACCAGCTACGTAAAGTTTTGGGGCCATGGACCTATCGTCAAGGTTGCTGGCAGATTCATGGCAGGCTCTCAGAGTCTGGAGGATGGCTTGACCAGACTGCTGAAGCAGCTTGGAGTCTGTAATCTTGCTACAATGAGTAGCCAGGGCCTGCACAGTTAGCCAAAGAGGCGTGTCCAGCAACATTCGCAGAGTAGCAACACAGATGGTGAAACAGGCATACAGGGCTCAGAAATGGTACAAATGTGGTAGTCGCACTGACTGCTACTTGCTGTAATGAAGAGAGCTCAGCTGAGCTGCAATAAAATGTGTCTATGCCTTGCAGCAAGACAACCAAGGCACAGAAGCTCCAGATGTAGCTATGCAAGAGTGCCTTTGCCTGCTTACCTGCACATGGTCTTGCAACAAACACAAATATTGGAAATCGATTATTTTAGGCTGTGCAGCTACAAGTAGCCTGACTGCCTGTTCCACCTCAGACTGACTGCTTCTGGCAGGCATGTCGCAATTTCCTACAATCACGGTGACGCACAGCCACTAAGACTTTTGTTTGTCTGTAGCAGCAAGTTGCACTGGGCGCGCGTACGTTATGGATATCGACCGGTTGCGTTAGCTGCTTGATCTCGCAGTGCTGATCGAGACAGCAGAGGCTGAAATTTCTTCCATGATAGCGGAGAGGAGTTGCACCATTATTTCAGCGTCTGTCCTGGTATGCCCCTTACAACAAGTATGCTTGCGGAGGCCATCAAAAGCCGGAGCTTTCCTGTTGAGACCTAATGCATGATGCCGTCAGCTGGACTTTGAGCCGAGCACCGTCTGCGCAAGACTGCCGACGGAGTCGGCGTTGAACGTAACTGCTTCCGCGATCAATTGGCTCAGCCTGTCAGTTTTGCAGCTCGCTACCGGCGCATTAATCTGCAATTGCCAGAGCTGAGTGATAGTACATCTGAAGCTTGTCTATAAGTGTGAGCAACTCATGGTCACCTCAATGGCTGGCCCCGACATTCTCCCAATTTTGATATTCCAGAATGAATAAGGCCAGTGGCTCGAGAGTATTTATACGATCCTACTAAGATAAGAGCAGGAAGACACTGCAGTGAGGCGCAATCTGGTGAGTCGAAAGCATTCAAGCTTTCTCTCTTTAGTGCAGCACCATCTGAAGTGCTAGGTTAGCGTGTGCCGCAGAGTCGGTGCTCGTAAACGATGTACATGTGCGTGTGTTTGTTTGTGTGTGTGGCGTTCATTTCTCCCATTGTGCTTCAAATGTTGTACAGGAATCGCAGCATACTGTTGTGCAGGTGGGGAAAATGCAAGACTTCAACGCACAGCAGGTGGCAAGACAGCCAGATTGTAATGGTGCACAGCTCATATTGCCTGCAGTCACTATCTTTGACGTGGTGCAGCAAGCACCAAGGTTCTTGGAGTTGTTGAGTCCAGAGGGTGTCAAAGCACTGACAGCAACCTGCACACAGCTCCGCCAAGACTTCCTTGCCAGCGTTACTACCATCCAAATGACAAACTCTCAGGACACAGCCATGCTGTGTACATACAAGTGGCCAAGCCTGGTCATGGTCGTGATCAGCACCACAGACACTCTCGATGAGAACCAGTTCGGCGACCATGCCAAGTCAAGTTTGTCAGACAAGGGATGGTCGACCATTGTGCGCTTATGTTTTGAGCAGACTCTAGATGATCCCACAAATTGGTCAGCTTACAGGCAAATTGTAGCTCTGATAGTCAGCGCCAGCCATCAGAGCTCTCCAGACACAGACACAACGGCTCATGCCATTGCGCTGGCCCGCTTTGCCAGTACATGTGAAGCCAAAGCACGACTCATGTGGATGTCTCAGGAATCAGAATCAGTACGTATGGACCCTTTGAAGCATCTGCACATGGGCCATTGGCCATGTCTGCAGAGCATCATTTGCCATGGCCAAGATGGCATAGCACTCCCTGTTTATTGGCTCTGGGGTGATTCCCCATCCAAATTGCTATTTGCTAGAATGACTCAGTGCAGCCTTGGTGCAAACATGATCCACTCACTGGTCACTACATGCCCACACCTCTGTAGTCTTAGCTTGGCAGATTGCAAAATGGAGGCAGCAGCATTGACATGCTTGAATCAGGCTCGCTATGCAAAATTAAACATTTTGGACTTCAGCACTAATCCACTGGGCTGGTCAGGTGTTCAGTCATTGAGCAGATGCGACTTGCCAGCACTGCAGTGGCTGAACCTTGATGACACAAATCTGAATGCATTGGCTGCAATGTACCTAGCTCAAGGTTGTTGGCCAAACTTGAAATGCTTGCATCTCTCGAGCAATATGCTGAATGTAGAGGCTGTTGCATACCTGGTCAAGGGTGAGTGGCCTCTGTTGGAAGACCTGAGCCTCTCGTGGACATGTGTTCCTGAAGCTGCTTTTGAAGCACTAGGTGTTGTTGATGCCTGCAAGCAGTTTGAGAGCACCACACAGCCCAGCAACGAACCACATTTTCAGGCAGTTCCTTTGATGAGGTCAAGCTTTCTTGTTTGGCCTGAACTAAAGGCGCTGACTGTGAGTGGTGTCGTTTCAGTGTGAGACACGTTAGTGATTTGTATAGCAATGCTTTGGACAAAAGAGCCTTGAAACTCCAGTCCTTCAGAAAATTCAGTCCTATGAACTAAAAATAGTTGGAAAGGGGTGCTCTTATAGTAGCCAGCAATACAGTCGTCTGTGACCTGCAGTGTTCTAGATCTGCAGACATACCATGAAGTCATGGAAGCTTTGTGGCAGCTTTTTGCGGACTGGATCATTACTTGTGAAGGTAGTCTTTTCTGTTGATGCACTAATGACTCAACTCGAAGTTATAAACGAGTTCTACTGGCCAGGTCCATGGACCAGGTGCTACTATACTGCCAACACCAGGAATCATTTCCACCGACATCAGGAATCATCTTCTTCTTTCCTTGAATCCATGTGGAAATTGGTTTCCGAGGCGCGAAACAGCATTGAATATGTTTCATTTCATCTCATGCTTGGAATGTTTGTCATGGTGATTGTGTGCTGACATGTTGGATGGAATGAATGATTGAATGTATCATCATGGCATCGACCTCAGAACAAATCTTGACTTTGCTTGTAGCGGTTCGGCAGAGGGCAGACAAGCGCGTCACATACAATTTCGTTGCAATCAAAATTGGATATATATCTGATGCAGAGACATTGCGGCGCATGTGACCCCTCGTCTTTGCCACACGGCAGGTACCAGCGATGAGCAGCTGCAGATCGGATGTTTGCTGAAGCACTACGCTGTCTGATCACTTTGGTGATCACTTTGGTCCAGGAAAGACTCAAAATAATAATCTGCCGTTTTTGTGCTGGCTGGATCATCAATACAAACCAGCATATACAGTACCATACGTCGTTTGCAAAACAGCATGCCAGCTGATTTCGAGGAAACGTCTGTTAGTGGTTCGCCATTTGAGCAGGATCAGCCAATGTTGTTTCAGGTACGTGCAAATATCTACTGGCCCCTGAGAAACACCACTTGTGGCTGGGCTTGCTTCTGTCGTTGTGACAAGCTTTGCCTGACTGGCAGGTTGGCAATTTAACCCCTCAGCAATACCATCACTGGGTGTACAGCCCTCGATTGGGTGCACCGCGCTTTTTTTGCAGCAACTTGTTGGAAAGCATCAGCAAGACCTCATGGTAAAGGACCTGCAATTCTGCTCGAACTTTCTAACATGAGTAGCATTTCTGATGATAGGAAAACGATTGCATGCAGGTGGTACGTTCCTGTCATATGGGGTGCTGTATCTGCAGCCTGCCTCTATCATATCCACTTGCACCACACAGAACCTAGTTTCACCACAGGCCTACTGCTGGTATTTGGTGTGGTTCTTTGGCAGTTTACAGAGTATTGCATACACAGATTCCTGTTCCACATCCAACCAACCAGCTACTGGGGCATCACACTACATTTCACTTTTCACGGTTGCCATCATAAGTGGCCACTGGACAGCCTAAGGCTGGTATTCCCACCAGTCCCTGCAGCCCCCATCATAGCAGGAGTTTTCTTTGCTATGCACCAAATATTGCCAAAGGTGAGCTGCCCGTTACTTTGCAATCTCCTGCTGCCATGGCCACTCTGTGTTTGGTGTCGCATGCCAACAGTGAAAGCCGCGCATTTATGATCTCTCCATGGATTTGTGGTTGACAACAAAGCCTAGTGTGATGTGTTGCAGGAGCCAGCAATGAGTCTCAGCACCGGCATGCTGCTAGGATACATAGCATATGACTGCACCCACTACCATCTACATCATAGCTCTTCCCAAAATGGTGTGCTTAGGGGCCTGAAGAAGGCTCACATGAGTCATCACTACAGGAACCATGATGCTGGCTATGGCATTAGTAGCAGACTCTTTGACACCTTATTGATGACTCCAGCATTGTGAGTTTGTCTGGCTGATGTTTTCTTTGTGCGCAGCGTGCCTGCTACAGATTTTATGCACATCAAGCTGCTGCAAATGTGTGACGAAGCATTAGATATGCAGTCAAGTCCGTATTAGGCAGCAGTTAGCTTGCTGTATAGTTATCAACATAGCAACAAGCAACAGCCACCCATTAGTAAACATCACCGCTATGAGTGATGAGTTCTTGGATTAAGATTAGTCAGACCATCGCATCTTAATATCTATCATATTTGAGATCATCTAGGAGCAGTTGCTGTATGGATTCATTCTGGTCTCTTCACAGCTCCTTGACCTGGTATAAATAAGCTTTCCTAGCTCAGACCTCGACACAATTCTGGGACAATTGTCATACCGTAGTGGTATTAAGGTTCCTCGGTTTTTAATGTTCCTCGGCCTCGGCTGGAATAAAATTTAATCGAATAGATCCTCGTTTCATTATTTAATATTTTTAATGGTCCTCGGACGACGCAGCAATACTTTGTAATGACTTTAATGATCCTCGGGCACTCTTACATGTCCGAAACAACCACCATCGATGATATCAGACGGCTTGGAACAGTCTCATATAATCAGGCAATGCCATGCATCAAGGCATTGTCAAAGAACAATGAGCCACATTTGTGCGCAGACAGGACCATATTGCAAAATAAGGCGTTCCTGACCGTGCTTAGGGACCCGAAACCAAACCTAGCTAGACCGGCTTGCTTCTTGGCACTCATTGCACCGTCTAATGTAACGCACAATCACAACTAAGTCTGAATGGTCGTTTCGATCAACATTGAAAGCGCATGGCCGCCGTTGCAAGGTCTCGTGAGCTTGATCACAAGCAAGAGCAACCTTTCGCACCAAATCGGAGAATAATGGAATATTTTTAATGAACCTCGGAGGAGGATATTAATTAATTTATTGGTTTTAAATCGCCTCGTCTCAGAAAGCAATTAAATATTTAATCGAGAAACATTAATACCATTACGGTAGTCGACTTCAGGCAACAGCGCAAGCTCTAGCCAACCCACTCCTTGTAACTAGCACATAGTCTCCCAACAAAAAGTTTCACCTTCGGTGTGTGTGCATACGCATCTGCACGACATCGACACCTACGCGTCACAAATGCACCTGGGAGGTGGTCACTCCTGTCATTGTGCAGAAGCGGCATTGCTTAGTAACGCCATCCACATATGTGTGTGCAGCACTCGACAGTTGTAAATCTAGCCATTAACAATCTTCAATCTTGGCTCTATGTGCGTTGTGCTTGCCGTTGTGGCCAGCCTCTATAGCTAGCTAGGACTGTCAGCATTGACCGTTTTGCTATAAAAAAACTGTCGGCAGGATTTTTGTGCAACATATAGCCTCCAAGGTGCATTGTAATGCGTTATGCAGCTGCAGCCCAACACAACCTTGCTTGACTACATACTCCACTGCACTGTTCCATGATCCCAGCGTTATACCGGGCTCTGCATATATATATGAGTGCATCCGCGGAAACCTGTATATGAATCCGATCTGTCCAGAATACGTTGTTGCAGCTTTAAAGCAGATTTTTTTCAGGCTACGTCTGCTGAAAGCACGTAAGCATCAGGCATGTATAGTCACCAGCTGTGTCTCTTTTGCACACAAGCAGGACAAGCCTGTGTATTCAAAAGCGTGACTACACAACATCATCAAGGAGAGGAGATACCCAGAGAACAATGGCAGATATGCGCTGCAAGCTAGAGGCAATAGGAGGAACTACGAGTCGGGCTAAAACAACCTCAGTACCTCTGAATCCCTGGGCAGCCCGGCATAATACGGTACTGGGCTTCTCATTACCAACAGGCGTAGTCTTTTCTTTTCTTTTCTTCGAAAGTGTGACACCAGACACACAAGGATGTGACATGATATAATGTTGCAGTATCCACATTGGCTGGTGCGCTGAAAGCTGTAGACAGAGGAAAACAATAGCAGTGCAAGACTTGGTGAGGTTATTACTGTTTTCACGCAAAGCTGATCTAAGCAGAAGGGCCGTCACACAGATGACAAAATACTCCGTATTTCCAAGCACAAAAAATGTTCTTATCTGTTCAAAGGTGCACTAATAATGTACATCAAGTGTCATTGGCAACAGTGCTTGCCGATTTTCACACTGCGAGATGGCCAATCACACATATTTGCAGGAAACATCCTTGCAGCTCAATTTGCAAACTCAGGTCATTGCTGACACATGCAACAAACGCAGGGCCATGCTATGCTTGGACAGCTACAGCTGCCGCTTTGCCAACAGCTGGCATTGTATCAACTGGCACAGTGTTGGCTGCAAGATATTCTGTGTGTGTCATCATGTATGCTGTGCTTTGATACTTTGTTACTGTCAAACCTTCCCTCAACCTATGGCTGACATGTCCATTGTATCCAGCCTTGCGTACCAAAGAATCAATGGTGCCCTGTTTTGTCCAACCCTCTGCAGCTGCAATCTCTGGAAGGTATGTGGCACTGCGTTGCTCACGTGTGTGAGGGTCTGAGAATTCTATAATCAACCCGTGAGTGCCAATCTCCCAGTCCTGCCAGCCAGCTGCTTTCTCAAAAGTGTGCAGAAATGATACAGTACAGCCCAGTTGTGACAATTCACTTTCTGCAATTGGAGGAAACCTCTTGTCTCTGAGAGCACTGGAACACAGTGAACTTCGTTAGGTCAAGTTGCAGGTTTACAACCATGGCCGACATACAGTGTTTTAATGTTCGGAACTTACAACATGACTTTGGCAGGCACATGCAGGACCAAGTGTACCTAGTCAGTGCGTAATCGCGTAAAGCTGTGTGCAGGTGCCTTGGCTGCAAAGTCCCGATGCAGCCACGTAAGCGGTAGTCACCAAAACGGGACACTTTGCTCCAAGTCACAAACAGCGGGCTGCAAATGCGCGACCAAGTGTCGATTGCCGACTACAGCAGACGGCGGTCAACAAGGAAATGAATGCAAAGCAGCAATTCTTACCAGTGGGCCTGTGCAAACAGCACAGCTGGTGCTGTCCCTGCACGGCCATAGCTGTGGATGAGTACGTCAAAACAATACACAACGTGATCCTGTGAAGCTTTCTGATAGGTCATGCTGACGGTGGAGCGTGTGAGGGAACAACTGTTGACGTTTACCCCGCTGCCAATAGAAGGGACGCAGCACAGGCCAGAGCACAGGCAAACATGCCGTAGGCTGTGGAGCGAGCTGATTTCTAGCTAGATTATCGTTGCATTGCGAAATGCACTGACAGAGGGCAATGCGACGTTTCCAGTTTGGTGCATCGGTGCATCGGTGCGCAAAAGTCTGTTCAATTGGACACTGAAGAGCTGCCTCAGGAGCTGGCTCAAGCTTGAGTCTCTGAGGAAACCTTCAGAGTCACCCAGGCACTCTGCAGTGCAAAGTTTGCACTCATCCATCAGCTTGTGCAGGCAACGAAATGCCACTTCGAGTGGGTTCGCAGCCCCTATGACCTGGCAGGGCTCATTCACAGCAGCAGAGAGATCAGTGGCGAGGCAAGAAATCATTTGACCCTCAAGGCAACTGCAAGTTTGCCACCTCACACGTGTGATGTGCATGTCAGCCATTCAGGCAAATACATATATCGCAGAGCTGCGGTTCATGCAAGGGCATGTACATGCATGCAGTCACGTTCGCCCGTTCCACAATCCAAAAAGCTGCTTTCAGGCGGTCGTTCTTCTTCTTCTATTACTCGATGCAATTTACTGTTCAAGTGGCAGGGCACGGCAAAAGTCAAGCAAGTCAGCACGGACTGCAACCGTGCTGTGACCTCGCGTTGTCTTTGATCATACGGTGTGATCTCGAAAGCTGTGGTGACTGTTGTGCTGGCTCTTCTCAACGCTGAAACAAGCGAGTCTTACATTTTCTCAGACCGCACTGACAAAGTCATCAAAACCTTTCAAGTATGGACGCACGGCACAAGTGGCTTGTTGGCAAGGCAAGTTGGAATTCTGCAGTCATTTGCCATGAGTATGACACCTGTAGCCAGCCTGGCAGTTTGCTGGTCTTGTGCCTGTAAGTGCACCAAGCAATCTACGAACAGGTCTTGTGACTGATGGTCCGTCTTTCCACGTGCAGTTGGCGGAAGCCTACGACATCAACAGCGCGGAGGTCGAGAAGGCTTTGCTGTGAGTGCTGCTTGTGATGCGGACGTCTTGATCCCGCGACGTCCGGGCTTGCTCACTACCTTATATTCTGCAGGAAGCGGAAGCAAGAAGTTAACACCTTCTTTGAAGCCGACGGCCCTCCTGCTCTCACGTGGCTATACCAGGCAAGTGCTGATCACTTAAGCTTTCTGCTGGCTTTTTTGGGCCTCTCTTGATGGCTTTGCCTCCACAGGTGCCTCAAGGAGCCACGAGCAGTGAGCCACAACTGTATCTGTCAAAAATCCAGGTGTGAATGACGTGTATTGGTAGCTTTTGCGACTTTCTGGCTTGTGAAGCCTGAAATAGCTTATGTGTAAGCTAAGCCTGTGTGTGACTTTCAGAGAGAGCCCCTTCTCAACAAGCTGGTTTACTTTTTGAGATCTAACCCCAAAGGTGTTAGCGACAAGACTTGTGAGCAAGACATCGTTGCTGGAGAGTTGAGCAAAGAGACTCTAGACAACTATGGCACTCTGCTGTCAGAGCTTTACCTGCCAGTCTTTAGAGAGCAGGGAAACTGGGGCAAGAGTGACAATGAGCACACTCACCAGTTTCTGCAGGTCAGCCTGCTAGCATCATTCAATCATAGTATGTACAGTGTACCGCTGCGATGAGGTATTTACTCTGACAGTATGCACATGAGAGTATGCAAACCTGAATGCTGTGCAGGGTGCCACACGCTTCAGTAACTCGCTTACTGAAGCAGCCAACAGCCTTCATGGAGGTATTGAGCTGCAAAAGCCAGAGCAGCAGTATGTTGATAGCATTGAGCTCAAAGCTGCAGCCTTCAGTCGAGCTGCTAATGATGAGGCAATCCTGCAGCACTTCAATGAAGTAAGGGTTCTAGTACTCTGCATACATGCAGTGTTACTATGAGTGCTGTCATAACCTGCAACCAGGAAGCATGCTTGAGTGAGGGCAGGCTTGCACGCAATGGGTTTGACAGCAACAGTATGTGTATAAATTTGCTGATTGTACAGATGTCCATTGACAATCACAGTATACAGACCACCAATATACAATGCGTCTGCAGGTGCTTGCTGAGTGGTGTAAGCAGACTGATGCTTTGCTAGCAGAGAGTGAGGCTGGCACTGCCACACCCCTGAATGACGAGTCTGGTCCAGACACTGAGCTTGAGTTCTGGCGTGTGCGAATGGCCAAGTTCAACTCTGTTACTGAACAGATGAAAAGCAAGGAGTGCCGCCTGGTGATGGGTGTCTGCAGCACTGCCCGCAGCAAGCAGTACAAGCGTTGGAAGGAAGTTGACGTCAAGGTACACTGTTCTGGAGTGGTTGCACAGATTCACATGGCAGTGTATAGTGGCATCAGACCCTGCCTTGACATCAGGCAGCATCTATCACAGCGGTTTTCTCTCTGCTGCTGTTCGATATCAGAATGTTTCATGAAATTTTCTGCATTGCAATTGTCATCTTGGTTCAGTAGCTAAGGCCACAGTGACAATTTCATGCTTTGCTCAGCTGCCTGCATATGCCTGCTGCAGATCACTGATGCTGCCAATGAGGCCAAGGACAATGTCAAGTACCTTGCCACCTTGGAGAAGAGTCTGGAACCCATGTACATGGGTACTCCCCACACCATTCAGGACTCCTTGCCTACGCTCATCAACAACATCAAGATGATGCACACCATTGCACGGTACTATAACACATCAGAGCGGATGACAGTCCTGTTCCAAAAGGTCACCAATCAGATGGTCAGGAACTGTAAGGAGCATGTGTTGGCGCCTGGCAAGCTGTGGGACCAGGACAAGCTTGTGCTCCTTGACAACCTTACAGCAGCCGTCCGTCTGAACGAGGCTTACCAAGAGCAGTACCGGCTCAAGCGTGACAAGCTGCAGGTGAGCAGATGTTTTATGCACAACCTGACTCCAGCAGACACTTGCCCCATGCTTCTGCTGGCTTAAATGCTGTGACTTATAATTTGATTGCAACAAGCTGCTGTTGCTTGGTGACTGGATCAATATGCTTTGTTCATAGGCTTCTACTGTGCTGAGCATGTCAGTGTATAATCTGACTTTGCAGCTGCAGATTTCCAAAATTTATATGCTGTCCACAAGGCCATATTGCAGTGTGCAACAAGCTGTCCTCTCTTGCAGGGTCAGCCCGGAGCCAGCCCCTTTGACTTCGATGAGTCAAAGATCTTCCACAAGTTTGACCTCTTCACCAAGCGGTGCAAGAAGTTGATCAGCATGTTTGACACCATCCACCAGTTCTCCTCTCTGGCCCAGTACACCCACCTGGATGGGCTTGACCAGATGATCAAGAACTTCTACAACATTGTGGACGACATCAAGCGGAAGCCATATGATCTGCTGGACTTCTACAGAACTCAGTTTGACCGGGACTTTCTTGAGTTCAACGTCAACATCCACGATCTGGAGCTGTCCCTGCAAGCCTTCATCAACGTCTCCTTTGAGCAGATCAGCTCCACAGAGCATGCTTTGAACTTGCTCCGGCAGTTCCAGGCAATTTTGCACAGAGACTCATTAAAGGCAAGTAAAGAGCTCTTCACCTGCCTGTGCTTGTGAACTCCAGACAAGCACTCTCTATCAATGATCCTGTCTATAATACTTGTACAGTCAAGATTGCTTTGCACATGTGGCATTACATTCTGACAACATGCTCACACAGTGCACGGCTCAGTAGCAATGTGTGGGCAGATGCAGCGCCATTGTTGCATTCACAGCGCCATCGCTGCAACAACACATCAGCTTGCATTTGGTGCTGCAGGCTGATCTGGCAGCCAAGTATGTGGTCATCTTCCAGAACTATGGACTGGATCTGGAAGCAGTGCAGAAGCTGTATGAGAAGCACAAGCATGCGCCTCCTGTTGTGCGCAATGCTCCACCTGTGGCTGGCAACATCATGTGGGCTAGGCAGCTTCTGAGGCGCATTGAGATGCCCATGAAGAGGTAAGCTTTGCTTCAGTTTCTGTGTGTTCTGCTTGGAACCTTGCTGGAGTAGTCCACTGCATGCTCAAATTTTGCAAAGACTCATGCAAAATTTGTCAGCTTCACTCAATTTGCAGTTTCCGTGTGACATTACTCACATCCTCTGTACACTTGTACTTGTTGCAAAGCTGTCACTTGACCACTGATGCCTGTAACAGCGTCTTGCTAAAAAGGTGATGTGGTTTTCTTGTCCTTTGCAGGTTTGCTGAGAACAAGGCGCTCATGGCCAGCAAGGACTCCAAGCGCATAGTGCGCACCTACAACAGAGTGGCCAAGGCTCTGATTGAGTTCGAGACTCTGTGGACTCAGGCCTGGATCAGGTCCATTGAGAGTGCTAAGGCAGGCTTGCAGTCTACACTAATAGTGAGGCATCCAACCACAGGTAACACAAGTCAACTTCTGCTTCTTGCTTGCGATCTATGCTGTGGCTTTCCGTGTGTCCCCAGCAAACGGCATTTTTATCATTGCCAACCAGTTCTGTTGACGCACCTTTTTGATGTAGACCTTCTGTATGCGAATGGGGGCCTGCTCATGCCACAGCTGTGCTTGACTGTCTTGCTTGTTGCCCACTTGATACTTGCAACAGGGCTTTCTGGCAGTGCCATTTATGTCCACCATTGCCCTGCAGGGCAGCTGCTGGTCAACTTTGACAAGGCCCTCATGCAGCTGATCAGGGAGACCAAGTATCTGCAGCGCATGGGCATTGCAGTCCCTGAGTCTGCCCGCCAAGTCTTGGCTCAGGAGGAGAAGTTCAAGATCTACTTCAACCAGCTCACCTATGCTCTTAAGGTACACACAACACTATGATTGGATCTTGCTGTGTGTGCATTTGTGTGGTGTGTTTGCACCACTGCACAATGTTGACTGATGCAACTGCTTATGAGCTCATGCACCTGCTTATGTAAGTTTCTTCAGCAAGCTGTTGCTGTACTTGGCACTCTCTGGGTGGTAATGCTGGCTGTTTTGTGCCAGCATGCTTTTGCTGCAAAAAATGTTGCACTCCAGTCTGTGAAAAAGGTCACTTTGCTGACTTTGTTGTTGACAATGCAGGAGCATGAGCGTGTCTTGAGCTTGGTCCCTCCTGTCACTAGAAGTCTGCTGCGGCCACACCTGGAGGATGTGGACAACAAGATTCAGCCTGGAGCTGTGATCCTTACCTGGGCTTCTATGAACATTGACGGCTACTTGCACCACATCCACCAGGCAAGCTCCCATGCCACTGTCATCAGACTGCAGTGCTTTTCAATTTGCATGTATTGCCTGAGGAAGACCAGTGGGATGCCTCTACATGGGATGCCATCACTTTTTGCGCCAAGTCAGTAGCATCAAATTTTGGCACAGTCTTTAGTTGTTCAGCGGTGTATTGACCATTGTCTGTTGAAACTGCAGGGTCTGCAGCGATTGGAAGATTTGGTGCACAAGATCAATGACCTACTGGACAACAGGGTAGAGGCTAACCTCCAGGCCATCAGCAAGATGCGTCTGGTTGACCTGCCTGTTGACCGGTCTTTCACCTATGAGGACTTTGTGGCAACCCAGGCTAAGTTTGTCAAGAAGCAGGCAGAGATGTTGGCTGTCAAGTAAGCTGCTTCTGACAGTGGTTTTGCTTGGAAACTCATCCATGCGCAAGAGTGCTGCACTGCGCAGTGTTTATCGTCAGTATCGAGTGATGGGTCTCCTTTTTGACTTCTGCCTACTTGGTTCTGGAGTGTGTTTCTGTGGCTCACATTCTGTGCAGACGCCAGCGTCATTCCTGGACCCCAGTGAGGAGTTGACTTCAGTTTTATGGAATGTACACAGGAATGTAGAGGTGCAGCACTCCATTGAGGACCTGATTGAGCTTGCACAGACACATCCACGTGAGAACCTGGATGTGCAGCTAGATGAGCAAAGCATCAGTTCCTTCCGTGGGCACTACAGCAATGCTATGTACCAGGTCAGATCAACAACCCATTTCAAGGCTTGACCTGTATCTTTCAACTGTGTTTGTCTATAGTAAGGCGACGCTTTGCATGAGATTGTGTGCGTGAGATCTTGTTGAGACAGAGTACAGTTTTTCCAGTTCTCAAGCACTGCTGCATCAAGCAAATCTGTTTTTCTGGCACACCCAAAAACATGGAATGCATGGCAGTGATCATATGCTCATAGCTGTGTAGCTGATTCAGCTGATGTGTTGCTCTTACAGGCTATCTTGCGTGCAACCAAGAGCAGCTTTGCTGCCATGAAGAAGAGACTTGCAGGCATCAGCAATGCTGGAGCTGCATCTGCTGGGCGACCCTTCTTTGATGTCAGTGTTGAGCTGACTGTACCCCGAGTGACCATGAGTCCCACTCTTGATGACATCCAGGCTGCCATCAACGCCACAGCCAAGAAGGTAGACATGGCAGACATGCATTATGCCTAGATGCATTGTAGTGGCCATATTGGTTGCACCAGTTGTCTTTAATTCTTTAGGTACCCTAATGACTATGTGTCAAGTGTTGGCACCTAAGACCACATGATGTGCCGTGCTTGCCTGTGCAATTGAATAGCTGAAGCCTGCTACCCAGCACTGTCCTACACAGCCCGTAAACTCAGTCACGACAATGCTGTGTCCTGTCAAAGCAATCACCCAATTTGCTTCTGTGACAGTGTACCAGTGGCAGAGCTTTTGATTTCTTGTCAAAAGAATTTTGCAACATTGGCTCCAGCTCACTGTGGTGCTGACCTTGCAGATCTTGAGCTGTGGCAAGCAGCTGCAAGTGTGGGGCGGCAAGGCTGGTGCTGCAACATACTACGACATGATTGCCAGGGACAAGGAGATTGTCAAGGTCGTGCTGCTGTTGACTGGCAGCATTGAAGGAACCAAGGAGAGTGTGCTGGAGTACATCTCCAGCTTTGACAAGTACAAGTTCCTGTGGCAAAAGGATTTGGCTACTGAGTATGCCGCTTTCATGTCCACGGCGCCTTCTCTTGAGGTAACCAGCCTTCTGTTGTCTTGCAGTTGCCATACATTGTTGCTGCTAATAAAGTTTACCTTCATGCATTCATTCGTGAGCCCCTTTTAGGTGTCCATAGCCCGAATTGAAGTGAGTGCTACATGTGGACATGTCATTCACCTGTATTGCCAGGCAGCCGTAGCCTTGCGCATGTCAGTTGAATGATGCATGTCAAACCATTTGCTTTGCAGCTGAACTGTCATAGGGGTAATCTGCTTGTGTTTGACTGCAGGACTTTGAGTCAGAGCTGAAGAAGTACATGGCAATTGAACAAGAAATCAGTCAAGTTGCGCCCACGCACAACATAGGCTCCTTGGCGCTAGAGACTCAGCCTCTGAAGTATTCGCTGAAGAGTGAGGCTGCCTCCTGGAAGGCTCAGTATGCCAAAAACCTGCACAAACAGGGCAGCGAGGAGCTGAAGACCTTTGATGCTTACATGCGCGACACCACCCTCAAGCTCAACCGCAAGGTGGAGGACTTGGAGGATGTGCGCTTCATCATGGGCGTACTCAAGGAGGTAACAACAGCTTGGCGCCGCTGTCTTTCAGTTACTGTCCTGTCTTCTGGTCACTGCATTTCTGATTCTCACATTAGGTCTGTGTGAGCTCTGTCGCATGCACCTTTTGGCTAAGCCTGCATTGTTAGTATTATCGTTTGCAATACTGACAGTATTAGTATTTGTATTATTACAAAGAATGTCAATTCTCATCGTTCTACCTGTGATGGCTTTTAGTGCTGATTTCGGTCCTGACAAGTATATGCGCCGGCCATAGCGTGCATGACCACATGAGTGTCTCAGCATTTGACATCTCAACACTCTCCAAGCAGTCCAGGTTCAGCTCAAACCGTGCACATATGTGCCATCTGCCAAGGCAGTTGTTTCACGCTTCAACTACCTGAACAGTACCATGCATGATGTTGCTTCTGGTTCTCCAGATGGTCATGTATTTGACTGCAGATCCGTGAGAAGGAGGCCAATGTTGACAACCTGATCAATCCCATTGAGGACATGTACTCCCTGCTCATGCGGTATGAAGTGCGTGTGCCCAAGGAAGAGACAGACATGGTTGGCGATCTTCGCTATAGCTGGAAGAAGCTGCGCAAGCTGTCCACAGACGTGTCAGACAACCTTGCACGTCTCCAGGTACATGGCTCACTTACTGTCAGTCCTTCGCACCTGCTGACAGCAATGATGTGCATCCAGATTGCCCTTGCTTCAACAGGCTTTGTCGTTGAGTAGCCCAGACGGCTTCTGCACATGCTGTTGGAAGTGACTATGGGCAGTGCTTGAGGCAGTTGCAGTCGTTCACACCTGCTACATCCTTGCATATCTGCAATTGCTGAGGACGGGTCATTGGTGCAGGTTGGCTTCAAGCGTGAGCTGATCAAGGAGGTCCGGCTGTTTGTTCTGGATGCTCAGGAGTTCAGGCAGGATTGGGAAGCCAATGGCCCCATGGTACCTGGCCTAGACCCCATGGATGCTGTGGACCGCCTCAAGAAGTTCCAGCTCATGTTTGAGGTACAGTTGTGGATGTTCAAGTGTTGACAGCTGGCCTATGCTTGATGCAAGGCCTATTGCACATGCTTCCTACTACTGTCTCTGCCCGCATGTCAGCATGATTTTGCGTCAGATTTGAAATCAGTACTCTACAGGGTTCTGGACCTGCCATGACTTTTGAATTGTGTTGCAGGTACGCAAGCACAAGTGGGACAACTACAGCTCTGGAGAAGAGCTGTTTGGTCTTCCGGTCACCAAGTACCCAGAGCTGGAGAAGACTGAGAAGGAAGTTGTCATGCTGGACAGACTGTACACGTAAGCATACTTGCACGTGTCTCTAGCCAGCTGACAGCAAATCATCAATGGTCCATTCAGTTCTTGCTGAGCACAGCTGTATTACTGCAATCATTGTCACCCAAGTGCTGTCAATTTGTTCTGGAAGAAAACGCATTTGGCTGCATGAATAGAAGCCTGTTTGTTCTGCTGTCTGTGAAGAATGCAGCGCCTTCAAGATTGTCACCTTGCTGTGCAGGCTGTACGTGACAGTCATCACGACCATCCGTGGCTTTGGAGACCTGTTCTGGGTAGACGTTGTGGAGCAGATTGACACCATGACAGAGCAGGTCAACAACTTCCAGAACCAGGCCAAGAAGCTGCCCAAAGCCCTGCGTGACTGGCAAGCCTTTGTGGACTGCAAGAAGGTCATTGATGACTTCCTTGAGGAGCTGCCTCTCTTCCAGCAGCTGGCATCTAAGGCCATGCGCCCCAGGTATGCTCATTCACTGCAGACTATGTGTGTAATTGCTTGCAGCTACTGTACTTGATCACAGCAATGCTGCTGTTAAGACTGACACATTGCATTCACTCTGCTGCTGCCATTGCTGCCGCTCTACCTGTATTGTGGCATGCAATGCCTTTATTTGCTTCTCAATCTGGCTTGTAAGCATGGTGTCTCCTTCTGACAGTAATTTATCTTTCACCACTGCTTGTGTTCGGATAGCTTCACTGTCCTTTTTGTCTCATTGTGCTTGTTTGCTCCAGGCACTGGAAAGAGGTGATGCGTATCACTGGCAAGGAGTTGAACTTGGCCGAGGATGTCTTCAAGCTACAGCACCTGCTGGACTGCAAGCTGCTGAAGGTGCGCGATGACATGGAAGAGCTCACCAACAGCGCAGTCAAGGAAGAGCAGATCGAGACTAAGCTGGCCACTGTTGGCCTGGACTGGGCTGAGCAGAACCTGGTCTTCTCTGACTACAAGACACGAGGCCCTGTCATTCTCAAGGCAAGTTGTGCTGCACTCTGCGTGAAGGCCTCCTGCATGCACTGGACCTTCTGGCTTTGTGTCCCTGTTGGCCACTTGCCCAGCATGACAAGGTCAAGCTGACAGAGCTTGTCAAACAAGAGGCTTGCTGTGGAAGCCTGTACATGATGCATTGTGTCCATTTGTGCTGGTGCTCATGCAACCTGATCTCCACTCAATTTGCACAGTTGCACATGTATCTGGGCTGGTGGTTATGCAGCCTGATGCTCACTGAGTCACGACAGAGCTGCAATCATTGGTCCTGTTGCTTGTGTCACCTGGTCCTCGGCTGAGCTCATTATCTGTCTCTATTGTACAGGCTAGTGAGACAGCAGAGCTGGTTGAGAAGCTGGAAGACAGTCAGATGACTCTAGGTAGCATGGCCAGCAACCGATACAGCGCTCCCTTCAGAGAAGATGTCAATGGCTGGATCACCAAGCTGTCCACCGTCAGTGAGATTGTAGAGCAGTGGCTGATGGTGCAGAGCATGTGGATGTACATGGAGGCAGTCTTCAGTGGTGGAGACATTGTCAAGCAGCTACCTCAGGAGGCCAAGCGCTTCCAGAACATCGACAAGTCCTTCATGAAGGTGAGTGATATGCACATGAACAGGCTGGCTTTTTGCCTATACACTTCTTAGTCAGATGCCTGTAGGCACAAATTTATCAAGTACAAATGCAGCAGACTCTTGATCTTGTTGTTTGGAGTCTGCAAGAGCATGATGCCATTGATGATCATTTGCAGTTCATCAGACCTAACGTTGTGTCTGCTTTCCGCCAAGGTGTAATCTATACTGCCTCTGCGTCAGCCTACAAATGAGACCATGCACCAAACTAGTGTGCTTATGCTTGTAGATAGTCACAAACGCTCTGGAGACCAAGAACGTGGTGGCAACCTGCTTTGGCAATGAGATGATGAAGACTATGCTGCCTCACTTGCTGGAGCAGCTGGAGCTCTGCCAGAAGTCCCTGTCAGCCTACCTTGAAACCAAGC
>JAABUP010001206.1_pt1 | contig 54566 bp, 52 predicted proteins | sample 5559201 | NCBI WGS metagenome assembly JAABUP01 (sample SAMN10711887, study PRJNA513373) | rock metagenome | isolation source: Antarctica rocks | place: Antarctica | reverse complement strand
CCAAACCACCCCCGAGGTGGCCGCGTACCCGCATGTCTCTACAACTATCACGCGAGAAACACTCGTCTCAGCCGGGAGCGGCTTCAGGCTCATGAATAATGGCGGTTAACAAAGACGTAGTTTCTTCGCGTGGACAGCCGCGCAGTCATCCGGGCGTTGCAGGCAGACGGATGGAAGTTGGTTGCGACAAGGGGCAGCCATTATCAGTTCAAGCATCCATCGCGTCCTGGCCGCGTCACGGTGCCACATCTAAAGCGGGACGTTCCAATCGGAACATTGCGCAGCATCGAACTACAGGCCGGACTGAAATTGCGGTGAGGAAGTTGTCGTGACCGCCTATGTTGCTTTGTTGCGCAAGCAAGTGGACAGCGATTTTGGAGTGGAGTTTCCCGATTTTCCGGGGTGCATCACTGCGGGCGTCACCCTTGAGGACGCCCGACGTATGGCAGCCGAGGCGTTGCTGCTCCATGTCGAAGGGTTGATTGAGGACGGCAGCCCTATCCCTGAGCCTTCCGGGCTTGACGAAATCCTGACCGATCCGCGCTATAAGGACACTGCTGCGGTTCTTGTCGATGTTCCGACATGCCGGCCACGGTCGGTCCGAGTGAACGTCTCAGTGCCAGAGGACGTTTTGCAGGCCATTGATCGCGTCACAGACAATCGGTCTCGGTTCTTGGCGGACGCGGCGCGGGAGAAGTTGCGTCTTCCGACAACGTAGCCGGAAGTCTTGTCGGGCGGGGAGCAACAAGTGGTGGCGATCAGCCGCGCGCTGATGGGGCGGCCACGGCTGATCTGCACGGCTGCAATCTGCACGGCTGCAAGGAGCAGGCCGTCCCCGCTGCAACTTGCGTCCTGCCCGGCGCTTATGTGTCCAACGCAGCGATGGAGGACGGAAATGGCCGACGGGACCGATGCCAAAGCCACGTGAAGCCGGCGCTGGCCGGTGAGCTGGCCAACCCAGGCATTAATGGGAGAGTCCGGCTTGCCTGACGATCCCGCCCCTTTGCTCCCGGACACCGCAGCCGTGAGCAAGGAGCCTTTCGACATCCATGAGGTTTTCCGCCGCTTGCGCGCCGCCTGCGTCCCCTTGCCCAAGGCGGCGATGTTCCAACTTCGGGACGAGGGACACGACACCCCCTACGAACAACTCGTTGCCAGCCTGATCAGCGCCCGCACGCTGGACGAGACCACGATCCTTGTCTGCCACCGCCTCTTCGCCCGCGCCCGCGCTCCCGCAGCGGTGACAACGCTGGACGAAGCCGAACTGGTCGCCCTGCTCCGCGGAGCCACCTTCCCGGAGCCGAAGGCGCGCGACATCCTTGCCCTCTCCCGCATCATCCTGGAGCGCCACGGCGGCAAAGTCCCGGACACGCTGGAGGGCCTGACCGCGTTCCGCGGCGTCGGCCCGAAAGTGGCGGCGCTCACCTTGGCGGTTGGCTTCAACAAGCCTGCCATCTGCGTGGACATCCACGTCCACCGGATCACCAACCGTTGGGGCTATGTCGCCGAGCCCACGCCCGAGCGCACCATGGCCGCCCTCGCCAGCAAACTGCCGCAACAACACTGGATCGAGATCAACGAGCGTCTGGTGCCCTTTGGCAAGCACGTCTGCACCGGACTGCGGCCGAAATGCCCGGCTTGCCCGCTGCTTTCCATGTGCCGGCAGGTGGGCGTGGGCCGGGCTTGAAGCCAACGGCTGAAAATGCCTGGTTGATTTCCGCACCGGCTTTGAGCAGTTCACGCAGTCGGGCGTGCCGGCACTGCGCCGGTCAAGGCTGGGCGCCTGCCCTGCTGGGAACGCCCTTGGCTGACCATCAGGCGACCCCCATCACCGGATATGAACGGCCCGAGGCGTATCAAGGGCGGTGCCCGACGCAGGCTGTTGGGGGGTTGGGCGCATAGTTGGGGGGTTGGCCGCCTTTGATGAGGCGGTGCCAAGACGCGCACGGAGTCGTAGGCAAACCCGAACCGTTGGTCTGGCCTCCGGACAAAGCTGCCCTTGGCCGGTCATCGTAATCTCGGCCCATGAGGGCCAACATCTGGCCTCATTCGGGAGGTTAACTCCGTATCGGCACCGGGCGGTTGGCAGCCCGGTGGCCAGGAGGCATTCATGCGTTTATTTCCGGTTCTTCTCGCATCGGTCAGCGCCTTGGGAGTGGCCGCGGCCTGCTCGCCCGCCCGGGCGCAGTGGGACGACGACGACGGCTGGCGGCACCACGAGTGGCACGAGCAGCAAGAGCGACGCTGGCGCGAGCACGAATGGCGCGAGCGCCAGCGGCAAAGCTACTATGCGGCTCCGCCAGTGATCTACGCGGCCCCGCCGCCCGCCTACTCCTATGCGCCTCGAGGCTACTACGCGGCTCCGCCTCCGGCCTACTACGCGCCCCCTCCGCCGCCCATCTACCAGAACCCTGGCGTGTCGATCGGCTTCGGGTTCGGCTTCCGCTGACCCAGCCGCTCGCTGAGGTGAGCGGCGGCTTCTGCCCAACACTGGAAGCCGGCTTCACCAGATGCAGCCAAGAACTCATGGTTGGTAAGACGGACGGGACAGGCGGCAGGCAAATTGCAGCTCGTGGGGTTGGGACTGGCACAAGCGCCGCAGGGGTTTATCCCATCTTCAGTTTGTCCTGAGTGCGCCTTACAGCGTTCCAGTGCGTCTCAAATGTTCGAGGCAGAGTGGTGGATGGCCACGTCTCCCGCTCGTGCTGCTCCGCGACGAGCTTGGTGGCGTCCAGGCCGCAGTCCGAGCGTCCCCATCCGTCGCGCTCGATTGTGGCGACCCGTTCCGCCATGGCTGAAAGCAACGACTGGCAGAAAGTTTCAACTGCCTTGTGCGCTTCCTCAAACGGGACCGTCACTCGTGCGTGCTGCACGGCCCATCGTGGTCCTGCGGCGTCCCTGCCCGTCACATCCCAGTGCAAGTTGACCTCGGAGCCAGTGCGCCAGAAATACAGGTCCGGCGCCAGGGTAAGATGGTTGAGTTGCAACTGTCGATTATACCACCAGGCATAAGCCTCCCACCAAAGCTCCTGAGTGTCGGGGTCGGGCAGTACTGGCGATCCGCGATGCTTCCGCGTCGGAGTGCCAACCGAAGAACCGTGAGGCGACGTCTTCGGGCACTGGATCAGGCACCCACGGCCATATGCCGAGAAGGTCTTCAAACAGTCGGACAACTTGGTACTCGACCCACCGGCTCCCTCTTGGCTTTGCTGGCCGAGCATACTCAAGCAGCCTGCCCGCGGCGGTTTCCAAGCATTGCCGGCCATCGGTCAATCCGAACCAAGACAGCGAGCGACCGCCCGGCTCACCCCAGGGGGCAATATCCGCAACCGGCCGGAGTTCGAAGCGAAACTGTAGAGGGCCTGTCACGTCGGCAGCCCGGCCGCGCGCACCTCGTCCACAGGCTTAGGCCCAGCGACCTGCTCCGCGTGATGACAGGCGACCAAACGGCCGTCGACCTGGCGCAGTATCGGCCCTTCCGTTCGGCACCGTTCTGTCGCATGCGGGCAGCGGCTGGCAAAGGCGCAGCCGGGGACAGGATCGACCGGGGAAGGGGGCTCACCCCGCACCGCCTCCGCAGTTGCCCGACGTGCCGGATCAACAAATGGCGTCGAGGCCAACAACAGCCGCGTATAGGGATGCCGCGGCCGGTTCAGCACCGCATTCGCATCCCCCTGCTCCGCCGGGCGGCCCGCATACATAACGAGCACGTTCTGCGCCATATGCCGAACCACGGAAATATCGTGGCTGATGAACAAATAGGCGATCCCCAGCTCGTCCTGCAGGTCGCGCATCAGGTTCAGCACCTGCGCCTGCACCGAAACGTCCAGCGCCGAGACCGGCTCGTCCGCCGTCACCACCGCGGGCCGCAGCATCAACGCGCGGGCAATCGCGACGCGCTGTCGCTGCCCGCCGGAGAACTGGTGCGGGTAGCGGTCGAACGCCTCCGGCCGCAGCCCCACGCGGTCCAGCATCCGCCGGGCATCCGCGACCCGCTCGGCCCTGGCGCCCCGGCGGTTGATCGTCAACGGCTCGACCAGCGCCTCGCCCACCGTGCGGCGCGGGTTGAGCGAGGCATAAGGGTTCTGGAACACCATCTGATTTTGGAGTTGCAGCGTGCGCCGCGCCGGCCCCTCGGCAGGCTGGCCCGCGATCAACACCCGGCCCGCCGTCGGCAACTCCATAAGCGCCGCCAACCGGGCCAGCGTCGACTTGCCGCACCCGGACTCGCCAACGACCGCAAGCGTGCGCCCAGCCGCAAGCTGGAACGACACCCCGTCCACCGCGCGCAACACCTTGCGCCCAACGGGATAGTGCCGGACGACATCGACCGCCTCCAACACCGTCATGCCGGACGCCCAGTGGGCTGGCCCGCGTCGTCCAACGGATAGTGGCAGCGGACGCGCGCGCCGAACGCCACGCGCAAATCCGGGCGCTCGGCGTCGCACTGCGCCGTGCGGAACCGGCAGCGCGGCGCGAACAGGCATCCAGCCGGGCGGTCGTCGGCGCCGGGCACAACGCCGGGAATGGTGGGCAGGCGCGGCTTGCCCTCCGCCCGCTCCGGCAGTGCGTCCAGCAACGCCGCCGTATACGGATGCCGCGGATGCGCGAACAGCGGTGCGGACGGCTGCTCCTCCATCACCTGGCCGGCGTACATCACCTGGACGCGCTGCGCCGTCTCGGCCACCACGCCCATGTCGTGCGTGATCAGCACCAGCCCCATGCCCCGCTCGCGCTGCAAGCCGACCAGCAGGTCCAGCACGCTCTTCTGCACCGTCACGTCCAGCGCCGTGGTCGGCTCGTCGGCGATCAGCAACGCCGGGTTGCAGGCGATGGCCATGGCGATCATGGCGCGCTGGTTCAGCCCGCCGGAAAGCTGGTGCGGGAAGGCGCGCATCCGCTGCTCCGGCGCCGGCACGCCCACCTGGCCCAGCAGCGCCACCACCCGGCCGCGTATTTCGGCCCGGGGCGCCGCATGGTGCGCCCGCATCGCCTCGGCGATCTGCCAACCGATGGGATAGCACGGGTTCAGCGATGTGGTCGGCTCCTGGAACACCATAGCAATGTCGCGGCCGATCAGCCGCCGCCGGCCGCGCGGACCCGCGTGCAGCAGGTCGGCGCCGCGGAACGCCACGCGCTCCGCCGCCACCCGCCCGGTGCGCGGCAGCAGGCCCATGACGGCGAGCATCGACACGCTCTTTCCCGAGCCGGACTCGCCCACCACGCACAGCACCTCCCCGGCCGCCACGGTCAGGTCGACGCCCTCGACCGCATGGAACTGGCCGAAATCAACCGTCAGCCCACGCACCTCCAGCAGCGCGGTCATCGGCGCAGCTTCGGGTCCAGCGCGTCGCGCAGGCCGTCGCCCAGCAGGTTGAACGCCATCACCGTCACCAGTATCGCGACGCCGGGGAACGCCAGCAGCCACCAGGCGCGCTGGTAGAATTGCAGCGCATCGGCCAGCATAGTGCCCCACTCCGGCGTGGGCGGCTGCGCGCCAAGGCCCAGGAAGCCGAGCGCCGCCGCGTCGAGGATGGCAGCGGAAAACCCCAGCGTCGCCTGCACGATCAGCGGCGCGGCGCAGTTCGGCAGCACCACCAGCAGCATCAGCCGCAGCACCCCCGCCCCGGCGCTGCGCGTCGCCACCACGTACTCGCGCGTCAGCTCCCCCAGCGCCGCCGCCCGCGCCAGCCGCACGTAGCCCGGCAGCAGCACGACCGCGACCGCCAGCATCGCGTTGGTCAGACCCGGCCCGAGGATCGCCACCACGACGATCGCCAGCAGCAGGCTGGGGAACACCAGCAGCACGTCCATCAGCCGCATGATCGCCACGTCCAGCGCCCCGCCGGCGAACGCCGCCACCAGGCCAAGCATGGTCCCCACCGAGAGCGACAGCGCCACCACGACCGCGCCGATCAGCAGCGACAGCCGCGCGCCGTAGATCAGCCGCGTCAGCATGTCGCGGCCGAGGCTGTCGGTGCCCAGCGGGAACGACGCCCGCTGGAACGGCGGAGTCAGAAAGCTCTCCCGGAACTGCTCGGCGGGGCCGTGCGGCGCGACGAGCGGGGCGGCGGCGGCAACGATGACCAACACGGCCATAACTGCCAGTCCGGCGGCAGCCCCCCGGTTCTCCAGCAGCCGGCGGAACAGCCCGGCGCGCGGGGCGCGGGCGGCAGCGCTCAATGACGCAGCTTCGGATGCGGCGCTCAATGCCGCAGCCTGGGGTTCAGTACGCCGTACAGCACGTCGACCCCAAGGTTCACCAGCATGACCAGCCCAGCGATCAGCAAGGTGCCGCCCTGCAACACGTTGTAGTCCCGGCGCTGCACGCTCTCGACCAGCCAGTGGCCGACGCCGGGCCAGGAGAACACCGTCTCGGTCAGGATCGCGCCGCCGAGCAACGCGCCGACTTGCAACCCGAGCACCGTCACCACGGGGATCAGCGCATTGCGCAATGCATGCACGACGACAACGCGGCCCGGCGCCAAGCCCTTCGCCCGTGCCGTCCGCACGTAGTCCTCGCCCAAGACCTCCAGCATCGCCGAGCGCGTCATGCGGGCGATGGTGGCGAGCGGCACGGTGCCGAGCACGACCGCCGGCAGCACCAAGTGCCGCAACGCCGAGCGGAACGCGCCGGGCTCGTCGCTGAACCAACTGTCGACCAGCAGGAAACCCGTGCGCGGCTCGACATAGAAAAGATCATCGATCCGGCCCGACACCGGCGTCCAGCCGAGCCCGACCGAGAACACCAGCACCGCCATCAGCCCCCACCAGAAGATCGGCATGGACGCCCCGGTGACGGAAAGGCCGATCAGCCCGTAGTCCAACGCCGACCCGCGCCGAACCGCCGCCATCACGCCCAACGGCAGGCCAATGAGGATGGCGAACCCCAGCGCGCACGCGCCGAGTTCGAGCGTCGCGGGAAAGAACGTCTTGAACTCGGTCCACACGCTCTCCTGCGTCACGACGGAGCGGCCGAGTTCGCCGCGGAGCAGTTGGCCCTGGTAGTCGACGAACTGCTTCCACAACGGCTGGTCGAGGCCGAGCTCGTGGCGGAAATAGGCGAGCCGCTCGGGGGAGATGCCGCGCTCGCCGACGCGGGCCTCGACGGCGTCGCCGGGGATCGAGTGGATCAGCAGGAAGCCCAGCAGCGTGACGCCGACAAAGGTCGGGACGATCAGCGCCAGCCGCCGGACCAGCAGGCGGAGCATGGCCCGCCGCGGGCTACTGGATGTCCACCTGGTCGAAGACGTGGCGGCCGAACGGGCTCATGACGTAGCCAGTGACCTCCTTGCGCATCGGCTGGAAAGCGACGGAGTGCGCGATCATAAAGAATGGCTGCTCCTCGCGCATGATGACCTGGGCCTGTTCATACAGCTTCGTGCGCTCAGCCTGGTCGGTGAGAGTCACCGCTTTGTCGATCAGGGCCTCGAACTCCTGGTTGCACCACTTCGCGATGTTGCCGCCGCCGATCCGCGCCGCCGCGCAGCCGGCCAGGGGCGTGAAGAAGTTGTCGGGGTCGCCGTTGTCGCCGGTCCAGCCAAGCTGGGCCAAACTGTGCTCGCCAGCCTGGGCCCGCTTGCGGTACTCGCCCCACTCGTAGCTCACGACCCGCGCCTTGATGCCGACCTTCGCCAGGTCGGACTGCATCAGCTCGGCAATCCGGCGGGCGTCGGGGTTGTAGGGCCGCTGCACCGGCATGGCCCAAAGGTCGGTCTCGAACCCCTCGGGGTAGCCGGCCTCGGCCAGCAGCTTCTTGGCCGCCGCGGGGTCGAACGGCCACGGCCGCACGGCGTCGTTATAGGACCACATCGTCGGCGGGATCAGGTTCTTCGCCGGCTGCCCGGCGCCGAGGAACACCGCGTCCAGGATCGCCTTGCGGTCCAGCGCCATGCTCAGCGCCTGCCGCACGCGCTTGTCGTCGAACGGCTTCTTCTGCGTGTTGAAGGCGAGGTAGCCGATGTTGAGGCCGGGCTGGTCCATCAGCTTCAACGCCGCGTCCGCCCGTATGCCCGGCAGGTCCGCCGGCGCCGGATACGCCGAAACCTGGCACTCGTTGGCGCGCAGCTTCGCCAGCCGCACAGCCGGGTCCTTGTTGATGGAGAACACCAGCGCGTCGAGCTTCGCCTTCGGCCCCCAGAACTCGTCGAAGCGGCGGTAGCGGATGGTGGCGTCGCGCTGGTAGGCGACGAAGCTGAACGGACCCGTGCCGATCGGCACCTGGTCGATCTGCTCGGGCTTGCCGGCGCGCAGCAGCACGTCGCCGTACTCGGCGGACTGGATGGACGTGAACTCCATCGCGAGGTCCGACAGGAACGGCGCCGATGGCTCGGTCAGCGTGAACCGGACGGTGAGTGGATCGACCTTCTCAATCGAGGCGATCAGCTTCGCCAGCCCCATGTCGCCCCAATAGTCGTAGCTGCCGCCCGACACCTTGTGGAACGGATGGTCGTCCTTGCCCTGGCGGTTGAACGAGAACAGCACGTCGTCGGCGTTGAAATCGCGCGTCGGCTTGAACATGGCGTTGCCGTGCCACTTCACGCCCGGCCGCAGGTGCAGGGTGAACACCTTGCCGTCGGCCGAGACGTCCCAACGCTCGGCAAGGCCGGGCTCGATGCCGGTCTCGCCGGGCTTGAACTCGACCAGCCGGCCATAGACCGGATGGTTGGCATCGAACGTCGTTCCCGTCGTGTTGAGCTGCGGGTTGAAGTTCTCGGGCGACCCTTCGGAGCAGTAAACAAGGGTCTTGGCCCCAGCGGAACGCATCGGGACGGCCGCCGCGCACAACAGGGCGGCGCCGGCAAGCAGGAGGGGGCGGAGGCGCATGGGCCGATCCTTTGGTTTCTCTCGTGCGCACAGCATCCGGCCCCGGACGGCCGCGGTCAACGCCCGAGGGGCCGCCCAACAACGTTGCAATAGGCTGTCAGGCCGCCCTATCGTGCCGTTCGCCCCGGCAAGCGGGCCGGAGGAAGCATGACCCACTGCGCCTGCCGTCCCTGCACGCCCGCCCCATAGCGATGTCGGCCTCCGGAACAATCCGCACAGTGACGTGGACTGGATGCGCGTTCGGCGCCGCGCTGGCGTTGGCGGCGCTCGCCGGTTTCCTGGCTGGGTCGGTCGTGGCGCCGTTCGGGCCGAGTGGCGGCATGCACCTGGCTCTCGACGCCGTGTCGGCGCTGTTCCTGCTCATCTTGTGCGCCACGGGCGCAGTCGCGGCGCTGGAGTGCGCGGCCCCGCTCTTGCCCATAGCCGTTGCCGCACTGGCCCTGGTCCTGCTCGCGGCGGACGGCTTTACCCTCGTCCTGGCCTTTGGCCTCGCATCGGCGGCGGTGTGGGCCTTGGACCTGCGGACCCGGCCGGCCCTGGCGCAGGCGGCCTGCGGCACGCTGTTCCTGGCCGCTGCCGCCCTGCTGCTGGCGCCGCAGGGCACGGTGTTGGACCTGCGCTTCGACGCCATGCGCGCCGCCCCGCCCGAGGGCATCCGGGCGTTCGCCGTGATGCTGCTGGTGCTGCTCGGCGCCGGGTCGCGCCTGGCATGGCCGTTGCCGTCCGGCCCGGTCGGCGCGCTGCTGTCCCAAGGTACGGCGGCGGTCGCAGTCTATGCGCTGGTGCGCGTGCTGTTCGACCTGTGCGGCCCGGCCGTCCCCGGCTGGTGGGGCCTGCCGCTATTGTTCCTGGGCGCCGCGGGAACGGTGCTGGGCGGCCTGCGGGCGAACGCCGAGGACGACCTGCTGGCGGTCCTGGCCGCGGGCCGGACGGGCGCCGCGGGGTTGGTTGCGGTCGGCGTCGGGCTCGCGCTGGCGGCGCGCGGGTCCGACCTGACCTCGCTGTCCGCCCTGGCGCTCGCGGGTGCGCTGCTCCATGCCATGAACTACGCCGTGTTCGACTGCTTGCTGGCGTTGTGCGCGGCGGCGGTGTCGCGCGGCGCGGGGACGCGGGCGCTGTCGGAGCTTGGCGGGCTGATGCGGTCCATGCCGGGCGTCGGCTTGGGGATGCTGGGTGGCGCCATGTGCCTGGCGGGCCTGCCGTTGACGGCGGGGTTCGCGGGGCGGTGGCTGCTGGTCCAGTCGTTGCTGGCCGACCAGCGCCTTGGCGGCTTCTGGCTCCAGGCGGGCTTTGCGCTCGTGCTCGCTGCGGTCGCGCTAGGGTCCGCCCTGGCTGCCGCGGCGGCGGTCCGGCTGGTCGGCGTCGGCTTCTTGGGCCGCCCGCGGACACCCCAGGCCGCGGCTGCGGAGGATGCGCCGCGCCGCGTCCGGCTGGCTGTCGCTGGGTTGACGGTGTGTTGCCTGCTGCTTGGGCTTTGGCCGTCCGCTGCCTTGGCGCTCGTCCAGCCGGCGCTGCGGCGGCTGCTGGCCACCGGGATGGGGGGCGGGCGCCTCCTGGTGGTTTCGCCGCAGGTGGACGGCCTCGGCTATGCCGCGCCAGGGATCGCGGCCGTGCTGGCGGTGTCCGGCATCGTGGCCGCTTGGGCACTGTCGCGCATGGCAGTATGGGACGCGCGGCGCGTGCCAGCCTGGGACAGCGGCCGGGAGAACGATTCCATCACCCAATACAGCGCCGCCTCGGCTGGGCAGGCGCTGCTGCAAAATCTGCCGCAAAACCTAGGCTACCTCCCCCAATGGCCCGGCCTGAAGCGCTGGGCCGGCACAGCAAGGGACCGGATTGGGCGGCGCATCATACCCGCGGCATCGGCTGGGGCGGTGTTGCTGGTGCTGGCCGCGCTGCTGCTTTGGGCGGCCGTGTGACCGCCGCCGCAGCCTTGGCGCTGCATGCGGCGCTGATGCTGGCGGCGGCGCCGGTGCTGGCGGGGCTGCGGGCGGTGGTGCAGGCGCGGCTGCTCGGCCGGGCCGGGCCGGCGCTGTTGCAGCCTTGGCGCGACCTGGAGCGGCTGCTCCGCAAGCAGCCGGTGCTGCCCGAGACGGCGTCTTGGCTGTTCGCGGCGGCGCCGTTCGCCTGCCTTGTCGTCGCGGTCGCCGCCGCCCTGCTCGTGCCGTCCTTCGCGTTGGGGATGGCGACGGCGCCGCTTGCCGACCTCGTGGTCCTGGCTGGCCTGCTGGCGGCGGGCCGGTTCGCGTCGGCGCTCGCCGGCTACGAGGGCGGAACGGCGTTGGGCGGCATGGGCGCCAGCCGCATCGGCGTGGCCGCGGTGTGCGGCGAGCCCGCGACGCTGCTGGTCATCCTGGTGCTGGCGACGCTGGCCGGCACCAGCAACCTCGACGCCATCAGCGCCGTGGGGTTAGAAGGGCCGCGGGGGGTCCCCTGGATTGCGGCTGGCGCCGCGCTGGCCATCGCCGGCTTTGCCGTGATCGGCCGCAGGGGGCAAGGGCCGCCGCTCACCCTCATGCACGAGGCGGTGGCGCTCGACTACTCCGGACCCTATTTGGCCATTGTCGCCTATGCCGGGCAGTTGAGCGCGTTGGTGTCCCTCAGCGTGCTTGCGGCGTTGTTCCTGCCGTTCGGCATCGCTGCGGGCGGGGCGGGCCTGCTGGCTTGGGCCGTGGGCGCCGCGGCTTGGATCGTGAAGGTCGGCGCGCTCGGGACCTGCCTCGCGGCGCTGGACGCGGTCGGCGCCGGGCCGGCCCTTGCCAGGGTGCCCGCCGTGCTGGGCATGGCGACGCTGTTGGCGTTCCTGGCCGCCATGATCCTGTTCGCGGGCCAGGGACCGGCATGACCGCCGCCGCGCTGATCCGCGCCGGGGTGGCGCAGCCCATGCGGCCCTGGCCCCGCTACCTGCTCACGTCCGAGGCGTGGCGCGCGATGGCGCACGCACTGGGCAGCGGTCCGGAGCCGGTTTTCCTAGGTTTGTGGGCGGACACGGCCCACGCGCACGCCTTGTTCATGGCCGAAGCGCCGCTGCTGGCCTCGGTCCGCATCGAGGCCGGAATGTTCGGCGCGCTGTCCCCGGCCCGCCCTGCCGCCGCGCCGTTCGAGCGCATGGCGCACGACCTTTGGGGCCACCTCCCCGGAAACGGCGTCGACCCGCGCCCCCTGCTGGACCAAGGCCGCTGGCCCGTGCTGCGCCCGCTTTCGGCCCGGCCGGCCCCGAACACGGCGTCTCCGGAGCCGGCTGAATTCCTTGGCTCCGCTGGGCACGGCCTGCACCAGGTCTCGATTGGACCCGTCGGCGGCATCCTGGACGCCGTTCACCTGCGCGTCACGGCCGCTGGCGAAACGGCGGTCCGGCTGGAGGCGGGGCTGGGCTATGCGCACCGGGGCATCCTGGCGCTGATGCGCGGCAAGCCGCTGCATGCGGCAGCGGCGCTGGCCTCGCGGATCGCGGCGGACAGCACCGTGGCGCACGCTGTCGCGTTCGCCCGCGCGGCCGAGGCGGCAGCGGGGGTCGAGCCGCCGCCGCGCGGCCAGGCGCTCCGCGGGGTGATGATGGAGCTGGAGCGCATCGCCACCCACTTGTCCGACCTTGGCGCGGCGGCGCCGGGCCTTATGGAGGCGCGCTGCGGCGAGCTGCGGGAGGGCGTGCTCCGGGCCAGCCACGCCGCGTTCGGCCACCGCCTGATGATGGACTGCGCCGCACCCGGCGGGGCCGCGGCCGATCTGGCGCCGGCGGGCATGGCGGCCCTTTCGGCCATCCTCGGCCGCATCGCGGCAGCCGGGCCGACGCTGCGGCGCGGCCTGGATGGCATGGCGGGCCGGACTGTCGGCGTCGGCGTCCTGGAGCCGCTCGAACGGAGTGCCTTGCGGGGCCGGCCCAACGCTGCCGTCCCCGCAATGCGCGCAAACGATGTCGATGCCCGCCTGCGCCTGCGCCTGGCCGAGATCCACGGCAGCGCGGCGCTGCTGCGCAGCGTGCTGGCAGGTTTGCCGCCGGGTCCGGTCAACGTCGCCATGCCGGCTGCGGGCGGCGAGGGCCTGGGCGTGGCCGACGGACCCCGTGGCGGCATCTGGCACTGGCTGCGGCTTCACGATGGGGTCGTCGCCGCCAATTTCGCCTGCGACCCCGCCTGGCTGCACTTGGCCGCGATCGAGGCCGCCTGCCACGGCGCCTGTCTCGACGACGTGCCGCTGATCCTGCGCTCCCTCAACCCGGCCATCGTCAACCTAGAGCTATGAAGCATGGGAACTATGATCATGTGGCGCAGCATCCCCCGCACCCTGCTGCGACGCCCCGCTCCCGACGCGGCGGGTGCGCCCAGCGCGGAGATCGCCGGCCTGCTGGCGGCACGCCTCGACAGCGCCTCGCAGCGCCGGTTGGGCCGCAGCCTGGCCGTGCTGCACGCCAGCGCTGGAGGATGCGGCGGATGTGCGCAGGAAACGAGTGCGCTGCGGGGCGCGGCATACGACCTGGAGCGCTACGGCCTGTTCTTCGTCAGCAGCCCCCGCCACGCGGACGTGCTGTTGGTGACGGGACCGCTGACCTACGCCATGCGGGCGACGATGGAGGAGGTTTGGACGGCGATGCCGGAGCCGAAATGGCTGGTTGCAGCCGGCGCCTGCGCGATCGACGGCGGGATGTTCGCGGGCAGCTACGCCGTCGAGGGCGGCATCGGCGCTGTCCTGCCGGTCGACATCATCGTCTCCGGCTGCCCGCCGTCCCCGGCGGCGTTGCTGGACGCGCTGCTGACAGTGATCGAGGCCAACCTCTAGGCGCGGCCCGCCAGCCATGAGCGGGGCGGGCGAGCCGTCTGGATGAACCCGCTGCCGTGCAGCAGCCCCGCCTGCACAGGACGGAGAGCATGGGGGCGCGCCGTCGCATAGGTTGCTGTCGTAACCTGGGCCACGCGGGAGCGGGCATGGCGGCGCGCGGCCGAGGCGTCGGCGGTGGCCAGCAGCAATGGGAGGGCAACGCCAACCAAAACGATCAGCGAACAACGAGTGAGGGTCATCGCGCACTCCAAGCCAATTAGCAGATCAGGGTAAAGAATACCCATAGGCCATTGGTGCGACTATGATCTGAAGCAGACTCGGTTGCAAGTGCGTCGTTGTTACAAAAGGCAGAGCGCCTGAAGCTGCCGCCGGAGTTCGTCGGGCAGGCCGTCCGCCCCACGTGCCGGCCCCTGCGCGCTTACGTCCGCGGGCGCGTCGGTGTCGGTCAAGTAGCGCCAGCCCTGGAACGCCTTTGTCGGACGGCCCTCGACCAGGACCAGCGCCGGGTCGAGCAACAGGCCGGCGCACCTTGTGTCGTCCTCCCAACGGTCCTCGATCACCTCCAGCACGCGCTGGCGCACCAGCATGGCGCCGCCGATGACCCAATAAATGCTGCCGCCGCCCACGATCTCCGCCGCCCGGCGCGGGAAACTCCGCGTCCGGTGCCGCAAGGGCGGCTCTTGGCTGGCGCGCACGGCCTGGACCTGGCGCAAATGGGCGATGTCCCGGATGCCGACGGCGAGCTTGGCAATGTGCAACATGGCCCCGGATTATGGCGGCGACCGAGTCGGGCGCAAGGGCGCTGCCGGCCAGGGGCTATCGGGACGTGCTCGCCGGCCCGGGCTCCTTTGCGGGCAGGCGGCACCATTCCCTCGCCACGCAGCGCCAGCATTCCGGCCGGCGGGCCTTGCAGACGTAGCGGCCATGCAGGATCAGCCAATGGTGCGCCGGGCGCAGCAGCTCCTTGGGAATGCGCCTCACCAGGCCGTCCTCGACCGCCCGCACCGTCTTGCCCGGCGCGATGCCGGTGCGGTTGCCGAGCCGGAAAACGTGGGTGTCGACGGCCATCGTGGCGTGGCCGAACGCGACGTTCAGCACGATGTTGGCGGTCTTGCGGCCGACGCCGGGCAAAGCCTCCAGCGCGTCGCGGTCGTTCGGCACGGTGCCGCCGTGGCGCTCGGTCAGCAGGCGGGACAGCTCGACCACGTTCTTCGACTTCGCCTGCCAAAGGCCGATGCTGCGGATATGGACGCCGACGGCCTCCGCGCCCAGTGCCACCATGGCGACCGGCGTCGGAGCTGCGGCAAACAGGGTTTGCCCGACCCGGTTCACCGCAACATCGGTCGTCTGCGCCGACAGCACCACGGCGACCAGCAGGGTGTAGGGATCGATGAAGTCCAGCTCGGTCGACCCCTCCGGATAGGCGCGGGACAGCGCCTCGATGAAGCCGCGCACCTCGGCGAGGCTCATGGGCGGGGTTTCGCGGGTGCGGGCCGGCTTTGCGGGCGCGCGGGGTTTTGGGTGGGGCTTTGGGTTGGTGGGGTCCTGGGCCATGATGCCGGTATCGCGTGCGGGCGCCAGGCTGACAAGCCGGCGCCGTGCGCTACATGACAGGAATGCAAGTCAGCATGGCCCCGCAATCGACCGCCACGACGTTCGAGGCGATCATCATCCCGCACCGCAGCCTGACCCCCGGCGGGCTGCAATGGCTCGTGGGCGTCATCTGCCTGCTGAGCACGTTGATTTCGCTGGGCCTATGGTTCATCGGCGCATGGCCGGTGATCGGGTTCAACGGCGCGGAGATCGGCCTGGCGGTCTTCCTGCTCCACCGCAACGCGCGGGCGAGCCGGGCGAGCGAGATGCTGCTGTTGTCCGATGAGGGGCTGCGGATCGTTCGGACGGACATGGGCGGACGCCGGGTGGAGCGGAGCCTGCAATCGGCCTGGCTGCGCGCCGGGTTGGAGGAGCGGCCGGGCCGTGCCCCGGCGCTGTGGCTGTCCGACCGCGGCGGCCGGATGGAGGTCGGCGCCGAACTGGGCGAGGAAGAGAAACGCGACTTGGCGGCAGCGCTGTCCCTGGCGCTGCACCGGCACCGCAACCCGACGTTCGACAACCCGCAGTTGCGCGAAGGTTAGCCAAGCTCCAAACCGTCAAAGGAGCCGCCGGAACAGTCCCCACTCCACCCTCTCCCAAAGGGAGAGGGCATCAGCAGAGCTTTGCTGCTTCCAAATGCAAGGGTCCAGCGATGCTACGCATCAACGGGGCCCATCGACTTGATAAGCTCGAAGACACGTTTGCGAACAGAGGGTTCGGTGATGCGGTAGTAGGCCCGGACCAGCTCCAGCGTTTCACGGCGATTCAAGGCCTCGTCGGCGCCGAACCCGTCCTGCTGCGCCTCGGCAAAGCCGCCTGCGACGCGGGTGGTGTGGTGGTTGCCATGCAGGCCGGCAATCGGCTCCGGCATATCGTCGAAGAAGAAGCTGATCGAAACATCCAACACGCGGGACAAATCGAACAAACGGGAGGCGCCGACCCGGTTGACGCCGCGTTCATACTTCTGCACTTGCTGGAACGTAAGGCCCAAAGCCTCGCCTAGCCGCTCCTGCGACATCCCCATCAGGGTGCGCCGAAGGCGAATACGCCCGCCAACGTGAATATCGATCGGGCTTGGCCGACTCTCCTTGTCGGTGTTCATCATAACTGCACCAGGCCCCATTTCCATCTCCAAGCAGATTCTCTCTACGTGAGAATACTATCGGATGGATTAAGAATGCAACCTAAAATTGTCAATGAGAGGTAACGATCTCCTAAATTTCGCCTTTAAATGAGACCGGCCTAACATTCTAGGCAGAAGGACGGGTCCGGCGGCGTGTCAGCCCGATTGCCACACCCGCGCCCGCCAGCGCCATCAGCCCTGGGACAACCAGACCCCAACGGGAGAACGACGTCGGCGGCCGTTTGGCCGGCAGCGGCAGCGCCAGGGTGCCCGCCACGCCAAGCGGCAGCCGGCCCAGCTCCCGGCCCCGGCCATCGAACCCGACCGTGATGCCCGTGTTCGCCGCACGCATCAGCGGCAGCCCTTCCTCCACCGCGCGCAGCCGGGCGGCGGCCAGATGCTGCCGCGGCCCGGTCGAGTTGCCGAACCAGGCGTCGTTGGTGATGTTCACCATCCAGTCCGGACGGTCCGCCTGGTCCACGACCTGGGCCGGGAAGATCGCCTCGTAGCAGATCATCGCCCCGAACGCCGGCACCCTAGGCAGACGCAGGGTCATGGGGCCGCTGCCAAAGCCGAACTGGCCCGGCACGACCTGGATCGCGAACGGCACCCATGACGGCGCATACTCCCCGAACGGAACCAGGTGCCATTTGTCGTATATCCCGGCGACTGCGCCGCCGGCGGCCATGGCGACCAGACTGTTGCGCGGCAGGTTTCCGGGATCGGCCGACGGTGCGCCAGCCGAGAAGGTCAGGCTGCCCACTATGGCGGCAAGCGCGGGCCGGGCGGCGCGTGCGATCGCCTCGCGCGCAGCCTGGTCCGATTGCAGCAGGAACACGCTCGATGTCTCGGGCCAGATTACGACGGACGGAGTGCCGCCCAGCGCCGCAACGGCCTCGCTCGTCAGGTCCAGATGGCGCTGGAACGCTGCGAGCGCCGTCGTCCGGTCCCACTTCTGGCCTTGCGCAATGTTGCCCTGAACCAACACTGCGGTGAGGCCGGGCGGCGGCAGCTCCGGCTCCTGCAGCCGCATCCAGCCCAGCCCGGCCCACGCGGCGAGCGCCGCCGCGGCCCCGAGCACGCCGCGCCCGCCCAAAGCCGGGGACGCCGCCAGCAGCACCGTGACGAGCGTTAGGCCCGGCGTGCCGATCCAGGCCACCGGCTGGATCATCACGTCCCCAACGCCGCCGGGGATAGCCCACACGCTGCCCCAGGGGTTCCAGGGGAAGCCGGTGCCGACATACTGCCGGGCCAGGTCAAACAACGTCCAGGCGCACGCCAGCATCAGCGCGCGGTGCCAGCCTGCTTGCGCCAAGCGGGCCAAGGCGCAGGGTGCCGCGATGAACAAGGCCAGCAAGGCCGACAGCGCCGGCACCGCGAGCGGGACCAGCCACCAATAGCGCGCGGACTCCAGCAGTATGGCCTCGGTGATCCAGTATAGGCCGAACACGTGGTGGCCGAGCCCGAACCAGAACCCGCGCCGCGCCGCGCCCCACGGCCCACGCGACCCGTCGATCAGGAACAGCAGGCCCGGCACGGCGAGCAGCAGCACAGGGATCACATGCAGCGGCGGCAGGGCCGCAGCCGACAGCGCGCCGAGGCCCGCCGCCGCCAAGTCCGCACGCCAGCCTGCGAGGGCCCACAGCCGGTCCGCTGGCTCGGCCGCTGCTGCGCCAACGGCCCTGTTCACACCCGCACCAGGCGGCCGGGCGGCACCGGCTCGCCACGCAGCACGGCGACAATGCACTCGGCCGCCATCACTCCCATGTTGACCAGGCTGCCGTCGGTCACGCCCGCCACATGCGGCGTGCAGATCACCCTAGGATGGCGGCGCAGCGGATAGCCGGCAGGCGGCGGCTCGCCCTCCATGACATCAAGGCCGGCGCCGGACAGGTGCCCGGACTCGACCGCGGCGTACAGCGCCGCCTCGTCGATCAGCCCGCCGCGGGCGGTGTTGAGCACCATGGCGCCGGGCGGCAGGGCGGCCAGCTCCGCCGCGCCGATCAGGTGCCGTGTCGCGGGCAGCAGCGGCAGGTGCAGGGACAAGACGTCCGAACGCCTGAGCAGCTCGTGCAGGCTGGGCAGGCGCGCGATGCCCGGCACGTCCGGCCCGGCCGGGTCGTATGCCGCGACGGACATGCCGAACGGCAAGGCCAGGCGCGCGACGGCCTGGCCGATGGCGCCGCACCCGACCAGGCCCAGGCGAAGCCCGGCGATGTCGCGGACCTTGGTTTCCGCCTCGCGCCAGCCGCCCCCGGCGACCTGCACCGACAGCAGCGGCAGGCTCTTGGCCAGCGCGAGCAGCAGCGCCAAGGTGTGCTCCGCCACGGCCTGGGTGTTGGAGCCGGGCGCGCGGGTGACGACGATGCCCCGCCGCTGCGCCTCGGCCAGGTCCACGTCGTCGACGCCGACGCCGTGGCGGGCGATGACGCGCAAGCCTGGGGCCGCCGCCATCGCCGCCGCCGTCACCGGCCCTTGGCGGGACAGTATGGCGCTGGGCTGCACCGCCGCCGCCAGCTCGGCGACAGCGGCGGCGGAGGGGAAGGGGGCCATGTAGTGCAGCGTGGCGCCCGCCGCCTCGATCAGGGCGACCGCCTGCGGCGCCAGGCGGGGCGCGGTCATGATGACGTTCATCGAAGACTCCGTGGGGCAGGGTCTTGGGCACGTTCCGCCAACCCTCTGCCCCAAATTCTTTGGCCCAAATTCTTTGCCAAGGAGCCCGGCACGGCGCAAGCCCGCAACCTTGGCGTCTGGTTGAGCCATCTAGTCGGGCAGGTCCCGGCTTTGGCGCTCGTAGTGCCGGAAGTACTTGTCGGTGATCATGTCGGTCCTCACGACGATGGCCACGTCGGTCGTGTTGAACTGCTGGTCGACCACGGCGCCGTCGCCGACGAACGCCCCGATGCGCAGGTAGCCCTTGATCAGCGGCGGCAGCATCTGGTTGGCGCGGCGCGGATCGATGGAGCCGGGCTCGAGCCGGTGCATGTCCACGTAGCGCTCCGGCCTGGCGCGCACCCGCAGCGCCGGCGGGGCGAGGTGGTGGCCATAAAGATAGGTCAGCTCGGTGGCCAGCGCGTCCGGATCGGTGCCGGCCAGGCTGGCGCAGCCGAACAGCAGGTCTATTTGGAAATGGAACACATAGGCGGCGATGCCGCGCCATAGGAGCTGCATGACCGCCCGGCCGCGATACTTCGCGTCGACGCAGGAGCGGCCGAGTTCCAGGAGCTGGCCGGGAAGGCCGGTGATCCGCCCGATGTCGTACTCAATGGCCGAGTAGAACCCGCCGATGGCGTCGGCGCCCGCCTGCTGGATCAGGCGGTAGGTGCCGACGACGCCCTCGGGGCCGGAGCCGATCTCGTGGTCCACGACCAGCAGGTGGTCGGCCACCGCATCGAAGGCGTCGCGGTCGCGACCGCTCAGCCGGGCGTCCGCGCTGGGCGTCGCGCCCATTTCCTCAAAGAAGATGCGGTAGCGCAGGGCCAGCGCGGCGTCGACCTCGGCGGCGGTCGCGGCGAGGCGGACGCCAAGGTTGCCGGCGCGCAGCTCGTTCATCCCCTGGGCGCCGGCCGGCATCTGCAGCATGCGGTGGTCGGTCATGCGCCTTTTGCCATCAGCCGGTCACGCTCAAGGCCATGAACTTCCATCAACCCGCCGGTCTCCGCATCGGTCGTCGTCGATGCTGCCGGGGGCAGACCGGTTCAGGGACGCGATCGGCAGCCTGGGGCACCTGGGCACGTTGCCCGGCGTAGCCGAGATGGCCGGGTGCTGTCGAGTCGCAGCCTTTGCCACGCCTTGCCCTCCGTGCCGGCCGGAGAGGCGCCGGGTTTGGCCGGCTAGCGTGCGCGCGGCTTGGTACCCAGGCCGATCTTCTTGGCCAGCGACGAGCGGTGCCGGGCGTAGTTGGGGGCCACCATGGGGTAGTCCGGCGGAAGCTGCCACTTCTCGCGATATTGTTCCGGGGTCATATTGTAAGACGTCTTGAGGTGGCGCTTAAGCATCTTCAGCTTCTTGCCGTCCTCGAGGCAAATGATGTGGTCGGGGAACACCGATTTCTTCACGGGGACGGCAGGTTGCTGCTTATCCGGAATGATCGGGTCTTTCCCGACACCAGCCAAAGTCCGATAGACTTCCTGGATCAGGTTCGGCAACGCATCGGGCGCAACCGAGTTATTGGACACATGAGCCGAGACAATCTGGGCAGTCAGCCCAAGAACGTCCGAGTTAGCCGCCGCTTCAACCATGAGGTGCCCTTTCGTTGCACAAGTAGCGAAGTATATACGGTCTTGCGTAGCCGCTCCGCAATAGACAAATTATAAAATGAATAAGGGGTCAATCATGTCCGACGAAGTGCTGCCAATGCAACCGCCAATGCAACCGGCAGACCAGCACCTGGATATCACCAGCGAGGTCTGCCCGATGACCTTCGTTAAAACTCGTCTGGCGCTCGACCGATTGTCGCAGGGACAGACGCTGTTGGTCCGTCTTCGCGGCGAAGAGCCGAGTCGCAACGTCCCGCGCACCGCGATCGAGCAGGGCCACGCCGTGTTGAGCCAGCATAATAGATGCGATGGCACAACGGATTTGCTGCTCCGCCGCGGCTGAAAGGCGCTACAGCCGCCGCAGCAGCACCAGCGCGTCGCCGCCGCCGGGGTAGTAGCGTGGCCGGCGGCCGACCACGGCGAAGCCTGCCGCAGCATACAGGGCCTGCGCCGGCGCGTTGCCGGCCGCGACCTCCAGGAACATGGCCTGCGCCCCGCGCTCACGCGCCGTCGCCATGCCCTGCCGCAGCAGCGCGCGTCCGACGCCCTGCCGGCGCGCAGCAGGGTCCACGGCGAGGGTCAGCACCTCCGCCTCGTCGGCCGCCGTCCGCGCGAGGATCATGCCACCCTCCGGCGCAACCCAGCCGAACGCGCCGGACAGGCCGAGTTGCAGCCCGATGGCGTCGGCGCCCCAGCGCTCGCGCGGGGGGAACGCCAGGCCGTGCAGCAAAGCCATGGCTGGCGCATGCGCCGGCGTCGCCGCAATAAGCATCCTAGGCCCGAGGCGTTGAGGTCCGAGTCGCCGGGCGGGCCTCGGGCGGGTCCACATAGAGCGGCTGGGCCGGGCGAACGTCCGGTCCCGCAGCCATCCGACGCTGTGCCGCGGCGGCCACGCCGGCCGGCGTCGGCATCCGGCCGGGGAGCAGCAGCACGTCGAACCCCCGCGCCGCCAGCCGGGACGCGACGGCGACCGCGGCGTCGCCGGCCACCGACACCGGGCCGCTTGGGTCCGGCAGCGCATCCAACGCAACCGTCGCCACCTCTCCGCCGCGGTCCAGGAACACCCGGCCGCGGCGCGAGTCGACCGCGACCCACTGCGCCCGGCCATCCTGCGCCCGGCCAGTGTCGGAAACCCGCAACGCCTCGCCGACCGTGACGCCCACCACCGGCACTCCCGCCGCGAGCGCAACGCCATGGGCGAGCGACAAGGCGGCGCGGATACCGGTGAAGCTGCCGGGGCCGATGGTCACGGCCACCATCGCGAGCTGCGCCGGCACCGCCCCAGCCTGGGCCAGCGCCGCCTGCGCCATGGCGGGCAACGCGGCCACCTGGCCGCGGGCGCCGTCCGCCCGCCGCTCGGCCAGCACGCCGCCCGGTCCGACGACGCCAGCCGAGCAGCCGCCCAGCGCCGCGTCCAATGTCAGGATCAGGGGGCCATCAGGGGTGGCCATCAGAGCAGGCGGCAGGCCTCGTCGAACTCGAACCGCGGCGAGCGCGGCGGCAGCTTGTCCGGGTCGCCATGGCCGAGGTTGACCAGGAAGTTGCTTTTCCATCCGGTGGCGGCGAAGAACTCCGCATCGACCTTGGCATTGTCGAAGCCGGACATCGGCCCGGCGTCGAGGCCGGCCGCACGCGCCGCCATGACCAGGTAGGCGCCTTGCAGGCTGCCGTTGCGGAACGCGGTGGCCGCCGCCAACGCCTCGTTGCCGGCGAACCAGGAACGCGCGTCGGCGTGAGGGAACAGCTTCGGCAGTTCCTCATAGAATGCCGGATCGTGCGCGACGACGCACACGACGGGCGCGCTCATGGTCTTGTCGACATTCCCCGCCGACAGCGCCGGACGGAGCCGCTGCTTCGCCTCCGTGGTGCGCAGGAACAAGAAGCGCGCCGGCGACGAGTTGGCCGAGGTCGGACCCATCCGCGCCAGATCGAACACCCGGCGCAGCTCGTCGTCCGTTACGGCCACGCCGGTCCAGCCGTAGTGCGTCCGCGCCTGACGAAACAACGTGTCGAGCGCGGGGCCGTCCAGTGCCACCAAAGTTAAGCCTCGACCTGCTCGACCGACGTCACCTCCGGCACGTAATGGCGCAGCATGTTCTCGATGCCGTGCTTCAACGTGGCGCTGGAGGATGGGCAGCCGCTGCACGCGCCCTGCATGTGCAGGCGCACCACGCCCTCGCGGTAGCCGCGGAACACGATGTCGCCGCCGTCGCTGGCGACGGCCGGGCGGACACGGGTGTCCAGCAGCTCCTTGATCTGGTCGACGATCTCCTGGTCCTCCGGCGACACATCCTCGTCTACCGTGTCGCCCTGGCCCTCGATGACGGGGCGCCCGGCGACGAAGTGCTCCATGACCGCGCCGAGCACCTGGGGGCGCAGCGCCTGCCAGTCGGCGATGTCGGACTTGGTGACGGTGACGAAGTCGCCGCCCAGGAAGACGCGGCCGACGCCGGGCAGCGCGAACAGCGCGGTGGCGAGCGGGCTGCGGGCGGCGGTGTCCGGGCCGGCGAAGTCGGCGGTCCCGTCGCCCATCACGTCGCGCCCCGGCAGGAACTTGAGCGTGGCCGGGTTCGGGGTGCCTTCGGTCTCGATGAACATGGGTCCTCCTCGAAAAGCGGACCGCGTAGGTCCGGTACCCCCGCACATGTGGCCAAAAGGGGTTGCGGGTGCAAGTGGCAGCGGGATTTGTGCTATGCACCCGGCATGATGCTGGCCCGCAGGTCCCTGTTCGTCGCCCTCGGCACCCTGCCGCTCACCCGGCTCGCGCGGGGGCAGGCCGCCCACCGCCTGACCGTGCTGCACATGAACGACTTCCACTCCCGGCACTGGCGACCTAAACCGTCATAGCCAAGCATGGCCCGATGCGTCCGGCGCGCTCCATCGAACAAGCGTTTGCTGGCCATCAAACCAGCGTTCGCTGGGGCAGCGCGCCGCTGGTGGGCGCCGGGGCAGCGGCCCGTCCCAGCGCCGCTCCCCAACGGATCGTCCAGCGCTCCACGCCCTGGTGCAGTGCCCAGGCGAACAGGAGCAACGCGCCCAACGTCGCCATGCCAGACCAGCCATAGGACCACCGGGCCGGTCCAGCCATGAGCCAAGTCATCAGGGCGAAGGCCACCAGCAGGTGCACGGCATAGAGCGGGTAGCTGATTTGTGCCAGCAGCCGCAGCACCCGCCAGTCCGGCACCCACTCGCGGGCAGCGTAGGCCACGCTGAACAGCAGCAGCGCGTAGACGTAGCTCGCCGCGACGACAGGGGTCCCGCCTGTCGCCCGGCTGACCTCGAACAAGCCTAGGAACACCGCGCCCAGTCCGGCCACCACGGCCCACAACGCCGCAAGGCGCAGCGCGCCCCTGAAATGGTAGTGGAACGCCGTGCCGATCAGCATGTAGGGCACCGACATCGCTTCCAGCTCCAGGAACGACGGCCGCCCGACCAGGCCGGCCTCCTGCGCCGCCAGCAGGCCCAAAGCGCCCACCACGGCGGCAAGCATCGGCCACAAGCTGCCGCGCAAGATCCAGGGCCGGGCCAGGGCAGCGAAGACGTAGAAGTGCAGCTCGACCACCAAGGTCCAGTTGACCTGGTCGATGGTCGGGATGCCCCGCAGCGTGTGCGACAGGGTGGCGTTGGCCCAAGCGCTGTGCCAGTTGAACGGCACCGGCCGCTGCCAGTACCGTGCGGACGCCACGACCAGCAGGCAGCCGACCGCCAACGCCGCCCAGTATGTCGGATAGATGCGCAGCGCCCGCGCCAGCAGGAACGCGCCCCGCCCGTGCCGCCGCAGGGAGAACGGGATGACGAAGCCGCTCACCAGGAAGAACAGGCCCACGCCGAACGGCCCGAAGTTGATCCAAGGCTGCGTCATCGCCAGCGTGATCCACAGCACCGGCGGCTCCACTGGCGGCGCGGCGACGGTGGCCGAGACCATCGACTGCGCAAAGGGGTATACGTTGAACATATGGCTGAGCACCACGACCAGCGCCGCCAGCCCCCGCAGTTGATCGGCGAACACCACTTTGCCGGAGGGCGCCGCGCCGTGGCGGGTCATCGGCCTCAAGACGCCGCGCTTGCTTCCGGCGCCCCGGCCCGCAGCCTGGAGGCGCCGCCCGGCTTCCAGCGCAGGGCCGGCGCTTCCACCAGGTGCCAGGACAGCACGGCGAATGGCAGGGTCAGGACCATGCAGGTCAGGATGGGGTAATCGTCATGCGGCATCGCCCCCAGGATAACCTGCTGCACCGGGAAGGCATACAGGTAAAGCCCATACGAGAAATCCCCGAACCGCCCCGCCCGGCGCAGCACCGGCATCGACATCCGGCCGAAGCACAGCGCCATGTAGGGCAGGGTGACCCACTCGACCGGGACGTTCCACCACCCGTACCAGCTTGAGACCATCCAGTTCAGCGTGTAGCCCAGCAGCGCGATGTCAGCCCGGTAAAGGCCGGGCACCCGGTCCTCCAGCAGGCGGAACAGCCCGCCGATAAAGAAGAACGGCACCTGGACCAGCATATACTTCACGTCGGTCGCGTTGACGACGAGGGGGTCGCCTTCGTAGCCGTAGAACAGCCACAGCCCCAGGCTGCCCGCCAGCACGCCCCCCAATCCCAGCGCCCACATGCGCGGCCGGATGGCGAGCATGGCGAACACGGGCACCGTCAGGTAGCACAACGCTTCGGGGAACAGGCTCCACAGCGAGCCGTTGACGGCGCCGCCCAGCTTCATCCCCTCGAACACGCCGGGCAGGTAAAGGGTTGGGTGCAGGACGATGTTGGCGAGGTAGTTGAACGTGCCGTGGCTGGTCAGGTACTTGCCCAGCGGCAGGCGCGTCAAACGCGCGCCGAGGACAAAGGTGGTGAACAGCACGCAGGCGGCCAGCCCCGGCAGGATGCGCAACGCGCGCTTTACGAGAAAGCTGCGGAGGTCCGGCGTGCGCAGCCAGCTCCCAGTGACCATGTAGCCGCTGATGCTGAAGAAGATGTCCAGCCCGATGCGCGCGAACGGAACGCCCCAAAAGCCTGGCCCGGTGTTGGTGGACAGCACCCAGCCATGCCCATAGACCACCATCAGCGCCGCGAAGACACGCAGGAAGTCAAAGTTGTTGTCCCGGTGCCCCATGCAACTTAGGCCTATATCGGATTTGACGGGCCGGGCAAGCTTCTTAGCACTGAAAAGGGACGCATGGGGCTGAGCGGCCACCACTGGACTGTTTGAGCAACGCTGCCCTTGCCGCTCACTCCGCCGCCGCCGCTTCCGCCGCCTGGGCCGGACGGCGGGCGCGCAGCCTTCGGATGCGGCGGGCGTCGGCGTCCAGGATGCGGAACTCCAGGCCAGAGGGGTGGCTGATCACCTCGCCGCGGGTCGGCACGCGGCCGGCCAAGGTGAACACCAGGCCGCCCACGGTGTCGATGTCGGCCTCCCGCTCGTCCTCCGTCAGCGTCTGCCCCAGCCGTGTTTCAAAGTCCTCGATCGACAGCCGGGCGTCGAGGTCGAGCGCGCCGTCGGGGCGTTCGACGATCATCGGCCCTTCGACCTCGTCGTGCTCGTCGGCGATGTCGCCCACGATCTCCTCCACCAGGTCCTCGATCGTCAGCAGCCCGTCGATCCCGCCGTACTCGTCGACCACCAAGGCGAGGTGAATCCGGGCCTGGCGCATCTGCAGCAACAGGTCGAGCACCGGGATCTGCGGCGCGACCATCAACGGGCGGCGCAGCAGGGCCTCAAGGTTGAACGCATCCGGGCGGCCGATATAGGAAAACAGGTCCTTGATGTGGACCATGCCCACGATCTCGTCCAACTGCTCGCGGTAGACCGGCAGGCGGGAGTGGCCCTCGCGCCGGATTTGGTCCAGCGCCTGGTCCAGCGTCACGTCCACCGGCATGGCGATGATGTCGGCGCGCGGGATCATGACGTCGTCGGCCGACATGCCGCGCAGCCGCAGCACGTTGGCGATCAGCGCACGCTCCTGGCGGTCGAGCTCGGGCGCGGTGCCGTTGGTCTGGCTGTCGTCGGCGGACTGCTGCACCAGCTCGGCGATGCTGTCCCGGACGTTGTGCTCCTGCTGGCGCCGGCGCAGGCGGTGGCGGACGCGGTTGAGGAAGCTGCGTTGGGTGCCGCTCATGGCGTGCGCCGTCCGGTGCGCCACGGGTCGGGCACGCCCATGCGGCGCAGCAGCCGGGTCTCGGCCATCTCCATGCGCCGGGCGTCGCCGGGGCGGTCATGGTCGTGGCCGCGCAGGTGCAGGGCGCCGTGCACGACCAGGTGGGCCAGATGGTGCGACGCCCGGCGCCTAGCGGCCCGCGCCTCCCGCCGCACGACGCCCAGTGCCAGGATGATGTCGCCGCCCTCGAAGGTCAGCACGTTGGTCGGCTTATTCTGGCCGCGGTGCCGGGCGTTCAGTCGCCTGACTGCCAAGTCCGACGCCAGCACCACCGTCCCGGCGCCGCCGGCCATGCGCGCGGCGCGGACAGCAACCGTCTCGGCCCGCGGCACGGCCCGCCGCCATCGCGCCTCTGTAATGATGATGGCGGGATCGCTAGTAAGCCCCGCCGAAGCGGGGCCACGTCTACTATCAGGGTCCATTGGTGTCCTGGTTGGCCTCAGCGGGAGTGGCCTCAGCGGGAACGAACTCGGCGGGCGGCTCGGTCAGTGACTTAGTATGGGGCCGGCCGCGCGGCCCGCGGTTCTGCCCGGCCTCGGGGACGCCCGCGTCGCGCTGGGCCTGAGCTCGTTGCTCATACGCTCCGACAATGGCCGCGACAAGCGGATGCCGCACCACGTCGCGCACGCCGAACCGGGTGATGCCGATGCCGGGCAGGCCATCGACCGTATCCAGCGCGTCCCGCAGCCCGCTGCGCTGGCCCGGCGGCAGGTCGATCTGGCTGAGGTCGCCGGTGATCACCATGCGCGTGCCCTCGCCCATCCGGGTCAGGAACATCTTCATCTGCACCGGCGTGGTGTTTTGCGCCTCGTCGAGGATGACGAAGGCGTGCGCCAGGGTGCGCCCGCGCATGAAGGCCAGCGGCGCGACCTCGATCTCTCCCGTGCCCATGCGGCGGATGACCTGGTCGCCCGGCATCATGTCGTGCAGCGCGTCGTAAAGCGGGCGGAGATAGGGGTCGACCTTCTCCTTCAAGTCGCCGGGCAGGAAGCCGAGCCGCTCCCCGGCCTCGACCGCCGGCCGGGACAGCACGATGCGGTCCACGCGCCCTGCTTGCAGCATCGCGACGGCCTGGGCGACAGCGAGGTAGGTCTTGCCGGTGCCAGCGGGGCCGATGCCGAACACCATCTCGTGCCGCGCCAGCATGTCCATATAGGTCGTCTGGCCCGGCGAGCGCGGCCCGACGACGCCCCGGCGGGTCTGGATCGCCGGCAGGTCGGACAGCGGCAGGCGCGGGTCGGGGTCGGGGTCGGACATGCGTATCGCCGCCTCCACATCGGCGCGGGACAGGCCCTTGCCGCGTTCGAGACGTTTGTACAACCCGTTCAGCGCGGCCTCGGCGGCCTGCACTTTAGCAGGCTCCCCGCTGATGGCGACGCGGTTGCCGCGCGACGACAGCCGGACCCCGAGGCCCTGCTCCAACCGCACCAGGTGGCGGTCGTGGTCGCCGAACAACAACGGCAGCAGCGCATTGTCGTTGAACTGCATCGTCACGGCCTTGCCAGATGGCGCAGGCTGGGGCGACGCAGGGTTGGAGGATGTCGAAGCCGGGGACGCGGCGAGTATGTTCAAGCGCAGATTTGCTCCAGGTTCAGGGTTCCAGCGAGGGAGTTGGGGCGGCCATCCAGGATCGTCACCGGGGCGACCTGGCCAATCATCGAAATTGGGCCGTTGACGTGGACCGGCTGCAGGAAAGGTGATCGGCCGGAGAGCTGTCCGGGGCGCCGGCCCGGCCCGGTGAACAGCACCGGCAGCACCAGGCCGCGGCTCCGTTCGTTGAACGCCGCCTGCTGCTTCCGCAGCAGGGCCAGCAGGGTTTGCAGGCGGGAGGCCTTGACGGGTTCGGGCACCTGGAGCGGCGCCCCGGCGGCCGGGGTGCCGGGGCGGGAGGAGTACTTGAAGCAGAACGCCTGCGCGAAGCCAACGCGGCGCACGAGGTCGAGCGTGGCCGCGAAGTCCGCGTCGGTCTCGCCGGGGTGGCCGACGATGAAGTCCGACGAGAACGCAAGGTCCGGCCGCGCCGCGCGCAGGCGGCCGACCAGCCGCAGGTAGTCGTCCACGGTATGGCGGCGGTTCATGGCGGCCAGGATGCGGTCGGAGCCGGATTGCACCGGCAGGTGCAGGAACGGCATCAGTTGCGGCACGTCCCGGTGCGCTTCGATCAGGTCGTCGGCCATGTCGCGGGGGTGCGACGTGGTGTAGCGTAGCCGCAGCAGGCCCGGCAGCCCAGCGAGCGCGCGGAGCAGCCGGCCGAACGTCCACGAGCCGCCTCCTGGCGCGTCCCCGTGCCAGGCGTTCACGTTCTGCCCAAGCAGGGTGATCTCGCGGGCGCCCTGGTCCACCAGCCGCCGCGCCTCGGCGATGACGGCGGCGGCGGGACGGCTGGCCTCGACGCCGCGGGTGTAGGGCACGACGCAGAAGCTGCAGAACTTGTCGCAGCCCTCCTGGACCGTGAGGAACGCCGTCACCCCCTGCGGCGTGGCGCTGTCGGGCAGGTGGTCGAACTTGGCCTCGGCGGGGAAGTCGGTCTCGATCACGCCGCCGCCGGCGCGGGCGGCGCGGGCCACCATCTCCGGCAGGCGGTGGTAGGTCTGCGGACCCAGCACGATGTCGACATAGGGCGCGCGGGCCATGATCTCGACGCCCTCGGCCTGCGCCACGCAGCCGGCGACGGCGAGGATGGTCGGATGCCCGGCGTCCTGCCGCGCCTGCTTCACGACGCGCAGCCGGCCCAGCTCGCTGAACACCTTCTCGGCCGCCTTGTCGCGGATGTGGCAGGTGTTCAGGATCACCATGTCGGCGTCGTCCGGCGTCGCGGTGGGCGCGTAGCCCAGGGGGGCCAGCACGTCCGCCATGCGCCCGCTGTCGTACACGTTCATCTGGCAGCCCCAGGTGATGACGTGCAGGCGTTTCGTCGCGGTTGGAATGGTCACAGCCGAGCGGCCCCCTCGCCGGACCGGACAAGCCCGGCCGTGCGCTGGTGAGGAATGGGCGGGCGTCCAGATCGGGTCAAGCGCGGCAGCGTCCAAAAACCTCCCTTGGTCCAGCCGGGTCCAACATGGCTGAGTGTGGCAGATGAATGTGGCAGATTGGGCGGGTGCGCTGTCAAGCAAAAGCGGGGGCAAGCAAAAGCAGGGTCAAGCAAAAGCAGGCTGCGCCGGCGGCGCGTCGTCGACCAGCGCCGGGTGCGCGGCGGGGCGCACCGGACGGTTCTGCCGCAGCGCCGCAGCGCCCTCGGCCACGGTTTGCCACACCGCCTGCGACAACGCCTTGCGGGAAGCGTAGGCGGCCGGGTCGACCGGCGCGTGCAGCAGGACGGTGGCGCGGAGGCCCTGGAGCTGCGCCAGGCGCCAGAAGTGGCTGGCCAGGTCCATGTCGCCGTACCAGGCGAACACCGGCCGGCTCGCGCGGCCCATCGGCAGCCCGCCCAACTGGTCGTAGACGACGGACACCGGCTGGACCAGCGGACGCACGCCCTGGCCCCGCGGCTCGGCCACCGAGAAGAACACCGAACGGAACGGCAGCACGCGGGAGCCGTCGGAGCTGGTGCCCTCGGGGAACAGGATCAGGTTGTCGCCGGCGTCCAGGCGGTCGCGCATGTCGTCGCGCTCCCGCCCAGTGCTGCTGGCGCGGCGGCTGACGAACACGGTGCGGCCCAGGCGGGCGACGGTGCGGACGACCGGCCAGCGCCCGACCTCCTCCTTGGCGACGAAGCAGCCCTCCAGCACGCCGCCCAGCGTCAGGATGTCGAGCCAGGACGAATGGTTGGAGACGAACACCACCGGACGGCCGTCGAGCCGCTTGGCCGGGGTGCCGACCACCCGGACGTGCAGGCCGAGCAGCCGGCAGACGCTGGCCCAATAGACGCGGGCGAACACGACCTTGCCCTGGCCGGGCAGCGCGAGCATCACCGCCTGGGCCGCGGCGGCGGGGACCGTCCACAGCGCGATGGCGAGGCCGCGGCGCACCGACCGCAGCGGGCGCAGCCGGTGGCGCGGCGCGGCGTCCGGCTCCGGACCGGCGAGTGCGACAAGGCCGGGCTGGCGCGTGCGGCGCGTGGGGTGCTTCATGGGAGCGTGATACCAAGGGGCCTGTGTCGGAACAACGACGCATCTGTGACAAACTTGGGACTATGCCGCGGGCCGCTGAAGTTGGGCTTCCGAAACTTGCACCCGTCCAACGCCGTCCAGCGTTATATGCCCACATGCCCCGGCCCGGCCCAACCCCTTTCCAGCGGCGATGCGCGCTGTTCGCTGCCGTGCTCGCCCTGTTGCACGGCGCAGCCGCGGTGGCGGCCGATCCGCAGCCGTACACGGTCGAGATTGCGCCTTCGGGCGACAAGGCCCTCGACCGGGCGCTGCACGACAGCTCGAACCTGGTTTCGTTGCGGGAGGCGCCGGTGGGGCCGTTCGCCCTGGTGACGCGCGCACGGGACGACCAAGGCCGGCTCGAATCGGCGCTCAACAGCTATGGCCACTACGCCGCCCAGGTCGCCATCCAGGTCGCCGGGCGCAGCCCCGACGACCCGGCGCTGCCGGCGGTGCTGGACGCCGCGACTGCCTCGGTCCCCGTCACCGTCGCGGTCACGCCGGGGCCGGTGTTCCACCTGCGCCGGGTCACGCTGGAGGGCCAGGTTCCGCAGGCGGCGCGGGACGCGCTGGGCGTCGCTCCGGGGGCGCCGGCGGTGGCGTCCGAGGTGCTGGCCGGGCAGGGGCGCGTGCTGGATATGCTGCGGAGCCGGGGCTATGCGCTGGCGAAGGTGGACGCGCCGGTGGCCATGCTCGACCCGGCGGCGCAGGCGCTCGACGTCAGCTATAAGGTGGCGGCCGGCCCGCAGGTCGACCTCGGGCCGATCGGAGTTGACGGATTGACCCGCGTCGACCCGGACTTCGTGCGCCGCCGCCTGCTGGTGCATCAGGGCGAGCGCTTCGACCCCGCGAAGATCGAGGCGGCGCGGCAGGACCTGGCGCAGCTCGGCGTGTTCGGGACCGTCCGCGCCCGTGCCGCCGACCGGGTGGACGCGGCGGGGCAGTTGCCGCTCGACTTCGACTTCACCGAGCGTCCGCGGCACGCGGTCGGGGCGACGGCGGCCTACTCGACCGACCTCGGGGCCAGCGTCGGGCTCACGTTCCAGCACCGTAATTTGTTCGGCCAGGCCGAGCAGTTGAACCTGGGCGCGGCGGTGACGGAGCTTGGCGGCAGCGTCAGCCGGGGGCTCGGCTATGACGTGACGGCCTCGCTGCTGAAGCCCGACGTGCTGCGGCGCAACCAGTCGGTGCAGGTGAACGTGCAGGCGATCAAGGAGAACCTCGACGCCTACAACCGAACGGCGGTGCTGGGCGGGTTCACCATCCTGCGCAAGTACTCCCAGGTCTGGACCGTGAGCGTCGGCCTGCAGGCGCAGCAGTCGCTGATCACCCAGGAGGGCACGCAGCGCAGCTACACCCTGGCGGCGCTGCCGATCGGGGTGCGCTACGACTCGACGGGGCCAGAGGGGCTGTTCGAGCCGACGCACGGGATCAAGGCCGCCGCGACGGTGACGCCGACGCACGAGCTGTCGGGGCAGGGGTCCACGTTCACCATCCTGCAAGGACAGGCTTCGACCTACGTCAACCTGGCCGCGCCGGGCCGCAGCGTGCTGGCGGTTCGTGGCTTGGTCGGCAGCGTGCAGGGGGCGGGCACCTTCCAGTTGCCGCCGGACGAGCGGTTCTACGCCGGCGGCGGCGGCACGGTGCGGGGCTACAAGTACCAGTCGATCGGGCCGCGGTTCCGCGACCGCCGGCCCGTCGGCGGCACGGCGGTCGCTGCCGGTACGGTCGAGTTCCGGCAGCGCTTCGGCGAGAGCTTCGGCGCGGCGGTGTTCGTGGAAGCCGGGCAGGTCAACAGCGCCAGCGCCCCGTTCGGCGGCGGCGTGCGGGCAGGGGCCGGCGTGGGCGCGCGGTACTACACGGCCATTGGGCCGATCCGGCTGGACTTCGCGGTGCCGCTCAACAAGCAGGGCGGTGACGACAGCTTCGAACTCTATGTCGGCATCGGGCAGGCGTTCTAATGCGCCGGGTGTGGCGCACCTTGCTTTGGCTGCTGGGCACGTTGCTTGCGCTGCCGGTGGTCGCCGTGGCGGTGGTCCTCATCGGCCTGAACATCGGGCCGGGCCGGGTCGCGGCGGAGCTGGCGATCAGCCGCTTGACGGGCGGGGCCGTCGTGCTGGAGGGCATTTCGGGACGGTTTCCGGACGCGCTGCGGCTGCACCACCTGGAGGTGCGGGATGCCCAGGGCGCTTGGCTGCTGGCCGACGACGTCGTGCTGGACTGGTCGCCGACCCGGCTGTTGCGGCGCACGGCCCAGGTTGAGCGGCTGGAGGCCGCGCGGCTCCAGGTGCCCCGGTTGCCGGCGGCGAGCACCACGCCGCAGCCAGCCGACAGCAAGCCGTTCAGCCTGCCGGTGCGGGTTGTCGCCCAGCATGTCCACGTTGCCCGCGCCGAGCTTGGTCCGGGCGTGGTGGGAACCGCCGCCGCGCTGTCGCTGGACGGCAGCGCGGACGTGGCGTCGTTGCAGGCCGGCAGGGTGGACCTGGCGCTGCGGCGGCTGGACGCGGCGGGCGACTACAAGGCCAGCGTCCGCCTCGACCCCGCGCAGGTTACGGCAACGCTCGACGCCGCGGAGCCGGAGGGCGGGCTGATCGCGACGGTGGCGACGCTGCCGGGCCTGGGGCCGCTCACCGTCAAGGCCAGCCTCGACGGGCCGCGCAGCGCCGCCGCGACCAACCTCGCCCTGGCCGCCGGCCCGTTGCAGGCGGGCGCGAAGGGCACGGTCGACCTGGACGGGTCGGCCGCCGACCTCGACGTGTCTGCGTCCGCGCCGGCGATGACGCCGCGGCCGGACGTGGCGTGGCAGGGCGTCACGTTGCAGGCCCATGTGCGGGGTCCGTTCGCGAAGCCGGACGCCACCGGGCAGTTGCGGGTCGACGGCCTGGCCGCGGCGGGCGCTGTGGTGGGGCGGCTGGTGGCTGATGTCCAGGGCAACGCCGGGCGGATCGGGCTGCACGCGACCGCGGACGGCGTGCGCCTGCCGGGGCCGAACCCGGCGGTGCTGGCGGCGGCGCCCGTGGTGCTGGACGCCGACGCGCGCCTAGACGATCCGGCCCGGCCCGTCAGCTTCGCGCTCGCCCATCCGCTGCTGTCCATCAAGGGCGAGGCGCGGACCGGCGGCGACGTCTCGGCCAACGCCGACGTGAGCGCCCCGGACCTGACGCCGCTTGCCGCGCTGGGCGGCGTCGACCTGCATGGCAGCACGGCGCTGCACGTGCAGGCGGCGACGGCGGCCGGGGTGACGCGGGTCGAGGCGGACGGCAAGGTCGCGGTTACGGGCGGCTTGGCGCCGGTGCCGGGGCTGATCGGGGATGCGACCGTGGGCGTGTCGGCGCGGCTCGCCGGTGCGGACATCACCGTGTCGCGGCTGGAGGTCGCGGGCAAGGCGCTGCGCGTGTCGGCCCAGGGCAGCAGCAAGGCTGGCGTGCTGGATGCCACGTTCCACCTCGGGCTCGCCGATCTGGCGGTGCTCGCGCCCACGCTGTCCGGGGCGGTCGAGGCCGATGGGCACGCGCGGGGGCCAACGGACTCTCTGTCGCTCGACACGACCGTCAAGGGCGAGGTCGGTGCGCCAAACGTGCCGCGCGGACCCGTGACGCTGACGGTCGCGCTGCAAGGGCTGCCAGGAGCGCCGACCGGCACGGTGCTGGCGGAGGGCACGCTCTCGGGCGCGCCGCTCGCACTGTCGGTTTCGGCGCGGCGCGAGGCGGATGGCGGGCTGCACGCCACGATCGAGCGCGCCGACTGGCGCAGCCTGCACGCCGAGGGCGCGCTGACCCTGCCGCCCGGCGCCAAGCTGCCGTTGGGCCAGGTCGACCTGCGCATGACGGAGCTTGGGGACCTGCGCCCCTTCATCGGCCAGCCGCTGTCCGGCAGCGTGACGGCGAAGGCCAACCTGGACGCGCACGAGGCGACGTTGGACATCGAGGCCCGCAACGCCGGGCTGCCCGGCAGCCGCGTGGGCCATGCGGTGTTGACCGCCCGGATCGCCGAGCCGACGACCGAGCCGGTGGTCAAAGCCCAGCTCTCGGCGGAGGGGATCGACGCCGGGGGGGCGAAGGGGTCGGCCAAGGTGGAGGTGTCGGGACCGCAGGCCGCGCTGGCCGTGCGCGCCACGGCGGCCCTGCAAGTCAGCGGGACCGACGCACAGGTTTCAGGCAATGCGGTGGTGGACGCGCCGGCCAGGCTCGTGCGGCTCAGCGCGTTGCAGGCGACGGCGAAGGGCGAGACGGTCCGGCTGCTGGCCCCGGCGGAGATACGGCTGGCCGATGGCGTCGCGGTCAACCGGGTGCGGCTCGGCGTGCGGGAGGCGGTGCTGGACCTGGCTGGCCGCCTGTCGCCCACCCTGGACCTGACGGCGACGCTGAACGCGCCGGCGGACCTGGCACGGCTGGCCTCGCCGGAGCTTGCCGCGGAGGGCACGGTCGCGGTGGACGCCCGGCTGACCGGCACCCCCGCGCAGCCGGCGGGGACCATACGGGTCACGGCGGCCGGGGTCCGGCTGCGGTCCGGCCCAGGCCGGTCGGTGCCGCCGGCGAACCTCGCGGCAACGGCGCAGTTGGCCGGGGGCGCCGCCCGGATCGACGCGCGGCTATCGGCGGGGCCGCGCCTCCAGCTTGCAGTCAACGGGCAGGCGCCGCTTGGGGCCGGGGCGCTCGACCTGCGGGCGACGGGGGCGCTCGACCTCGTGTTGCTCGACCCGGTGCTGACCGCGGGCGGGCGGCGCGTGCGGGGCCGGGTGAGCCTTGATGCGCAGGTGGCCGGCACCGTGGCCGCGCCCCGCATCAGCGGCACGGCGCAGCTTGCAGGGGGTGAGTTGCAGGATTTCGGACAGGGCGTACACATCACCGACATCGCCGCCAGCCTGCGGGCGGAGGGCGACACGGTGCGGATCGCGAGCTTCACAGGCAAGGCCGGGCCGGGCACGGTTGCGGCATCCGGCAGCATCGGCGTGCTGGCGCCGGGGCTGCCGGTCGACCTCACGGTGACGATGCGCAACGCCCGGCCGCTGGCGTCCGACCGGCTGACCGCCACTCTCGACGCCGACCTCACCGTGCGCGGCCAGGCTATGTCGCAGGCGGGGGGCGCACCGCAGGCAGGGGGTGGGTTGCAGGCGGGCGGGCGCATCTTGATACGCAATGCCGAGATACGCATCCCCGAGCGTCTGCCCGCCACGGTTGCCGTGCTGGACGTGCGCCGCCCCGGCCAGCGCCCGCCTGCGCCGGCCGGGGCAGCGAGCGCCATCGGCCTCGACCTCACCATCAACGCGCCGCGGGCGATCTTCGTGCGTGGCCGCGGCCTGGACGCCGAACTTGGGGGGAACCTGCGGGTGCAAGAGTCGAGCGCAGCGCCGCAGGTCGGCGGCAAGTTCGAGATGCGGCGCGGCGTCATCAGCGTGGCGGGCACCACGTTGACGTTCACCAAGGGCAATGTTGGCTTCGACGGCACCGGGGTCACGGGCAAGATCGACCCGACGCTCGACTTTGCGGCCGACAGCACGGCGGGGGCGGTGACGGCGACGCTCAACATCGGCGGCTACGCCAGCGCGCCGAAGGTCACGCTGTCGAGCGTGCCGGAGCTGCCGCAGGACGAGGTGCTGGCCTATCTGCTGTTCAAGCGCAGCGCCAAGGATTTGGGGCCGTTCCAGCTTGCGGAGATCGCTGCTTCGTTGGCGAGCCTGACCGGGGTGGGTGGCGGCGTGGCCAACCCGCTGGAGAGCATACGGAAGGGGCTGGGGCTGGACCGGCTGTCGGTCGGCAGCGGCGCGTCGGGGTCTACGCCCACGGTTGAGGCCGGGCGGTATGTGACGAGCGGGGTGTACGTCGGGGCGAAGCAGGGCACGACAGGGGCGCAGACGCAGGCGACGGTGCAGATCGACATTACCAAGGGGCTGAAGGTGGAGACGGACGTGGGGACGGGACAGGGGGGCAATTCGGTTGGTCTTACTTATCAGTTTGAGTATTGACGACATGTCAAGCAATTATGACCACGCAGGTGCCATAGTCTCTCTTGTAACAATGATCGCTGGCTTCTGCATAAGATGGCGCCGCGTCTTAAGGAGGCACCATGCCCACGATTTTTCAAACCGAGAAATACCGGTTCTTCTTTTTCAGCTTGGATCGAAACGGGCCGCCACACGTCCATGTGGAACATGGAGATAAGCTAGCTAAGTACTGGCTAGATCCGGTAGAGCTTGCACGGTCTGAGGGTTTCCGCGCTCATGAGCTGAACCAAGTTCGGGCGCTCGTAGTTGCACACCGGGTCGAGTTCAAAAGGAGATGGGATGAGCACTTCAGCCGCGAGGCCAGTGACGATTGATCTGGACCCGACCGCCGTCGAGGCGGAGGTGTCCGACGACGCGCTGCGCATCGTCCTGTCAGACGGGCGCGAGCTGTCTGCGCCGCTAGCCTGGTTTCCCAGGTTGCGGGACGTGACGCCGGAGCATCGGCGAAATTGGCGGCTGATCGGGCGGGGCCGTGGACTCTACTGGCCGGACTTGGACGAGGATGTCTCCGTCCGCGCCTTGCTCGGACAACCGACATAACGGTGTTCAATGCGAACGGGGTCGGACGCCCCTAGTTCAAAGGGGGCCGCAATGATTGTACGTAGCCTTGTTTATGTCGCCCTTTGTTTGGGCATCTTCCTTGGACCGGCTGCCCACGCGCAGATTTCGGACAACGCCATCCGCATCGGCGTGCTGACCGACGAAAGCGGGCCGTACGCCGACAGCGCCGGCGCCGGGTCGGTGCTGGCGGCGCGGATGGCGGCCGAAGACTTCGGCGGCGCCGTGCGCGGCAAGCCCATCGAGATCGTGCATGCCGACACCCTGAACAAACCCGACGTGGCCAGCGCCATCGCCCGCCGCTGGTTCGACGCCGACGGCGTGGACGCCATCATCGACCTGCCGGTCACGCCCATCGCGCTCGCGGTGCAGGAGATCGCCAAGCAGAAGAACCGCACCGTCATGATCACCGCCGCGGCGGCCAGCGAGTTCACTTCTAAGTTCTGCAGTCCGGTCAGCACGCATTGGGCCGACGACACCCATGCGCTCACCGCCGGCGCCGCCCGCGCGCTGCTGGCGGCCGGCGGCGACACCTGGTTCTTCATCACCGTCGACCAAGCGTTCGGCCTCGCGCTGGAGCGGGACGCCACGGCGATCGTGAAAGACGGCGGCGGGCGCGTGCTCGGCACCGTGCGGCACCCGATCGGCAACGCCGACTACTCGTCATTGCTGCTGCAAGCGCAGGCGTCAGGCGCCAAGGTCATCGGCCTGGCGAGCGTCGGCGGCGACCTGGTGAACCTGTTGAAGCAAGCCAACGAGTTCGGGCTGGGCAACAACGGCAAGCAGACCTTGGCCGGGTTCCTGACCTACATCCAGGACATCCACTCGCTCGGCCTGCCGGCGGCGCAGGGCTACACCTTCACCGAGGGGTTCTACTGGGACCAAAGCGACGCCGCCCGCGCCTTTGCCCGGCGGTTCCTCGCCGCGCGGAAGACGATGCCCAGCAAGGACCATGCGGCCATCTACGCCGCCGTCACCCACTACCTCCAGGCGGTCGACGCTGCCGGCACGGACGAGGCGGTGGCCGTGAACCGCGCCATGCGCGGGCGCCCGCTGGACTACTTCGGCAAGCCCGCCACGGTCCGCAGCGACGGCCGCGTGCTCTACGACGTGACGCTGTGGCGCGTGAAGGCGCCGGCCGAGAGCAAGCAGCCCTGGGATTATTATGCTCCGGTCCGCACCATCCCGGCAGCCGAAGCGTTCCTGCCCCTGAACAAAGAGGCCTGCGGCGGATGATCCCGTGAAGTGCGCGACTGTTTGGGCCCTCGCCGTGTTGCTGCTCCCAGTGGCGGCGATGGCGCAAAATCCGCATGCCCCGGCGGCTGCCGAGCATGAGGTGGGGGAACCAAACGCCGCGCCGCGCCCGCCGCCCGACCAGGGCGCGGACAAGACGACGGCCCATACCTTGGCCCTATCCGGCCGCACGCTGGCGTTCAACGCGACCGTCAGCACCCTGCGCCTCGCCAACCCGCAGGGCGCGCCGCAGGCCGATGTGGTCGTGACCGCGTTCCAGCTTGCCAACACGGCGCTCGGAACCCGGCCCGTGACCTTTGCGGTCAACGGCGGCCCCGGCGCGGCCTCGGCCTGGCTGAACCTGGGCGCCATCGGGCCATGGCGCGTGCCGCTCGGCGCCGGCAGCCCCAGCGAACACCCGGCGCTGGTGGACAACAACGAGACCTGGCTCGACTTCACTGACCTCGTGTTCATCGACCCCGTGACCACCGGCTACAGCCGCATCCTGGCCGGAAGCGACGACGCGCGCCGCCGCATGTTGTCGGTGAACGGCGACATCGACGAGCTCGCCACCGTCGCGCGCCGCTGGCTGGAGGCGAACGGGCGGCTGCAATCGCCGAAGTTCATCGTGGGCGAGAGCTACGGCGGCTTCCGCGGCCCGAAGCTGGCGCGGGCGCTGCTCGACGACCAGGGCGTGGGGATCAGGGGGCTGGTGCTGATTTCCCCGGTGCTGGACTTCAACGGGCGGGACGGCCCATACGACCCGATGCGCTGGGTCGGGCGGCTGCCCTCGATGGCCGCCGCCGCCCGCGGCGCCGCCGGCCAGGCCGAGATGCGGGACGTCGAGGCCTACGCCGCGACCGACTACCTGCTCGACCTCGTGCGCGGCGAGCGCGACACGGCTGCGGTCGACCGCGTTAGTACGCGGGTCGCGGCGCTGACCGGGCTTGATCCCGCGCTGGTGCGGCGGCGCGCTGGCAAGATCGACGTCGGCACTTTCGCGCGCGACCGCGAACCCGGCCGGGTCGCCAGCCCGTACGATGTCACGGTCTCGGCCGCGGACCCGTTCCCGGCGGCGGCGAACGACAACTCGCCCGATGCCGTCCTCGACGCGCTGCGCGGGCCGGTGACGAGCGCGATGCTGGACCTTTATGCGACGCGCCTCGACTGGAAGCCCGGCGGAGCGCCGTCGCGGCAGTACTACCTGCTGAACGAAGCCACCGCGCGCGAATGGGACTATGGCCGCAGCAACACCCGGACGGAGGCGATGGGGGCGATTCGGCAGTTCCTGGCGCTCGACCCTGCCGCGCATGTGATGGTGGCGCATGGGCTCACCGACCTTGTCACCCCGTATTTTGCCAGCAAGCTGCTGTTGGACCAGGTGCCGGACCAGGGCGTCGGCGACCGGCTGCAACTTCGGGTCTATGGCGGCGGGCATATGTTCTACAGCCGGGATGCATCCCGTGCGGCGTTGCATGCTGACGCGGAGGCGCTGGTCCGCGCCGCCCTGTCCGCAGCGGGGCCAGGCAGCCCACTGCCGACGCCGGAGCCGCCGGGCGGGCCGGTGCTTCGCTGAGCAGCACAACCTTTCTGGGAGCAGTCCATGCAGATCGCCGAACACGTCTTCATCGTCACCGGCGGCGCGTCCGGCCTGGGTGCTGCCACGGCCCGCATGGTGGCCGCGGCCGGCGGCCGGGTGGTGATCGCCGACATGAACCGCGCCGCCGGGGAGGCGATGGCGCAGGAGCTGGGCAGCGCCGCCCGCTTCGTGGCGGCCGACATCACGGACGAGAACTCGGCGCAGGCAGTGGTGGCCGAGGCGGAGGCGGCGTTCGGCGGCCTGCACGGCCTGGCAAACTGCGCCGGGATCGCGATCGGGGAGAAGGTGCTCGGCCGCGACGGGCCGCACGCGCTGGCGTCGTTCGCGCGGGTCGTCGCGGTGAACCTGGTCGGCACGTTCAACATGATCCGGCTGGCGGCGGCGGCGATGGCCAAGGGTGCGCCCGGCGCCGATGGCGAGCGCGGGGTGATCGTCAACACGGCGTCGATCGCCGCGTTTGACGGGCAGATCGGCCAGGCGGCCTACGCGGCGTCGAAGGCCGGGGTGGCGGGCCTGACCCTGCCGGTCGCGCGCGAGCTGGCGCGCAGCGGCATCCGGGTCGTGACCATCGCGCCCGGCCTGTTCGCCACGCCGATGATGGCCGGGCTGCCGGACGACGTGCAGGCCAGCCTGGGCAGCTCGGTGCCGTTCCCCTCCCGGCTCGGCCGGCCGGAGGAGTTCGCGGCGATGGTGCGGGTGATGTGCGAGAACTCGATGCTGAACGGCGAGGTCATTCGCCTTGACGGCGCGTTGCGCATGGCGCCGCGGTAGCACTGTTTGGCGGATGGGGTGGGATTCGAACCCACGGAACGCTTGCACGCTCGGCGGTTTTCAAGACCGCTGCCTTAAACCGCTCGGCCACCCATCCTCGCCCCCGTCCCTACACGCGGGACCATGGGGGCGGCAAGTCCGGACCGGGGTTTCCCGCCCGGTGACTTGCCAGTAACCTATGCCGACATTCCCCTTGCAGGACACAGCATGCCGTTTTCAAAAACCATGGCCGGGCTAGCAGCGATGGCGCTGGCCGCGGTGCCGGCCCGCGCCGAGCCGCCGCAGGACGCCAAAAGTATCGTCACAATCCAAGTCGAGAACGACTCCGCCTCGACGTTCAAAGGCACCTCCGACCAGTATTACACCAGCGGCCTCCGGCTCGGCTACACCTCGGGCACCAACGTAGTCCCGGATGTCCTGGCCGGGTTCGGCCACACCGTATGGGGCGACGGGGTGCAGCGGATCAGCGTCGACATCAACCAATCCCTCTTCACCCCCCGCAACACCCAGCTCAGCCGGCCCGACCCGCGCGACCGTCCCTACGCCGGCTACCTGAACGCGACGCTGGGCCTGTTGCAGGACACCGACGACACCAGGAGCCTGCTGGCCCTGACGCTCGGCGTGGTTGGGCCGTCGGCGCTGGGCCGGCAAGTGCAGAACGGCTTCCACAACCTCATCGGCGACACGCCGAACCAGGGCTGGTCCTCGCAGTTGAAGGACGAGCCGGCGGTCGAACTGCTGGCCGAACGGACGTTCCGCCTGCCGATCACGCGCTTTTACGGGTTGGAGACCGACGGGTTGCCGGAGCTGACGGCCGGGGTCGGCACCGTGCGGGACTATGTTCAGGCCGGGTTGAGCTTCCGGATCGGGCAGGGGCTGGAGAGCGACTTCGGCGCGCCGCGCATCCGACCGGGGATGAGCGGGTCGGACGCCTACACCCCCAACCGCCCGTTCGCCTGGTACGTGTTCGCCGGCGCCGACGGCCAGCTCATCGGGCGCGACGTGTTCCTGGACGGCAACACCTTCCGCAACCATTCCCCGTCAGTCACCAAGAAGCCCTATCTCGGCGAGCTGGAACTCGGGCTCGCCGCCATGTTCTACGGTGTCCGTCTCACCTACACCCAGACCTGGCAGTCGGAGTCGTTCAAGGGGCAAAAAAGCGGCGTGTTCAACTTCGGCTCGCTGGCGCTCTCGGCCCGGTTCTAGCTGTCAGCCGGCCGTCAACCGGCCGTCTCTGGCACCAGCTCGGACGCCGCACCCTCGGCCGTGCCCGTTTCGGAGTCCGTCAGCATGCGCCAAGTGCCCTGCACCAGGATCTCGCAGGGGCGGAACCGCGCCTTGTAGGCCATCTTGCGGCTCTCCGGCACCCAGTAGCCCAAATAGACATAGGGCAGGCCTTGGGCCTGGGCGCGCTGTATCAGCCACAAGATCGCGTAGGTGCCGAGCGATTGGCGCTCCAGCTCTGGGGCAAAAAAGCTGTAGACGGCCGAGAGCCCATCGCCGAGCCGGTCGGTGAGGCAGCCGCCGACCAGGCGGTCGCCGGCGCCACGGAACTCAGTGATGGTGGTCTCGATCGGCGTGTCCTCGATCATGGCGCGGTAGTCGTAGAAGCTCATCGTCGCCATGTCGCCGTCGCTGTGCCGGGCCTGCTGGTAGCGTTGGAAAAGCTGGAACTGCTCCGCCGTGGCCCGCGCCGGCACGTCGAAGCCCCGCACTCCCGCATTGGCCCGGCCGATGCGGCGCAGGCCACGGTCGGGCACGAACGTGGCGACCGGGATGCGTATCGGCACGCAGGCCTGGCAAGACGGGCAAACCGGGGCATAGGCGATGTTGTGGCTGCGGCGGAACCCGGCACGGGACAGCCGGTCGTGCAGGTGGTCGGCATCCGGCCCGGTGATCTCGGTGACGACCTTGCGCTCCGTCCGCCCAGGGACGTAGGGGCAAGGAAGCGGTGCTGTCGTATAGAAGAACTGCGGTCGGCGCGGCGGCTTGTAGGTCATGCGTAAGGAGATCCCCACTGCATGTTCCCGAAACCAGCGTCCGCCGTCAACGTACGACTTAGGATGCTGCTGCGTACCACGACCAATCCGGACACCAAGTCGTGCAGCGTCCGATGGCGGCTCGTAAGCAATGCCGCCGCCAACCACACTACCCCGGCGCCGAGCGTCAGCCACAGCCCGACGGTGAACAGGACCGCCTGCAACAGCGACGGCCGGCCCAAATCCTGGTCGCGGCGCACCGACAGGTCCATCAGGACCTGGCCCGGCGTGGCGCTGCGCCCGCTGGCCACGAACAGGACATGGTACAGCAGCGGCACGACTGGCAGCAGCCCAAGCAGCGGCAGGCCCAGCCCAAAGGTCAGCAGCCCGAATCCGACCAGCACGACCCACAGCACCATGACGATCCCGCCGACCAGCAGCAGATCGAACAGCCCCGCCCACACGCGGCGGAACAGCACGCCCTCCGTCAGCCCGGCATCGAAGGCGTAGCCGGTGAGGCCAGCGCTCATAGGGCCAGTGCTCATGGAATCAGTCCTATGCTGTCGGCCACGGCGGGATGGGGGCCAAGCAGGATGCCGGTCCCGTCCCGCCAGCGCGTCATCAACGAGGTCGCCACGCGGCGGAACGGATGGCCGGACTGCCCAGGGGTGAGCGCGAACAGGCTTTGGTCGAGGTCTTGCAAGTCGTACACTCCGCGATACCCGGCGCCATGCACCGACGCCCAACTGTCCCCGCGCGTACCGCCGCGATACACTGTCGTATCATCGCCGGGCTGCTCGATATACGAAGTAGTGAGCCGACCGAGAACGGGCAACATTCCCAGCAGCGGATGCGAAAAAATAGCCCGGTGGACGCCGCCCCACAGCCAGCCGCCCAGCGCCGGACCCTGGGCGGCTGCGATGCCGGCCATGGCGGCCTGCAATGACCGGGACAGCAGCGGGCCGCAGTCGCCATCGCACCAGGCGGCCCCCTCCGGAGACAGCGCCCGCGCCACGAAATCGTAACGCGCCCCTGCCGCACCGGTCGGCACGCCGGCGCGGCCGAGCACCGCTGCCTCGAACTGCCGGACCCAGGCGTTGAAGATGAGCGGCTGCGGCAAGTCCACCTCCATGGCGCCGTGCCAGTCGGACAACGACGCGATGGCCTGCCGGGAAGGCTCGTCGAGCGGGCGCACGGCCAGCAGCGTCGGCAGGATTTCGACGGCGAAGCTGCTGACGGGGTCCACCTGCATGGCGGCGAAGCCGGCTGGGGTGTAGGCATTGGCGGCGTCCAGCATCTCTCGGATGCGCCGTGCCCGCCAGTCGCCGAACCAGTCGTTTCCCATGAACACCGGGAAGTCCGGCCCGGCCACGCGCTCGTTGGCGTTCACCAGCCGGCCGCTGGCGGGTCCGACGATGCGGGGCAGGTCGGCGCCGCTGGCAAAGCCTGTCCAGTCATGTTCGCCGTCGGCGCCGTCCACCGGCAGGCTGCCGTCCCCGGCGCGGCGCAGCGGCACCCGGCCGGTGGTGAACTGCGCGATCCCAGCCTGGTCCGCCACCAAAAGGTTCTGCACGGGGGCGGCGATCATCTCGGACGCACGGCCGGCCTCTGCGACATCGGTCGCGCGGTTCAGCGCCAGCAGGCCGGCGGCGGCGCTGTCGCCAGGCGCGAGGTTCGCCATGGCGACGGCCAGCACCGGGTTCCCCACCGCTTGTCCGCCCAGCACTTGTCCACCGGGCGCGTCGAGGTCGCTCAGCACCGGGCCGTGCCGGGTTTCCCGCACCGTCAGCAGCTCGTCCGGTGCGCCGCGTACCCGGATGCGCTCCTCCCGCCGGCTGAACGGCTGGGGGCCGTCCGGCGTTTGGTAGTTCCCGTCTGGGAGGGGCGTCTCGACGAACACGTCCTGCGTGTCGGCGCCGGTGGTGGTGAAGGTCCAGGCGATGCGGCCGTTGTGCCCTATGACCAGGAACGGCATGCCCGGCGCCGTGGCGCCAGCCAGCACGCCGCCGGGCGTCTCGATCCGCGCCAGGTACCAGATGCCGGGCAGGCTGAAGGCGAGGTGCGGGTCGCCCGCCAGCAACGGCTTGCCGGAGACGGTCTTCGTGCCGTCCACCGCCCATTCGTTGCTGGCCGAACCCGGCAAGGTGAATGGCTCCGGAAAGTCCGGCACTGCCGCTGTCAGGCGCGTGCCCGCGAGCGCTGCCAGGCGCGTGCCCGCCAGCGGCAGGCCCGGCAGCACGCGCGCATCCGGCCGCGGGGTGTCGTCCTGCGGCGGCCACAGCTCCCGCAGGCGGTCAGGCGGCAGCTTGGCCTGCAGCGCCGCGCGAGCCAGCTTGGACCGCCAGTTGCCCGACAGGTACAGGCCCATCGTCTTGCCCCACAGCAGGCTGTCGACCGCCGTCCAGGGTTCCGGCTGCCCGAGCGGGATGAACTCCGGCGCCGCGAACCGGCCGCGGGCCGCAATCCAGGCGTTCACACCGCGCGTGTAGGCATCCAGCATCGCCTGCGTGTCGGCGTCGAGCGACGCAAGGCTGGCCTCCGCCCGCATACGCACCCCGAGCACGCGCATGGTGCGGTCCAGCCGGAGCGTCGCGGTCCCGGCGATCTCGGACAGGCGCCCGGACGCCGCGCGGCGCATCAGCTCCATCTGGAACATGCGGTCGCGGGCATGCATGAAGCCGAGCGCCGCCGCGGCATCGAGGTCCGACCCGGCCATGATGCGTGGGACGCCGTCCGGGTCCAGGGTGATCGCAACTGACTTGGCCAGGCCCGGTACCTGCAACTGCATGCCGGACGGCGGCAGCGACTCCCAGAACAGCACGGCCACGGCCACCGCGGCCAGCGCGACAAACCCGGACACGGCCGCAAACAACCAGGCCAAGACCCGGCCCGCTGCTCCCAGGACCCTCCGGGCCGGGTTGATCCGCCGGCGCGGCCGTCTGCGCATCGGCCGGGTCTAGCGCCTAATGCAGCCGTGGGGACTTCAGGTGGCTGGCGTGGTCGACCGATGTTACGGTGATGGCCGCTGTCCGGTTGCCGCGGCCAAGGCTGACCTGCACCGCAGCACCCGCCTGCCCGGACGCCCAAACAGCGCGCCACAGGCCCGCAAGGTCCGGCACGTCCTCGCCGTTCACTGCCAGGATGCGGTCGCCGGTGCGCACTCCGGCCTGGTCGGCCGGGCCGTTGTCCGCCAGGGCGCCGACGACCAAGGCGGCATCGTCCTCCATCGCATACAGCCCGAGCCACGGCCGGGCCGGGCGGTTGACGCGGCCGTAGGACAGCAGGTCGTCGAGGATCGGCCGCAGCAGTTGCACCGGGACGACCATGTTCATGTCCTGCCGCTTGCCTCCCTGGCCCTGTTGCAGCACCAAGGAGCCGATGCCCAGCAGCCGGCCGTCCTGCCCTATGAGGGCGGCGCCGCCCCAGAACGGGTGCGGCGGCGCGGTGAAGATGGCGTCGTCGAGCAAGTACTCCCAATAGCCCGCGAACTCCTGCCGGCCCGCGACCTTGGCGGCCACGCACTGCCGGCGCCCTCCGGCGGCGGCGAAGATGACGGGCTCGCCGACCCGCGCCCGGTCGCTGTCGCCGAGTTCCATGATCGGCACGTCGAGCTTGCCGAGCGCCTGCACCAGCCCAAAGCCGGTGGCCTGGTCATAGGCCATCGGGTAAGCGGCCACGGTACGCCCGTCGCCGGCGGACAGCCACACCGACTCCGCCTCGGTGATCAGGTAGCCGATGGTCAGGAACAGGCCGGGCCGTATATGCACGGCGCTCCCGGCGCGTTCGGTGCCCAGGGTGTTGGCGGTGAACGCATCCTCCGGCACGTTCGCGCGCAGGGCCACGATGGAGCGCAGCGCCGCATCGAGGTCGAAGGCGTACTCGGTGGCCTTCGGCTGCAGGCTCGCCGGGATGGTCTGATCGGTCTTTGGCATTGGTCCCCGTCCGGTCGGTTAGCTTCTGGTCGGTTAGCCGTAGTTCACCATGATGGTCTTTTTGTGCATGAAGTGTTCCAGCATCGACTCCAGGCTGGCCTCCTTGCCCAATCCGCTGCTTTTCACGCCGCCGTAGGACAGGTTGGCCTGCACGACGAGATTCTGGTTGATCTGCACCAGCCCGGCCTCAAGCCGGTGCGCGAGGTCAAGGCCGACGCGGAGGTTGTTGGTCCACAGCGACGCCGCAAGACCATACTCGGTGCCGTTCGCCGCCGTCAGCGCCGCCTCCGCGTCGTCGAACGGGAACACGCACGTCACCGGCCCGAAAATCTCCTCCTGCACGAGGCGGCTGTCGTCCGGCAGGTTGGAGAAGATGTAGGGGCGGATGAACAGGCCCTTCCTCATGACCGGGTCGGCGGGCATCGCGCTGCACGCGCGGCCGGTGGCTCCGGCGGTGGCCAGGCCCTCCTCGATGAAGCCGGACACCTTGGCGAACTGGTCCTTGCTGATGATGGTGCCGATGTCCGTCGCCTCGTCGAGCGGGTCGCCCATCACCATGGCATCGACCTTGGCGGCGAGCGCGTCCACGAAGCGGTCGAAGATCGGGCGCTCCACGTAGATGCGGCTCGCGGCCGTGCAGCTCTGGCCTTGCCGGGTGAAGCGCATGGAGGTGACGGCGCCGAGCACGGTCTTCTCGAAGTCGCAGTCGGCGAACACGATCATCGGGCTCTTGCCGCCCAGCTCCAATGTGACAGGCACGAGCTTTTCGGCGGCGGCCCTCGACACGATGCGGCCGACCTCGACGCTGCCGGTGAACGTGACCTTGCGCACCAGCGGATGCGCCACGAGCGGCGCGCCGCACTCGGGACCGAACCCTGACAGCATGTTGAAGCAGCCCGGCGGCAGCACGCGGTTCATCAGCTCGCACACCCGCAGCACCGCGAGCGGCGCCTCCTCCGCCGATTTCACGACGACGGTGTTGCCGGCGACCAGGGCGGGCGCGACCTTCAGCGCCATCAGCAGCATCGGCACGTTCCACGGGATGATCGCGCCCACCACGCCCAGCGGCTCGCGCACCGTCACCGACAGCACGTTGGGGGCGAACGGCACCGTCTCGCCCTTCAGCTCGCCGCCAAGGCCGGCGTAGAACTCGAAGATGTCGGCGACGACCTGCGCCTCCACCCGGCTTTCGGTGCGCAGCGCCTTGCCGGTCTCCAGCGCGATCAGCCGGGCAAGCTCCTCCACGTGGTCCCGCAGCAGGGCGGCGCACGCTGCCACCATGGCGCCGCGCTTGCGGGACGGGACCTTGGCCCAGGCTTTCTGCGCCGCGTCCGCGTCCAGCACCGCGGCTTCCACGTCGGCGGCGTCGCCCTCGGCGGCACGCGCGACTTCGACGCCGGTGGCCGGGTTCACAACAGCGAAGGTCTTGCCGCCGCGCGCCGGCACGAACCGGCCGCCGATGAAGTGGTTGCCCGACAACGCCGTAGCCAGCACCTGCTGGTCGAGCGTGGGCGCGCTGGGCGCGGGATGGGGGCGGTCAAGCATTGGGTTTGCCTCTGGGCGCAGGGTGCATATAACGCTTGGCACCCACAATGGACCCACCCATGGGCCTGAACAAGTGCGCGGAGACCGATCCTGACATGACCGATACACGAGTTCCCGGCTCCCAGCCGTCCGGGCCCCTTGCTGGCCTGACCGTTTTCGACCTGACCCGCGTGCTGGCCGGGCCGACCTGCGTGCAGATGCTGGGCGACCTCGGCGCCGACGTGATCAAGATCGAGAAGCCCGGTTCCGGCGACGACACCCGCGGCTTCGCCCCGCCGTTCATGCCGGGGACGCAGGAGAGCGCCTACTTCGTTGGGGTGAACCGCAACAAGCGGTCGGTGACGCTCGACATCGCCAAGCCCGAGGGCCAGGCCATTGCACTGGAGCTGATCGCCAAGAGCGATATCCTGGTCGAGAACTTCAAGGTCGGCGCGCTGGCCAAGTACGGCCTGGGCTACGAGCAACTGCACGCGAAGTTCCCTGGCCTGGTCTACTGCTCGATCACCGGGTTCGGGCAGACCGGCCCCTATGCGCCGAGGCCGGGCTACGACAGCCTGATCCAGGCGATGGGCGGCATCATGAGCCTGACGGGCGAGCCGGACGGCCTGCCGCAGAAGGTGGGCGTGCCGGTCGCGGACCTGTTCGCCGGGCTGTACGGCTGCATTGGCGTGCTGGCGGCGCTGCGGCACCGGGACGCGACGGGGCAGGGACAGCAGGTAGACATCGGCATGCTGGACACACATGTGGCATGGCTGGCGAACCAGGGCATGAACTACCTCGCGACCGGCGAGAACCCGGTGCGCCTCGGCAACCAGCATCCCAACATCGTGCCCTACCAGGTGTTCCCGACTGCTGATGGATATCTTGTATTATCAGTAGGCAACGACCCGACGTTCAAGCGATTTTGCGACAACTACGGCCTGGCGCACTTGCTGGAGGACCCGCGGTTCGCCACCAACGCCGCCCGTGTCGGCAACCGCCAGCTCGTGACTGACACGCTGACGCCGCTCATGCGCCAGCACCCTACGACGTGGTGGGTCGAGCAGCTTGAGGCGCTGAAGATCGGCTGCGGCCCGATCAACACACTAGCAGAAGTGTTCGCCGACCCGCAGGTGCAGGCGCGCAGCACGGTTGTCACCATGCCCCACCCAGCCAGCCCAGAGGGGGTCAAGGTGGTCGCCAACCCGGTCCGCCTTTCGGAAACGCCGGCGGACTACCGCATGGCCGCGCCGACCCTGGGACAGCATACGGACGAGATCCTGAGCCAACGCCTGGGCATGACTGCGGAGCGCCTGGCCGAGCTGCGGTCCAAGGGTGTAATCTAGCTCGGGTGTAGTCCAGCCCGCAGCAGCCAGCTCCAGGGCGGACTTACAAAATGGGCGGCGCGTGCCTTCCTTATGGGGACGCGCCCATCACACATGCGGCACCACGACGCCGGACCGAAGCAGGACCCCATGAACGAACAAACCCCCATCCCCAGCCTGAACCGCTTTTTTTCGGCCAGCCTCGCCGAGACGGACCCGGAGCTTGCCGCCGCCATCGGCGCCGAGCTGGTCCGCCAGCAGGACGGCATCGAGCTGATCGCCAGCGAAAACATCGTCTCCGCCGCCGTGCTGGAAGCGCAGGGGTCGGTGCTGACCAACAAGTACGCCGAGGGCTACCCCGGCCGCCGCTACTACGGCGGCTGCTTCGAGGTCGACAAGGCCGAAACCTTGGCCATCGATCGAGCCAAGGCGCTGTTCGGCTGCGAGTACGCCAACGTGCAGCCGCACTCCGGCGCGCAGGCCAACCAGGCGGTGTTCCTTGCCCTGTTGCAGCCCGGCGACGCCATCCTCGGCATGAGCTTGGCCGCCGGCGGCCACCTGACGCATGGTGCTGCGCCCAACCTGTCGGGCAAGTGGTTCCGCGCCGTGCAGTACGGCGTGCGCGCGGACGACGGCCTGTTGGACTACGAGGAGCTGGAGCGCCTGGCCCGCGCCGAGAAGCCGCGCATGATTATCGCCGGCGGCTCCGCTTACCCACGCGCCATCGACTTCGCCCGCATCCGCAAGGTGGCGGACGAGATCGGCGCCTGGTTCATGGTCGACATGGCGCACTACGCCGGGCTGGTGGCGGCGGGCGTCTATCCCACGCCGCTACCGCACGCCCATGTGGTGACGACGACGACGCACAAGACCCTGCGCGGCCCACGCGGCGGCATGATCCTATCGAACGACCTCGACCTCGGCAAAAAGTTCAACTCGGCGGTCTTCCCAGGCTTGCAGGGCGGCCCGCTGATGCACGTGATCGCCGCAAAAGCCGTGGCGTTCGGCGAGGCGCTGCGCCCGGAGTTCCGCACCTACCAGCGCGCCGTCGTCGACAACGCCCGCATGCTCGCGGAAACACTGATGGAGCAGGGCTGCGACATCGTGACCGGCGGCACCGACAGCCACCTCATGCTGGTCGACCTGCGGCCCAAGGGCGTGACCGGCAAGGCGGCGGAGGCCAGCCTCGAACGCGCCCACATCACCGCCAACAAGAACGCCATCCCGTTCGACCCGGCCAAACCCGCCATCACGTCGGGCGTCCGGCTCGGCACCCCAGCCGCCACTACCCGCGGCTTCGGCACCGCCGAGTTCCGCGAAATTGGCCTTATGATCAACGAGGTGCTGGACGGCCTGTCCCGCTCGAACGACGGCGGCAACGGCCCGGCGGAGCAGGCCGTCGCGTCGCGGGTGCAGGCGATGTGCGCCCGCTTCCCGATCTACCCGGCCCTGCTCGGAGGCCACGCCGGACCCTGAAACCATGCGCTGCCCGTTTTGCGGCCACGACGACACGCAGGTAAAGGACAGCCGGCCCACAGATGACGGGTCGGCCATCCGGCGACGGCGGTTCTGCGGCGGCTGCGGGCAGCGCTTCACCACGATCGAGCGCGTGCAGCTTCGCGAGCTGACGGTGCTGAAGGCTGACGGCCGCCGGGTGCCGTTCGACCGGGAGAAGCTCGGCCGCTCCATACGCATCGCGCTGCGCAAGCGCCCGGTGCAGGAGGAGCGGTTGGAGCGCATCGTCAACGGCATCGTCCGCCAGCTTGAGGCGACGGGCGAGAACGACATCCCGAGCAAGCAGTTGGGCGAGCTGGTGATGGAGACGCTGAAGGAGGTGGACGCGGTCGCCTATGTCCGCTTCGCCAGCGTCTACCGCGACTTCCGCGAGGCAAAGGACTTCGAGACCTTCCTGGGTTCGCTTGACGAGCCTACATAGTCCCGCATGAGCGAAGCCCGCCCAGAGGACTGCCCCGAGGATCGGGAGCACATGCGCGCCGCCCTGGCACTCGCCCGGCGCGGGCTGGGCAACACCTGGCCCAACCCGTCCGTGGGATGCGTGCTGGTGCGAGGGGGCCGTGTGGTCGGGCGCGGCGTGACGGCGCCGGGTGGCCGGCCGCACGCCGAGGCGGTGGCGCTGGCGGCTGCCGGCGACTTGGCCCGCGGCGCGACCGCATACGTGACGCTGGAGCCGTGCAGCCACCATGGGCAGACCCCGCCCTGCGCTAGTGCGCTGATCGCGGCCGGGGTGGCGCGCGTGGTCGTGGCGCTTGGCGACCCGGACGGGCGGGTCAACGGCGCCGGGATCGCAATGTTGCGGGCGGCCGGGCTGGAGGTCGCCATGGGCGTGCTCTCAGCCGAGGCGCAGCGCCTGCAAGCCGGCTTCCTGTCGCGGGTCGGCCTTGGGCGGCCCATGGTGACGTTGAAGCTGGCCAGCACCCTCGACGGCCGCATCGCGACCAGCACGGGGGAGAGCAAGTGGATCACCGGACCGGAGGCACGGCGGGTGGCGCACGCCTTGCGTGGCCAGCATGACGCGGTGCTGGCCGGGGTCGGGACCGTGCAGGCGGACGACCCCGACCTCACCTGCCGGATCGCCGGCTACCGCAAGAACAAGGATTTGCGCGTTGTCGTGGACAGCCGCCTCCGCACCCGCTTGACCGCGCGCGTGGCGTCGACCGTGGCGGTGCCGACCTGGTTTCTGCACCGTCCCGATGCCGAGCCGGACCGGATGGCGGCGCTGCAAGACGCTGGCGCGCGGCTGATCGAGGTCGCCGGCACGGAACACGGCGTCGACCTCGCGGCGGGGATGCAGGCGCTGGGCGCCGCCGGGCTGACCAGGGTGCTGGTCGAGGGCGGGGCGCAGGTCGCGGCCGGGTTGCTGCGGGCCGGCCTGGTGGACCGCGTCGCCTGGTTCCATGCGCCGGCCGTCATGGGCGGCGATGGCTGGCCGGCGGCGCAGGCGTTCGGCACGGCGGCGCTGGATGGGATGCCGCGCTTCGTTCGGGTAGGCTCGCGGCCAGTGGGAGATGACATGCTGACCGAACTAAGGCGATGTGAAGCCGGGCGTCACGAAGCCGGGGGGGCCACCTGATGTTCACCGGAATCGTGACAGGGATGGGCGAGGTGCGCAGCCTTCGGCCCATCGGCGGCGGGCAGGACATGCGGCTGGTCATAGCCGCCCCATGGCCCGACACCGGCAGCATCGCTGTCGGTGCGTCGATTGCCTGCGGCGGCTGCTGCCTGACCGCGGTGGAGGTCGGCCCCGACTGGTTCGCGGTCGAGGTGTCCGGCGAAACACTGTCAAAGACCAAGCTGGGTGGCTGGACGGCCGGCAGCCGCATGAACCTCGAACGCTCGCTGCGGGTTGGCGACGAGCTCGGCGGCCACATCGTCTCCGGCCACGTCGACGGCCTGGGCGAGGTCAGGTCGGTGACGCCGGAGAACGGCTCGTGGCGCGTGCGGGTCGAGGCGCCGCGCGAGCTGTCCCGCTTCATCGCCAGCAAAGGCAGCGTGTCCGTCGACGGAGTTTCGTTGACGGTCAACGAGGTCGAAGGCGGCGTGTTCGGCGTCAACGTCATCCCGCACACGTGGGGCGTGACGACGCTGGGGCAGCTTCAGGCCGGGCAGCCGGTCCACATCGAAATCGACATGCTGGCGCGCTATGTCGCGCGCCTGGCGGAGGTCCCATGAAGTCGGCGTCCCTTTCCGATTACCTGTGCAGCGCCGCCGAGCTGATCGACGAGGCGCGGGCCGGACGCATGTTCGTCCTGGTCGACGACGAGGACCGCGAGAACGAGGGCGACCTCGTGATCCCCGCGCAGTTCGCGACGCCGGACGCCATCAACTTCATGGCCCGGCACGCGCGCGGGCTGATCTGCCTGGCGATGACCCGCAGCCGCGTCGAGCAGCTCGGCCTGCCGCTGATGAGCCAGTCGAACAGCACGCGGCACCAAACGGCGTTCACCGTGTCGATCGAGGCGCGGGACGGGGTCACGACGGGGATTTCGGCCGCGGACCGGGCGCTGACCATCGGTGTCGCGATCAACCCCGAAAGTGGCCGCGACAAGATCGTGACGCCGGGCCACGTGTTCCCGCTGATGGCGCGCGAGGGCGGCACTCTGGTGCGCGCGGGCCACACGGAGGCGGCGGTGGACATCGCGCGCCTGGCCGGCCTCACTCCCGCCGGGGTGATCTGCGAGATCATGAACGACGACGGGACGATGGCCCGGCTGCCGGACCTCGTTGGGTTCGCGCAGCACCACAACCTGAAGCTCGGCACGATCGCCGACCTGATCGGCTACCGCCGCCGCACCGAACGGCTGGTGCGGCGCGTGCAGCAGGGCGTGCTGCACCACGCCGAGGGGGGCGAGTGGAACGTGAGCGTCTACGCTAACACCGTTGATTACGCAGAACACTTGGTGCTGATCAAGGGCGACTTGACGGGGCCGCAGCCGGCGATGGTGCGCATGCACGCGGTCGACTTGGTGAGCGACGTGCTGGGCGGGCCGCACTGGTCCACCCTGCACGGGGCGATGCGAATGATCGCCGCCGAGGGCCGCGGCGCCGTGGTGCTGATCCGCGACACGCGGCCGACCGCGGTTTCCGAGCAGGTCGGCGCGCTGAAGGCCAACGCACGGCCGCAGCCTTTCCTGCGGGACTATGGCATCGGGGCGCAAATCCTGCTCGACCTCGGCGTCCACGAAATGGTTTTGCTGTCCAACACGCACCGGACCGTGGTCGGCCTGGAGGGATATGGCCTGAACATCGTCGAGCAGCGGTCGATCGAAGGGGCGCCAGCGGAATGAGGCGGGCGGAATGAGGCGG